>Ga0209579_10002449_pt1 | contig 14219 bp, 14 predicted proteins | sample Coa_R1_2_FD_187152 | JGI IMG/M metagenome (GOLD analysis project Ga0209579, IMG submission 187152) | Surface soil microbial communities from Centralia Pennsylvania, which are recovering from an underground coalmine fire - Coalmine... | ecosystem: Environmental > Terrestrial > Soil >... | reverse complement strand
GATGTCGGCGAGCTGTTTGTTGACGTAGGCGGCGTCCACCTTGACCGTTTTCTTTTTGAGGTCGGGAGCTTCGAAGGAAAGTTCGTCGAGGACTTTTTCCAGAATAGTGTGCAGGCGGCGGGCGCCGATATTTTCGGTCTGTTCGTTGACGCTGGTGGCGAAGCGGGCCAGGGTTTCGATGGCATCGTCGGTGAAGCTGAGCTTGAGGCCTTCGGTTTCGAGCAAAGCGATGTATTGCTTGATTAGGGCGTTCTTGGGTTCAGTGAGAATGCGGACGAAGTCCTCTTCTTTCAGGGATTGCAGTTCGACGCGAATGGGCAAGCGGCCTTGCAGCTCGGGAATGAGGTCGGAAGGCTTGGTGACGTGGAAGGCGCCGGCCGCGACGAAGAGAATGTGGTCGGTGCGAATCATGCCGTAGCGGGTGTTGACTGTGGTGCCCTCGATGATGGGCAGGATGTCGCGCTGCACGCCTTCGCGGCTGACATCGGGGCCGTGGCCGGATTCGCGGCCGGCGACTTTATCGATTTCGTCGATGAAGATGATGCCCATCTGCTCGGCGCGTTCGACGGCGATGCGCGTTACCTGGTCCATGTCCACGAGCTTGCCTTCTTCTTCCTGGATCAGATATTCGAAAGCGTCGCCGACGGTCATTTTGCGTTTCTTTTTCTGCTGGCCGAACATGCCGCTGAGCATTTCCTTGAAGTTGACATCCATCTCCTCGATACCCTGATTGGAGATGACTTCGAAGGAAGGCATCATGCGCTCGCGGACTTCGAGATCCACCATGCGTTGATCGAGTTTGCCTTCGCGGAGCTGGGCGCGGAGCTTTTCGCGAGTGCGCTGATTCTGTTCGCGCTGGGCGGCGGCGTCGGACTCAGTGGTCCCAGGGCCGGGCGGCGGCGGAGGAGGCAGCAGAAGGTCGAGGACGCGCTCTTCGGCGGCTTGTTCGGCGCGCTCGGCGACTTCGTCGAGCTTTTCTTCGCGGACCATGTCGATGGACATCTCGACGAGGTCGCGGACCATGGATTCGACGTCGCGGCCGACATAGCCGACTTCGGTGTATTTGGAGGCTTCGACTTTGACGAAGGGGCAGCCAGCGAGGCGTGCGAGGCGGCGGGCGATTTCGGTCTTGCCAACGCCGGTGGGGCCGATCATCAGAATATTTTTCGGGAGGATGTCGTCGGCAAGCTCAGGGGGAAGCTTTTGGCGGCGGACGCGATTGCGCAGGGCAACCGCAATAGCGCGCTTGGCGGCCGCTTGCCCGACAATGTATTTGTCGAGCTCGGCGACAATTTCGCGCGGGGTCATGTCGTCGAGCGCGGGGAGGAAACCTTCACCTTCCGGCGGAGTCTCGGCGCCGTTCTGTACGAGGACCAGTTCTTTATCAGACTTGCTTGCCATAGGAGAGTTTTCAGTTGTCCGTTTTCAGTTGTCGGTCGAATGCCAACTAGCCCAACTCCTCGACGGTGAAGTTGGCGTTGGTGTAGATGCAAATTTCGCTGGCGATGCGCATGGCTTCCATGGCCAGGTCTTTGGCCCCCAACTTGGAGTGTTTCACCAAGGCACGGGCCGCCGCAAGGGCGTAGGAGCCGCCCGAACCGATGGCCACGATACCGTCGTCGGGTTCGATGACGTCGCCATTGCCGGAGAGAATAAAGGTGCCTTTGGTGTCTGCGACGATCAGCAGAGCCTCGAGATGACGAAGTGCGCGGTCCTTGCGCCATTCCTTGGCGAGCTCGACGGCGGCCTTGGGGAGGTTGCCGGAAAATTCCTGCAGCTTGCCTTCGAAGCGTTCGAAGAGGGAGATGGCGTCGGCGGTGGAACCGGCGAAACCGGCGATGACTTTGTCCTGGTAGAGCCTGCGCGTTTTCCGGGCGGTGTGCTTCATCACGTGATCGCCCATGGTGACCTGGCCATCGGCGAGCAGAACGACTTTGCCTTCTTTGCGCACGCACAAAACGGTGGTGCCGTGCATGGCAACATCGCTCTGTGAGGAATTTTGGCGGATTGGCATTCCCCCATTATACGCCGGGGTGGGACAACGGGCCAAAGGCCCAGAGGTAAAGAGATTATTCGGAAGGTTGCCAGAGTTCGACGCGGTTGCCCTCTGGATCGGTGAACCAGCCGAAACGGCCGTAGTCGTAAGTGTCGCGTTTAGGATCGACGACAACCCCCGCGGCGGCGAGCTGGTCCAGCATGGCATCGAGGTCGTCCACCTGGAAATTCAGCATGGCGGGCTGGGAGGTTGGGAAATAATCGGAAGACCGCGGGAAGAAAGCGACAGCGATCGAGGCTCGTTGCGTTTCGCGTTCGAACGAAAAGCAGCCGATAGGACTTGGAATGCCAAGGTACTTTTCGTACCACGCATAGAGAGCTTTCGGATCATCGGCGCGCAGAAAGGCACCGCCGAGCCCTAGGATTTTGGGCATAGCAGATTCCTCCACGGGTGACTACCGCAATCCTACAGGATGGAAGTTGAGAGTGGCGTGAAAAAAAACAGCGGAGGAACTTCCGCCTGCAACGTCTCAATACTTAAAGGCCGCACCGAAACGCAGCATTTTCTCCTCAAGGAATTTCCAGGAAAGAGTAGCTAAGACGTAGGTGAGGAGGATGGCTAACGTTGGCGCGGCGAGAGTACGCCAGTTCGTGTTGCCATCGGAGGCTCGCAAGAGCCAATGCGCAAAGACATTCATCATCTGTTGAATGAGATAGACGCAGTAGGAAATACGGCCCCAGTTCCGCAACATTTTGGCGCGTAAGAGAGTTCCGAGCCAGCCGTGGGGCGATAGCAAAGCCATGGTCAGGACTGCGCCATAGAAGAAGGCCAGCCAGGTATGGCCGAAGACCTGCGTCGGCAACAAATATGGGTTGGGGAAGAACCAGGCGAGAAAAGCGTACCCGACAAAAAGCAGAGCAACGAAACAAGCAAGCAATCGGAAATGAACTCTCAGGCGGTTGCGCCAAGACTGGTCACGCCAGAACAAGGCAATGAGCATGCCGACGGCCAGACTGTCGGCCCGACAGGGCATCAATTCGTAGGCCAAGTGAATTCCCGCCACGCCGAAACGAAATCGCATCCACAAGCGAAGCAAAGGAGCGGCGATGACGACAGCGCATAGAAACCAAGCGAGGAATCTGGCGCCAAATTTGCGAATGATGAAGGGCGATACGAGATAAAACTGCTCTTCGACAGCCAGCGACCACGTGGGCATAAGCCAAGGCCCGGCCCAACCCGCATAGCCGAGTCCGAGATTCTGAATGAACACGAAATTGCCCAGAACGACGAGCCACTGACCTGGCGGTCCCAAAACAGTAGTGTCCGAGCGAAGGATCGTTAGAAGCACCCACGCCAGCAGATAGGCAAGTGTCCAGAGGTAGTAGATTGGGATGATCCGGAAAAATCTCCGCAGATAAAAAGTCTTGTAGTAATTGGGCGAATTGCGCACCTTGAGCAGGATGCCGCCAATCAGAAATCCGGACAAAACAAAGAAGAGATCGACGCCGCTCCAACCAAGGCCGAGGAATCGCTCCAGGTGGACGTAAAGCTGGCGTGCAGCTCCGGTGGGGCGATGGTCGGCGGCCGGATGGAAGTAGTAATAGTGCCACAGGAGAACGGACAGAATCGCCACACCGCGAAGTCCATCGAGCTCTGGAATGCGATCGGAACTCTTTTCGGGGCGCTGGAGTTTGTGAAAACTGTCGGTAGCCGCTGCTTGTCGATTTTGCACGCTAGTGGGCCCTTCCGGCTAGAACCTGTGCGTTGCGGTGAGCGATGGCTTGGATGGAGATCATGGGATTGACGCCGGAGGCTGATGGGAACGATGAGCCGTCCATGACGTAAAGGTTTTTGATTTCCCAGGTTTCCCCATGTGGATTGGTGGCGGAGTCCAGAGGAGTGTCGCCCATGCGGGCGGTGCCCATGATGTGGAAAGAAAAGAGGGCGACCTGGGCGTTCTCCCAGCCGGCGGCGTCCATATCGTGCACAAATGTTTCGAGCGAGCCGAGCTTGCCTGGCTCATAGGAGCAGAGCTTGGCGTGGGGAGAATAGATGCGGCGGGCGCCGGCGGCTTCCAGGATGTGAGCGGCGCCGCGAAACCCGAACTGCATGTGGCGGCGGTCGTAATCGGAGAGGGAGTAGCTGGTGACGGGATGACCTTCGCGGTCGATGGTGACGCGGCCTTCGCCGCGGTCACGGACCAGGACGCCGATGGCGGAGGTGTGGCGCAACTGCTCCATGCGCTCGCGAAAGTCGCGCGGTTCGCGCCAGGGCATGACAGCCATAGCGATAACCGGTTGCAGGGCGGTGGTTTCATATTTGACGCCGAAGTTGCCGGTGAGGAAACGATGCTGGTCAGAGTAGATGGCCTGCATGGTGCCTTCCCACGGAAGGATTTCCTCATCGAAAACGCCACTAATATTAGAAACGGGATGGAGGTGTAAGTGGCGGCCAATGTGGCGATTTTCGAGTTCGGAACGCAGCAGCAGGGCGGCGGTATGGATGGCGCCGCAGGCCACGACGACCGATTTACATTTGACGACGACGCGGTGGCCAGATTTGGTGCGGGCTTCGACGCCGGTGGCGGCGCCGCGTTGCACGCGAATACGTTCCGCGCGGGTATTTACAACAAACCTTGCGCCGTGGCTCTGGGCGTCGCTGAGCCAGGTCTTGGTGGCGGATTGCTTGGCGCCGATGGAACAGCCATAGCCGCAATAGCCACACAGGCGGCCCTGTTCGCAGCCAATGACGTTGCGCGGCATTGCGTCCACATGCCAGCCAAGGTGTCGGAGGCCGCGTTCGAGGACTTGCTCGCGGCGGGACACGCGGTTGTGGTTCTGATTGACGCACAGCCTTTGGCAGACAGCATCGAGACTGCGGGTGTATTCTTCGCCGCGGATCCAGCTGGCGCCGGCTTCGGCCCATTCTTCGCGGATGTCGTCCGGTGTACGGAAGGACGTGGTGTAATTCACCACGGTGCCGCCGCCCAGGCATTCGCCGGCAAGCATGCCAACGCTGTGATCGCGGGTGGAAGCGAAGCCGCATTCGGTGTAAAGGCGCTCGAAGCCCTGCAACTCGGCGCCGTCAAAGTCGGCATCGTCGTAGTAGCCGCCGGCTTCGAGAACAATCACTTCTTTGCCGGCGGTGGCTAGAACGGCGGCGGCGACTCCACCGCCCGCGCCGGAGCCGACCACGCAGACGTCGCAGCTCAGAGTGGTCTCGTGGTCGGGCGTGGCTACTTGTAATTTTTTTGGCGCGTCGGGCCGCTGCACACCGATGGGGCCGGGATAGCCCATCTTTCGCCAGACGGCACTGACCTGGCCCCCCGGCGGCGGGGGCAACATGACGTACAGAAAGCCCACGGCCTTGCGCAGGGCTTGAAAGGCAGCACGGCGCATGGCGACGCGGCTGTCGGCCCAGGAGAGAAGCATGCGGCACTTATCGTCTTCGGAGAGATCAGAAAAGCGAGTGAGCGTGCCGATTTCGCATAGGGAATGGAAAGGAGAATCCCAGAAATCGAGGAGATTGATAAATTCCCAGCGGTGGATGACGCGAGGATTGTAATCGAGGGCCACGGCGAGCGCTTCCGGAACGCCGCGTTCCACGGCGGAAGGCCAGCCGGGGGCGGCAGGCAAAAAGGCGTCGCAGATCGAGCAAAGTGCCCGGTACTGGCGCGGCGTCAATTCCATGCCGGGGGAGTGTATCAGCTTCGGCTCAGGATGGTAGCGTGTGACTGAAGCAGGAGGGAAGCTGCTAAGATGCGGCGCGTCGCGATTCGCCGGGGGAACTTGTAAGCTAAAGAGGCCGCCCATTCCCTGCCCCCGCTTGTCTTGTACGCGCCGAGGACGGTAACCCGTCCGATGGGAGGATTTCGATGTTTGAGAAAGTTTTTGGAAGTGCAATTTGCATGGTACTCGGCTTTGCTGGCGGCACCGCGCTGGCGCAGGAGATCCCTGCATCGCTGCAACCGCCCGTGGACCAGCAAATGTATCTGCAAGTGCACGCGCAGGGAGACCAGATTTACGTTTGCAAGAGCGAAGCATCGCAGTTTGCCTGGGCGCTGAAGGCCCCGGAAGCGCAACTGACGGATAGCAAGGGGCAAGCGTTTGGACGGCACTTTGGCGGGCCGACCTGGCAGGCCAAGGATGGCAGCCGGGTAACCGGCACGGTGGCGATGAAAGTGGAGTCGCCCGATGCGGATTCGATTCCGTGGTTGCTGCTGAATGTGGCGAGCCATGAGGGTGAAGGCGTATTGTCGCGGGCAAAAAGCATCCAGCGGGTTAATACCAAGGGCGGGAAAGCACCCGGATCGGGTTGCGACGCGGACCATATGAACCAGGAAATGCGCGTGCACTACACCGCGGACTACAATTTTTATGCCGCGAAGTAGAGGCTGAAGAATTTTGGCGCCGGCGGACGTCGGCAAATCTGCTTGCCCTGGAGTTTGGGCGCGGATTACCATGCCTTCGCGATTCCAATGAAAGAGGTTTTTATGAGCCGAGCCTTGCAACTGTTGGTCGCGTCCGCCGCAGTACTGTTTGCCGCGCAGACCGTTTCCGCGCAGGAGTGGTCGCAGCCGTGGGCGCGCGAGCGGATCGCCAAATCGCCGAGGCACAGCGAGTGGGCGACGATCAAGCATGACGGGCGCAGCGTGGAGACGCTGATCGTTTATCCGGAAGTGAAAGACAAACGGCCGGTGGTGCTGATCATCCACGAAATATTTGGATTAAGCGATTGGGCGCAGGAATTGGCGGACGAAGTTGCCGCGGCGGGATACATCGCGGTCGCACCCGATCTTTTGAGCGGTGCCGGGCCGAATGGAGGGCGCACCAAGGACTTCGCGTCAGGTGGAGTGATGGAGGCCATTGGAAAGTTGCCGCCGGACCAGGTGACGGCCGATCTGAATGCAGCGGCCGATTATGGCTTGAAGCTGCCCGCGGCGAACGGAAAACTGTTTGTGGCCGGTTTTTGCTGGGGTGGAAGCCAAACTTTTCGCTTCGCAACAAACCGCGGGGACCTTTCCGGGGCATTCGTTTTTTATGGCGGGCCGCCCGCGGCAGATGCAATGACACGGATTAAGGCGCCAGTGTACGGATTCTATGGCGGGAATGACGCACGGATTGATGCGACGATTCCCGATGCGGTGGCGGCGATGAAAGCCGCGGGGAAGACTTACGAGCCAGTGACCTATGACGGCGCGGGGCACGGCTTCATGCGGGCTGGTGAAACTCCCGACGATACCAATGCTGCGAATAAGACTGCGCGCGAGCAGGCTTGGGCGCGTTGGAAATCGCTGATGGCGAAGTAAGTACTGTTTGGAATTGCGAGAACCAACAGAACGGCAGGTTTCAAGGGCGTCAGCCGATCGTCACAGATTGGTTTTGCCGACACGCTCGCGGAAATAGCCTTTCCAACTCTCCGGCAAGGCATCCACTTTCATTGCGCGGCGCAGCGAGTCCAGATCTTTGGGCGTGAATCTCTTTGCAACATGCAAGCGGGTGATTTCGGAAACCGGGACGGCGTTGGCATCGCGCGAAAGCAGCCGAATCTCGTCGCCGGCGCCGACTTCTCCTTCCCGCGTTACTGCGACATAAAAACCTGTGCGAGCGCTGGCCAGGAAGCGGTTGACCATATCGTCCATGGCAAAGCGGACGCCGAGTTTGTAACAAGGCAGGCGCGGCTGCGTCACGATTATTTCGGCGTCACCCACGGAAAAACGATCGCCCAGATGCACCTGGTCTTCGCGCAGGCCTTCGGTGGTGAAGTTTTCTCCGAAGATGCCGATTGGCAGGTCGCGCCCGGGCAGCTCGTTTTTCCAATAGGCGTAATGCTCGAGCGGGTAGCAGTACACCGCCTTGTGCTCGCCTCCGTGCACGGTTAGATCGGCCTGTGCGTCGCCGTCGAGGTTCAGCTTGCGCATCATTACGCGTCCCGCTACCGGACTCTTGAAAATTCCGGTGGTCACGATTCTTCCGTGCCACGTCACTTCGCGCGGCAGGCCGACGTTTAGTGAAACGATTTTCATGGAAACCTGAACCGCGAGTGCGAGCGAGCCTGGGTTCGCACGGACTAGAGGATGGATGTCTTCAGCGCTCCAAGGTTACAAATTCTTTGTGCGGTCGCCACTTTAGTTTTCGCGGGCTTTTTTCTTGTCGGCGTGGCTGCCAACTTCGCGGAAACGCCGCTCCAGCGCGGCCCGGGTGAAAAAGTCGCCCGGAAGGTTGGGATTGTATTTGCAGGAATCGTAGAATGCCTGCAGGATTCTGCGCCCGTTGCGGGTGCGCGCAATCTGGAAGGCCGTCTGCACGCCGTCAATCGGGTGGTAGTTGGCGTAGGAGGTGATCTCTTCGGTGCGTTCGCCCTCCGCCGGATTGGGCATAATCACTGTGAAACGAACCATGAGGTGATTCTCGCGCAGGACAGCGACGCGATAGGTCCATTCCTTGCTATCGGTCAGCTCGACCCAATCCACTGGGCGCAAATCGATCAGGTCCTGGCCGCCATAGCGGTACATTAGTCCTTCTTCTTTGAGGCGGTAGCGAAAGAGCTGACGGGGGTCCTTACGCAACGTCTCCTGAAAGGCCTGCAACTGAGCGTAAGGTTGTTCGCTGACGCCGTCATGGTCCATGGTCCAGCCGTCGTCGGCGTTGTAAACGTCGCTGATGTTGCCTTTTTTCCCGTAGTCAGTGCGGTGCTTGTCGGGGAAGCGCCAGTAATCCTTGAACTCAAGGTAGGTGGTCAGGTCATTGTTGTGGCCGAACTGGGAAAAACGGCCGCTGCACTCCACTTCGCGGGCGTTCATATACGCGACGCCGCCCATGGCGTCCAGCATCTGCGCGAGGATCTGTTTGGCCTTGGATGCGCTGGCTTCCGGCATCATGGTGTCCGGATTTTGGGCGGGGGCGCGCGACGCCAGCAGCACCCCCGCCAGCAGAACCGCGCCCATTAATTTGACAAAGCTCAACCGCAAAGCACCGAACCCCCGTTTACATTGATGATTTCGCCGGTCATGAAGTTGGCCAGGTCGGAGGCCACGAACAGGATTGGGCCGGCGACTTCTTCGGCCGTCGCCGCGCGGCCCAGCGGTATGGCGGCCGCGGCCATTTTCTGGCCGGCTTTGGTATCCAGGACCGGATTAGACATGTCCGTGGCCACCCAACCGGGCGCTACGGAGTTGACCAGGATGCCGTGCGGCGCGAGTTCCGTTGCCAGCCCTTTGGTCAATGCGATGATGCCACCCTTGGTCGCGCCGTAATGGGTGTGGAACGATTCGCCGCGCTGTCCCGCCGTGGAGCTGATGGGAATGATTTTGCCGCCCTTCTGCTTGATCATCTGGGGCACCGCGAAGTGGATTACCGAATAGACGCTTTTCAGGTTGATGCGGATCATATCGTCCCACTGCTTCTCGGTCATTTTCTCGATGGGCAAGTCGTCCAGGTTCCAGACGCCGGCGTTGGCGACCAGGATGTCAATGCGACCCAGCCGCGAGATGGTCTGGTCCACCAGTTTCTTATTGTCGGAATGTCTGCTGACATCCGCTTTGAACGCTTCCACTCGCGTACCGTGCTTACGCGCTTCGGTTTCGATCTGCAAAGCCGCATCTTTGGCCTTGTTGTAGTTAAACACCACATCCGCGCCAGCTTGCGCAAAGAGTTTCACCGCGGCCGCGCCGATTCCGCGCGAACCTCCAGTGATCAAAGCAGCCTTGCCTGCCAAAGAAATCATGATTCCCCCAATGAATTAAGAACTCTTGCGCCGCTTCGTCAGCGCTTCGCTGCCGTCTCCAGCTTTGCTTTGCGGGCCGCGCCGACAAAATCGGCAAACAATCTCTGCGCGAATGCGTCTTCCGGCATTCGTTCGGGGTGCCACTGCACGCCCACCACCCAGTTTTCCGGTGATTGCAACTCGACGCCCTCAACGATTCCGTCGGAACCGCGAGCCGTCACGCGCAGCTTTCCGCCGGGCCGGTCAATGGACTGGTGATGGCTGCTATTGATGGTGACGTCGGTCCCCCCAGCCAGCTTCTGCAGCCGGCTCCCGGGGGCGAGCTCCGCTTCATGTTCCAGGTCGCCTTTACTGGCGCTGGCAGCCAAATCGGTCTTGCCGTGGGCGACGGTCCCGGGCTTTTCCGACGCAATATCCTGCACCAGCGTTCCGCCCTGGTGAACGTTCAGAATCTGGCAGCCGTAACAAATAGCCAGCACTGGCTTATGCGTCGCCAACGCATGATCAAGCAGCGCGGTGTCTGTGCGGTCGCGATCCGCATCCAGCGTTTTGGTTTTCCCGTGGCGTGGCTCGGCATAGCGCGCAGGGTCCACATCGGCGGGGCTTCCCGGCAAAACGAACGCGTCCAGCTCCGCCATTTGCTTCTGCAGTTCTGCGGGGGCCAGCCCAAGCGAAACAGGCTGCGGTTCTCCGCCGGCTCGCCGGACCGCCGCAAAGTAATAGTTCAGCTTTTCGACGTTGGCTTGAAGTTCTTCTTCCCGGGTGCGCCAGGGAATCCCGACGCGCAGCTTTGGCTGGATTTCAGCGGACATGGGGGCAGCAGAATCCTAGCATCGGTGCCAGAAGGCGGCAACCAGGGGCCTGTTAAGCTTTTTAAACTTATTGTTTTCAGCTATTTAGCAGCGCCTGTGGCATGAGGTGACAGGCAGAACTCTTCTCGCTGGAAAAACTTGGGTAGCCGTCGCAGTCGCTCCGCCAGCTGCTCCGCCGAGTCAGCGCGCAGCGTCACATGGCCAACCTTGCGTCCCGGCCGAAGAGCTTTTCCGTAAGCATGCAGGTGCGCGTCGGGCACCGTCAGCAGTTCGCCCGTCTCCGGCAGTTCCCCGATCAGGTTAAGCATCGCCGAATTGCCCAGCGTGCGGGTCTCCCCAAGCGGCAGGCCCGCTACCGCCCGTAAATGGTTTTCAAACTGGCTGGTCACGGCGCCCTCGATGGACCAGTGCCCGGAATTGTGTACCCGCGGCGCGATCTCGTTGGCCAGCAAGTGGCCGTCACACTCGAAAAGCTCCACGGCCAGGACGCCAACGTATTCCAGCGCTTGCAGAAGGCGCCGCGCGGCGTCTTCCGCTTCCTGCTGCAGCGAGGGCGTCAGTCGCGGAGCCGGCGCGAGGGACAGCCGCAGAATCCCGCCGCGATGATGATTCTCCACCAGCGGGTAGAAGGCAGTTTCGCCGGCACGGCCGCGCACTGCCAAAATCGAAAGTTCGCGCGTAAAGCGGACAAATTTTTCCAGGATGAGGGGGGCTGCTGGAAACTCCTGCTCCAGGCGCTCGACATCTTCGCGCGTTCGTAACATCCACTGGCCTTTGCCGTCATAGCCCAACCGTCGGGTCTTCAATACCGCTGGCAGGCCCAGTTTACGGATCGCTTCCTGCAGCTCGGCGACAGAATTGACGACGGCGAATTCCGTGGTGGCAATGCCGAGTTTCTGAAAGAGTGTTTTTTCACTGAGCCGGTCCTGTGCCGTGGCCAGCGCCTGCGGCGGCGGATAGACTGGCAATCGCTTCGCCAAATGGAGCGCAGCCTCCACCGGAACGTTTTCAAATTCGTAAGTAACCAGCGCCAGACCATGCGCGAATTTATCCAGCGCCTCCAGGTCGGTATATTCCGCGGTCACACGCGGAGCGATGCGGCCCACCGGCGCCTGCGGCGACGGATCGAGAAAGCGAAAGTGGAAATCCAGCGGATAGCCCGCCAGCGCGAGCATGTAGCCCAACTGCCCGCCGCCGAGGATCCCGATGGTCACTTGCGCTTTCCTTTTTTGCGATGGCCCTTGGAAGCGGCTGCGAGTTTTGCCGGGTCCGGCACGGCCAGCACTTTTTTCGTTTGCTCCGAACGAAACCGGCGCAGCGCCTCGCGAACCCTGGGGTATTTATTGCCGAGCGCCGCCGCCGCAAGCAACGCCGCATTCATCGCGCCGGCCTTTCCGATGGCCAGCGTCCCCACCGGAATTCCGCCAGGCATCTGAGCAATCGAAAGCAGCGAGTCCAGTCCTTTCAGCGCTTTTGACTCGACCGGAACGCCGAATACGGGAAGCACGGTCTTGGATGCCGTCATTCCCGGCAGGTGCGCCGCGCCACCGGCTCCCGCGATGATGACTTCGACCCCCCGCGTTTCGGCCTGCGATGCATAAGAAAAAAGCAGGTCCGGCGTACGGTGCGCCGAGACCACGCGCGTCTCAAAGGGCACACCAAGCTCGGCTAGCGTCTTTGCGGCGTGCTCCATGGTTTCCCAGTCGGACGTGGACCCCATGATGATGCCCACCAGTGGCTTGCTTCGTGTTTTCGCGGATTTTGCGGCCATGAGACCGACCAGTCTAGCGCGCGGCACGCCCGTTTGGAAAATGGCGATTGCCGCCTAGCGCCCCGCCGCTTGCTCGCCCCGCAGCACCAGGCACGTGGAACTCGATTTCGCGATCAGCTTGCCATTTTCGTCGGTGACGTCGCACTCGGCGTATCCGACGGTGCGGCCGCGCTGCACCACGCGCCCCTCCGCGCGCAACCGCGCTTCCCGAACCGGCCGCAGGTAATTAATTCTCAGCTCGACCGTCGTAAAGGACTCGCCCAACGCCAGCGTGCTCGCAAACGCGAAGCCCATCGCGGTGTCCGCGATATCGCACAGCACGCCGCCGTGCAATGTCCCCATGGGATTAAAGTGTTGCGGCCCAGTCTGGATCGTCACCACCGCGCGGCCGTTGCCGGCATCGGTGACGCCAAAACCAACCAGATCCCCGATGGGCGCCTTTTGTTTCATCATGCGCTGAAACAGCGTGGTTTCTCCCGCGGTGGCTGATTCCGGCATCGGCATCTCCTCCAAGATTGTCCTCTTTTGATGCATTGCGGCGAATCTTGTAAACAGCGATTAATTCTGCGCGACCTTCGAATCAGGCAGCAGCCTTCTGCGCAACTGCCCCACCAGATACAGCGAGCCTGTAATAAAAATCGCATCTTCCACGGCAGCCTTGGCCAGCGCCGCGTCGAGCGCCTGCTCGGCGTCCGGGATAATCTCGGAGGAGGCGGCGTAATGCGCCGCAATTTCCGCCAGCTGCGCCGCGGAGATAGAGCGCGTCGTGCGCGGCTCGGTAAAGATGACGTGCGCCGCATGCGGAAACAGGATGCCGGCAATTTCGTCCACCGCTTTGTCGCGCAGCACGCCAAAAATCAACAGCACTTTTCGCCCGGCGAAGTTCTTTTCCAGAAAACCGGCCAGTTCGCGTGCCGCTGCGGGATTGTGCGCGCCATCCAGATAAACGTCCGGGTTCGCGCGTACTTTCTCAATTCTTCCCGGCCACACGGCCCCTGCGATTCCCCGCTCGATCGCCTCGTCGCTGACAGCAAACCCGCGCGAACGCAAGACATGCGCGGCGGCTGCCGCATTCAGCGCGTTCTGCAGCTGGAACAGGCCGGCCAGTTGCGGCGCAAGGTGTATCGTCGCACCCGATTCGTTGTCCTTCACCACCGCGCGAACGCAGCCGCGCTCCAGGTGCACGAACTCCGTGCGGTAGGCGTTGTCCGTTTCTATCGCGGGCGACTGCTGCTCCCGCGCTTTCGCCAGCAACACCGCGCGGGCCTCCTCGCGTTGTTCGGCGATCACCACCGGCACCCCTTGCTTGATGATTCCCGCCTTCTCGCCGGCAATTTCCCGCAGCGAATGCCCGAGAAAATTCTCGTGGTCAAAATCAATTCTCGTAATCACCGAGACTTCCGGCGTCACGATGTTGGTCGAGTCCAACCGGCCGCCCAGCCCGGTCTCGAACACCGCAAAATCCACCCCAGCTTCCGCGAAGTACAAAAAAGCAATCGCCGTGACGCATTCAAAAAAAGTCGGGTGCGCCCGCAACGTGCCGTCCGCCAGCAGCGTTTCGATCACCGCGTGGATCCGCGTAAACACCCCGGCGAAGACTTCGTCCGGTATTTCCTCATCCTTGATGCGGATCCTCTCGTTCAGCCGCTCCAGGTGCGGCGAAGTGTACAGCCCTACGCGATAGCCCGCCGCGCGCAGGATGGACTCCAGAAACGCCGCGGTCGAGCCTTTGCCGTTGGTCCCGGCAATATGTGCGCAGGGATATTTCCGCTCCGGATGGCCCAGATACTCGGTAAGAATGCGGATGTTCTCGAGATTAAACTTCGCCGCCGCGGCCTGCGTAGGCGCGGCAAGCTCCCGCCCCAGCGAAAGCAAATAGCGGACCGCTTCCTGGAAATCCATTTCAATTCATCAG
>Ga0209579_10002448_pt1 | contig 14220 bp, 12 predicted proteins | sample Coa_R1_2_FD_187152 | JGI IMG/M metagenome (GOLD analysis project Ga0209579, IMG submission 187152) | Surface soil microbial communities from Centralia Pennsylvania, which are recovering from an underground coalmine fire - Coalmine... | ecosystem: Environmental > Terrestrial > Soil >... | reverse complement strand
AGCGCCGGGTGAAGATCGAGGCGGAGATCATGCGCTCGGTCTGGTATCGGCTGAAGCGCGAGGGGATCCAGATTCCCTATCCGATCCGCGACGTGTTCCTGCACCGCGCCAAGCCCTCCCAGCGTCCGGATGAGATCATCGACCTGCTCAAGAAGGTCGACATCCTCCAGCCGCTCAAGGACGAGGAGATGACGATGCTGGCGGAGGACCTCAGCCATCACCTGTTCGGGAAAGGGGAGGCGATCTGCAAGCAGGGCGACCCGGGATCGACGTTCTACATCATCAAGACCGGCCTCATCGGGGTCCGGGTCAAGGGCGCCGACGGCGTCGAGGTCGAGGTGGCCCGCCTGAAGCCGGGCTCGTACTTCGGCGAGATGTCGCTCCTGACCGGCGATCCCCGGAGCTCGACCTGCGCCGCGCTGGAGGACAGCGAACTGCTCTGCCTGGACCGGGATACCTTCGGCGTCCTTCTCCAGGAGAATCCCCCCATCGCGCAGACGATGAGCGACATCCTGGCCTCGCGGTCCCAGGCGACCCAGAAGCGGCTGACCCAGGAGCGCGAAACGATGGTCCGCCAGAACCCCGAGGTCGAGTCCGGCTCGAAGAAGATCCTCGAGAAGATCTGGACCATTTTCCGGGCCAAGAAGTAGCGGCCTGACGCCGTGGACGACTACAAGGAGCTCCTGGCCGGCGTCGACGCGTGGTACCGGTCGGTCCAGGAAGGCCACCCCGCGGAGGTTCCCTGCACCCGGGGCTGCCGCGACTGCTGCATCGGCCTGTTCGACGTCTCGCTCGCCGACCGGGACCTCTTGCGCGAGGGTCTGGCCCAGGCTCCTCCCGAGATCCGGCAGGACATCCAGGCCCGGGCGTCGGCGCTCGTCGACCGCCTCCGCGAGATCGAGCCGGATCTCGGCGACACGCTCGACGGGAAGTCGCCGGACGCGATCGATGACCTTTGCGACCTGGCGGGGGACGTCGAGTGTCCCGTCCTAGGCCGGGACGGGGAGTGCCGGCTGTACGAGCATCGGCCGCTGACCTGCCGGATGAGCGGAGTGCCGGTGGTGGATCTCTCGGGCCGCGCGGTCTTTCCGGAAGGCTGCGCGAAGTGCACGCTGAAGCCGCACGACACGCCCCGCCTGGACTGCGAGCGGATCTCGAAGCGCGAGCGGAAGATCCTGAAGGCCCGCTATCCCGGCGGCAGCGGGATCACCCTCTTCATTGCCCAGGCTTTGCGGTGATCCCCAAGGCCCTGCGGGAGGGGAAATGAAAAGGGCCCCGGCCGGGGCCCTTTCTCGCGTCGCGTCTGGCGGTTCCGGGGGTCTTGAGGGGCCTACTCCTGATACGACCGGAGCATCCACGCCATCTTCTCGTGCTGCTCCATGAGGCCCGTGAGGAAATCGGCCGTGCCCGCGTCGGCGTGGGTGTCCTGGCAAATCGCCTGGTCCGCCCGCAAGGTCCGGATGACGGACTCGTGGTCGCTCAGCAGGTTCGAGAGCATGGACTTGGCGCCGGGGTGCTGGCCGGGATGCTCCTTGAGGCGCGCCTGCTTTTGGAATTCGCCCATCGTGCCCAGCGCCTGGCCGCCCAGCGCCCGCGCGCGCTCGGCCACGTCGTCCAGGATCTTGTTGAGCTCGTTGTACTGGGCGTCGAAGAATTGGTGGAGGTCGTTGAACTGGGGTCCCACGACGTTCCAGTGGTAGTTGCGCGTCTTGGTGAGCAGCACCATCTCATCGGCGAGGGTGGTGTTCAGGATTCGGACCACGGCTTCCCGGTTCTTGTCCATCAAGCCGATCTCGGGCTTCATGCAGTCTCCTTATCGTTACCCAGTCACGTATAACGACCCCGGCCGTTCACTAATTTCTCTCAGTGTACCGGGTGGAGTCAAATTTTGCCATGAAGCATGGGAAAACGGGCTGAAAATTTCGTAAAAAGATTGAACTTTAGGCGTCGCCGCGGCCCAGCGGTCCCCGGGTCACCCCCAGCACGTTGGACGCCCGGAGCTCCTTCCAAAGGCGCTCCCCGTCGCCCCGTCCCTCCAGGACCCGACGGTACCCACCCAGCAGCTGTTGGGCTTCCTCCCCGGACTCCCGCAGGAACTCCACCCGGAACCAGCAGACCCCTAGATCCACCATCCGTCGCACGTACTGGGAGGCACTCTGAGGAATAGCGTTGTAGACGGTATTTCTGCAGCCGACGTCCACTTTCACCGGGTGTTCGTGGCCCGCCCAATCCTTGAGCGCCAGGGCGTGCCGGTCGCACGGCCGGCCGCAGTCCGTCGCGTCCTTGCCCTTGGAGAGCAGCGCCGCGAAGACGCAGTGCTCGTTGTGGAACATCGGCATGTGATGGTGGATGACGACCTCGGCCCGGCCGGGATCGATCCGGCCCAGGAGCGCCTGGAACTGCTCCCAGTTCAGGTCATAGCTGGGGACGAAGCGGGACAGTCCCTTCGACAGGTAGAGGTCGCTCGTCAGCTCGTTCGACGCGTTGAGCGAGAAGTCGCCGATCAGCGACAGCTTCGGCGCCTCCGTCCGGGCGAACGCGAGGTGCGCGGTCGATCGGACGAGAATCCCGTCGGGAGCGGCGCCGGCGACGTTCCTGAGAATTCCCCGTTCCCCCGGCTTGTGGATCCGTGGCGGGGCGAGGTAGACCGCGGCGCCCCTCGCCCGGGCGAGGGGGACGGCTTCCCGGTACTTCCGGATGTCCTCGAAATCGCACTCGATCGTGGCGATCCGTTCCTCGAGGGCGGCCTGGACCTGCTCCATCGAGCGGCAGAGGGCGACCAGCTGAGGCGTCCCCTCGGTCCGCGCCGGGGACTGACGCAGGCGGTCCAGCGCGCCGGGCCGGAGCCGATGGCCGGGATTCGTGCGACGGACCTTCTCCAGGTCCTCGCAGAGCGAGCGGCGCAGCTCGTTCAGCAGGCTGACCGGCACCATCACCTGGCCCAGGGTCACGTCGAGCGTCCGAAGCTCGAAGGGCGTGCTGCCCATGCGGCCCAGCTGCTGCCGGAGGTAGTCCGGCGTCAGCGGGCGCTTCTGCGCGATCTGCAGGGGACCCGTCTCCCCCACCACGCGGTGCGTGCCGTCGTGGAGGGCGATTCGGAGCCGGTCTCCGATCGAGTCGACGACGGCATCGACCGGTACCCGTGTCCCCGTCGTCTTCTCGAACGTCGCCCGCAGGGCGCGGTACATCGCCGGATCGCTGGTCTTCCAGACCTTCCAGCCGACCTGGGGCGCCGGGCATTCCCAGACCTCCAGGTCGACGGTGTCGGCCTGATCCGCCGCGTCGACCCGCACGCCCCGCCGCCAGACGCCGCTGACCCGGCCGCCCGGCTCCTCGTCCTGGGGCCGGCCGTAGTCGTAGACGATCCCGTCGCCGGGCTTGAGCGGCGCCTCGAGCGAGAGCGTGACCCTCGTCCCGCGGACGCCGGAGACCTTGCCCAGGAACACGCCGCGTTTCTTGGGCGAGAGGCCCGGGACCAGGGTCTGGTGGTTGATGCCGGACAGGAAGCCGGGCGAGAGCCCGCGGGAAAAGACCTGCTGCAGCGTGAGGACCTCGTCGCGGGAGAACGTGGCCGCGGCCTGGTCGACCGCCTTCCGGTAGGCGCGGGTGGTGGCGGCGACGTACTCGGGCGTCTTGAGCCGGCCTTCGATCTTGAGGCACGACACCAGGCCCATCAAGTCGGGGACCAGCTCGTAGGCGGCCAGGTCCTGCGGCGAGATCAGGTACTTCTGATCTCCGAGGTCGCGCACCTGGCCGTCGACGACCAGGTCATAGGGCAGCCGGCAGGCCTGGGCGCAGGCGCCGCGATTCGCGGACCGGCCCCCCAGGGCCTCGCTGGTCAGGCACTGGCCGGAGTACGCGACGCAGAGCGCCCCGTGCGCGAAGACCTCCAGCTCCAGGTCGGTCGCCGCCTGGACCTGGCGGAGTTCGGGAATCGACAGTTCGCGCGCCATGACGACGCGCGAGAAGCCGAGCTCCTTCAGGAGCTCCATCTGTTCGGGGGCGGTCGTGGTGGTCTGGGTCGACGCGTGGAGCGGCACGCCGGGCGCCAGGTCGTGCACCAGCCGGGCGATCCCCAGGTCCTGGAGAATGAGGGCGTCAGGGCCGGCGGCGATGATCCGTTCGAGCGTCCGCTCGGCCTCCTCGAGCTCGTTCGAGAAGACGAGCGTGTTGAACGTGACGTAGCCCCGAACGCCGCGGAGATGCAGGAACGCGAAGAGGTCGGGCAGCTCCTCGAGGGGGAAGTTCGCGGCCCGGGCGCGGGCGTTCCACTTCTGGATTCCGAAGTAGACGGCGTCGGCGCCGTTCTCGACGGCCGCGCGGACGCAGTCGATGTCGCCCGCGGGAGCGAGCACCTCGGGCCTGGGGCGCACGGCTGTGGACGCCGCGGCTCCCGGCGCAGGAGCCGGTTGCATGGCGACATCATGCCAAACTTTCTTCGGTATTTCCCGATGAATTCCGCTTCCTCCTTGATTCGCCTCGGGAGCCGCGGGTACACATCCAGTGTCGCATGTCCGAACTGCAGAATGACCCCGGCGCACCGGACCTTTCGGCGACGAAAGTCCGGGGAGCGGTCCGGACGGGCCGGGTCGGCGAAATCCTCGAACACTTCCGCGCGCTGTCGCCGGTCCGCCGCGCCGAGCTCTTCGTGCAGCTGGGGACCGGCGAGCAGCAGGCCGTGCTGTCCCAGGCCCCGCCGCCCCTGGTGGCGGCGATCCTCGCCGACTGCGACAGCGCCAGCCTGGAAGACCTCCTGATCCAGACCGATCCGGCGTCGATCAGCGCCGCTCTGCGGCAGATCCCGCCCGACGCCCTGGCCGACATGGTGCTGCGGCTTCCGGCGGATCCGGCGGAGCGGATCCTCGCGGTGGTCGACGCCCCCCTCCGCGAGGACGTGCGGAAGCTGATGACGTTCGACCCCAACACCGCCGGCGGCCTGATGACGACGCGGTACCTGAGCGTGCCCGACGTGGTGACCGTGGACCGCGCCCTCCAGATCATCCGGGGGGGAGGCCGGGCGGACACCCCGTCGTACATCTACATCGTGGACGCGAACGGCCGCCTGGAGGGGGTCGCGCCCCTGCGCTCGCTCTTGATGGCGCGCCCGCAGGACCTGGTGCATTCCATCATGGTCCGCAACGTCACGTGGCTCCGCTCGTCGTCCTCCCTCGAGGACATCGCGGCGATGTTCCAGCAGTACCACTTCGTCTCTCTGCCGGTCGTCGACGACACGCATCGCCTGGTCGGGATCGTCACGCTCGACGCCATGAAGGAGGCGCAGCAGCGCGGGCAGGAGGAGGTGCTGCGCGGCATCACGGGCATCGATCCGCGGGAGCGGCTCAAGCAGACGATGGTCGCGGTCCGGGACCGGATCCCGTGGATCACGGTGACGATCCTGGGCGGCCTGGGCTGCGCGTTCATCGCGGGGAAGTTCCAGCACACGCTGGAGTCCATCGTGGTGCTGGGCGTGTTCATGCCGGTGGTCCTGGCCCTGGGAGAGAGCATCGGGGCGCAGACGACGTCGGTGGTCCTGGCCACGTTCGCGGCGGGAGCGGGGGCGAAGGGGGAACTGCGGGCCTTCCTGGCCAAGGAGTGCGTGGTCGGCCTTCTGGCGGCGGTCTATTCGGGCCTGGTGGTCGCGGGAGCGTCGATGCTCTGGCACGGCAACCCGCGTCTGGGGCTCCTGATCGGAGGGGCGGTGCTGGTCTCGGTCGCCTGGGCGGCCTTCCTGGCGGTGGTCATCCCGGGCCTGATGAAGCGCTTCCGGGTGAATCCCGCGATCGCGAGCGGCCCGCTGGTGCTGGCGCTGGCGGATTTCTCCACGCTGCTGGTCTACTTCGGCGGCGCCACGGTCTTCATGCCCGTCCTGACGTAAGCCGTTCAGTTGGACGCGGCTCCCGCCGATATAGCTCTTGGCACAGCTGGAGGGTGGGACCATGGCGAACATGCCGTTTGAGCTCGTCGGGCGGCGCATCCTGGACAACGCGCTCTGCCTGATTTTCAAGTGCGCCGAGTGCGGCGACAAAGTCTCCCTCGTCATCCGGGAAACCGATCCCCTCAGGGACCGCTATCCCGTGGCCTGCATGTGCGGCTCCGAGGTGAACATGTTCTTCGGGTCGCCCCGGGTGGCGCGCAACATGCTGCGCGCCCTGCGCCGCGAGGCCGAAGCAGAGGCCGAGAAACTGCCCCATCGCTGCCATTCCCCGCTGCTGAACTAGGCGGGAGTCCCGCCGGCGTCGCGGGAAGGGCAGGCGCCTAGCGGGGACGGGGGCCGACCGTCGACACGTCGATCGGCTGGAACCCCATCTTCAAGGCGGGCGAATTGGGCCGGAGCGTGAAGTCGCCCTTCTCGGGGGCGACGAACAGCGGGTCGGCGATGACCGACTCCTGGTCCAGCCCCTGGTCCTTCCACGTCTCGGGCAGCCCCGTCGTCCCGTTCGGGTTCCAGAACAGGTTCCTCTGCCAGCGGAACTGCTTGCCGTCCCAGTTGCCCGACAGCAGCTTGCCCTCCGTCCAGTAGACGATGTTCCGGTCGAACAGCAGCGTGAAATGGTCTTCCTTCCGCGTCCGGGCGATCTGGGCCTCCTGGTTCAGCGCGAACACGTTGTTCCGCAGCGTGTTCTCCTTGCCGTAGTGCTGGTGGAAGCCGTTCGACTTGCACCGGTACGCGACATTGTTCTCGGCGAGCACGCCCGTCGATCCCTCGTCGAAATAGATCGCCCAGCCTCCATAGGTCGACGACCAGATGTCGTGGAAGACGTTGTTCCGGATCACCGTGCCCGTGCAGGTCCCCAGGGTGTAGACCCCGCCCATGTCGGCCAGCATGCTCCGGCCGATGTCGTGGACGAGGTTCTGCTCGATGAGGTTGTCCTGCGCGCCGCTGGGGCCGTATCCCCAGGACCAGCCGATCGAGAACGCCGAATAGTACGTGTCGTGGATGTGGTTGTGGGCGAGTAGGTTTTTCGCGCTGTGGCCGACCCAGACCGCCACCCCGGCCGGGAAGACGAGGCCGATGTCATGCACGTGGCTGTCCGTCACGACGTTGCCCCGGGTCTGGTCCGCCTCGTCCTTCCGCAGCGCGGTTTCGCCGATGCGGATCCCGCCCGCGCCGATGTCCGTCACCTCGCAGCGCACGATCCGGTTGTTCTTGCAGCCGCGGGATAGGTCGATGCCGTAGCCCCCCACGTGCGAGACGACGCAGTTCTCGAAGGAGCAGTCCACCGCGCCCTGGGCCCAGACCGCGCCGGGGTAGTCGACCGCCGCCTGGCCGTCCGCGTAACCCTTCGGGCCCATCGACCAGTCCGCATGGCTGAAGGTGATCCCGTCGAAGCGGAGCCGCTTCGCGCCCTCGATCCGGACGATCTGCTGGAGCGCCGGCGCGATCGCGACGGCCGTTCCCGGATCCTCGCCCTCGAGCGGCTGGTAGGTGAGGACGCCCGTCTTCTTGTCGAGATACCATTCGCCCGGCGCGTCGAGCAGGTCGGGGGCGTTCTCGACCCAGTACCGCGCGTGGTCCTCGATGATCCACTTGTGGCACTCGCCGGACAGGGTCGCCGTCCGGGAGGCGGCGTCGACCGACACGATCGGCATGCGGATCTCGGCCCACTTCTGGAGGGCGATGATCTCGACGTCGCCCCGGGTGGCCCAGTCGGGCTTGATCTCGCCCTCCTTGAACTTCAGCCGGGTGGGCTTGTCCTCCGTCAGCGAGCCGTCGACACGGTAGAACTCGCCGGCGTTCGGCGTCCGTGCCCGCGTTCGCCGCTTGCCGTCGATCCAGAGCTGGTTGAAGCGCAGGCCGTCGGGGACCGTCGCGGTCCACCGGCCGCCGTCGGATTTCGTCCACCCCCCGACCCGCCTTCCGCCGCTCAGGACGACGGTCGCGCCGGACGCCGCCTGATAGGTGGTCTCGGAATCCTCGGCCTTGAAGACGAGGGGTTCGGGAAGGACGTACGTCCCTCCTTGAAGGATGACCGTCGCCTTCTTCCCGCGCACCAGGTCCCGCGTCTTGGCCAGGTCGTCCTTCGGGGACACGGTGATCGTCGGAGTCTGAAGGGAGAGGGACAGGGACAGGAGGATCGGAAGCAGGAGGGTCATTCGAGACTCCGGCGGGGGGAGGATCGGCCCACTCTCACCCCTCTATCCAGGGCCAGACTACTATATCTCATACACACTCGAGCTTCACTCGAGTAAGGGATTCGTCGCTACGGAAACATTCTGCGGAATCCGTGCGCGAGCACGACGGGGTACAGCGCGAGGTTGCGGGCGAGGGCTCCGATCCACGAGTAGCGCGGCGGGGCGGCGCCTTCCGCGAGCGACGAGGCCAGCGCCCGGAGGTGCGACGGCCCGAACGGCCCGTCGTGGAGGTCCGCGAGCAGGTGCGCGGGCAATCCGGGTTCCCCGTGGCGGGCGCCCAGCCAGCCTCCCAGGATTGCCGCGATCGAGTCCGTGTCGCCCCCCGCGCCGATCGATTCCTGGATCGCCAGGAGCGGCGTCGCCCCGTACCTCAGGTAGCAGTAGAGCGCAAAAGAGACGGAGTGGACGACGTATCCGGTGGTCTTCAGGGCCTCGGCCGCCTGGGACGTCGACGCGCTGCGGGTGGCGAGGTCGACCGCGCGGTCGAGCGCCGCGGACAGCTCCGCCTGGGTGACGACCTTCCGCGCCTGGTCCGGCCCGACCGCCGCCAGCTCCGCCACGAACAGCGCTCCCTGCACCGCGCGGTCGTCGGTGTGGGTGACCGTCGCGATCGCCGTTCCGAACGCGCGCCGCTTCTCCGGCTGGTCGTGGAAGAACGCTCCGATCACGGCGGCACGCATCGCGGATCCGTTGCCGGCCGAACGGACGCCGGTCCGCGAGAAGCCGAGCATCGTCCGGAAGCAGGAGCGGATGGTGGCCATGCCGATGCCCCAGGGCAGGCGCCAGAACCAGCCGACCAGGGAGCGGCGGAACGCGCGGGCGCAGAGATCGGGGTCGGAGGGAAAGGCCGCGAGGCTCTGGGCGACCAGGGCGGACTGTTCGGTGTCGTCCGACACGAACCCGGTGCGGCCGATCAGGTGGAAGCGGTCCAGCTTCCCGAAGCGGCGGGCGATGCGCGTCGCGGAGAGGCCTTCGCACGGGAGGCCGAGCGCATCCCCGACCGCGGTGCCCAAGAGGGTCCCGGCGAGCCGGTCTCGGAGATCCATGGGAAGGAGTGTACCTTCTCCGGCGATTCCCTTCATTATTCATGGGGCAGGTTATAATGTTCTGGTCCAGCTGGGAGGGAATCTGATGGATCCGCTATCGCTCGACTGGGGCGCCGCGACCGCGGAGTTCGCCAACGAGGAAAAGAACGCCGCGACCCACATCCTCATCCACAATCTGTCGACGCCGGAGCGGGCCGACCGCTCGGTCCGCTTCGCCGTGGCCCGCGTGCAGTGGTTCGTCAAGAAGATGCCCCCCGGCGCCACTCAAGAGGTCTGGTTCGACGACCGCGAGCAGCAGGTGCCCGACGCGGTCCGTCAGTCGATGAAGCAGCGCGTCGCGCCCCACGTGGCCGGACTGATGTTCTTCTCGGAAGGGGAAGGAGCCTGACATGTCGCACACGCTGATGGCGGAAGCGCCCAAGGGCGTCGACTGGCCGGTCCTCCACGCCGCGCTCATGCCGCTGCGCAAGCGCGTCCAGCTCTTTCCGATCCCGGCGGAAGGCGACAAGCCGATGGCGCTCGGCATGTCCGTCCCGCAGCGCCAGTGCGACGACCTGGGCTGGGAGGAGTTCACCCAGCTTCTGGACGTGATGAGCAACAAGTTCGGAATGCGGGTCTACGACATGGCGACCGGGGAGCAGGTGACGCCGGAGTGCCTCGAGAAAGTGAAGGGCGGGTTCATCTGCGAGCAATAGCCTCCGCCTCGGTCGACGCGGAGGACGACGGGAGGACGACGATCCGGTCGCGACAGAGGCGGTCGGTCCCCTCGATCGCCAGCCCCGGGCCCAGGAGCCGGAGAAAGGCCGGAAGGGCTCCCTTCCGCCTCTTGGCGGGACCCCCGGCACGGACCGGACGCGCGCGGCGCGCCGGAATTGCTGAAGCGCCGTGGTTCCCCCGATGCCGGAGCGGTCGGGAGTGTATCCGCGGGGATACAGGCGGCGTATCCGGCTAGATACCGAGCTGGCGGATCAATCGGGCGAGGTAGGTGCGCTGGAGTTTGAGCGCCTCGGCCGCCCGGGTCTGGTTGCCTCCGAAGCGGGCCAGCGTCTCCCGGATCAGGCGTCGACGGAAGTCCTCCACCTGCCCGTGGAACGAATCCGGCGGAAGGCTTCCGGACAGCAGGAGCTCCGGCGGCAGATCTCCGGGACCGATCGCCTCCCCCTCGTGCAGGGCGACGGCGCGTTCGATCGCGTTCCTCAGCTCCCGCACGTTGCCCGGCCAGTCGTAGCGCTCGAAGGCCTCCATCACGCCCGGACCGAACGCCACGCCCGGCTTCAGCTCCCTCAGCACGTGCTCCGCGAGCGGGCGGATGTCGGCCCGGCGCTCCCGGAGGGGCGCCAGCGTGATCGACAGCACGTTCAACCGATAGAACAGATCCTCGCGAAACGCGCCTTCCGCGACGCGCTTGCGGAGATCCCGATTCGTTGCGGCGATGACGCGGACATCGACCGTGATCGTCTCGGTCCCCCCGACCCGTTCGAAGGCGCGCTCCTGCAGCACTCGGAGGAGCTTCGCCTGCAGGGCGGGCGTGATGTCGCCGATCTCGTCCAGAAAGAGGGTCCCGCCGTGGGCGAGCTCGAACTTGCCGGCCCGGCGCGCGACGGCGCCGGTGAAGGCGCCCTTCTCGTGGCCGAACAGCTCGCTCTCGAGCAGCGTTTCGGCGAGCGCGGCCGCGTTCACCGCGACGAAGGGTCCCGAGCGGTGGATGGTGCGGGCGATCACTTCCTTGCCCGTGCCGCTCTCGCCCAGAAGCAGCACGGTCGCGTCCGACTTCGCGGCCTTCTTGGCCGTCTCCAGGGCGGCGGCGAGGCCGATGACGACGGGTTCGGCGGCCTGGGCGCGGACCGTGCGCCGCAGGGACGAGCGTTCCAGCGCGCGTCGCACCGTCTCTTCCACGAGCGCGGGCTCGAAGGGCTTCTGGATGAAATCGTAGGCGCCTTCCTTCATGGCCTGGACCGCCTTGTCGACCGTGCCGAAGGCGGTGATGACGACGACCGTGGTCTCGGCGCCTTCCTCGCGCAGCTGCTTCAGCACCCAAAAGCCGTCGCCTTCGGGAAGCTGGAGGTCCAGGAGGACCACGTCGGGGTGCTCGTTCGTGATCCGGGTCAGGGCCTCCCTGCCCGATCCCGCGCTGTGGACGTCGAACTTGCGCGCGGCGAAGCGGTCCACCAGCGCCTGGCGGATGTGCGCATCGTCGTCGACCACCAGGAGTCGCGGCATCAGAACCTCAGCACGAACGTGTGGCCCTCGCACGTCAGCGTGGCGCCGTGGAGCTGGGCGAGCTTGCGGGCGATCGAGAGTCCGAGGCCCGCGCCCGGCGGCTTCGGCCCCGTCTCGACCCGGCTGAACTTCTCGAAGATGCGCTCCCGATCCCCGGCCGGGACGCCCGGGCCGTCGTCGGTGACGCGGACTTCGCGGCCCTTCGTCTCGACGTGGACGCGGCTTTTCGCGTACTTGATCGCGTTGTCGACGAGATTGAGGACGATCTGCTGGACCCGGGCGGGATCGAGCTCGATCACGTCGCCGCGTCCCGAGACGTCGAGCGCGACCTTCGCCAGCGGCCGGAGCGACTCCGCGGCGCTCTGGACGAGATCGCCGAGATTCGTCTCCTGTTTCGCGAGCTGCAATCCGGCCTCGATGCGGGCGATGTCGAGCAGTTCGTTCACCATCCGGATCAGGCGGTCGAGGTCGTCCTGGACCCGGGTGAGGGATTCTTTGCCCCCGATGCCTTCCTGGACGTTGGCCAGGGTGACTTTGGCCGAGGTCAGCGGCGTGCGCAGCTCGTGGGAGACGTGGGCGACGAAGTCGCCCTTCAGCCGGTCGAGCTGCTGGACGGCGGCGGCCATGTGGTCGAACGCCTTGGCCAGCTGGCCGATCTCGTCCTCCCGCTCGATGCCGGAGCGCGCGGCCAGGTTTCCGGCGGCGAGTTCATGCGCGGCACGGGACAAGGTCTCGACCGGACGGACCACGCGTCGGGAGACGAGGGTCGCGAGGCCCAGCGCCAGGACCGCCGCCAGGCCGAACCAGACGGTCGCGCGTCGTCGGGCATCGTGGAAGGGGGCGAAGGCCAGGTCCTCCTCTTCGCTGACGGCGATGGTCAGGCTGCCGACCCCGACGGGGGTCCTCGTGATCAGAAGCCGGCGTCGCCGCCCGGGGTCGGGGGTTCCGCGGGTCGCCGGGCCGACCTGGTTGCCCGCGCCGTCCAGCAGGGAGACTTGCTCGCTTCCGGCGATGCTGGACAGCAGCGTGGAGACGGGGCGGAAATCCAGGTTGCCGGTCAGGACGCGCTTCTCGGGCCCGGGGACGGAGATCGGCAGGGCGGGGACGTCCTTGACGATCTCCAGGATGTCGGCGATGAACTCCCCGCCGCGGAGGGGGACGTCGATGTTGGCCATGCGGTTGTCCCATTGGGTGACCTGTTGGTTCAGCCGGGGGCTGAAGGACCGGTTCCCCGGGTTGTTCGTGGTGAGAACCGTGGTGTAGTCCCGCTGCTGGGACTGGGCGAGGACTTCGGGTTTGCCTTGGACGTCGATCAGGCCGATTTCGAGGAAAATGCCCGGCGGATCCATCTGCCGATCCAGCTGCCGCCCGATTTCGTCGGGGTCCTTCCCCTGGGGAAGCCGGGTCGCGATCAGTTTCAGGCGGGTCTGGCCTTCTCGAATGTAATGGCGCACCATGGCGGCGCCGGCCTGGGCGATCTGCACCTGGTGGACGGCCACCTGATCCCGGGCCGAACGCTCCAGGAGGTCGAGGGTGAGGTATCCCGCGGCCGCCAGCGGCACGAGGGCGACCAGGAGCATCACCACCGCGAGCTGCCAGGACAGGGATTTCGAGACCACGAGTCGAGTATACAGCAAGTCGTTTGCCATCTGATAAGATGGCCGGGTGGGCATCCTTCTGGAGGGCGTTCGGAAGTCCTATCGGGGCACGACCGTGATCTCGATCGACCGGCTCGACATCCCCGGCGGCGCCCAGTGGATCATCACCGGCCAGAGCGGCTCGGGAAAAACCACCTTCCTCAACCTGGTGAGCGGCATCCTCACTCCGGATGCGGGATCCATCACCGTCTCGGGAACCGACATCACCCGCCTTCGCGAGCCCGCCCGCGACCGCTTCCGGGCCGAGAGGATCGGCGTCGTGTTCCAGACCTTCAATCTGCTGCAGGGATTCAGCGCCCGGGAGAACGTGCTCCTGGGGATGCTCTTTGCCGGGCAGGTCGACCCGGCGCGGGCGGACGCCCTCCTGGACCGGGTCGGACTGGGCGGGAAGCGCCACGAGAACCCCGACGCCCTTTCGGTGGGACAGCAGCAGCGGGTCGCGATCGCCCGCGCCCTGGCGAACAAGCCGGAGATCCTCCTCGCCGACGAGCCGACCGGCAATCTCGACCCGAAGACGGGAGAATCCGTCATCGAGCTCCTGAAGGAGGTCTGCCGCGAGAACGGGACGACGCTGCTCTGCGTCACCCACCAACCCCAGGTCATGGCGAGCTTCAAAGACGTGACGGACCTTTCATGTCTCTCTGGAAAATAGTCCTGAAGAACGTCCTCCAGCGGCGACTGAGCTCGGCGCTCACCGCGGCGTCGATCGGTCTGGGCGTCGCGATCGTCATCGCCGTCCTCGCCCTCCGGGCCCAGACCCAGGAGGGATTCCGCCAGAGCGCCTTCGGGTACGAGCTTGTGGTCGGACCCCGGCAGCTCGGCTCGCTCCAGCTGGTGCTCAACACCGTCTACCACATGGAAACCTCGCCGGGGAACATCCCCTGGTCCCGGTACCAGGAGCTCGCCGCGCACAAAGCCGTCTCGGCCGCCCTTCCGGTCTCCGTCGGCGACTCCTACCGCGGCGCCCGGATCGTCGGCACGACCCCGGCGTTCTTCGACGCCTTCGACTACCGGATCGACGGGACGCCGTTCCGCTACGATCCGGGCCGCCTCGAGCAGGCGATGGCCGGGAAGGAGGTCGACGGCGCCTTCGAAGCGGTCGTCGGCTCGGCGGCGGCGGCGCGGACGGGCCTGAAGCGGGGCGACACGTTCCAGCCCTCCCA
>Ga0209579_10002447_pt1 | contig 14223 bp, 12 predicted proteins | sample Coa_R1_2_FD_187152 | JGI IMG/M metagenome (GOLD analysis project Ga0209579, IMG submission 187152) | Surface soil microbial communities from Centralia Pennsylvania, which are recovering from an underground coalmine fire - Coalmine... | ecosystem: Environmental > Terrestrial > Soil >... | reverse complement strand
AAACCTCTCGCAAGCATTTTGCCGTATCCGGGGACGTCGGGCGAGCTGGGTACCCGCCGCCGAAGTATGCGGCGCGCCAGCACTTTCGCCTGCCCATCGATCCGAAGCGGCCGCAGGATTCTGGTCGGCCACGAATTGCCATCCTGCCCGCCGGGGGTTCGCGGCGCGCTTACTACCCATCGCTGGCTTCGTGGCAGCTGATCCTCCAGCGCCTGGTGCAGCGCTGGCCAACGGCGGACTTTGTAATCGTTGGAAAGCTAAGTGTGGATGGACGGACCTCAACGTCGCTTTCCGAAGCGGAACTCGAGGTTATCCTCAACTCCGTTCCCCGGGGGCAAAAAGCCGTTGACATTCCCCTGATCGACCAGCTGAGGCTCGTTGCCGGGTGCGATTTCCTTCTTTCGCCGCATTCGGGCTTTGGCATGGCGGCGCTTGCCGTGGGAACGCCGTGGCTGGTGATTGCCGGAAACCTCTGGCCGGAGTATTACTTCAACGGAACTCCGTTCTATTCGGTCCTGCCTGACATCAGGCGTTTTCCCTGCTTCACCGGATTCGGCCGCGCTCCATGGCTGATCGACGATCCCGAGGGCCAACGCACGCCAAGCATGTCCGATGCTCGCATCGCCGAAGACTTGGAAGAAATCGTCTACGGCGCGGAGCGGCTCGTGGACAGAACCTGGGACTACGATGCCGCGCTTACAGATCATCTGGCGCGGATGAGGGCGCTAGCGCGCCGGCGCCGTCGATGGCCACTCTCGATGCTGACAGGCCGCGGTCGGTCCGGGCTCTTCTGGTCGGTTGACGACGTACACCTCCCGCCTTACCGTCCCAGTCGGCGTGACCGTGCGGCAACTGCCTGAAACGTTCGCGTCTCGCACTCCGGAGCCGGTCAAGGTTCTCCTTCGCCCGGCCGCGCGCGCTGCGCGTTATGCCGACTTCGTACCCACGCGGAAGAGGCCTCCGCTCGGAAACCGCCCGCCGATCGAAGTCGCGGTCTGCGCCATCTTCCGAAACGAGGGCCGATATCTCGCCGAGTGGGTCGCCTTCCACCAACTCCAGGGCGTTAGTCGCTTCTATCTGTATGACAACGGAAGTACCGACAATTGGCGGGATGAGCTCAGGCCCTGGCTCGCCGCGGGCGACTTGGTCGTCACACCATGGCCGGAGCAACCAGGCCAGCGCCCGGCTTACATCGACTGCCTGAAGCGGTTCGGGGAGACGGCAAGGTGGATCGCATTCATCGATACCGACGAATTTCTCTTCTCGCCGACGACCCGCCCGCTCCCCGACGTCTTACGGCGGTTCGACACGTATCCAGGCGTGGTTGCAAATTGGCGCTGCTATGGATTGAACGGTTGGGAAAAGGCACCGGAGGGACTCGTCATCGAAAACTACCTCCGCCGGGCTGCGGATTCCGAGCCCAACAACCGGTTCGTGAAATGTCTTGTCTTTCCACGATTGACACGTGAACCATCGGAGGGGCCGCACTACTTTCACTTTCGGCGTTGGGCGGCCGTCGGAGAAGACCGTCAGCCGGTCTATTGGTCGACCCGCGAGCCGATCACCGCCGATCTCCTGCGAATCAACCACTACTTCGCCAAGTCCGCCGAGGACCTGAGCCGAAAGACCAGCCGGCCGACAGCATGGGACGGAGTGGTCGGGGAGTGCGGAGTTGGTTCGTGGGCCGAGATACCAGAGGACGTGGTCGAGGACCCCGTGCTTCTCCCCTTCGCACCGGCGGTCAAAGCGCGGCTTGCGCAACAGAGGAATGGCTGACAAATGGCGGCGGACGCCGTGCGCGATGTCGGAGACCACGCGCCGGGGAAGCCGGTTGCTTCCGTCGTGATATGCACGCGGAATCGGGCAGAAAGTCTCGCGCGCTGCCTCCGCTCGCTCGAGCTGGATGAATCGACGACGCCCGCCGAGGTCATCGTCGTGGACAACGGCTCGACCGACGAGACGCCGGAACGAATCCAGGCGGCCGCCACTCTGTCGCGCCGCCCTTTTGTTGCTCTACGTGAGACTGCGCTCGGCTCGTCGAGCGCCCGCAATGCGGGAGTTCGCGCGGCCGCTGGGGAGTTCGTCCTGTTCGCCGATGACGATGTGGTCATCCATTCCGGCTGGATCGACGCCCTGGTCGCGGCATTCACTCCGGGAGTTGCGGCGGTGGGCGGGCGCGTGCTTCCACGGATCGCCGGTCAGACTCCGCCCTGGTTCACGGATGAGCGCAATTCGCTGACGCTATGGGACGACGGGCCGGCGGTGTTCGACATGACGACCGAGCGCCACCCCCTGGGAGCCAACATGGCGGTCCGCCGGGCGGTGATCTTGAGTTTTTCTCAACCCTTCCACCCACGCCTCGGTCACGTCGGAGGAGTGCGTATGGCCTACGAGGAGGTTTATCTTTTCGCACAGATCCTGCGGGACCACCGAGTCGTGTACGCGCCGGACGCGGTCGTGGATCATATGGTCGACGCCGAGCGGTTGACATACGAATTCACTCGCCGGGCTCATTTTCACTACGGGTTTGGGCGGGCGCGGTATCAGCGGTTGCTCGGTGTCCCGCTCCCCGGCCTCGCGAGCCGGGCGAACCTGGCGGGCCGGTCCTATAGGTATGCACTTTCGTTGCGGTTCCGTCACGCGCATGCTCGCGCTCTTGAAGCCGAGCAGGCGAACGAGGAGTTCATGGCCTATTTCGCGGCTGGTAAGAACATCGAATGGCTGTTGGGCCGCTGGCCAAAGGCGGCCGAGTGGTTTGCCCGGGCGCTGATCTGATCCGGCGGAGCTAGTTCCGGGCCTGGCAGCGACCCGTCTTGTAGGTCAGCACGCGTCCGTGGCCGAAGGCCAGGAAGGTGTGGTAGTCGTGGATTCCCACGAGGCGACCCAGCGAACGCTGTGGAGACGCCGCAATCACGTAACACTCGGGGGCCCCTGGGAAGAAGCGGGTGTACCAGGGAGGGGAAACTCGGCCGACACTGCGCGACGCCTGCGCCGTTCGGCCCGCGTAGTGATAGCCGGCCCACTCAAAACCCGCGTCGATCGAGGCGGGAGGGATCCCGCGGGAAACCAGCCCTTGCGCGGCGTTCCACCGCGCTGCATCGAAGCTGAGTGCGTTGACTGTGATGGCAAGCGAAACCGCCCCGACTCCTGCGAGTGTCGCCGCAGCTCCGAGCACGCGCCGGCGTGAAATCGGCATGGAGCTCGACGCGCCGAGAACTAGGATGAGGGCGACGGGCATGAGCGGAAGCAGATACCGATCGAACACCGGCTGACCGGCGAGCGCTTCAAAGATCGTGCCGACGGCGGTAAGCAGCCCGAACAGCCCGATGACCAACCCGACCGAGCGCCTCGCGTCGATGACCGTCCCGACCAAGAGAATGCCGCCTATCCAGGCTGCGCCTTGCAGCGCCAGCAAGGCCACATGGGGGAGTACGTCACGCGTCCCGACCGACATGATCGAGTAAGCGCCGTGCCAGTCCAGGTAATTGCCCATCAGGACGGTCTGATATTTCGCGGCCACAACGGCTCCGGCGGCTGCGGTGATCCCGGCTGCCCACCGCGCCTTCACCGACCACGCGGACGGCCTACTGACCGCAACCGTGGCGGGGAGCACCGCGAGTCCCAAGGTAAAGATGGCGGCGATGCTCAGCCGCACCCCACTGCGCCATTCGTGGAGGGTGATCCCGGGGGTCTCTGCGTTGGCTAGAGACTGCCGCCACGCCTCCAGTGCCACGACAGCGGCGAGGCCAAGCACGATGAGGATCCAGAGTTTCCGTCGTGACTCCCGATCCCGCCAGCTGAAAAACGCTGCCACCAGCACGCAGACCACGCCGGCCAGCGCCTGCTCTCGGATGGTGAAGCCCCAGACCCCGACTGCAAGTGCAATCCCAACTCCTGCGATGGACCGTCGCTTGATGGCGATCTGACCTATGACGAGCGTCGCCACTATCGCGCAATAAGCGGGCACGTCCTCCATGAACGAGGTGGCAAGGAGGCCGAAGCCTAGAAACACTCCGACGATCAACGTGGCGAACAAGGCTCGGTTGCGTGACATGGCGGTGCGAAGGAGGAGGAACGTCGCCGCGATTGCGACCGCCGCCAAAACGGCGACACCGACCTGCTCGGCCAGGATCGATGTACCAAAGGGCGCCAGCAGAACTACCTGGCCGAGCAGGAAGGCTCGGTTTGCACCGACCAGCGTGATGCTGCCGCTCCCGGCGAACCTCTGTGCGATCAGGCTGTACGCCCATGAATCGTTGTGCGGTATCGCGAGACTGCCGCTCACCCCTGCGAGCAGCGCTGGCACGCCAACGGTCAGTGCGATCACTACGGCCAACGGCACGATCGGGCTCGCCAAGTGCCAGGCGGTCGATCGGGATGCGCCGCGCTCTTGCGTCCCCAGCCGAAACGCCTGGCGGGCTAGGCTAGGAAACCGCGCCCAGTGAACGACATGGCTCAGCCATCGCGTTTTGGATTGCGTCCTTCACCATCTCGAAAAGTGCGTGCCGCCAGGCCCGTTGACTGCCCCCCATACGTTTGGCTCAGCTGCTCCTTCAGCTTCCAGCCCCTAGGGCCCAAATTATGGGGAGTGGTTAAGCGTTCGTCAAGGACGACGGGGCTGTCTCAACTATCCAGCCGCCGCGCGTAGACATTGCACATCATCTCGAGGTCGTTGACGATCTCGTCGGGCTTGAGCGGCTTGCCGAACATCCAGGACTCAGAGCCGATTTGTGGAGCTGCGCGGTACTCATAGGCCCCCAACTCGTCAAGCCGTTCGAACGCCACTCGCGCAGAGGGCCCAGGATTGATCTCAAACAGGATGTGCGCGACCGGCCGGCTAAGACCGAGAAGAACGCGGTGGTCGAGCCCCTCGGTGTCGATCTTAATCAGCTTCGGCTCCCCGTGCTCGGCTATGAGCGCGTCGAGGGACGTCACGGCGACCTTCTCGGTCCGCTCCCAGGTAAACGAGACCGCGCAAGCTGTCACCCAGCCCTCGTCGAGACTCGCGACCGCGTCCAGGTCGCGTGCGATGTGCAGCTCGGCCTCCCCGGCGTGGTCGCTGACCGCCTGCGAAACCACCGTCGCGGACGGGAATCGCCGTGAGAGATCGGCCGCGAGATCGGCTTGAGGTTCGACGGCTACCACACGTGCTCCCCGGGCGAGCATTTGCGCGGTGTGCCCACCATGGTTCGCCCCGATGTCGAACGCGAGGTCACGAAAGCGAAGCTTCGTGGCGTAAAAGCAGAGCGCGCTGACCTCGCCCAGTCCAGGACGGCGCTTCTGCGCCAGGCGCGCGCGCTGCAAGAGGATCCAACCTCGCGCGGCCGGTCTGATTTCGCCAACACCGACACGTCGCGCCACGGCCACGGTGTGCTTTCTACCACGGCGTCCCGCGCAAGATCACCTACTCGCCGGTCACCGGCTGGAGCCGAACAACCCTCGCTAAACTACGTTCGGCATCGGAGCGTGCTCCGAGGGGCGGTATAGATTGGGGGGACGGCGCCGAGTTCTTAAGCCGGCCGTTGGCCTGGTCGATTATCGACCTAAGTGCTGATTCGAGATCGCATGGAACCCGCGACCACACCCGAGGCGACCTACCGGCATCCCCCGCTCGAGGACGCCGAGGTCCGCGTCATCGCTCCTGCCAAGCGGCGCCTGAAGCCGTCGGATGTCCTCGGGTACCGATCCGTGATTCGCATTCTTGCGATCCGTGATTTCAAGGCCAAGTACAAGCAGAGCCTTCTGGGGCCGATCTGGCTGGTGGTTCAGCCGCTCGCGTTCCTGCTCGCGTTCCTGATCGCTTTCAAAGGTCTCGGCAAGGTCGAGAGCGGCCACGTGCCCTACGTCGTCTTCACGCTGGTCGGATTGGCCACATGGTCGTTCTTCCAGGCCGGCATGACCATCGGGACGTCGTCTGTGATGACGAACTCGGCCTTCGTCAGGTTTACGCCGTGCCCCCGAATCGCGTTCCCAATCGCGGCGATCATCGCCTCGCTTCCGTCGTTTGCTGTGACCGCGTCGGGCGCGATCGTCGCCGCAATAGCCACGGGGTATCTGTCTCCCCGAGTGCTCCTCTTGCCGCTGATGCTGAGCTGGCTGATACTTCTCACCGCCGGGCTGGTCGGAGTTTCTTCCGCCCTCGCGGTTCGCTATCGCGACGTGATCAGCGCCCTACCGTTTCTGCTTCAGCTCGGTGTCTTCGTCGCACCGGTCGGCTACGCCCTCTCCAATCTTTCTCCCGCGGTCCGCGCGATCGTCGAGGCGAATCCCCTCACCGGAGTTATCGAAGCTTCGCGCTGGGCCGTGCTCTCGGGATATCACCCATCTCTCGTAGCCGTGTTCATCTCGCTAGGCGTGACGGCTGTCCTAGTGGTGATGGGGTGGAAGGTGTTTACCCGTTTCGAACCGACGATGGCCGATGTCATCTAACGGAGCTCCCGCTGCCTACTCGCTCGACCGCCCGTTCTCGCACGCGGTCCTCGCGTCGGGGGTTCGCAAGCAATACCGCCTGGGTGAGCTGGAGACACTCAAGCGCAGGTTGGGTCGTGTGATCGGCCGATCCCGCGAGGCCGGTCCGCAAACTCTCGAGGCCCTGGGCGGAGTCGACTTTGCCGTGGCTCAGGGCGAGGCGCTGGGGATCGTCGGCCGTAACGGCTCGGGCAAATCCACCTTGCTGCAGATCCTGGCTGGCACGACCCTTCCGACGAGTGGTCTGATCAAGGTCAGGGGTCGCGTTCTCCCCCTGCTGGCGGTGGGTCAGGGTTTCCATCCGGAGTTGACGGCGGCCGAGAACGTGATGCTGTTTGCCTCCTCGCTGGGGATACCGCGCCGCACGATCGAAGCGCGGATGGAGGATGTGGCCGAGTTTGCCGAGCTCGACCCAGCGCACATGACGACACCGGTGAAGCGCTTCTCCAGCGGCATGACGTCCCGTCTGTCGTTTGCGACCGCGGTCCAGTTTCCCTCAGATATCTACATCTTCGACGAGGTACTCGCCGTTATCGATGGGGAGTTCCAGGCGCGGTGTCTGACCGAGATACGCCGCCTGCATGCCGAGGGACGAACGATCCTCTTCGTCAGTCACCACCGGAATCAGATGGAGGCCGTGTGCGAGCGCATCATCTGGCTCGAGAAGGGCGTCGTTCGCGAGACCGGGCCAACGATCGAGGTTCTTGATGCCTACGAACATATCCACGGCGCGGATGGGCCGTGATCGGCGACGGTGCGCGATGAGTGACGAGCTGGTTGTTGTCACGGGCGGTGGGGGGTTCATCGGCGGCCACCTCGTGGAGAGCCTGCTCGAGGACGGGATGCGGGTGCGGGCGGTCGACCAGCACGCGCTCGAGCAATGGCAGCGTGTGCATGATGCTGCGGAGAACGTGGTTGGCGATCTGCGACTGGCGGAGGATTGCGAAGAGGCCCTTAGGGGATCAAACATCGTTTATAACCTCGCAGCCGACATGGGGGGCATGGGGTTCATCGAGGCGAACAAGGCGCGGTGCATGCTCTCGGTCCTCATCAATACGCACCTGCTCGAGGCTGCCAGGCATCAGAACGTCGAGCGCTTCTTCTTCGCCTCATCCGCGTGCATCTATGCGCAGGACAAACAGCTGACCCCGGACATCCAGCCGCTCAAGGAGTCGGACGCTTATCCGGCGGATCCAGAGGATGGCTACGGCTGGGAAAAGCTGTTCAGCGAGCGCATGTGCCGCCATTTCAGCGAGGACTTTGGGCTGCTAACGCGGGTCGCGCGGTATCACAACGTCTACGGGCCCTACGGCACCTGGACCGGCGGGCGGGAGAAGGCCCCGGCGGCCATCTGCCGTAAGATCGCCGAGGCAAAGCTCTCGGGACGGCACGAGATCGAGATCTGGGGTGACGGCGAGCAAACTCGCAGCTTCATGTACATCGACGATTGCATCGTCGGGACCCGCAAGATCATGGGCAGCGAGATCGAGGAGCCGATCAATCTCGGCAGCAGCGAGATGGTCACGATCAACCAGCTGGTCGACATCGTGCAGGACATCGCCGGAATAGCGGTCGCTCGTCACTATGACTTCGGGGCTCCGAAGGGCGTTCGGGGGCGAAACAGCGATAACACGATGATCCTCGACCGTCTCGGGTGGGAGCCGACGACCACGCTTAGAGCCGGCCTGGAGCGGACCTACCGCTGGATCTACGATCAGGTATCGGCGATGGTGGTGCCATCCTGACGATGGAGTAGGGCGCCGATCGAGCGCCGGCAGACTCAGCCGAATCGACCGTACCGAGCAATCCAGCTGCAGCCCCTCACGCGACGGTTCTACGCCGGTTCTCCCGAAGCAGAGCCTGATCCACGGGTTCTGACGGATGTCAGCGTCAACCATGAGGCACTGATCTTCCGCCGCGGCCAGATCCTATTGGAGTCATTTGTCACCGGCAGCCGGCACGCCCTTCACTACGACAGGGCGAGCCGGTTCGCGTGGTTCCTGCTCAAGAACTACTGGCTGAGGCGACGCCGCGCAGGCCCAGCCCGGCTTGAGTCAGGGCTTTGGGCGATTGACAACTTTTCTCCCGATAACTACCACCACTGGATGATCGACGTCCTGCCCCGGCTCCTGCGAGCGGAGGAGGTGGGCCCCGGCGGGGATGTACTCGTTCTCCCTCGTTACTACGCTCCCAATTCGTACATCGCGTTCACGCTTCGGGCGTTCCCGAATGTCGCCCGCATCCACTGGATCTCGCCACGATTCAACACGCGCGTGTCGCAGTTGACGTTCGTGCCTCGGCAAACCGGCGCGCGGCGGTTGGCGCAGCTTCAGGAGGTAGTGAGACGCGTCGCGGAGCTGGCGGGGGAACCTGGCACGGCTCGCCGGGTCTACTTTTCACGGGCGGATGCGCGACGCCGGCGGGCGCACAATGAGGCCGACCTGGTGCGTGAGCTGCATGCGCATGACTTCGAGATCGTTCATGTCGACCCCGAGAAGCCATGGGAACAGGTCCGTGCGGCGGCCGGCGCTCGGCTGATTGCCGGAGTACACGGCGCCGGGCTCACCAACCTAATCTTCATGCCACCGGGCTCCTGCTTGCTCGAGTTTCGACACGGCGATGACGGCGTTTTCTTCGATGCCTACCGACCGCTGGCGCAGGATCTTGGTATCGCTTACGCACCTCTGATGTGCGAGGTGGTGGGCGACGCAGACGGACTGGCCAGGAACGATCTGGACATCCGGGTTGACCTGGACAAGCTCCGCGAGCGGCTACGAGAGATGTCCGGTGTCGGCTGAAGCCGCGCGCGCGCTAAGCAGCTGAGCCCGACCGCGTTTGCGGCCGAGCGCGGGTCGCGATCGCCTGCCTGACGAGATCCAGGACCACCTCACGGTTGCGCTCGGCGTTGAGCACGTGCGCTGCCCGATCTGCGTTTGACTTCAGCCGTTCGACCTCGGGAACGGTCAGGGAGCCAAGAGCCTCAGCAAACGCCCGCGGCGTAAACGAATCGGAAACGATTCCGCAGTCCCATTCTCGGACGATCGCGGCCATCTCTTCGGACGGCCCGATGACGACGGCAAGTCTGGCCTGGATGTAATCGAACAACTTGTTCGGGAGTACGTGAACCTGGTTCGGGAAGCGTGGCGGGAGAAGAAATACTCCTACGTCGTACGCGTTCGCGAAGGTTATGAGCTCGGCATTCGGGACTGGGGGCAGGATCCTGATCCGTTCATCGTTTGCGATCTCTCGCTCAAGCCGGCGGCGATACGCGTTGTCTCGCGCTAGGACCAGATCAAGTCGGAAGCGTTCGCCGAGCAAACGGACGGCGTCGATTGTGTCCTCGAGACGGCGCCGTTCATCCGCGACACCGAAATGCAAGAGTCGAATCACATCACCGACCGGGGACGGTCTCAGAGCCTGAAACAGCGGAGCATTTGTCACCAGTGACGGCGAGACGGCGGTCCGTGTGTGCATATCTCTGAGGATCCCGTCCGACACCGTCATTACCCCGGCTGTCTGCGGGACGTGTCGATCGACCAGCCAATCATGGGCTCCGCGCATGCTGAGGCGCTGGAGCCGAGTCCACGAGGCGCTTTCGCTGGTCCAATGCTCATGAGCGTCGAATACGACTGGAGCCCCGAGTGACAGCGCCAACGGCAGTCCGTAGAGGCTGTTTAAGACGACCGCCGCCACGGGCAACGCGGACTCGAGCTCGGAGCTCCAGCGCCGTACTCTCGGATCCAGCCAGTAGGCCCGCCGGTACTGACCAGCTAGCCGCAGCGCGACACGACCGGCGGCGACGGCGCGAGGACCCAAGCCCCCGGGGCCGTCTGTGAGTTGCACGAACTCGGCCCCGTCCAAGTCGGCGGCAGCGTCGAAAGCGGCAACAGTGATGTCGTAGTCGTCGCGGAGAAAGTCGATCTGCCTGAGGACTCTGGCGACGTTGCTGAGCTGTGCCAGGTACAGAATGAGCACTCGGTCGCGACGAGGACCGACGGGCTCGGCGGCCGTCATCCGCGAGGGCCGGCCCGGTCGATGCCCATCATCCTCCACCAGCAACAGCTGCTGGCGGCCCTAGCTGAACTGGCCGATTGCTGCGACTTGATTCCAAAATACCCTCGGCCACGGACAACGTCTCCGCCGCGTCGTCCGCCGGAACCGGCGGCGGGCCTCCACGGACTACCGCATCGATGAACTGGTCGTGCTCGATGGCGAGCGGTTCGCGACGGTCGAGCGCGAACCGAATCGTCCGCCCCTCGTTAGCGCCCCGCATTACGCCGATCGCATCCCATTCTGCGTCGCCTCGTGCACGCTCGTACAGCCATAGATCCTGGGTGAGATAGTCCAGGTCGTACATTCCGCTCTCGGTAGTGACCGTCAGCCGCCGCACCTTCATCGGGGTCAACCAGTTCGACTCAACGAGGCCTGTCACTCCATTTCTGTATCGAAGCGAGGCGCACAGAAGATCCTCCCCCCCGCCTCCCCGGAGCTCGCCCGCTTCCGCGTAGACGCGGATGGGGCTGGATCCGGTGATGAAGCGCAGCACGTCCAGATCGTGGGTGGTGACATCGGTCGCGACGCCTACCATCCCAGTCCGGTACGGGAACGGACTGAGCCGCCTGGCGTGGACGTGATAGACCGCCCCAGTCGCGTTCTCGGCCAGCTCCTGCTTCAGAGCTTGAACCGCTGGATTGAAGCGCTCGATGTATCCGACGCTGAGCATCGTGTCGTGCTTGGCTGCTCGTTTCGCCAGTTCACGGGCGTCGTCGGCCGTGACCGCGAGCGGCTTTTCCGCCAGCACTGGCACTCGGTGATGGAGCAGCTCTGAGACAACGTCGAAGGCGGTCCCCGTTGGCACCGCAACAACCGCCAGGTCGAAGCGCTCCGCGTCCAGCGCATCCGCGAGCCGAGCATAGGTCCTCAGCCTCCCGAATTGCCGCACCAGAGCATCGGCCCGGTTCGCATCCGGCTCAACGAGCGCCAGCGAGCTGATGTCTTCCCGGCTCAGGAGGCCGCGCACGTGTATCCCACCCATGGTTCCGCCTCCGACTACCACGGCGCGAATCGAGCCATCTGTGATGGAGGCGGTCACGTCAGCCGCCCGCGGTCGGAGTACGGCGGCCGGTACCCGCAATCGAGAAAAAGCGCGTCGTCATGTGGCTTTCGCAAGTTCTCGACGCGCTAATCGCAGCAATTGAAACGACGTCTCAGCCCCATTTGTCAGCGCCCCTCTGATCACGACAAGGATAGCGGGCGGCCCGGGCCTTGCGACGGCTTCACACGCTGAGCGCGGTTGGTCGAGGACGATCCGCGGCCGCTGAAAGCGCCCCTACGAATGCGTCTGCATAAGCCTTGTAACTGAAGAGCCGATCCACCGTTTCGCGCGCAGCGAGGCCGATCCGGCGGCGAAGCTCGACGTCGTCAACAAGCTGCAGCAACGAGGCGTACCACTCCTCCTGGTCGTGCGCCAAAAGCAGCTTTGAGCCAGGCTCAAAAACAGACAGGTCAACCGCGACTGGTGTGGTCACGACGGGCAGGCCCGCAGCCGCGTACTGCAGCAGCTTGTACGGAGACTTGCCTCGGTCGTACTCGGTGTCCTCAAGCACCATTACCCCGATGTCTAAATCGGCGAAATCCCGTCGGTCGGAGTCAGGCGACCAAGGATGTGTGCGATATTCCATCCGTACACCCGGCACCGCGACTGGCTCGGTGCACACCACCCTCAGGACAATGTCTCGGGTGGCTGCCAGCCGCTCCAGCGCCGGCGCGAGCGACATCAGCCGCGGGACCTGGTATCGGCTACCAATCCATCCGATCACGACCGGACGCCGCTCTTCGTGAACGCGAAGTTCATAATCGTCGACATCGACCAGCATTGGAATGACTCGTACGTCAGGATGGTGTTGTCGAGCCCACGTCGCGAGGTACTCATTCGAAACGGTGACGACCGAAGCCAGGTCCATGATGCACTCGATCTTGTCTGGCGGATTCAGCCAGCGGCGGAGCGAGTTGCGCTCGTTCCCAGCGTCTTGACGCTGAAGCCAGATGGCGTCAAAGAAGTCATAAACGATGTGTCTGTTTTGCCGGAAGAGCGCTTTCTCGAACGTCGGGCGTTGCCACGTGGATAAGGGGAAGATCCCACGATGAAGCACCACGACGTCGTACGCCGCCGCTCGGCGCAAGTTCCGCCACTGGTCGCGGAGGCATTCGCGGCAGTACCGCCAATCGGCGTCGGAGTCGCCATGTTGGAACCCGAGATATGCCTCGGACGTTGATGCGGTCAGGAGCTCTGCCTGGCATCCCATTCCCTCGAGCACCGGAATCCACTTGGCAAACCGTGTGTACGTGCCGTGCGCCGTCTCGTAGAACGGCGACATCAACCCGACACGGAATCCGTCTCCACGGGCTGCCCGTTTGGCCCTGGTCACTCGGAGGCCGGCCGCCAAGCCGGCGTGGCCGAGGAGGATCTCGCCGTAGCGCCAGCGGTCGTGCGCCGACGCGGTCATCCTCGGTCGTCAGCGTTACGGCTGCGCTCGAGCCGCTGTTCTCTGGAGAGGTTCAGCGCGAGGGGCGCCGCCTCGCGAACAAGCCTGACCCTGGTCATATTCCGCCCGATGCGGCGCCGGTTCAGGGCGCGAAGCTGCGGTATAGGCCACCCGGTCAGTTGTTTGAGCCGACGGCGGACTGAGGAGTGACTGCCGTAGCCGAGGGTGCTTTCGATTGAAGTATGAGCGACAGGGCGGGGGAAAACGCAGCGCAGCGAATCCAGCATGCCGAGCTCGTGGTAGTGACCCCAGCTGTCAGCCGCCGCTCTTACCGGCACGATCGCGTCAGCGAGCGAGCGGGCCGCACCGTGACTGACTACGTAGGCAACGGCACCGATCAGCTGGCGAACGTCCATCGGGTAGAGCAGCCGGTAGCGCCCCACTGAGACGGCATCCTGTTCACTCAGCCGACACGGCTTGAAGCTCTGGAAGTACAACAGCACGACCTCGCACGGGTGCATATGCTGGGAGATGTCGTGGGCCAGCTCGGCCATGCCGCCGAGCAGCACCGCGTCGTCTTCCAGCACGAGCGCGGCGGCCTCCTCCTCCTCGACGATGCGCTGATACACGCGCCGATGACTGAGCGCGCAGCCGATCGCCTGCTGCGTCAGCCATCGTGGGGAGGCCGCGACCCGCTGCTCGTCAACCAGGCCCGCCCGCTCGCTCGCTGTCAGGCGCATCCCGTCGACTGCCTCGACGAACTCGTACGACAGCCCAGCTCGCGTGAGCTGGTCCTCGATCTGTTGGCGCCGACGAGTTGACGCGGGCAAGTTGATCACATAGGCGCGCATCGTCTGCAGCTTAAGGTCGCGTGCCTTGGACGACGCTCATCGCGGCGGGAAGCGGAAGCCGTACATATGGACCCCATCACGAGCCAGGTCAAGCAGGGTTTCCAGGAATGGGGCAGCGCGGATCAGCGACATCTCAACCCCGGCGACGTTCCGTCGCTCAAGCTGGTCGTCAAAGTACGGCAGTAGTCGCGCAGCGTCGCCACAGTAGCGCCAGCGCTTGCTCAGCTCGTACGCCGAGGTCTCCAGAACCTCTCTGCCTTCGATGAGGACTTCGACCCTGACAGGCGGCTCCTCATAGACATCTACGGGAAAGTCGTCCTTGAGGATGTCCTCAGCGCAATGAAACATCGTGTTGTATTCGGCTCCAACCCCGATACACAGGACTTTGGCGCCAACCTCGGCGAACTTAGCGTGCGGCG
>Ga0209579_10002443_pt1 | contig 14263 bp, 9 predicted proteins | sample Coa_R1_2_FD_187152 | JGI IMG/M metagenome (GOLD analysis project Ga0209579, IMG submission 187152) | Surface soil microbial communities from Centralia Pennsylvania, which are recovering from an underground coalmine fire - Coalmine... | ecosystem: Environmental > Terrestrial > Soil > Unclassified... | reverse complement strand
TCTCCCCGACCATTTCTTCCACGTTTTCGATACCATGGGTTTCTTTTTTTGCCCATTTTGCCTTCTCTGCAGAAAAAGCAATCCCATGCATGTTATCGGAAAGAATGTCGCGCAATTTTTCTTTGGCAGTTACAACAGCCACCTGTCTCCCGGCATTTGCAGCCGCCGCTAAAATTGTTTCTGATCTCAGGTATTCGGCGGCATTCATCATCACTTCTGCATCTTTCTTTTCATCATAAAAAAAATTTCCACAGATTCCATGAACTGCCGGGGTGACGCCAGTCACGATGGATGTGTTATTTACATTGGTGAAAGAAGGTAATGCATCTCGCACCAAGCTGCGATGACCATGCACGATCATTTTTTTTAAATTCGGGATTTTGTCTTTGGCAAGTGCAGCATCATAATATTCATCCGCCGAGCCATCCATGCATACGACAACAATTGGTTGAGCTGGGGGACGGTAAGTAGTTCCATTTACAGAAAATGATTTTGTTGAAATGCTCATGCTGAATGACTTTAAACAACGGTTGATTCTGCAAAAAGGGAAGATAAATGTTTTTTTTATTCCGCAATATGAAATTGCTATTAACAAAGAATTGAAAGTGTGCTACATTCATTTAGGCGCTGCGTAAATAAAATGAAATCCGCGCCAATTATTGCCCTTTAATGGTAATCGTTTTAGAAATAAGATTGCCGGTTTCGGTAATGCCCATAATAATGATGGAATATACACTCCTGGCATCTGCATTAAAAAAAGATTGTGTTGCATTTCCTGTTTTGTCGGTGAGTACATTGGCATTCCAGTATAAAGTTTCCCTTTTATCCGGAGCAGATGATTTTTTTATTTCTTTCTTATCATAATCCGGAAATGGGAAATTAACCTCTTTAAAATATCCTTTTGGATAAATGGTGGAAAGACCCTGGCTATTTATTTGAGAAACTTGTTTTCTGTCGTTTGTTGTATTAATGAGGATGACACCCCCTGCCCCCTGCATTCCATACATTGCTGTCTGGGGACCTTTAAGTATCTCAATAAAATCAACAATGGAAGGATCAACCGCTTGAAGAAATGTTTTAACATCCGAGGAAAGCGTTAATATGACGCCATCCATGACTACGAGTGGTTGTACATTGTAAGAACCCCCGAGGGTCATGGTACTCATCCCCGCATTGAAACCCGCAACGTTTTGAACGGCATTGACAAGCGCATTTCTGTCGCCATTGCTTAAATTTTCGGACGTTATGATGGTTGAGAACTGATTAACCCGTTTGCTTTTATCATAGCTTGCCCCTGTATTTCTTTCACCTTTGATTGTAACAGCCTTTAATGCGTTTTCCTTTCCATAAAATGAAGTGTCTTCCAGGAGATGTGTTTTAAAATTGCGTATCACCGTAACTTCAGACTGGTCGAATTTTCTTTTTAAGTCGTGTGGCGTATTGAAATGCGGGAAACCCGGGACGTCCAGTATCACTTTTCCTTCTTCAGCCTGCCCTTTTATGTTGGTAAGCTTTAGATTAAACTGTGTGCCATCATAATAATCGGGTAATTGAATAATAAAATAACCATTGCCGTTTGTGGTGTCAATTTTAAAAATTCGCTTATCTTCTGAAAAAAGATTTACGATATAATTTTTCAGGGGTTCATTTTTCTTGTTTACTATTTTTCCTTTAATATCTAAGAGAGTGCTGTCTTCAGGATGAAGCGGAGAACTCATCGTTATTTGGCTGTCGCCATACCTCCATTGGGGATAAAGATCTTTTTGAGTGAGCAGGATCAGGTCGATTTCCGCCGGAGAAAATTGTTTCTCATGTCCGTTTCGGGCAGCTTCGAATAATTGCGTTTCATCGCGCAGCACATCCGGAATACCAGCCGCGAATCTACTGTCTGTTGCAGAAACTGTAAACAGGGCAGCCATGGGACGATGATCCACAGGCAGAACGTTGATATTCAGTTTGACCTTTTCTCTTGGTTCATAATTCGGTTTATCCGTAGAAGCTACTATGCGATTGCTATCGCTGTTGACATTGACATAAATATTCCGCTGGCTGAGGACACGATCCTGATCATCAAATAAAAACAAAGTTGCTATGCCTCCCGGGAAATTGTTTTTTGGGATATTTACCTCATACATATCTGTGCCGTTTGCAGCAAAACATAAACTATCGCGGCTTATTCCTAAGATATAGGTTGTTTTATTTTTTTTGTACAGCGAATCGCCCAATGAAACCCGGGCATGATATGTCTCATCATTCTGATCAGTCAAGGATAATTGAGCGCTAAAAGGATTGATGCCTGGCAGCGGATAAGTGAGCTCCTTATTATTTTTCCATTTGATGTGCGCAAAGTATTTTCTGTGATTGAATGCATCAAAACTGAATTTCCCCCTCCCGGGAAGCGTCGTCGTAAATTTGGTAACTGTATCATAACGCGAGTCTATAATATATCCTGAAACATCCAGGGGCTTACCGCTTGCATTTGAACAAAGAAATGCCATGTTGGCGGTTGTGCCAGAAATGATGGAGCCGCCTTCCGGAAAGAATGTAAGTCGGGGAGCACTCGTGTCTTCTTTATCATTTATTTTATCGACCTGGGCAGACAATGAATGCGGGTCGCTTTTACTTGCATTTAAAATATATACCGGTTTTACAAAAATGCTTCCGCTGTCTTCTTTGAGCATATTATTGGTGTATGCTCTTAACCAATAGTAGCCTTCCTTGAGAGATTCAGGTAATAATATCCTTCCATCCGTTTGCTGTTCTTCCATGTTAAATAACAACTGACTGATCAGACTATCCCTGTCATCAACAATATCGACAAATAAATTTTTGCTTTTATGTATTACTTTGTTGGAAAGCGCATTAAGACACCATGCTTTAAGCCAGATATTTTCTCCCGAAGCATAAAACATTTTATCAGTTAATACCACTATTTTTTCTTTATCAGCCGATCGGATATACTTGATAAATTGCCCGGCCAATGCATCGATGCCACCTTTTTGTTCGTTCTGTCCGCTGGCATTAAAATATTGCAAAATAACAACGCCGAGAAAAATTTTGCGGAGGAAATTTTTATAATGATTATTCAAGTGCATCGATATTATTTAGCTGATGAATGAAATCGAACTTGATTTAAAGATAGCCACAAACACCATAATAGTGCTTTTTTTATTTTCGATTTCCAGATTAAAACGGAGAAATGTCAATAAGCTAAATCTTGGTTTTTTATTGGCCATTAAAGGTGATTCTTTTACCAATAAGGTTACCGTTTTCTGTAATGCCCATAATGGTAATGGCATAGACAGCGCGTCCGTCTGCATTAAAAAAGTATGGAGCCGCATTTCCTGTTTTGTCTGTGAGCAGATTGGCGTTCCAGTATAAAGTGGTTCTTTTATCAGGAGCGGACGATTTTTTTACTTCTTTTTTATCGTAATCGGGGAATGTAAATTCAGTTTGTTTAAAATATCCTTTGGGGTAGATAGTGGAAAACCCCTGACTATTAATTTGAGAAACCTGTTTTCTGATATTGGTTGTATTTATAAGAATTACACCACCGGCGCCCTGCATTCCATACATTGCCGACTCCGGGCCTTTGAGCACTTCTACAAAATCTATCGTTCGCGGATCAACTGACTGAAGGAATGTATTCACATCGCCGGATAAACTGAGCGGTACACCATCCATGACTATCAAAGGTTGAACGCCCGATGAAACAATGGTTGGTTCGGCTACTCCTTGCACACTAACCATTGCGGTTGACATTGTATTTACGCCGGTATTAAAACCAGGGATGTTTTTAATCGCGTTGGCTAAAACATTTGGATCTCCGTTATTAAGATTATCAGAGGTGATAATGTATGAAAATTGATTGACTCGCTTACTGGCATCATAATTTACTGTATTATCTTTTTGACCTTTGATTGTCACAGGCGCCAGCGCGTTCTCTTTTGTATAAAAAGAGGTGTCTTCGAGCGAATGAATTTTAAAATTGCGTATTACCGTGATTGCGGACTGATCGAATTTTCTTTTTAATTCCGGCGGGGTATTAAAACGAGGAAAGTCCGGCTTGTCCAATATCACTTTCCCCTCTTCACCTTGTCCTTTTAAATTGGTAAGCTTCAAATTGAATTGTGTGCCGTCGTAATAATCAGGTACCTGAATCACAAAGTGACCGTTTCCGTCAGTTGTGTCAATTGTAAAAACACGCTTATCCCCTGAAAAGAGATTGACAATATAACTTTTCAGCGGTTCATTTTTCTTGTTTACTATTTTTCCTTTGATATACAAAAGACCCGTCTCATCCTGGTCGGAGGCGGACCTCATGGACATATCGTGGTCATCGTATCGCCATTCAGAGTAAAGATTTTTTTGAGTGAGCATGATCAGGTCAATTTCTTCGGTCGAAAATTGTTTATGCCGGCGCCCGTTTTCAACATCAAATAATTTCCAGTCATCACCAGTAAGGTCTGGCAAATCGCTGCCAAACCTGGCATCAGTCACAGAAACAGTGAATAATCCCATCATGGATTGATGATCAACCGGCGGAATGCTGATATTCAGCTTCACTTTTTCTCTTGGTTCATACACAGGTTTATCAGTTACCGCTGCAATGCGATTGCTATCACCTGGAAAATTGTTATAAATATTTCGCTGACTCACTATCTGATTCCCCTCATCAAATAAAAACAATGTTGCCAATCCATTTGGAAAACTATTTTTGGGAATATTTATATCATACATATCCGTACCATTGGCGGCAAAACATAGGCTATCGCGGCTTATCCCTAAAATATAAGTGGTTTTATTTTTTTTATAGAGTGAATCGCCCAGGGAAACCCTCATGTGGAATGTCTGGTCGTTCTGATCAACCAATGACAGCTGGCTGCTGAATTGATTAATTCGGGGTAGCGGATAGGTGAGCTCCTTATTTTTCCATTTGATGTGTGCAAAATATTTTCTTGGGCTGAACGCATCAAAACTGAATTTGCCTCTGCCCGGTAAACTTGTTGCAAACCTGGTAACTGTATCATACCGCGAGTCAATTATATATCCTGAAATCTCCATAGGTTTTCCATTTGCATTCGAACAGAGAAAGGCGACGTTGGCAGTGGTACCGGAAATGATTGAGCCACCCTCCGGAAAGAACCTAACCTGCGGCGCACTTGTATCCGCTGGGTCATTTGTTTTGTCAACTTGTGCCGATAAAGAACGCGGGTCGCTTTTGCTGCCATTTAAAATATAAACCGGCTTTACAAAAATGCTGTTGACATCAGCTTTCAACATATTATTTGTGTACCCCCTTAGCCAATAATAACCTTCTTTTAATGACTCAGGCAATGAAATTCTGCCATCAGTTTTCAAATCGCCTATATTAAATAATAACTGACTGATAAGGCTGTCCTTATCATCAACAAGATCAATAAATAAATTTTTGCTTTTGTGGACTATTTTGTTAGAAAGCGAATTGAGGCACCATGCCTTTAACCAGATATTTTCCCCTGATGCATAAAACATTTTATCTGTTAATACGATTATTTTTTCTTTATCAGTCGTGCGGATGTATTTGATGAATTGGCCGGCTAATGCATCAATGCCGCCTTTTTGTTCATTTTGACCACTGGAATTCAAGTACAGGAAGATAATAAATCCAGACAGGATTTTTTTGAAAGTATTCATATAGCAGTTGTTAAGCTTAGAAATAAGTGGTAATCGCCAATTGTAGTCATACTTAATCCAAAAATAAAATTAGCCAAAATTTAGGCAAAAAAATACCACGCTTTGCTGCGTGGTATTTAGGATTGTATACAACTATTTTGAATCCTAATTGCTTTTTTTCTTTTGCGGTTTTGGAGCCCAGATCGCCAGCATTCTTTTGCCTTCCATCTTTGGCAGGCCTTCCAAAACGCCGGTCTCGGTAAGTCTCTCGGCGAATTTTAACAACAATAATTCGCCTCTTTCTTTAAATTGTATGGCGCGTCCTTTGAATTGAACGTATGCTTTTACTTTATTACCGTCTTTCAAAAACTTTTCGGCGTGTTTGGCTTTGAAATCAAAATCATGATCATCCGTATTGGGAGTAAAGCGAATTTCTTTTACTTCTGATGCTTTGCTCTTGGCCTTCATCTCTTTTTCTTTCTTCTTTTTTTCGTAAAGAAACTTATTATAGTCAATGATCTTACAAACCGGCGGATCTGCATTCGGAGAAATTTCTACAAGGTCGAGTTGTTGCTCCTGTGCCATTCGCAAAGCTTCCTGCACGGAATAAACCCCTACCTCAACGTTGTCGCCAACTAATCGTACCTGGGGTGCCCTGATTAAATGATTGATGCGATGTTCTGCTTGTTGTTCTTTTCTAAAACGCGGATTGAAATTACCTCGTGGTGGTCGTGGTGGAAATGCCATTCAGATTTTTTAAGTGAAGCCTCACCCCTGCATGAAGCTATTTTTTTGTTTTTATTTATATATCCTTAAGGGAAGGACATTCATATTCTTTCTTTGATTTCTGAGCTTACTTCAACAATGAACTCATCTAAATTTTTCATGCCCAAATCTCCTTTTCCCTGTCTTCTTACTGCCACTTTATTTTCGTTCATTTCTTTTTCTCCGACTACCAGCATAAACGGAACTTTTGCCAATTCAGTATCCCTGATCTTCTTGCCGATCTTTTCATTCCTGTCGTCAATCTCTGCACGAATATCCGCATTTTTGAGAGAATGTAATACAGTTTGTGCATATTCCATAAACTTATCGCTGATTGGTAAAATTTTGGCCTGCAAAGGTGAAAGCCACACCGGGAATTTCCCGGCATAATGTTCCAGCAAAAAACCGATAAATCGTTCATGCGTTCCCAATGGGGCACGATGGATTATCAATGGAGTTTCGGGATGATTGTCCTTATTGGTGAAGGCCAAATTGAACCTTCTGCCCTGCGCAAAATCCACCTGGTTTGTTGCCAGTGTGAACTCCCGGCCTATCGCACTCCAAATCTGCACGTCAATTTTCGGACCATAGAAAGCAGCTTCATCTTCTACCTCAACATACGGGGTGTTTGTGCGTTTCAACACGTCGCGCACAAGGTCTTCCGTTTCTTTCCACAATTCAGGTTCGTTGACATATTTCTTTCCAAGTTTGGAGGGTTCGTGCAAACTTAATCTCATCACAAATTTGTCCACGCCAAATATCTTAAAATATTTAAGGTACATTTCATTGACCGCCTTGAACTCTTCATAGAACTGTTCTTTGGCGCAATAAATATGAGCATCATTCATGTGCAAACAACGCACCCGCATCAATCCAAATAACTCACCGCTTTGCTCATAACGGTAACAAGTACCATATTCGGCTAACCGAAAAGGCAGGTCTTTGTAACTCTTGGGTTCGGCTGCAAATATCTTGTGATGATGCGGACAGTTCATCGCTTTCAAATAGTATTTCACACCGTCCAGTTCCATGGGCGGGTACATGCTTTCCTGGTAATATGGCAAATGTCCGCTGGTAAGGTATAAACTTTCTTTGGCGATATGCGGGGTAACCACTCTTTTATAGCCTCCGGCCAGTTCAGTCTCCTTGGCAAGCTTTTCGAGTTCTTCAATTATTATCGTTCCGTTCGGCATCCACAACGCCAGTCCCGGGCCAACATCATCGTCCATCGTAAAAATACCCAGCTCCTTTCCAAGTTTGCGGTGATCTCTTTTTTTTGCTTCTTCCAGCATGGTGAGGTATTCATCCAATTCTTTTTGGGATGGAAAACTTACACCATAAATTCTGGTGAGTTGTTTATTTTTTTCATCGCCTTTCCAATATGCCCCGGCAATATTGGTAAGCTTTAGGGCTTTGATAAAGCCGGTATGGGGGATATGCGGACCGCGACAGAGATCTGTAAAATTTCCCTGGCTGTAAAAAGTGATTTCACCATCGTTCAGATTTTGGAGCAGGTCCAATTTATATTCGTCTCCCTTATCTGTAAAATATTTTACGGCATCAGCCTTTGAAATTTTCTTTCGTTGGTAAACTTCATTCTGTTTGGCCAGCTCGGCCATCTTCACTTCGAGTTTGCGTAAATCTTCTTCAGTAATTTGTTTTCCGCCGAGATCCATATCGTAATAAAAGCCATTCTCTACCGGCGGGCCAACCCAAAATTTTACGCCCGGGAACAGGGATTCCACCGCCTCAGCCATTAAATGCGCCGAAGAATGCCAGAAAGTGGATTTTCCATCAGCGTCGTTCCAGGTAAGCAATTTTATTTGCGCATCATGATCGATCGGTCGGGTTGCATCCCAAATTTTTCCATTGATCTCTGCCGCCAAAACTTTTCTCGCTAAACCCTCGCTAATCGATCTGGCTATATCCAGTGCAGTTGTTCCCTCAGCGTATTCCCGAATCGCGCCATCGGGGAAAGTGATGTTAATCATTCCGGTAATAATGGTTTTCTGTTTTATTTTCTGCCGCTGATCACCAGGAAAACGCATGGAAAAAAATAAGGTACCCATCGTTATTTTCCATCCGGTCTTTGGCTATCATTTTTATATATGAATCTGCAAATTTAACAAACTCTTGCCAGATAATTCATTTACGAAATGATTCATAGAAATAAAAATTTTATAATTTGCCGGGTGATTTTTGTTATGAAAAGATTTTTTACAGTTTCCTCCATTTTACTTCTTACTTCATCGCTGCATGCTCAGAATATAACGGGTATCTGGCGCGGACATTTCTGGAATAATAATTTGCATTCAAAGAATTCCATTCAACAGTTGTTTGAAGGAGATGACCGCTATAAGATCGAAGTGCAGATAGCTCAGGATGCTAACACTTTTCAGGCGATTACCTATTCATACCTGAGTACAATTTTTTATGCAAAGGCGGGCGCCGACGGAACCGTAAACGACAAAACAAAAAAGGTCTTGATGCGTGAACAGAAACTTTTAGAAGTAAGGACAGTCGGAGGAGACGTTTACGCGATGACTTATTTTCTGCATTATTCAAAACTCGGAGATGGCGAGTTTTTAGAAGGAACTTTCACCAGCATGAATATGCACGATTCTTCGCGCGGAGCAGACGGTGTTGTTTTTTTACGCAAAGTGCCATTTTCGGATTTTCATATAGAACCTTTTGTTGAAAAACGTGAGGAGGAAATCGCAAAAAGTAAAACAGAAAAACCGGATGTTAAAAAAAGCAGTCCGGCACCTTCAGCGAATAAGCCGAATATTCCTGCTAAAAAACCTGACGTGGTGACAAAAAATACGCTAAAACCCAAACCGGCATCCACGGTAAAAAATAATACAAAAAGACCCCCGGCTCAAAACCCCGTTCAACATAATCCTGCTCAAAATGATATCGCAGCGACTAAGCCGGTACAAATTGATTCTATAAGGGCAGAGCGAAAAATCATTGCACCACAGATCATTCCAAAAGTATTGACAAGCAGGCAAAATCAATTGGTTAAGACCATCACAGTAAATACCAATGAAATCGAATTGGATATTTATGATGATGGAACGATTGATAACGACACTGTTTCTGTATTTCTTGATAAGAAAATGGTCATCGCGCACGCGATGCTCACCGACCGGCCAATCGTGATGAAAGTACATCTGGACGACGATAACGACTATCATGAAGTGGTCATGGTCGCCGACAATGAAGGTACCATTCCGCCAAACACGTCACTCATGATTGTTAAAGCCGGTGACAAACGATTTGAAGTACGCATTATATCCACTGAACAAAAGAATGCTACCGTAATTTTCAAATATGAAAAACCGAAGTAGCAGGCCCGCCGCCCCGAGATCAGAACCTCCAGTCACGGATTCGGTTTCTATTGCTGACCCGAGCCTCCCGGCTCCTCCTCGTTTTTCGACCTTCCTCACCATTCAAATAATTTTTTACCGATTGCAATCGCTAACTGTTAACTTCCATTTAAAATAGCGGATGCGTTTCAGTACGGCGATATTATTGTTTTTATTTCCTGCTTTTGTTTTTTCTGAAAATCTCAACGGAATATGGAAAGGCATTTTAACACAGGGTCCGGGGGGCTGTTATGCGCAATATTTTATAGAGTTTCAGATCAACTTCTCCAACAACACCATCACCGGAAAAGCGTATGATTATTACGATACGACTAAATTTGTGAAACTGTCTTTTACAGGAAAATATAATCCGCAAACACATCGACTGGTGTTGATTGAAAACAAAGTGTTGCAATACAATATCCCCAGAGATTGTGTGCCCTGCATCAAAACATATGATTTGATCTATGAAAAAAAAGGGAGCGACGAAATGTTAAGCGGGGAATGGAAAGGCCACATCATGGATAGGCGCAATACCTGCCCCCCCGGGAAGATTTCTTTGAAAAAATCTTCGCACTCGGATTTTCCGGTTGATATTGATCAAAGCGATACCCTTGCAGACATTCAAAAAACATTGCACCTGCAGCCGCGTGAATTGAAATTGAGCAAGACTTTGGTCCTTGATACCTCCAGCATCAAACTGGAATTTTATGACGATGCCGAAATTGACGGGGATACCATCACGGTTCTGGTAAATAATAAATTATTACTATACCAGCAACGCCTAACCGATAAACCGCTGACCATATTTTTTAACGCTTTTCCCGGAACAGAATATGAACTGATCATGTATGCGGATAATCTGGGTACCATCCCGCCAAATACAGCATTGATGGTTGTGACAGCAGGTGAAAAAAGGTATGACGTCTATCTTTCTTCAAGCGAACAGAAAAGTGCCTCCGTGAAATTTATATATAAACCAAAACAATAAGATGCGGGCTGCTGGTTGCAACAAATAGCCCCCAGCATCCGGCGCATTCTCTCAGGATTAAAATCCCCTCGACCCCGCAGGTCTTGGCACAAAGGTCTTTCTTGGAATTTTTTCATCTCTTTGCGAAGCATCATAAACAAATGATGCGATGATTGTTGCCGCCTGTTTAAGATCATCAGCCTGCAAATGATCATAGGAATCCATATTGCTGTGATGGGTTCTTGTATCGTACTCGATCGGATCCTGGATAAATTGAAACCCCGGCAGTCCAATGGCATCAAAAGATAAATGATCCGTACCACCGGTATTTTCCAGGGTAATGGTGGAAGCACCCAGATCGTTAAATGGCTTCAGCCATTGTGAAAAAATCGGTCTTGCTTCTTCATTCCCTTGCGTATATACGCCGCGTATTTTTCCACTTCCATTATCCAAATTAAAATATACGGAAAGTTTATCTCCTTCAGCATTGTATTTTTTAGTAGCCGTATCTGTGAAATGATTTTTTACATAATTGCGTGAACCGAATAATCCTGTTTCTTCTCCTCCCCACAATGCGATCCGAATGGTACGACGGGGTTTGAAGCCGACGGTTTTTAAAATTCTGATGGCCTCCATCATGGCGGCGCATCCTGCCGCATTATCCGTTGCCCCCGTTGCACCATGCCAGGAATCGAGATGACCTCCGATCATTATCAATTGTTCTTTGAGTTTTTTGTCAGTACCGGGAATTTCGGCAATCACATTGTAACCTTTGACATCATCACTGGAAAATTTCGTTTTCGTATCAAGGTCAAGATTGACAGGGATGTTGTGTTGAATCAACCGTTGCAGGGTCATGTAATCTTCATAGGCGATGGCGATATCTAAAAAATTTTCCGGAGTGTTTGGTGCAAACTGCCCCCCGCCCTGTACAAAAACAGTTCCCTCTGCATTGCGCGGGGACGTACTTAACATGGCAACGGCACCTTCTTTCTTAGCCATGTCCTTTAATTGATTGATCAATTGCATTTGCCCGCGTAAATTTCCCCTTTGTCCGCGTGGTCTTTCGGGGACGTTTTTAGGATCGTAGTCAGCCATTTTTTGCAATGTCGAATCAGCGAGGCGTGCTGCATCTGCCTTATAGGTCGGAATCAATGTGTCTGTTCTCAGGGTGATGATTATTTTGCCTGCGAGTTTTCCGGTATATGTCAGAAGGGATGCGGAGTCCTTTGCGTCAACTAAAATAACTTCCGCATTTTGCAAACCATTAGTTCCTGATGTCCATGATTTTGGAAAGGCTATCAAAGGTTTATAATAAGGAGTTGTAAGGGCTATATAAAATTTTTGAAGTTCCCAGCTTTTGCCCCAATCGCCCCATGGTTCCAGTTTAGCGTTTTCCAATCCCCAGGACGCTAATTTATTTTTTGCCCAGTTTGCTGCGCGAAAGAACCCGGGAGAACCCTCCAGTCGCGGGCCACTTGCATCCGTAAGATTGAAAATGATTTCCATTACTTGCGAATTATTCAATCCTTCGGTGCGGATTTTTTGGATGATATTCATGTCCAATTTTTCATCCTGCGCAAATAAGACAACTGCAAAAAATAATAGTGGAAGGAAAAATAGCTTTCTCATGTGTTGATGGTTTAAACCGTTAAGTATTCAAGTTACCATATTTGAAAAAACAGTATGGAAATTAGTTTGATGAAAGGTAAAATGATTTTCCTGTCGGTGGAATGCAATCCTTGGATCAGTTCCGGGTGACTGTCGAATCGATTACCTCTCAAACGCGCTGAAAAAAAGGAGGGTCTTTCGGGAAAATGATCAAAAATGAAAATTCCAGGTTACTGATGGGATTATCGGGAATAAAGAAACCTGCCTCGCGGAAACCTTTACCGTTCCGGTGTATGGATTGCCGGTTTGTTCGAAATAAATGAAATAAGGATTGAGATGGTTGTAGACATTATAAATGCTAAATACCCAGCTGCCATGTATTTTTTTATTTGGTTTTAAGGTGGGCGTGTATGTTGCCGCGAGATCGAGCCGGTGATAATCCGGTAAACGATATTGATTTATTTTACTGTACTCCTGTGTGAGTACCCCCTGGATAATATAGAATTGCGTGGGTAAGGTGGTTGCATTACCGGTTGCAAAAACAAACACCGCTGATAATTTCCAATGTTTATTTAATTCATAGGCACCGACGGCATTTAAGTCATGGCGACGATCATATTTTGCGGGGTATTTTTCGCCATTATTCAACTGGGGAAATTGTCGCCAGGTCCAGGATAGCGTATATCCGATCCATCCGGTCAACTTTCCCAACGCTTTATTTATAAAAAACTCTGCGCCGTAACTCCAGCCTTTTCCGAATACAAATGATTGTTCGGGATCTTGCAGTGAGGGGGTATATCCCGCGGCATATTCGATTTGATTTTGCATGGTCTTGTAATAGAGTTCAACAGAAGTCTCATAAGTATTTTCTTCAAAATTTTTAAAGACACCCGCAGAATACTGCCAGCCAATTTGCGGCTTTACGCGATAGGTACTCGGGACCCATAAATCAGTTGGCAAGGTGGTCCCTGAATTGCTGACAAGATGAATGTACTGAAGGTTGTGGACGACGGACGCTTTCAGTGATGTTTCATCATTAAAGGAATATCGCAAAGTAAACCTTGGCTCGAAGCCGCCATAAGTCTTTACAGGCTGACCGCGTTTATATACCGTGCTGTCCAATTTATTCCCGTTTGAATCCGTTTGATAAATCGTATACGGACCGATTTGCGAGAACCCGCTCAAACGTAAGCCTACATTGGCTTGCAGCTTGTCGCTGACAGCCCAGTCATCCTGGACATATAAAGCCCCCTCATTGGCATATTTTTTATTGGCGTTGTTGGGGGAAAAAACTGTTGTATCGGAACGGCCACTTAAAATATTGGGAGAGAATGTGTGATAGGTAAATTGTCCGCCGAATTTAATTTTGTGTTGCGGAGTAAGAAAATAATCGAAATCAGTCTTGGCGGTAAGATCATGAATGCCCGAAGAAAGCTGAATCTCGAATTCTTGCTGGCTTGCATTAAACCCAAATTTATAATCGTTGTACACCAGGGTGGTGTTGGCAAATAATTTTCGGTTGAAAACATGGTTCCATCTTAGTGTGGCTGTCGCATTTCCCCAGGGAATATTTGCAGTGAACGAGCGTTGTGCATTATCAAAATTAAAAACATCTCTGCCGAAATAACCGCTGAGGTAAAGATGATCTTTTTCAGAGAACTGGTAATTTACTTTTGTATTGAGGTCGTAAAAATAATATCCTGAACCATAATAAGTGCTGGACTTCTTAATGAATGGGTTTGTCAGCACATCAATATAGGTTCTGCGCGCCGAAATGATGAAGGACACTTTTTTCTTCACGATAGGACCTTGCAACGAAAATCTTGAAGAAATTAACCCCAGGCCGCCATCCATTTGAAAATTATTTACGTTACCCTCTTTCATCGCAACATCG
>Ga0209579_10002442_pt1 | contig 14264 bp, 14 predicted proteins | sample Coa_R1_2_FD_187152 | JGI IMG/M metagenome (GOLD analysis project Ga0209579, IMG submission 187152) | Surface soil microbial communities from Centralia Pennsylvania, which are recovering from an underground coalmine fire - Coalmine... | ecosystem: Environmental > Terrestrial > Soil >... | reverse complement strand
CATTATCGTAGGAAGCCAATATCCGTTCCCGCAAATCGAGTGATAGGGTTCGCATAGAAAAATCCTATCGCCGACCCCTGAAAATGGCTACAGTTTTATTTAAACTGCTCTAGGTAGTCTGCCTGCAATCGAGCCACGGCTTAAGCACCAAGCAACAAGCTCGTGCCAGAAAGAACCCAAAATATGAATTCACTCACAGTCGCCCCTGTCGCTGGCGTATTAAAGCAACTATTCCTAAAGGCCGAAGAAGCGGATCGGCCGCTCTTCGAGGCATTCAGCGGAGAAGACAGGGAATTATCGGAAGAAAAAATTAAGGCGTTTCTCGAAGGCGAAAAGCAGGACCACAAGGGGGTCTACCAAGCCCACGCTGGCAACTATCTTAACGTCTCCCCCGAGTTCGGAAAATTCCTCTACATGTGTGCGCGCACTCTTAAAGCCAAGCGGATCGTCGAATTCGGCACGTCTTTCGGCATCTCGACCATTCACCTTGCTTGCGCGCTCCGCGACGGCGGGGGCGGCCAGTTGATCGGGACCGAGTTGGAAATCACGAAAGTTGCATCGGCGAGAGAAAATATCGAGGACGCAGGTCTTGCCGATCTCGTTGACATCCGCGTCGGGGATGCATTGGAAACGCTGAAGGAAGGCATCGGTGGTGATGTTGATTTGGTCCTCCTCGATGGGGCGTTCAGCCTCTATCTGCCTGTCCTGAAACTGTTGGAGCCGCACCTGAAGCCAGGCGCACTCGTGATCGGTGAGAACTCGTTCGGGGAATACCTCGACTACGTACGTGATCCTCGGAACCGCTACCTCTCCTTGGCCCTGCCATTCGACGCGGGGCGCGGCAACGAGTTCACGGTAGTTACACGGTGATCATCCTCCATGAATAATCGCCGTTTGCCAGTAGTCACCGGAAACACGGAGACGCGCGTCGGTGTGTTTGAGTCCGTGTTCAAAAAAGTCCAAAAAGTATTCACGCGTCAAGCGCGTGTGGATTCAGTTGAAGAATTGAACCCGAAATTCCGACTCATCACCCTGAGCGGAGATGAACTAAAGAATGTAGCCTGGACTCCAGGAGACAAGGTGCAAATCCAGTTGGGCGGATGGGTTCAGCGTACCTACACACCCTTGGACTGGGTGCCGGAAGAAGGGCGCTTTCGGATTCTGGTTTACCTCCATGCGGATGGCCCCGGCACACGTTGGGCGCGCTCGCTACGCGTCGGCGATGCCTGCACCGTATTCGGCCCGCGCAAGTCTATCGACCTGACACAACTGCGACGCCCTGCCATCTTTTTCGGGGATGAAACCTCATTTGGATTGGCTCGGGCGCTTAAAGGACCGAAAGCGCAAGCTGAGGGCATCGCATTTCTGTTTGAACTCTCCACGCCTCCCGAGTCTTTTGCTGCCGTTGCATATTTGGGTTTCTCCAAGACACATCACCATTTCCGCAGTGATAGCGAAATTCACTCGTTAGAATTGGAAGCACAAATGCGTGCGCTGCTGGCCGCGCATCGTCCCATTCAGTTTGTGTTGACGGGAAGATCGACATCGGTGCAGAGCCTCCATAAGTTGCTCAGACGGGAAGGCTTCTCCTCATCGCAAATTCGCGCGCGGGCCTACTGGGCACCGGGCAAGACGGGGCTGGACTGACACCGTTCCCAATGATTATCGCCCGGACCAACGTCCGCATTTCCCTCCGAACCCCTGTCGGCATTTTCGCGCCGCCCGCCGGCGTGGAAAGGGGTCGTGAGAATATTGGACAAGCATAAGAGCGAGACTGCTCGGCGACCAACCTTGAACCTTGCCTCATGCCCACCCCTTTCACCTGGAACAGCCCCGCGAATTGCAGCACTGCGGACGAGCAAGTGAACTTTAAGGAACTCTGAGGCTGAACCGACGTGCCCTCCACGCCCGCCAATCATGAGGCCCATGACTACGCCGAGCGCATCCGCGAGCGCCTGCCGCGTCGGTTGCAAAATGCGCGTGACGTCACGCACCTCAGCATATATGGGCTGCAAAGCAAATCTGGCGCCCTTCCGGTTCAAATTCGATGCGTTGGACAGCGACGAACTCTGGTTCATCGCCCCGACCATCTATTGCCACCACGCCAACGGCATTGCCAACTCCAATCACGCCATGGCCCGCCTCTCTCGGAGGATCAGGGCGATTACTCGAATCCCGGTCGGGCTTGTCACTGAGTTGCCGCAGACGATCACACGAAATGTCGTCCGAATCGTTCAAAGCAGATGCGAATAATGCCGGTTCGTCAGGTTGGCAGCCTTGTGTCCGGGCGTGTAATGAATGCGCCACGCTTTGCGAGCGCATTGCAGCGTTCTGTTTACGGGGCGGCGAGCTTCCAGAACTTATCAGTTGCGCCGTCTCGCTTCGAACCTGCGCAGATGTGTGCCACCTCACAGCGCGACTCGTCGCTCAGGAGTCTGAATTCCTGCAAGAATACTGTGCATTGTGCGCCGAGGTTTGCCACGCGTGTCGCGATGAATGCCTCAAGCACTCGACGATCGACTGTTTCCGGCTGTGTGCCGAAGCGTGCCGGAAATGCGATCAAGCCTGTCAGCACATGGCGGTTTGATTGCCGAGCGGCGAAGTGGGCCCGCAGTGCAGTGACACCGAAGCTGCTACCAGCGACTTGAATAACTGCGCCACCCCTATTCCCCGCGGTTACTCACAACCTCCGCAGCTGGAGCCGGCTCCCATGCGAGGGAGCCTCGCTGCTCCGATGGCTGTCGCCTGAACAGCTTCCGGTTCACCTCTCAATCGGCCAAGACCATCGAACAGACGAGCCCATTGAGCTTGCCACGGGAAGCGACGCGACGGATGCTGCTTGAGCACGAATCGGCCCTACCACGATGCTGTCACCATTCATCGAATTCATCTACGTCTTCGCCGTGGTGGTGGTATTCCTCGGCGGACTCTGGATGGTTGTGCGTCGCCTGATCGGGACTTGGAGAGGTGTGAGATCAAGCGCGATTCGCGGTGCGTCGCAACCGTCACTTTTTGCGGAAAACGTGCTTGATGCAGCGGAACAGACGCCCGGACGCCTGCCATCATTCGTTCCTCCTCCGTCACCTCGGGATGATCGCGAATACTTCCAAGCCGCCCACGACGCCCGCGAGAACGACTTGCCGCCTCCGCTACCGTCGCGGGTGCGAGAGCGTGACGAATGGTGACTGGTTTTCAGCCTCTCGCTGAACGTCCGGCAAACTGGCGCATGATCGGTCGCATCTCGAATTCGCGATAAATCGCGTTTCCGAGATCGCATCGGAGGCTCTGAAGGAGCCTAGCTTCGGAATCGAACCGGATTCATTCCCTGATGGATAACGGTCGAACAAGCCCATTCCGACCTGGCACAGTTTGCACCTCATACGGTGCATTTCGCGGAAGCCCGGCCCGTAACCTTTCGGTTGCGGGATGCCTCTGTCGAAATTCAAAAATGCCGTTGGCCCTAAAATCCGAAAACTGCGCAATCAGCAAGGTTGGACGCAGGATCAACTCGCGGCCAAACTCCAGATTCTAGGCTGGGATTGTACACGGAGTTGGCTTGCGAAGATTGAAGCACGGCAGGTTCATCTAAAGGATTTCGAGTTGCTTTATTTCCGGGCGGTTTTCGGAATTGAACTCAGCGACTTTTTTACCACGTTGTCTCCGAAAAAAGCCGATCCCCGGCATACCAAGGAATTTTGAGCACGCAGAACATTCGATCCAGACGAATAGGACGTTATCGCTGGCAGGCAGTCACGCGGGCACGAGGGCAAGTTTTACAGAAAAGCAGTAGAGGCTTGAGTTCCGACAAGTAAATGACACCCGGCTATCCCGCCCAACCCTTGGTTGCTCCCAAACCGGCACATCTGACCTGACCCAGGCTCCTATTGCTCCTGTCCTTGAACCGGAGCAACGTGAGGCACCTCAACTTGATTGGCCCGCAGATTAGAAAGCTGCGATACAGAATGGATTGGTCGCAGCAGATGCTGGCGATCAAGCTCCAACTCGCGGGCTGGGATGTAACGCGCAGCACGGTCGCCAAGATCGAGGCCCGCGTGATTTGGGTGGGCGATTTTCAGTTGTTCTATTTCACGCGGATCTTTCGGGTGACGTTGGAAGACCTCTTTCCCATCATCGACCAACACGATCCCAAAATTCACGACACCATCACGAAGTTGATGGAAATCCGCATGTAGCGTTTGGCGGCGCGCTTGCTCCCAAACGAGCACGGCGAGACGGGTCCGAGTCGGTCATAAGGTAGGAAATTGCGAGCATCCGCTCGTCGGAACATCATACCTCGAATGACGATCACACTCTGCAACGGAAAAGGCGGCTCAGGCAAAACGACCCTTTCCATCCTCCTCGCGTCGGCACTGGCTGAGGCCGGCCACAATGTCGCCGTCCGCGACTGTGATCCGCAAGCAACGGCCATGCGTTGGATCAACGAAGTTCAAAAGCTCAAAGTCGCCGTCGTCGGTGAGACGTATGACGCCTTAATCATCGACACTCCACCGCGTCTCGACTCCCACGAGTTGCACGAAAGCCTCGCCGCATCGGACATCGTTATCCTCGTCACCTCACCCTCGCCCGCGGATCTCTGGACATCGCGCGATACCGTCGCAGCAATTTCGTCCCACTTTCGCGACACCGCCAAGGTCAGAGTGCTCTTCAATCAGGTGCAGTCGAAGACCGTCCTTGCGCGAGAACTCGCCGAGATGGCCGGCCGCATCGGTCTGCGGCCCTTGACCTCCATTATCCATCGCCGTCAGGTCTATCAGCATTCCGCCCTGCTCGGATGGAAGGCCCTCAACTCCGAAGCGCGGGAGGAAATCCTGAAAGCGGCCCTGGAGATCGCAGCCCTCTCCTCCATGTAAACCCACAACCCCAAACGAAACGGACGCATCAACATGAGCACCCGCAACAAATCTGATGAGCTGATGGCCAGGCTCGGTCAATCGCTGGCCAAACCATCGACCTTACCGCTGATGTCGGAAACACCACCACTGCTGCCCGAATCGGAGCGCAAGGAGCTGGCCGCAAAAATCTCAATCAGCCTCTACACCGACGACCTCGCTCACATCGACGCCATTGTTGCCCACATGGCAAAAATCCGCTGTCGCATCAATCGCTCAGAGGCCATCAAGCTCGCACTCCGTGGGCTCAAGCTCACGCCGGAACTCTCCGCGCTGCACCAAGAAATCAAACGGGAAGACGGTCGGCGGAAGGGAAAAGAGCCGACGTAGAAGCAAGGATTTGAGACGTTCTGTCCGACCTCAGGCGAATTTACCAAAAGGTTTCAGCGAGATTGCTGGAGCCGTTCAGCGAATTGCGATGACGACTTTACCAATCGTCCGCTTTGTTTCGAGGAGACTATGCGCGGCTCTCATCGTCTCGGGCGTGAGGCCGTCCAGTCGAGTATTTACGATCGGTCGGATTCGACCTTCGGCGACGAACGCCGCGACTTGGTCGAGGATTGCCCCGTGGGTTTCGGGGGCGTAGTCGTTCAGCAGCCGGCTAAATATCATTTCCGTGTGCAGCGATACCGATTTCGACACAAGCAAGTTCACATCGAGGCCGGGCGAGCCGTCCACGACCGACAGATGCCCAAAGGGCCGCAGCAGGTTGGCGATCCAGGGAAGATTGCCGTGGCTGTTCGCGGTCGACAGCGCCAGGTCCACAGCCGGGATGCCGGCTGTGGCCAGTTGCGCGGTCATGTCGCCGGCGTGATCAACAACCAAGTCGGCCCCCATGTCCATGCACCAGGCCCGAGATTCGGGGCGCGAAGCGGTGGCGATAACGAAGGCTTGCGTCTTCGCCTTCAGGAGCTGAAGCGCGAGCGAACCAACCCCGCCCGCGCCGCCGATGACCAGGACACGGTTGACGTTGACCGGCAACGCGTCGGCATCACGAAATATTGCTTCCCAGGCCGTGATTGCTCCGATCGGTAGGCTGGCGGCGTCGGCGTAGGAAAGCGCGTCGGGAATAGCGGCCACGATCCGGTCATCGACCGTCACGCGCTCCGCCCATGCGCCGTCACGCCTCACGTCGCCCGTTCCGAATACTCGGTCGCCGACCTTGAAACGGCGGACGGCCGCACCGACTCCGATCACTTTGCCGGCAAACTCCCAGCCGAGCAGGACGCGCCCCCCGGCGTCGGCGCTGCGCGTCTTGCGAAAGAACGTCTCACCGGGATTGATACCCACCGCGTGAACCTCGACCAGCACGTCAGACCCGCCGGGCGTGGGTTCCGCCACGTCGGCAAGCTCGATGGCCCAGGCGTCGAGCGAGTGGGCTTTCTCGTAGACCAGGGCTTTCATAGTACGAACCTTTCAACGTAGTTGAGCCGGATGCCGGCGAGCGGCCCGCCGAGCTGTTGCAGGCGGCCGCCAATGGCCAGGGAACCAAGATCGACGCAGGCGAAGCCCGCCTGCTCGATCAGCTCATGCAGCGGCTTCTTTGCCGCGTTGTCGTCGCCGGAAATGAACAGGACGGTGCGCGGTTTCTCGGGCGAGAAGTCGGCAATCCAACTCATCGGCACGGAGTTGAACGCCTTGATGACCTTTGCGCCCGGCGCGAGGTCGGCGACGATCTCGCTCGATGTGCGCCCCGAAACGTCGCCAATGGAAAGTGGCGCGATGCCGGCAACGCGGTTTGTCGCGTCCACCAGGACGCGGCCCTTCCAATCGGGGATCGAGAACAAGGCGGCCTGAACGTGCCACCACATGACCGCCAGGACGACAATTTCCTGGTCGGCCGCCTGCTGCGGCGTCCCAGCCGAAGCGCCAGGGCCAAGCTGTTGCACCAACGGAGCGAGCGATTCCGGCCCGCGCGTGTTGCTCAACATGACCTGGTGGCCGAGGGGCAGGACGTGCCTTGCGATGGCTTGCGCGACGGTGCCCGCGCCGATGATGCCGATTTTCATACGGGTTCCCCTGTCGGTTCCTGAGCCTGGGCGGCGGGAGCCGGATAGCTTTCCCGGAAATAGTCGGCGGCGGCCTTGGGCTTGCGGCCGATCAACTTTTCTAGGTCCTTGGGCGAATCCTGCCATTCGCCAGCGGCCATGCCCTGCACCCATTTCAGAATGAAGGGAGGGAGGAAGTCCGGGAGGCCTGGGGCGCTGACGATCTTGAGATATTCGTCATCGGGCACCGGGATATAGGGAACTTCCTTGCCCCGGATCTTCGAGAGGATGCCGGCAATCTCGGCGAACGACACGGCCGGGTCGCCGGCGAGGTTGTAGGTTTTGCCCTCATGGCCCTTGCCAGCGAGGATCGCGGCATGGGCGGCGGCCAGGTCATCGCGCGTCGCGGCGGCGAACTTGCCATTGCCGGCGGGGACGCGGATGCCGGTTTCATAGGCGTTCGAGCCGATGTAGAAACCGAGAACGTCGAGGAAGGGCGGATGCTCCGCCAGAGTCCAGCCGAGGCCGGAATTCACCAGCTTTTGCTTGGTGAAAATATCCTCGGCGGTGATTTCCTTCATGGCGAAGTCTGAGCCAGCCTTGCGGTGGATCGGCATGAAGACCAAGTGCCGGACGCCTGCAGCGGCGGCAGCGTCGATCACGTTGGCGTGGGCGGTGTTGCGGTCCGTGAAAGCGTGGGTCGAGGTCAGCATGAGTTTTTCGATGCCCTGGAAGGCCGCCGGGAGGCTGGCTTTGTCCAGGTAGTCGCCCCGGCGCAGCTCGATGCCGAGCGCTGCCAGGTCTTGAGCCTTATCGGGGTCGCGCACCAGGCCGACCAGTTGGGCGGCTGGTTTCAATTTCAGCAGATGCAGCAGCGTCCTTTTGCCAATGACGCCGCTCGCGCCTGTAACCAGTATCTTGCTCATCGTATTTTTTCCTTTTCTGTTTTGTGTGAGTTGCCGCGGCACCGGCGGTCGGGTCGCCCCGGCCGCCGGCTGGCGATTAGATGGAGGCCAGTGCGCCGAAGCCTCCGCCGACGAACAGGTTGTCGCCGGTGATGTAGGAGGCGCGCGGCGACACCAGGAAAGCGATTGCTTCCGCTAGGTCTTCCGATTTGCCGGCCCGGCCTTCGAGCGGAACGGTCGAGAAGAATTGCTCGTCCGTGATGCCCATTGCCGACGTAATCGTTTTGCGAACCGCGTCCCCGCCGGGGGTGATGATTGGGCCGGGCGTCACGATGTTGACGCGCACACCCAGCGGTGCCACTTCCTTGGCGAGAGCTTCCGACCAGTTGTTGAGCGCGGCCTTGGCGGCCCCGTAATGCGCCATTGCTCCCCCGAAGGCGATACGGCCACCCGCGGAAACGGTGATGATGTTGCCCTTGGTCTTTTTCAGCTCATCGAGGACGCTGTAGGTGACACGCAGTGCGGCCAGGAAATTAATGTTGAGCGAGTCCACCCATTCCTCGTCCGAAATCGCGGTCGAGGCCGGCAGATGGAGCCGGGCCGCGCCGGCGCTGTTGATGAGAATATCGAGGCCGCCGAGCTTGGTAATCGCTTCCTTGCCGACTTTCTGCGCGCCTTCCAAGGTGCGTGTGTCACCGGCGATGAAGTGCGCCTCCTTCGGGGTTTCGGCGTGGGTATTGCGTGCGGTGACGACGACTTGCGCGCCGCCCTCGATGAGGCGTTGCGCTGCGGCCGCGCCGATACCGCGAGAGCCGCCTGTGACCAGGACGCGCTTGCCGGTGAACTCTTTCGTAAGGTCTAGCTGATATTTGGACATGTTTTGTTCTTTTGGTGTTGGACGAGGCAAGACCCCGTTGCCGGGGTTTAGTTTCTTACCGATCGGTCAAGAACTTATAGAATTGATTTTGAACCGTCAAGGGATTATCTTACCGACCGGTCAATAACTACTGATACCTCTGAAAAAATGACGAAGAAACCAACAGGAATCCCGCCCGGCCGGCCCAAGGAATTTTGCGAAAAAGCGGCGCTCCACGCCGCGATGCTCGTCTTCGCCGAAAAGGGTTTCGAAAACGCATCCCTGGCCGACCTGACGGCGGCAATGGGCATCAACCGTTTCAGCATGTACGCGAGCTTCGGGAACAAGGAGCAACTCTATTTGAAGGCCATGGAAGCCTTTAACGACGCGCGCCAGCAGCGCGTCATCGACACCCTCGCCGGGCCGTCGGCCCGTGCGAGCATCGAGCAGTTGCTGCAAGAGATCGTCGAGCGATTCACCGACAAAGCACACGGCGTCTGTTTCGTGACCCAAGCCCCATTGACAGCCGAGGACGTGTCCGACGACACCCGCAAGCTGATGGCAAAGAGACGCGCCGAGGTCGAAACGGCAATTCGGCACCGCCTCGAAAAGGCGGTCACGGAGGGCGAACTGCCGGCGACCATATCGCCGGCGGACCTCGCCCGATTCTACGCCGTCGTAATCCAAGGGCTTGCCCTGCAAGCCCAGCATGGCGGAACGCGAAAGCAATTAGCACGCGTCGTTGACCTAACAATGGCGAATTGGCCTGAAAACGTTCAGTCAGAATGATCTTCAAGGGGCCTCAATCGTATCCAATTTTCTGCAGACCACTCTCTCACCCTTGAAGCGAAACCATGCCCCTCGATGGACGCATCACGGTCCGCGTCGTCGCATAAAAGACCGAATAACGGCTTAACCGGGGCGGGCTTCCCGGTCCGCCCTCAATTGCAATGTTGTCGCCGCACAACGCAAGTGAGCGTGGGAATTTTGGACATGATGGGATTCCGGCGGGCTAAAGCGGCGAAATTGCTCCTAAATCAGCACAGCGCATTGGCGGTCAGGCGGAACAATCGACACCGATGCAGCAGAATTCTCCAATTACGTTGCGGCGGGCCTCAACGAGAACCGCTGGACCTATCCGCGAGATCATCGTCGAATGAAGGGGCCGAAGACAAAGCCGGCTTCCGTCGTCCACCCACTGCTGGCAACTCCCGACTCAGGACCAGTCCTTTTCGACATTCATCAACTCGCGAAGGCGTTGAACGTGGGCCGAACGACCATCGAAAACTGGACTCGAAGTCGGAGAATTCCGAGCATGAAACTCGGTCGCGTCCTGAGGTACGATCTCAACCGGGTGATGGCGGCTTTGGAAGCGTACGAGCGAAAAGCGGTCTGAAAGCGGAGGAAGGCGGAGGAGCGACGCAGGACGCAGATCGCGTTTCAGAAAGATCGCGCTCTCATTGTAGCGGCCCGCTTTATGGCAGTCTTCACCGCTGCTGAATACAGAGGGCAAGCGTTGACAAATCGTTGACACTTTTGGCGGGTTCCGGTGGGTGTTGGTGGGGCTTGGCGGGATTACGGCACCCGATTCGGACGACCCCTAAAATGCCTCCAAATCATCTGCCAGAGCCATTTCCAGAGAGAAAATGGCGGAAGGGGTGGGATTCGAACCCACGGTGCCTTTAACAGCACGCTCGATTTCGAGTCGAGTGCCTTAAACCGGACTCAGCCACCCTTCCTTGGTTACCAACCACTTACAGTACGGAGGATACTATGCTCTCACTTTTCGCGCTGGCAATCAGAAATGGGTCAGCCTAAAGACCTCTCCTGGGAGAAGGCGGCCCCGCCTTTGTCGTTGATGTTTCACAACGACACGAAATCCGCCAGAGTCTCCCGTGCAAGTTTTCGATCTGACCTCCGCCGCGAACCGCAACTGGCGGCGTTTCGTGCTCTTTCGCGTTCTGTTCAATGCGCGGTTCTATTACCCAGTGCTGGCGGTGCTTTTCCTCGACCTGGGGCTGAGCGCCACCCAATATACGCTGCTCAATTTTGCCTGGGCGCTCGCGATTGTGGCGGTGGATTTGCCCGCGGGCGTTCTGGCCGACCGCATCGGCCGCCGTCCGCTCGTCGTGGCTGCGGCGGCGTCGATGGTGGTGGAGATGATCCTGCTCTGCGTCGCGCCCCTGCGCGGCGGCGCGACTCTTTTCCTTTGCTGTCTGGCGAACCGCATCCTTTCCGGCGCGGCGGAAGGCATGGCCAGCGGCGCGGACGAGGCGCTGGTCTTCGATTCGCTGGCGGTGTTGGGACGCGAAAAGGAATGGCCGCTGGTGCTCGACCAGGTGTTGCGCTGGCAATCGCTCGGTTTCGTCGTGGCGATGCTGCTGGGCGGCGCGGTGTATGATCCGGCTTTGGTGAACCGGGTTTTTGGCGCGCACTTTGGGCAGGGAACGACGTTGCGCTTCCCTCTTTACCTGAATCTTCTTTCCGCGGCGGCCGCCCTGGTTGTCGCGCTCGGCTTGCGGGAACCGGCCCGGCGCAAGACAAGCGCTCTCGCCGGTGAACTGGAGTGCGACGCACGCGGGCCGCTGGCGCATCTACTGGCGGCGGGCGGCTGGATTTTGCGGACGCCGTTGGCGCTTTTCGTCATCGTGGCCGGGGTGACGCTGGATAATGTCGCGCGGTTGTTCATGACGTTCTCGAGTTCGTACTTCCGGCTGATTCATCTGCCGGCCGCCAGCTACGGATTTATCGGCGCGATCCTGGGCGGTCTGGGGCTGGCGGTCTCGCCGCTGGCGCGGCGGATGATAGCGCGCGGCGGCCCGGCGTGGAATTTTGCATGGGTGGCGGCGGTGACGCTGGCGGGGCTGACGGGAGTGGCCGCGCGGTGGCCGGTGTGGGGGGTGGTCTTTACCGTGCCCGTGGTCATCGCGATGTCGGCGGTGGCTTACCAGGTCTCCTACTACCTTAACGCCGCCGTGGATTCGCGCCAGCGGGCCACGGTGCTTTCGTTCAAGGGGATGGCGTTCAACCTGGGATTTGGATTCGTGAGCCTGGGGTTCGCGGGCGCGTTGCGAGTCTTGCGCCACGGCAGCCCGGAGGAGACGTTCGGGCGCGCCTTGCCGTGTCTGCCGGCGTGGTTGGCGCTAACGGCGGGGCTGCTTGCGCTGGGCTTCTGGCGAAGCCGCGCCTTCCTGCGGCGCTCTGGAGGGACGGGAACGATTGCCGGAAACGTCGCGGACTGGGGTGGTCGACGGGACTCGAACCCGCAACAGCCAGAACCACAATCTGGAGCTCTACCGTTGAGCTACGACCACCGTGCGATGCCGCCCCCGAAATCTAGCAAGGTCCGCCGCGATTCCAAACGCTAAAAATGGGGATTTCCGATTTGCGGGAACTGGGTAAGAATCCTCCCGGCGCGCGATGACTTTTCTTCAGCCTTTCATCCTGTGGGGCCTCCCCGCGGCTTTGTTGCCGCTGGTCATCCATCTCCTGAACCGGATGCGGTACCGCTCGGTACACTGGGCGGCGATGAGTTTCCTCATTTCGGCCAACCGGGCCTCGACCCGCCATGCGAAGCTGCGGCAGATCCTCATTCTCTGCTGCCGGGTGCTGGCGCTCCTCCTCCTGGTTCTGTTCGTGGCGAGGCCGCTGGCGGGCGGCTGGCTGGGCTGGATGCTTTCGCCCGCGCCGGACACGGTTCTCATCCTGCTGGATCGTTCGGCCAGCATGGAGCTGGCGGACGCCGCGACCGGGACAACCCGGAGGAGGGAGGCGTTGAAGCTGCTGGCCGACGCCGGCAGGGATTACGACCAGACGAGCCGGTTTGTTCTCTTCGAGAGCGTCTTGCGCAAGCCGGAGGACCTGAGCGGCGCGGAAGTCCTGCCGGAGTCGCCCAGCGCCGCGCCGACGGATACGCTTGCGGATATGCCCGCGCTGGTGCAGGCGGCGGCGGACTGGCTGGGCGGGAACAAATCAGGATTGACCGAGATATGGATAGCCTCCGACTTGCGCCGCGCCGCGTGGCAGCCGGAAAGCGCGCGCTGGCGGGCGCTCGGCGCGCGGCTGGCGCCCGGAGTGCGGGTGAAGCTGCTGGCCATGAACCAGCCCGCGCCTCCGAATGACTCGGTTGCCATCCGCGAGGTGAACTGGCGCGAGATCGGCGGGGAGCCGCGTCTGGACCTGGTGTTCGACATCCAGCGCGGCAAGGCTTCGCCGGCGGCGATCCCGCTCACGCTCTTTCTTGACGGCGCGCGCTCGCACCTGGAGGTGTCGATGGAAGGCCGGAGCGCCCGCTTCCACCATTTGCTGGCGCCGGATGCGGAGAGCGGCTGGGGGAAGCTGGAACTGCCGGCCGATGCGAATCCGCGCGACAACGCGAGCTACTTCACCCACGGGCCGCGCGCGTTGCTCCGCGCGGCGCTCGCCGTTACGGACGCGGAGTGCGGGAGGCGCCTGCGGCTGGCGTGCGCGCCCGCCCCGGCGAAGCTGCGGGAGGAATGTGACGCCGTCCTCCCCGGGAAGGCGGATTGGACGAAGTATGCGCTCGTGTTGTGGCAGGGGCCGCTGCCCGCGGGCGATGCGGCCGCGGCTTTGGAACGCTACATCCGGGGCGGAGGCGTCGTTCTCTTCCTGCCGCCGGGCGCGGCCGATGGAGGTTCTTTCGCGGGGACAGCCTGGGGGGAGGTGCAAACAAGCGCGGCGGAGAAGCCGTACCGCGTTACGCAGTGGGATGACCAGGACGGCCCTCTGGCGAAGTCGGATGAAGGAATGAGCCTGCCGTTGCCGGAACTGGCAATCCTGCGCCGCCAGGAGATCGCGGGGGCGCGGGACGCATGGGCCTCTTTCGGGGATGCGCGCCCGTTTCTGGCGCATCGGTCGCTTGGAAACGGGGAAGCGCTTTTCTGCGCCTCGGCGCCCAAGGCCGATTGGTCGAACCTGAGCGAAGGCCGCGTGCTGGTGCCGCTGCTCCAGCGCCTTTTGCACCAGGGAGGCCGCAGATTCGAGCCGCCGCTTTCGATGCCGCCAAATGCTCCCGAGATGTTTGGCTCCTCCTCCGGGTGGACGAGCGTCGACGCCGCGACCCGCAAGGACGCGCGGTTCGAAGCGGGCGTCTACCGGGCGGGCGGGCGTCTCGTGGCGGTGAACCGGCCCGCCGCGGAGGATGAGGACGAGACGCTGGAACCGGGCGCGGCGCGGGCGTTGTTCCAGCCGGCGAACGTCCAGTTATTCGAGGAACGGCGGAGCCAGGCGGGCGCTCTGCAAGGGGAGATATGGCGCGGGTTGCTGGCGGCGATGCTGTTCATCCTGCTGGCGGAGGCGCTCCTCTCGCTGCCGCCCGCGGGGCAACAAAAAACCCTGTCCGGCGCTTAACCGGACAGGGTTTCAAGTTGCCGTTGTGATACCGCTAACTTACGTTTACGGGTTTACGACAGAGTTGGTCGTGCCGAGCCAGGTGGAGTTCGTGGTGGTGAACAGGTCGACTCCGGCCGGGCCGGAGGGGACGATCAACGCCGAGTTGACTTTCTCCACCGCGCCGCTGCAGTCCACGCGGATGACAATAGCCTTCGTGCCGGTCCAAACTCCGCCTTCCACGGAGGCGTTGGTC
>Ga0209579_10002441_pt1 | contig 14267 bp, 14 predicted proteins | sample Coa_R1_2_FD_187152 | JGI IMG/M metagenome (GOLD analysis project Ga0209579, IMG submission 187152) | Surface soil microbial communities from Centralia Pennsylvania, which are recovering from an underground coalmine fire - Coalmine... | ecosystem: Environmental > Terrestrial > Soil >... | reverse complement strand
TCGAGAAGGACGGCGCCGTCCACCTGGCCTGGCCCGACCAGAGCCACGGAAACACGCTCGCGAGCTACGAGGTGTACCGGGAGCCGCGCGACGAGTTCACGTGCTCGCCGGTCGCGCACGCCGGCACTCCGTGCTCGTTCGACTTGATCGACCCCGTCACCCAGACGTACGTGCTTCCGGTCCAGGTCACCTTCCGGAAGCGCGCGATCGACCGGCCGCCGCCGGGCCGCTGGATCTACCGCGTCACTGCGACGGTGTCGCCGACGCGACAGCGAGAGGGCGACGTCATCCTCTTGAGCCGCGCCACGACAATCACCGTTCGGAAGTAGCCTGCCGGTCGCTTTCTGCGACCTTCGTCTCGAGCAGAGCGAGCCGCTGGGCGAGAACGACGTTCTGGTCGGTCAGCCGCGAGATCACGGTCGAGTAGTGCAGCAGGACGAGGATCACGAACAGGAGGCCGACCGCGAACAGCACAGCCGGCGGGTAGCCGCGCACGCCGAGCCAGCTCGCGATCGTATTCAGCCCGCCTCGCCATGCCGAGAGCACGACGAGCAGCACGCCGGTGACGAGCCACAGGAGCGCGTACCGCTCGCGCAGCCGGCGGGAGCGGATCAGCTCGAAGACGCCGACCAGCAGCAGGACGGAGACGATCGTCGCGGCGATCGAGACCTTGAGCGGCGTCATGCGTCGTCCAGGGGGACCACGTCGCGGCGGAAGAGGCCGACGAAGAGCGCGAGCAGCACCTTCGCCATGTAGTAGACGGACGCGAGCGCTCCGATCGACGAGCGGCCGTGCTCGCGCGCCCGCATCGAGACCGGAACTTCGCGCAGGCGCAGCCGGTGCCTGATCACCATCACCATGCCCTCCACCTCGGGGTAGTCGTGCGGGTAGTCGCCGGCGAAGAGCCTGATCGCGCGGCGGTTGAGCGCCTGGAAGCCGGAGGTCGAGTCGGTCACACGCTGGCGGGCGATCGCCGAGACGACCCACGCGAGCACGCGGATCCCGATTCGCCGCGCCGCCGACGAGCGGTAGCCCCCGTCACCGGCGAAGCGCGAGCCGACGACGATGTCCGCCTCACCGGCCAGGACGGGCTCGAGGACACGTGCAAGTTGCGCCGGGTCGTGCTGGCCGTCGCCGTCGACACGCACAGCCAGCTCGTAGCCGTTTTCCCACGCGTAGCGGAAGCCGGTCTGCACGGCACCGCCGATACCGAGGTTGAACGGCAACCGGATCACGTGCGCGCCGTGCTCGCGCGCGACCTCGACCGTGCGGTCGGTCGACCCGTCCGAGACGACGACGACGTCGAGCCCGGGGTCGACCGCACGCAACTCGTCGACGACGCGGCCGATGTTGCGTTCCTCGTTGAGCGCGGGGACGATCGCGATTCGCTTGCGACCGGCGAGCCGCGTCTCGGGCGGGGTCGGGGCGGTCACCGCCTCAGTCGACACCGGCTCCCACCCTGAGGTCGAGCAGGTCGAGGACGCGTCGCGCGCGGTGCCGGTACGTGTGCTCGTCGAGCACCCGTTCGCGCGCACGCCGGCCGAGCTCCTCGGCCTGCGCCGGATCGTCGAGGAGCTCGCGGTACGCGGCCACGGCACCGGCCGTTGAGTCGACGACGAGCAGCTCGCCGCCCGGATCGAACCAGCGCTCCATACCCTCGCACGGGTTGGAAACGATCGCCGCGCCGGCGGCGGCGAGCTCGAACGGCCTGGAGGTCGACGACGCGTAGAGGGTCGCGTGCGGGCGACGCGTGATGTTGAGGTTGACACGCGCCGCCGAGACGGCGCGCGCGAAGACGTTGAACGGCACGTCGCCGAGCTCGCGCGCTGCGCCGAGGTCGAAGCGGAAGTCGTAGCCGCCGATTGCGAAGTCGGCGTCCGGCAGCTCGCGCGACGGCTCCGTGACCATCGCCTCCATCCAGTCCCGGCGAAACTTGTCGCTGTGACCGTAGAAGAAGACGTCGACCTCCTTCTCGACCGGCTGCGGCGAGAAGAACTCGGGGTCGGCCGCCCAGAAGACCGCCTCGGCGCGACGCGCGCCGAGATCGCGCAGTCGCTCGAGCCCGCCTTCCGAATTCGAGACGACGAGATCGTACTCACCCGGGTCGGCGCCGTGGTAGTAGTTGAAGCCGCTGTCCATGCCGCCGTACTCCGGCAGGCTCATCGGCACGTCGCCGTCGTAGTAGGCAACCGGAATCCCGAAACGCTCTCGCAACCTGGTCGGGATGCCACGGAAGTGCGACATCGGGACCGTGAGGACGACGACCGCGTCCGGCCGTTCCCGTTCGACGAGCCGTTCGAGATGTCGACGCCATTGCGGCGTGACGACGCGCCAGATCGTCTCACGCGTGACCCGGTCGGCGAGCGAGTCCTCTGGATGATGCTCGGCGCGGCGCAGGAAGCTGTCGCCCTTGAGCCGCGCGGCCAGGTCGCGCGCGCGGGCGAACGACTCGCCCTCGAGGTAGGCGGGGTTGGGCGCCGTCCGCCACCAGGGGGACTCGACCGGCCGGCCCCGGTACGGCGTCACGACGAGGTCGGCACCCTCCTCGTAGAGCCCCTTCCAGAGCTGCCACCAGGCAGGCGTGCACCCGTAGCGAAAGTCGAGATCGACCGCCGAGGCGACACAGAGAATCGTCGGCGCACGCACGCGGGTAGTGTCGCAGGAGACACGGCGGTTTCCGTGGTCCGGTGGGCGGTAGGCGATGTCCTCGCCGGCATCTCTCGCCGAGATTCGGGTCATCACGCACTGGCGATGATGTCCAACGAGACGGCCGCCTCGAGTGACTGGTCGGGGATCGGGCATCGAGCTGCGTTCCCGGCGGCGGTGCAGGTGTACCAAGTGCCATTCGGGTTCAGACGGATCTGTACGGTCTTGGCCGAGGCGGGGGCGATTGCGAACGAGACGGACGCCAACTCTGTCGAGTTGTTGCTGTCGAGGGTGTAGTGAACGTTGGAGATTGTGTAGCCGCTGATTTGCGCGGCACCCTCGCCGCCCGGCCGGCCCGTCTCGGAGGCGTGAAGGCGGGGGCGATCGGCATGACAGTGGTGCAGGCCGCAAATGCGAGCCCGAGCCAGCAGCCGAGCCGGCCACGGTGCTTGCTGGGACGCGCCGGGTTGCGTTTGTGTCGCACGGCGATGCGATCTCCTAGGGCAAAAGCGGTTGAACACCGTCGCCCGTGCGGCCGAACGACAACGCCGCGCCGACGTGGCCAAACCGACCGAGAGCCTCGTGCTCGAACCGGGCGGTCACGTGCCTCGCTCGATCAGCGCGCGTTGCGGGAAGGGCGGCGGCGACGGATGCGAGCGCTCGGCGCGTAGCGCCCTGCCGCCCGTCCCGACTCGGTGTTCCCCAGCATGCGCTCATTGGTCGAGCGTCTGCGTTAGGAGCTCTCTGAACAAGGACGGAGTAGTGACCATCCCCGCTGGGTTGCGGGTGCCCCAGCGGAAGGTGTCGTCGGCGTTGTCGGCGGACGGCCAGTAGGCCCAGGAGAGCAGCGACGCGAAACGCTCGGCGCCGATTTGCCGGAACGGGACCGTCTGTCCGGCGCTGGGGATCCAGGTTGTGCCTCCAAGCCGGTCCAAGAACATTGCGCGGACTTGGGGGTCGAGGAGGAAGAAGTCGACCTGATGCGCGTACTCGTGCTGGATGAAACCCCAGGCAAAGCGGCCAGAGTCGAGGAGGCCGCTGTCGACGGTGATTTCGCCCGGCGTCGACTCGGTGCTGACGTCCCGGGCGACCGTGATCGTGATCTGCTCAGGAACAAGGCTCCAGTCGAAGGCGCTCGTGTTGAGCGCGGCGCGCACCTGTGACCTCTCCGGCGCCGTGCCACCCGCGATGACGTAGTCGCCCCCCGCGGCGCGGGCGCCCGCCGCACCGATCAACGCGACGAACGCAACGCCAACCGCGCCGATCGAGCGGCAACGCTGTCGGCGCCCGTTCGACGGAGGAGAAGGGTTCCAATGGAGCATGCATGTGTCGTAGGCGGCGTGTTCACAGCCGTCAGTCGTGGTCTACACGGATCCGGCCGCGGCGAACTACGCACGCAGGCTCGCCCGCCTCCACACGACGTCCCGAGCGGGCCGGCTTGAGTTGCCGCAGCTGATTCGACCAGGACGTCGTAGTCGGCCTGTATGCGCGTCTCAAGCCTCGCGAACCGGGGAGCGTTCGGCGCCCACGCGCAGCGGAGATCACGAGTTGCCTGCGAGCAGGCGATGCCGTCCGGGAGATTGCGAAGTACGGCGCGCGCGCGACCCCAGTGATCCAAAAAGCCAAGAGGTCCGAGAGCAGCGCCGCCGCCCACAGACGCGCAGGGGTTTCAGGCTCCGCTCGAGCGACTGCGCCACCCGTGACCGTTACGTCTCGATTCGGAAGACCGGATGGTCGGGCGCGATCCGCGCGAGCTCGTCGGCGGACGAGTCGGGCCCGACGCCGTCGAAGAAGACTCCGACCTCCCATTTCCAGCGCTGCAGGTACTCGCGGAGGATCGGCTCCTTGTCGACATCCGGGATCTCGCTTGCCCGGAACGGCTCGCGCCGGCGTCCGAGCAGCAGATTCCCGCTGCCCGCGACACGCAGGTTGCGAACCCATTGCGTCTCCCCGCGAGGCGCGACGAGGTAGCGCTTGCCGTCGAACGCGAGCAGGTTGACCGGCGTCCTTCTCGGCGTTCCGCTCTTCCGGCCGGGCACCTCGAGCACCCGCGAGCCTGCGACGCTGATCCCGAGGCGGGTGAACCCGGCGACGACAGGGTTGAAGAGCTTGCGCGTGAACCAATCCGGCCTGCGGTAGCGAGGCCTAGTTCCCATGCCTCACTCTAACTGCCCACCGCTGCGTTAGTCTCGCCGCGGATGCCGGGTGTCGGGGACCTGCTTGGCTACATGCGGACCGTGTCGCGCGGCAGCCCGGTCGATGCGCGCTGGTCGGTCTGGGGCATGGTGTTGTCGCAGTTGCGGCACGGTCGCGGCAACGCACCGGACGATTCGCCCTTGACCCTTCAGGACGTCCTCGAGAGCGACGACTACCGCGACCTGATGACGGCCAAGGTCGAAGGCGGCGACCATGCGCCCGACTTCGAGCTGCCACGGCTCGACGGCGGGGGCACTGTGCTGCTCCGCGGGCTCGTGGAGCGGCAACCGGTCGCCCTCATCTTCGGCTCGTACACCTGACCGCCGTTCCGCGCCCAGGCTGGGCCGCTCGAGCAACTGGCAGCGCAGTACGGCGATCGCATCTCGTTCGTCGTCGTCTACATCCGCGAGGCACACCCCGAAGAGGGCTGGATCCTGCCCGAGAACCGCCGTTCGGGCATCGCCGTGCACGAGCCGACGACCGACCAGGAGCGGCGCGAGGTCGCCTCGCTCTGCGCCGCCAATCTCGACCTGAGCATGCTCACCGTCATCGACGGCGTCGACAACGCGGTCGCTTCCGCCTACGGCGGCTGGCCGGACCGGCTCTACTTGATCAGCACCGACGGGCGCATCGCTTACCAGGGCGGCGAAGGGCCGTTCGGGTTCAAGCCGAAAGAGCTCGAGCGCGCGATCGAGCGAGAGCTGGCGTCCACTGAACGGCTCGCCGGGTGAGCCCGCTGAGTGCGTCGGACCGAAAAACAGGTTTCCTCGCGCGCATGCGCGCGAGACGCTGAGGATCCGGCGAGACTACGAGGCCCGCGACAGCGCAGTCAAGGTGCCGTCCGCGCAGCGGAGCGAGACTCGGTCGCCGACGCCGAAGCCGCTCGTGTCGGGCGAGCCCGATCCGATCGCGCAGCTGATCGAGCCGACCGTGATCGAGCCGCCTCCGATCGCGCTGATCGTCCCGATCGCAGCCGACAGGCTCTGCGTCGTGGTCACCGCGGAGGACGCTTTGGCGCTGACCGAGACCGAGGTCGAGCTCGAGACGGACGAGCTCGAACCCGACGCATCCTGGTCACTGCGCAGGATCGCCGTCAGCGCGCCGTTCACGCACGTGATCCTGACCCCGTCGCCGAGCCCGAATCCGCGCAGGATCCCCGAGACCTTTGGCCCGACCCTGCAGACCGCGTCCCTCCGCCCGTGGACGACGATCCGGTTGCCGGCGAGCGCGCTGATTGTCCCCAAGCCCGACGTTCACCGCGGCTGACGCGACGCCTGCGAAGCGGACGCCGACAGAAGCCCGGCGGCGACCAGAACCACGAGCACACCGACTCTCACAGGGAAAGCGATACCCAAGGGCTCCGCATCTCATACCGCCCTCGCCGTGACTGCGATCTGCGATGGTGTCGGCGTGTACCGCGTACTGCATCGCGAGCTCCGGCTCTACGCACGCGATTCAGATCGGAGCTTCGTCGCGCTCCGGCTGGTCGTTCGAGCGTCTGACGTCGCCGGCGCAGTGCCGCGGCGGCGACTTCGCACGACGCTTTTCCGTCGCGGCGTCCTCGTCGCGGCCGGCGCGCTCGGTGCATCGGCCGGCGTTCGGCAGTGGCGCCGGGAACTCGGGCACCGCAGGCTCGAGCTCGAGCAGGCGCACCGCGACCTGCCGCGCGCGCAGCCCGTCGAGCTGCCGCCGGGCTGACGGCCGATCCCGAGGTCCTGGTCTGGGCGCTCGTCTCGTGGCCGCACGCGCTCCTGCAGACGATGATCTTCCTCGCCGGGTGACACGGCGCGAGCTCGACGACGCTCTTCGCACCGGTGACGACGCCGGCGAGCATCGGCGGCGTCCCGCTCTACAGCCTCCGGAACGGCCGCTCGGCCCGCACCGTCCGCAGCTCCTGATCGCGTCGATCCGACGGTGACGACTAGAGTCGCAGCTTGCGGCCGCTGCGCCAGGTTCACGTCGCGGGTGTGCGCTTTGCCGGAGGTGTCCTCTGCGTCGTTACGGTGGCAGTGGTGCTCGCGCTGCAGCTCCCGCACCGATTCGAGTGGACGAAGAGCGCGTACGACGACAACTCGTGGCGATCGCCGGTCAGGCGGTTGATCCACACCGGCGAGACGTACGACATTCCGACCGATTTCCAGGAAGCGGCGCTCACCTACGTGCCGCCACGATCGACGTTCGCGGTCCTGCCTCCGCCTAGCGTCGAGGTCGCTCAGAAGGGCTACGGCATCCCGCCCCTCACGCTCATCGAGCTGCCGTTCTGGATGCAGTTCCTCCTCTTGCCGTCGAGGATGGTCGACACGGCGCACGCGCAGTACGTCCTCTGCTTCGCCTGCAATACCGACCCCTGGGTCAACCGCGTGTCGTGGATCTGGAAAAACGACGCCGGCGAGGCGATCGGGAAGTTGAACAGCCCGTGAGCCGCGGCGTCCTCGGCGTGATCGCCCTCAACGGCTTGTTCACCCTGACGGGGCTCTTCCTCCTCTGGGGCATTCGCGGCCTGCGAACCTGGATCGATCTCGTCGAGCAGCTCGGGATCGCCTTGATGCTCGGCACCGCCTCCGTGACTATGCTCGCGACGCTTTGGCTGATCGGCGGCGAGCACCTCTCGCTGTGGATCGTTCTCGTGCTGTGCGCCGTCGTCGCCGCGCCTGCCGTCGAGCTCGCCGTCCTGCGGCGGCGCTCGTTGCCACGGTCGCTGGGTCGGCTGCCGCGGCTCTCGTCCCCCGGCACGCTTGTCGCAGCTTCATTCTTTGCGCTGGCGGTCGCGTTCTTCGTTGCGCTCTACCTCGTCGCTCGCGTCAACTCGTTCATCACCGAGGATTCTTTCGTCTTCTGGATCCCGAAAGCGCAGGCGATCTACTACTTCGGTGACCTCGACGAGCGGCTGTTCCGCACGCTGCACGGCGCGAGCTATCCGATTCTGCTTCCCACGCTCGACGCAATCGACTTCAGGTTCATGGGCTCGGCCGACATCCCGAACCTGGCCTTGCAGTCGTGGTTCCTCCTCGCGGGCTGTCTCGCCAGCATGGCCGCGCTCCTCCGACCGCTGGTCCGACCATGGCTGCTGTGGCTCTTCGTGCTGTTCGCGGCTGTGCTTCCCAATCTCGACTATCGCCTCTACCTCGGCGAAGCGGACTGGACCGTCGACATCTTCTTCGTGCTCTCGGCGTTGTTCCTCGCGCGCTGGCTGGCAATGCGTGAACCCTGGCTCCTCGTCGGCTACGGCGTGATGCTCGCAGCAACGTTCGCGGCGAAGCGCGAGGGCGCGCTCTTCGTTGCCTGCCTGGTCGGCGGCGCAGTACTGGCAACGGTTGGGTCGCGGCGGCGCTGGCTGCCGCTCCTCGCCGTGACCCTCGCGGCGTACGCCACGAGTATTCCGTGGCACATCTGGTGGTCGTCCCGCCACCTGCAACCGGACCTGCCGGGAAACTGGCGTGAAGAGCTGACTTCGAACTTATCGCGGATCAAACCGGCGTATGTCGTCGTCTTCCGGCTCCTCTTCACGTACGACTTCTGGCTCGTCGCCGCGCCGATCGCCTGCGTCGCCGCCCTGCTCGGCCTCACGCTCGCGGGAAGGGTCCGCGAGATCGCCGCGCTCTACCTCGCGACGATGACCCTAGGGGTCAACGGCCTCATGTGGATCGTCTGGTCCGAACCCACGGTCTCGCTCGACACCCACAACTCGACGTCGCCCATTCCGCGCGCCGTCGGATCGCTCGTCCTGCTTTCCGCCGGGCTGGCGCCGCTTCTGATCGAGCCGCTCCTGTCGCACCGCCGGCGAACTGACCATGCGACCAGTTCACAACATTCGGCTCCGTCCTAACACTGAGGCTTCCAGTGGGACGGCTCATCGGCATCGCGGCATTCGCAACCGCGTCGGCGCTCGCGATCGGCGCGCTCGCGGCCTTCTGGCGCTCGTGACGACCGCGCCCGAGAGCGTGAACGGCTCCGAGGAGGAGCCGATCCGGGCCGTGCTCGAGTCGCTCGTGCAGGAGCGACAGGCGTTGCGGCGGGTCGGCGCCGACCGGGCCGCGCTGGAGGCGAACCGGCTTGCCATCGTCTACTGGCAGCATGCGCTGGCGGAGCGGCTCACCCTCCGTCCGCGACGTTCCGCCTGACGCCGGCTGCTCGCAACACACCTGCTGCCCACGCTTCGACCGAATGGCCGGAGCGGACGCGCTCGCGCAGGCGGCGGCCGATCTCCGCGCGGTCGGCCGAGGCGAGCCCGGCGAGCTTGGCAGCGAGCCCGTCCGCGTCGTCACGCCGGTAGAACGCGTCCGGGTCGAGCAAATCCGCGTGCGCGCGGTTCGACGCGAGCACCGGGATCCCGCTCGCGGCGGCCTCGTAGACGATCCGGTCGGCGCCGCCGGGCGCGTTGTTGACGAGCACGTCGGAGCTCGCCAACGCCTGCACGACCTCGTCTCGCCGCAGCGGCCCGTGCAGCGCGACCCGGTCGCCGACGCCGAGCTCGTCGACGAGTCCCTGCACGCGCTCGCGCTCGCCGAGCGCCTCGCCGTTCGGCGCCGGCCCGTGCACGTCGAGCCGCACGCCGTCCACCGCTGCGACGGCTCGGACGATCGTCTCGAGGCCCTTGGCCGGCGAGTAGCGGCCGATCACGACGGCACGCAGCGGACCGGTGTGCGCATCGTGCGCACCTGCGAAGCGGTCGACGTCGATCGCCTGGCCGACCGTGACGAGCTTCCGCGAAGGTTTCGGGAACGTGGTCGCGCCGACGGTCACGACGCGCGTCGAGAGCGCCTCTGCAGTCCGGACGACGAGGTCCAGCTTCCAGTGCGACCACCACAGGAGGAGCGGCACGCGCGCCGGCCGGACGAGCGGCGCGAGCACGATCGCGTACAGCGGCACCTGGTGCGCGATCACCACCCCGCCGCGACGGAGCCCGGGCAGCTCGCGCGCGACGGCCAGCAGCAGGCGTGCGCCGCGGCCGAGCTGCGTGCGCGCGGCGAAGCTCCGGCCGCGCGCATTCGCCGGCAACGAGCCCGCAACCACGCGGTCGGAGACGACGACCACCTCGTCGACTCGGCGCGCCAGCGCCGCCACCTGCGCGACGACGATGCCGAGGTTGGGGTCGTCTGGATCGAACTGCTGCGTGACGAAGACGACCCTGGTCAATACGCGCCGCGCGTGGCGAGCACGGCCGGGATCGTCTTGATCAGGATCGACACGTCGAGCCAGAGCGACCAGTTCTCGAGGTAGTAGAAGTCGAGGCGAACGAGGTCGTCGTACGCGAGGTCGCTGCGGCCTGCGATCTGCCAGAGCCCGGTCATGCCGGGCAGGACGTTCGAGCGCCGGCGGTGCCACGGCTCGAGCCGGTCGTAGTCCCGCAGCGGCAACGGCCGCGGCCCGACCAGGGACATCTCGCCGCGGAGCACGTTGAGCACGTTCGGCACCTCGTCGAGCGAGTAGCGGCGCAAGATGCGCCCGACCCGCGTCACGCGCGGGTCGTGGCGGATCTTGAAGAGCGCGCCGGTCGCCTCGTTGGCCGCCTCGAGCGCCGCCTGGCTGCGGGCGGCGCCGGCGACCATCGTCCGGAACTTGAGCATCCTGAACTCCCGCTCGCCGAGACCGATGCGCGAATCGGCGTAGATCACCGGCCCGCGCGAGTCGAGCTTGATCAGCGCGGCGATCAGCAGCCAGAGCGGCAGGCCCGCGACGACGACGAGCGCCGAGACGGCGAGGTCGAACGCGCGCTTGACCGCCCAGTCGGTCCCGGCGAACGCCGGCGGGCGCAGCTCGAAGAGCGGCACCGCCTGTCCCGGCACGTACTCGCCGCGCTCGACGAGGAGCTCGGTCGTCCGCGGCGCGACGCGGACCTTCACCCCGCGCCGGTGCGCCGACTCGACGAGGTCGAGGAGCTCCTGCTCATCGAGGCCTGCGTCGGCGACGATCACCTCGTCCGCCGGCGTCTCCGCGAGCGCGGCCGGAACGTCCGGCCCGAGCGGCACCGCGCCGGTGAACTCGTAGTCGATGCCGCCGCGGCTCGCACCGAGGACGCGCCGCAGGTGTGCGATCTGGTCGGTGTCGCCGACGAGCAGGGCGCGGCGGCGCACCCCGAGCGACCGCAGCAGCGCCCCGCTCGCGGACTCGTAGCTCCAGCGCAGCACGCTGATCAGCGTCGCCACCAGGAGGGCCGACACGACGTAGAGGCCGAAGGTCGTGAAGTGCTGGCCGGTGCCGACGGCGAACACGAGTGCGAGCACGGCTACGAGCACGACCGAGGAGACGATCCGGCCCGCGCCCTCGCGCAGCTCGCGCGGGCCGTAGAGATGGTTCCGCCAGAAGACGAGCAGCAGAAGCAGCGTCAGGAACGAGAGCCAGTCGGTCTCGTGCTGCCAGAGCAGGTTCCAGAGGATCGGCTTCGGGTCGAAGAGCAGCGACCGGAACGTCAGCGCGACGTAGAGCCCGATCACGAGGCCGGACAGGTCGATCACGACGAGGACGGCGATGCTCGCCAGCCGCCGAGCGGCCGACTTGAGCGGGCTCCGAGTCAGGAGGTACGGGCGCGCCGCGCGGGCGTCCTCGACCGTCGGCGGCGACGGCAGCGGCTTTGTTGCCATCGACGGAATCCTAGGCCGTCAACCGCCCAGAACGATGTCGCCGCGCACGGTCGGGCCGTGGAGGCGGACGACGACGCCCGGGAAGGGCGCCGCTTGCCAGCTCCAGGCGACCGCGCGGCCGCCGAGGGTGACCTTGCGCGGGCGGCCGCTCGCGGGCACGAACAGCTGGACCTCGTGCGGCTGGCCGCGGAGGTCGACGCGCGTGCCGCCGGCGACGAGAAAGCCGGCCCGGCCCGGATGCCGGAGCTCGTTCAACCCCCACCACGGCTGCGCCGACGTGCGGTAGTCGAACGGGATGACCGAACCGGCGCGCGCGTAGAACGGGAACTGCGGCAGCGGCGTCGGCCGCGTGAAGTTGAGCGGCCCATCGACCGTGCGGCCCGTGTAAAGGTCGATCCATCGTCCCGGCGGCAGGTAGACCCGCGGCGTCGTGCCCGCTCCGACGACCGGCGCGGCGAGCAGGTCGGGCCCGACCATCAGCTCGAACTGGGCCTGCCAGGAGGCCGGGTCGTCCGGCCACGCGTATCCGAGCGGGCGCAGAACCGGCTCGTGCCGGGCGAGCAGCCCGTAGAGGTACGGAAAGAGCTCGTAGTGGAGGACGGCGCTCGCACGCAGGGCGGTCATCGCGGTCGCACCGAGGACCCACGGCGTCGAGTTGGGCCCGGCGCCGCCGACCTCGAACACGGGCGACACAGCCGAGAGCTGCGCCCAGCGCGCGAAGACGTCGGCGGTCAGGCCGGACGAGCGGTAGCCGCCGACGTCGGAGCCCCACGTCGGGAAGCCACTCATCGAGGCGGTCGCGCCGAGCCGGATCGCGGTCTGCAGGCCGGTCCAGTCGCCGTCCTGGTCGCCGGCCCAGATCCCCGGGACGACGCTCTGCGAGCCGACGGTGGCCGCGCGGAAGATCGCACCTTTCGCATTCGGGAGGGCCGCGAGCACGTCGCGTGCGAAGAGGAGCGGATACTCGTTCTGGTGCTGCCCGAGCTCGACCTCGTCGCCTCGGTCGCCCTTGACGCCGTCGACGCCGATCGAGAACGCGCGCCGCAGGCGGGCTTCGAACACGCGCGCGACTGCCGGCCGCCAGAGCGGCAGCACCCAGCGGCCGCGTACGCCGACGAGCTCGCGCAGCGGGTAGCTCTCGCAGATGTCCTTCGGCGAGACCCAGAGCATGAACTTGACGCCGAGCCGATGCACCTGGCGCACGAGCCCGGCCGGGTCGGGGATCCGGTTGTGGTCGAACGCGAGCGTGCCGACACACGTCTCCCACGGATTGTCGAGCAGCACCCAGCCGAGCGGCACGTGCGCGGCTTGCAGCTTCGCGATGTCCTGGAGCACGTCGGCCGGACCCGCCACTTGGTCTCGCCACTTGACGAGCTCGAGCTCCGACGGCGGAGGTACCTTCGGGCGGCCGGCCGACACCTCGTAGGCGGAGAGCACCTGTGGCAGCGAGCCCGTGTAGAGCTCTTCGTCGAGCCGCGCGCCGAGTACACACACCTCCAGACGGTCGGAGAGCGCCGGGAAGCTGCACTGCGGCGCCGAGTCGAACGCGCAGCCCTCGCCGCCCGCCGAGCCGGGGAACGCGAGGCCGGCGACGTTCTCGCTCACGAGCCGTAGCCCCCAGCCGGCCGTGCTCGCGAAGAACGGGATCGCGATCGACGAGCAGACGTCGGACACCTTCACCGGCACGACCTGCGCGCGCAGGTCGACGAACGCGCCCTGCTCGCCGCCGCCGAGGTAGTGGTCGGCCTTCGACGCCTCGAAGGCGTCGTAGACCGCTCGCACCTTCGCAGCCGGGTGGAGCTGCATAACCAGATGCGCGCCGCTCGACGTACGCGTCACGGTGACCGTCGCCGTCCGCGCGGGCTCCGTCGTTCCGACGCGATAGGTGTTGCCGTGCGAGGAGAGCACATACGTGAGCGCAAACGTCCGGCCGCTGTCGAGCTCGTACGCGAGCCGTGCGTGGAGGTCCTCGCGGACGACGACCTTGCCGTCGTGCAGCAGCGTCACCCGGAACGGATTGCGGTCGACGCGAACGGCAAGTCCGCGCAGCGGGGGGCCGGAGCCGCAGCCGGTCGCGAAGACCACGAGGACCACGAGGACGGTCAGGCGGCGCATACGTCGGCCCAGTCGACCTCCCGCTCGGCGCCGAGCGCGCCGAGCTCGGCCGGGCGGCGCCGTCGTGCGAGCACGCCCAAGACGACGGCGAGCAGCGCGCGCCGCCGCGCGTCGAGGAGCTCGAAGTCGTGGAAGTGGACGTGCACGACCCGCGGCAGGTCGCCCGTGAGCCGGCGGGCGGCTGCCCCCAGCGAATGCGTCGTCGGCAGCTCGAGCACTCGCCGGCCGTCCTCGAGGCGGATCCAGGCCGGCTGGTCGAGGACCGCCGCCGGACGGAAGCGCGGCGCCCACGCGGTCGCCGTGCAGTCGGCATAGCCGAGCTCGGCCACCGCCGCGAGAACGGGCGCGTCCATGAACCAGTTGCCGCCGCAGAAGAAGCGCGGCTCGAGCCCTTGCTCGCGCAGCCAGCGCCCCTCCGCGAGGACGCGCTCCGCCGGGTCGCCACCGGTCGGACGCGCGTCGGTCGGCGAGGTCCAGTGCGTGTGGTGCCCGAAGGGAACGAGCCCCGCCGCCTCCCGCGCCCGTTCGAGGAAGAGCGACCGGTTCTCGCCGTCGAACGGGGCGCGCAGCAGCGCAGTGATCGCGAAGCCCGCCGGACGGCGAGTGACGAGGCGCACGAACCGCTCCCAGACCCGGTCGTCGAGGGGACGTTCGACGTGACACGAGACGACCGCGTAGCCTTGGGTACCGGGCATGTGCGGGATTTGCGGACTCCTCGGCAGGGACGCG
>Ga0209579_10002440_pt1 | contig 14276 bp, 13 predicted proteins | sample Coa_R1_2_FD_187152 | JGI IMG/M metagenome (GOLD analysis project Ga0209579, IMG submission 187152) | Surface soil microbial communities from Centralia Pennsylvania, which are recovering from an underground coalmine fire - Coalmine... | ecosystem: Environmental > Terrestrial > Soil >... | reverse complement strand
CACCGGCGAAAAATTAACGGGCGAGCTATTCGATGGCGAGCCGCGGGAAGGCATGGCCACCGCCGCGGATTACTTCGACGCCGTAAAGCAGGCCGGCACTTACGTAAACGTGGCGGCGCTCACCGGTCATGGTCCTCTGCGCATCTGGGGCATGCACATGCGCGCCGGCTCGCCGCAGCCGGAAGAGCAGGCCGCGATGGAGCGCGCGCTCGATGCGTGTCTGGAGACAGGATCAATCGGACTCTCTACCGGCCTTAATTGCATGCCGTCCAGCTTTGCGGATACTGAGGAGCTGGTTGGCTACGGCCGCATCTTGCGACAGCACAATGCTTTCTACACTACTCACATGCGGGACTACAAATTTCGCGTGGTGGAGGCCGTCGATGAGGCTCTTGAAGTAGGCCGGCGCGCTCAATTCCCGGTTCAGATTTCACATCTGCAGGTCGTCGGGCAGAAGAACTGGCACAAGCTGGAAACGGTGATCGAGCATATTGAAGCCGCGCGGCGTGAGGGCATCGATGTCGCCATGGACGCGTATCCGTATCTGGCCGGCTCGTGTTCGTTGATCCAGCTGCTGCCGGCGTGGTGCCAGGATGGCGGTGTTTCCGGATTGCTCGCGCGTCTCGAATCGCCCGCGGATTTTGACCGCATCGCGCGTGAGACTGAAGATGGGATGTCAAATGGGTGGGACGACATTGTGATCTGCAAGATCGCGCCGGGCGCGGACGCCACACTGATGGGCCGCTCGATTGCGCGCATCGCCGCGGAGCGAAATCATCCGTCTGCCGTGACCGCTCTGCATCTGATTCGGGAGCAGCAAGGCGGCGTTTGGATCATCTCGTTCAATAATCACGACGGCAATTTGCGCAAAGTGCTGGCGCATCCGCTCACCTCGATCATTACGGATGGCATGGTGGTCGAAGGCATTTCTCATCCGCGCACTTTCGGGACCTATCCGAAGCTGCTGGGCGAATTCGTCCGTGAAAAGGGATGGTTCACGCTGGAAGAGGCGGTGCGCAAGTCGAGTGGTCAGCCGGCTGAACGCTTTCAACTGCGCGGCAGAGGCACACTCGCGCCCGGCCAGGCGGCGGACATCGTGGTATTCGATCCGGCGACGATCGGCAGCGACGGCGACTATCAGCATCCGGCGCGCGCGCCCCGCGGGATTCAGCAGGTGCTGGTGAACGGACGCTTTGCTATTCGTGACGGCGCGTTGACGGACGAGAAAGCCGGAGCGGCGCTGGTTCACGCAGGGTAGGAATATGTGCAGAAATATTAAAACTCTCTTCAATTTCGATCCGCCGGTAACGCCCGAAGAAGTTCAGGCTGCATCGCTGCAATTCGTGCGAAAAATCAGCGGCTTCACGAAGCCTTCGAAGGCCAATGAGGCTGCGTTTCATGCGGCCGTAAATGAAATCGCCGGCATTGCGGAGCGCTTTCTGTTTTCGCTCGAAACCAATGCGCCGCCTAAGAATCGCGAAGAAGAAGCCGCTAAAGCCAAAGCTCGCGCAGCCGAACGATACGGTCGTTAACCCTTCTGGCATACAATAGCCAGTTCATGACTAAAAGCCGCGTACTGAAAAAACTCCGCGCCGGAGAGTGTGTCAAGATTGCCGGGATCAGCCGGCTTCCCGACCCCTGGCTGGCCGAAGTCGTTGGCCGGATCGGCTACGACGTGATCTGGTACGACCTCGAACACCGCGAATTTCCCTACGACACGATCCTGCCGATGTCGCTCGCGTGCCGCTATACCAACATGGATTTGATGGTCCGCATCCGCAAGCACGGCTACGACAGCGTGATGCGCGCGCTCGAATTCGGCGCCAACGGAATCATGGTGCCGCACTGCCGCAGCGTGGAAGAAGCGCGTCAATACGCCGAGTGGATGCGTTTCCCGCCGCGTGGCAAGCGCGGGCTGGACGGCGCGGGAGCCGATGCCGACTGGGCGCTCGCCGACACCATGGAACACATTCGCAACGCCAATGAGGAAACGTTTTTGGTGCTGCAGATCGAGGACAAGGAGGCCGTCGAGTGCGTGGATGAGATCGCGGCTGTCGATGGCGTGGACATCCTATTCGTCGGACCAGGCGACTTAAGTTTGTCCTACGGCGTGCCGTTGCAGTTCGATCATCCGCTGCTGGTGGAAGCCCGGCGCAAAGTGGCGGATGCGGCTCGCAAGCACGGCAAATGGTGGGGGACGACGACGGCGAATCCAGCCAAGGCGCAGAACATTGTCGATCTCGGCGGCCGTTTCATCACTGCCGGCGGTGATCACGGAGCGCTGCTCGATCACTTCCAGAATTCATTCAAAGCATTTGAGAGTGTCACCGTGAAGAAGTGAGGATGGCGTGGCGGCCAGCGATCCGCGGTACAAGTGGCGTCTGGTCGCATTCCTGTTCTTCGTCGCGGCGTTGAACTACGGCGACCGCACGGCGACGTCTTCAGTTTTCCCGCTACTGCGCCGCGATTTGCGGATGTCCGATCTTCAGCTCGCGGCCATCGGCTCGTTTTTTCTCTGGTCGTACGCGATTGGATCTCCCGTTGCTGGTTATCTGGCGGATCATATTTCGCGCAGCCGCTTGGTGGCCTGGAGTCTTGCGGCCTGGAGCCTGATCACGCTGGCCACTGGCTTCGCGCCCAACGCGGAAGTTTTGCTGGCCAGTCGCGCGTTGCTTGGCTTTGCCGAATGCCTGTACCTGCCGGCCGCGATCGCGCTGCTTGCCGACCATCATGCGAGCGATACGCGCGCGACGGCGATGGGTTTGCACATTGCGGGACTAAGCGTCGGTTTGGTCGCGGGCGGCGCGATGGCGGGATATTTCGGTGAACACTACGGATGGCGATTGAGCTTTTATCTGTTGGGCGGGTTGGGTCTTGTGATGGCCGCGGCCGCGCCATTCATACTGCGTGATGCTGCGCCGAAGCCGGTGGAAGTGGTTGCCGTGCCGCCTGTGCGGAGCAATCTCGGCTTGATCGTACGAATACCTAGCTTCTGGATCTTGCTATCGCAAGCCATGATCGTCTCGATTGGCACGTGGATTTTCTTCAACTGGCTGCCGCTGTATTTCAACGAGACGTATCACCTCAGCCTGGCAGGCGCGGGCTTTTCTGCGCCGCTGGTGATTCAGGGATCGGGCGTGGCCGGCGTGGCATTTGGCGGCTGGTTCTCAGATCGTGTCGCGGGCACGCAGCCCGCGCGCCGAATGCTGGCGCAAAGCTTGTTCTACTTTGCAGCCGCGCCTTTTCTGCTGGCGTTCTTGAGTCGGCCCGCTTTTGCGATTCTGATCGCCTGCATTTTTTGTTTTTCGATGCTGCGCGCTTTGGGTGGCTCGAACGAGAATGCCATGCTCTGTGATTTGCTTCCGCCCCGGCTGCGGTCGACGGCGGTCGGGCTGACCAATGCAGCGAACACGTTCGCGGGCGGCGTGGGCGTGCTGGTAGCGGGTTACCTAAAGCGCGATTATGGCTTGGGTGGCGTCTTCGGCGGAATCTCGGCGATCATGGCGTTGGGCGCGCTGCTGCTGCTGATTGGCTATCTGTGGTTTGTGCGGCGCGACCTGGCGCGGTTCACGGCGTCCACTTTCGCGCTACACTGATTTTCTTGCCGGAGGACCGGATGCCGACAGCTACCGCCGACGCGGTTGCCGCTCAGTTTCAGCGCGACGGGTTCGTCATTCTCGAGAACGTATTCACTCCGGTTGAGCTGAATCCGATCTCGGAAGAGATCCAGCGCGTGATCGACGGCAGCGTGGATTACGTCCCGGAATCCGATCGCATCTACGAACCTGGCTCCGATCCTCCGCGTTTGCGCAACGCATTTCGCCTGCATCAGTACAACCCGTTTTTCCTGGATGTTGCCCGGCATCCGCGCGTGGTCGAAGTAATGGAGGCTCTGCTGGGTGTTCCCCTGCGACTGTACGGCAGCCAGTTGTTTGCGAAGCCGGCGCTCTTGGGGACGGCTGTGCCCTTGCACCAGGACATGCCGTACTGGCCGTTCGCCCCGCCTGAGCTGATTAGCGCCTGGATTGCGTTGGACGATTCCAGCTTGGCAAACGGCTGCGTGCGTTTCGTGCCGGGCTCGCATCGCTTGGGAATGCTGCCGCACGCGCCGTCCGGCGTCAAAGGCAACTCGCTAGGATTGACGCCGCATGCGCAAATTGAAGCGCTGGGCGAAGTGCCGGTGGAAGTGAAGCGGGGATCGGTAGTCCTCCATCACTGCCTGACGGCGCATCGCAGCGAACCGAATTCGAGCGAACACATGCGCCGTGGTTTAATTTACGTCTACATGTCGCCGCAGGTGCGGCTAATTGATCCATCCAAGCTGAAAGGCGCAGTCGATTTTCCGGAGATTCATCATGAGACGTCGTGAAGCCCTGTTGACCGCCGCTGGCCTCTTCGGCATGGCGCCGGCTACCGCCAAAGCCGCGCTCGACGTTCCCGCGCTGCCCGAAGACAAGCTCTTCTCGCGCGATCCGGAAAGCTACTGGCTCAAACTCCGCCGCGAGCAGTTTCTGCTGCCGGAGGGCCGCGCGTTCCTGAACGTGGGCAGCCTTGGCGTCGCGGCCAAGCCTGCGCTTGCGGCAACGTTCAATTACCTCACGCAGTCGGCGTCTCTGGAAGGACTCACCAGCGATGGCCTGCCGCGATGGGGCGGGGAACCCTTCGATGACTGGCGCCAGGAGTTGGCTGATTTCGTCGGATGCAAGAAAGACGAACTCGCGCTTACCCGCAACACGACTGAGGGCATGAACACCATTTGCCAGGGCCTCGACCTCAAAGCCGGTGACGAAGTTCTTCTCACTGACCAGGAACATCCCGGCGGCACGTTTCCCTGGATCCAGAAGCAGGCGCGCTTCGGTGTGCAAGTCCGCACGGTGCCGATCGCGATTCCGCCGAAGAGCCCGGCGGAGATTACCGATCGCGTGATCTCCGCCATCGGCCCGCGCACGCGCATCATCAGTTTTAGCGGAATCACAACTACTACGGGTCTGGTGACGCCGATCCGCGAAATCTGCCAGGCGGCGCGCGCCAAAGGCGTCTTGACCCTGATCGACGGTGCTCACATGAACGGGCAGGTGCCGGTGAACCTGCATGAGCTTGGCTGCGATTTCTTCGCCGGCAGTCCTCACAAATGGATGTTCACGCCGTGCGGCTGCGGTCTACTCTACATCCGCGAAGAGCATTTGGACAAGCTCTGGGTGCATACCGCGACATTCAACTGGGATAAATACGATCTGAAGGCGGCGCGTTTCATGATGGTGGGAACCAACAACCGCGCTATCTTCGAGGGCCACATGGCCGCGTTGCGTTTCCTGAAGCAGATTGGCCCGGACCGTGTGTACGGCCGCATCCATCAGTTGGCGCGCGGCGTGCGCGAGCGCGTGGCCAAGCTGCCTCAGCTTGAACTGCTCACGCCCGACGATGATCGCCTCTACGCCGGCATGGTCACGTTCCAGTTCAAAGGCGTGGACACCAAGCCGCTATATGAACTCGCCCGGAAGCGGGGCATCTGGCTTGCCGGCGCCGAGAGGCTGCGCATTTCAACGCACATCCACACGCGTCCGGCGGATCTCGACGCATTCTTCCAGGCTATGCATGATTCAATCGGCATCGGTTGATGCGAATCGTCTCTCGCGGTGTTCTGAATCCTTGCGTGCCCGGCGGCGATCGCGCCGTCTCCGCGTTTCCCAGCGTGACTTGCCTGCCGGATGGCTCGCTGCTCGCGGCGTATCGCGTAGGGAAGAGCAAGGTAGATGAGCAGTCGGTGATCGAGCTGCGGCGGTCCACAGATCTTGGCCAAACGTGGAGCGATCCCTGGATGCCGTTCGAAACTGCTCTCCATGGCGTTCGCGGCTCCCTGTGGGTCTTGCACACCACTGTGATCGCGCCGGATTATTTGATCGCGTCGTCCATGTGGGTGGATCGCGAGGCCTATCCTGGCAAGCCCTTGTTCAACGAGGAAACGGAGGGATGCCTGCCCATGGTGATCCTTCTGGCGGACTCACGCGACAACGGGCGAACATGGAGCGCCTGGCGCCGCGTGCCGATGACGCCGGATATCGGCCCGCCCAGTCTGACATGTCCCGTGCTGCGGCTCGCCAGTGGCCGCCTGGCTCTTAGCATCGAGAGCAATAAGAATTTTCTCGACCGCTCGCAATGGTTCCAGAAAGTGGTTTACCTGTATTCGGATGATCGGGGCCAGACATGGACGCAGCCTGTGACTGTCTGCCAGGATCCCTCTGGCCGCATTTTCAACTGGGACCAGCGCAGCGCCGCGGCTCCGGATGGCACGCTTGCCAGTTTTACCTGGACTTACGATAAGCCAGCCAATCGCTATCTGAATGTGCAGCGGCGGCTGAGCCGCGACGAAGGCCGCACTTGGACGGCGCCCGAAGACCTGGGCTTTGCCGATCAGCCTTCACGTCCGGCATTTCTGCCGGATGGCCGCGTGGTGTTGGCCTGGGTCGACCGGTTCTGCTCGCGCTCCATCCGCGCACGTATGGCGATGAGCATGGACGCGCATTTCTCACTCGATTCGGAAATCGTCATCTGGGAGAGCCCGCGGCCTCAGCGGGAGACCAATTCTACCGGTGAAATGCTTGCAGACATGGCACTCTGGAGCTTTGGCCTGCCTTTCGCCGAAGCTTTGCCTAACGGCGAGGTGCTCGTCGTGTACTACGCGGGCGGGTCTGACGCGATGCAAATTGAGTGGGTACGGCTGGGATTAAAATAAAGGCTGGCCTGCGGGAATGAATCCGGCAGCCCGTGTCATTACGTCTATAAGAGTGAGAATATGCTGATCAAACGCCCACCCGACCTCCGCTACTCCGATGTGACGCCGAAGGACGCGTACCTTAACCGCCGCCGATTCCTGGCGGGTTTGCCCCTGGCGGGTGCTGCATTTCTCGCTCAGCGCGCGCAGGGCGGCGCCAAGCTGGAGGGGGTCGTCAAGAGTCCGCTCAGTACCAGCGAAAAAATGACGCCGTTCAAAGACGTCGCCAGCTACAACAACTACTACGAGTTCGGCACCAGCAAAGACCAGCCGGCCAATCTGGCGCGCACCCTCAAGCCGTCTCCCTGGACCGTTTCGATCGAGGGCGCGGTGAGCAAGCCCGGTGTAATGGATATCGACGCGATCATGAAGCTGGCGCCGCTGGAAGAGCGGATTTACCGGCATCGCTGCGTCGAGGCGTGGTCGATTGTGGTGCCGTGGATCGGCTTTCCGTTGAACGCGCTGATCCAGAAAGTCGAACCTACGGCCAAAGCGAAGTTCGTGGCGTTCCAGACTCTCTACGATTTGAAACAAATGCCGGAGTCGCGCTATGCGGGCATTCCGCTGCCCTATGTAGAAGGCTTGCGCATGGATGAGGCCATGCATCCGTTGGCGTTGATGTGTGTGGGCTTGTACGGTGAAGTATTGCCCAACCAGAATGGCGCTCCCCTTCGCTTAGTGGTCCCATGGAAGTACGGCTTCAAGAGCATCAAGTCGATCGTCAAAATCCGTTTCGTCGAAAAGCAGCCGCCTACCTGCTGGAACCTGGCCAACGCCATGGAATACGGTTTCTATTCCAACGTGAACCCCGAGGTGGATCATCCGCGCTGGAGCCAGGCGACAGAACGCCGCCTAGGTGAATTTCTGAAACGTAAAACGCTGCCCTTCAATGGCTACGGGGACCAGGTGGCTTCACTCTACGCCGGCATGGATCTGCGCAAGAACTATTGACATGCGGTGGTTGAAGATCACAGTCTTCGCCGCTGTGCTGGTGCCATTCGCGCTGCTCGGTTGGAAAGCGTATCAGCAGGATTTGAGCGCGAATCCTATCGAGTACATCACGCACTGGACCGGCGACTGGACTCTGCGTCTTATCGTCATCACCCTGGCCATTACGCCGCTGCGCAAGCTGCTGCGCTGGCCTGACCTGGTCAAAGTTCGCCGCATGATCGGCCTGTTCGCATTTTTCTACGGATGCCTGCACCTGACGACGTACCTGTGGCTGGACAAGTTTTTCGCCTGGGGCGAAATCGTCAAAGATATCGGCAAGCGTCCGTTCATCACCGCCGGATTCGCGGCGTTCATCACGATGTTGCCGCTGGCGATCACTTCCACAGCCGGCTGGATTCGACGCCTAGGCGGAAAGCGCTGGCAGATGCTGCATCGGCTGATTTACTTCAGCGCTTGCGCGGCGGTGGTGCATTACTACTGGCTGGTGAAATCCGATATTCGCAAGCCCGTTTTCTATGGAGCATTGGTAGTGATTCTGTTGGCCTACCGCGCGATCGTGGCGCTGCGCCGGTCCCCCAAGGCCGCGAGCGTTGCGACACCAATCAGTTCCCTCTCGCGTTGAACTAAAATAGGGCGTTGCTCCGCGCCCTGTCGATTCTCGCCGGCATTCTGTCGATCCTTTCCGTCGCCGGCGCCGCTCAAGCGCCGCCCAAAGGAAACGTAAAGCCGATGCACACCAACCGACTGATCGAAGAAAAGAGCCCGTACTTGCTGCAGCACGCGCACAATCCGGTGGATTGGTACGCCTGGGGTCCGGAAGCCTTCGAGAAATCGCGCAAAGAAGACAAGCCGATTTTTCTTTCGATCGGCTATTCCACCTGCCACTGGTGCCACGTGATGGAGCGCGAATCGTTCGAGAATGAGCAGACCGCCGCGATCATGAACAAGTATTTCGTGTCCATCAAAGTGGATCGCGAAGAACGCCCCGACGTGGACCGCATCTACATGACCTACGTGCAAGCCAGCACCGGCAGCGGCGGCTGGCCCATGTCGGTTTGGCTGACTCCGGATTTGAAACCATTCGTGGGCGGGACCTATTTCCCTCCGGAAAACCGTTACGGCCGCGCCGGGTTTCCGATCATGCTAGAGCGCATCGCAGAGGCTTGGCGCGCGGACCGGCAGAAGATCGTGGATTCCAGCCAGGCGGTGTTAGAGCAACTGCGCAAGCAGACCGAAGTGGCGCCGGTTGCCACAGGCTTGCCGGGAGCCGCGGCTCTTGATGGCGGGTTCTCCGTGTTTCGCCGCAGCTTCGATTCCAAGCTCGGCGGATTTGGCGATGCGCCCAAATTCCCACGTCCCGTGGCTCACAATTTTCTGCTGCGCTACTACGCGCGCACCGGCAACAAGGAAGCCCTGGAGATGGTGCTGGCCACGCTCAGAGCCATGGCGCAGGGCGGCATGAACGATCATCTGGGCGGCGGTTTTCATCGTTATTCCGTGGATGCGCGCTGGTTCGTGCCGCACTTCGAGAAGATGCTCTACGACCAGGCGCAGCTCGCTATCTCCTATCTGGAAGCGTTTCAAATCACGCATGACGTTTTTTACGCCGGCATCGCGCGCCGTATTTTGGACTACGTCTTGCGCGACATGACCGACAAAGACGGCGGGTTCTACTCGGCCGAAGACGCCGACAGCGTCATCGATCCCGCTCATCCCGAGGAAAAAGGCGAAGGCGCATTTTACATCTGGATGCGGACCGAGATTGAAAAAATCGCCGGCAAGCCAGCTGCGGCGTGGTTCAGCTACCGTTACGGCGTTGAGGAGCACGGCAATGTAGCCGAAGACCCGCACCAGGAATTCACCGGCAAGAACATTCTGTTCGAAGCGCACACGCTGGAGGAAACGGCGCAGCATTTTGGCAAGCCCGTGGGGGAAGTTCGCAAAGCGCTGGAACACGCGTCGGCAAAGCTGCTGGCGGAGCGCTCCAAGCGAGTGCGTCCTCACCTGGACGACAAAGTTCTCACCGCGTGGAATGGGCTCATGATTTCGGCATTCGCCAAAGGCGGCGCGATGCTCGACGAACCGCGCTATTCGGCTAGCGCGAAGCGCGCAGCAGATTTCATTCTCGGTCGAATGGTGGACGCCAAAACCGGCATTCTTTTGAGGCGCTATCGCCAGCAGGAGTCAGCGATTCCGGGCTTTTTGGACGACTACGCATTCTTCACGCAAGGTCTACTCGATCTGTACGAGACGCAATTCGAAGTGCGGCATCTTGACGCGGCGCTGAAGCTAACCGAAAAACAAACGGCGCTGTTTCTGGATATCAGCAACGGCGCGTTCTTCAGTTCCACAGCCGGAGACGCCGCCCTGGTGATGCGCATGAAGGAGGACTACGACGGCGCCGAGCCCTCCGGCAACTCGGTTGCGGTGATGAATCTGCTGCGCCTGGCGCAGATGATCGACCGTCAGGATTTGCGCGAGATTGCCAACAAAGCCTTCCTGGCATTAGCATCGCGACTCCAAAACGGGCAGGTGGGCGTCCCGCAACTCATGGTGGCGTACCAGTTCAGCTTATCCAAGCCCAAGCAAATTATTTTGGTGGGCGATGTATCGGCGGCCGACACCCAGGAGCTTTTGCGCGTTCTTCACGGCCGATTCGTGCCGGAAAAAATCGTGATGCTGGTGGCCGATGACGCTTCGCGCGAAACACTAGCGGGTTATTTGCCGGTGGTCGAAACCATGACGCGGCTGCACGGCAAAGCCAGCGCCTATGTTTGCGAAAATTACACCTGCAAACTTCCCACTGCGGACGCGGCCAAGTTCGCCGAGTTGCTACAATAGCGAGTTACCAACAAAATTCAGGAGGAAAAATGGAAAGACCAGGAGCTACGACGATGCGGGGCAACCCGCTGACGCTGATCGGCCCCGCGCTAACTGCGGGCGAAAAAGCGCCGGATTTCAAGCTCGTCGACAATAGTTTGAAGGACGTTACGCTGGCTGATACCGCCGGCCAGGTGCGCATCATCAGCGTAGTGCCGTCGCTCGATACGCCGGTCTGCGATGCTCAGACCAAGCGCTTTAACGAGGAGGCCGCCAAGCTTCCCGGCGTGAGCATCATCAGCATCAGCATGGATCTTCCGTTCGCGCAGAAGCGCTGGTGCGGCGCGTTTGGCGTGGACAAAATCAAAATGCTTTCCGATCATCGCGATGGCTCTTTCGGCTCGAGCTATGGAACGCTGATTAAAGATTTGCGCATTGAGAGCCGCGCGATTTTTGTCCTCGATAAATCCAACGTCATCCGTCACGTGGAATACGTGAAGGAAGTTGCGGACCATCCGAACTACGATACGGCGCTCGCGGCAGCCAAAGCTGCGGCCGCGTAAGGACGTGACCTGACCACCGCTCGCCCCACTCGTCCCAAGCTTGCTGCTATGGCTGGGGACGTACTCGGGCGTGCGGTGGAGAATCCGCTTGTCCGCGGCGGCCTCACGATCACCGCCGGTCTATTAGCTGGCAATCTACTCGGCTTCTTTCGTGTAGCTGCCACGGCTTATCTCTTAGGGACACGTTCCGATGCCGATTCCCTCGCCGTGCCGATGGGGTTTGTCGATGCGGTCAATCCAGTTTTGATTAACACCGTCATATTCGCCTTCGTGCCCATGCTTGCTGCCCGCTCGGGTGCCGCGCGGACCGCATTATTCCAACAGTTGAAGCGTCTTTTTATTCCTGCGTTCTCAGTGCTGACGCTGACCGTAGCCGTGCTGGCGCCGTGGTTGATTCGCGCGCTCGCGCCCGGGTTAGCAGCGGGGCCGGCGGCAACCTCGGTCGTAATCTTGCGGATCGTTGCGCTCTCTTCCACCGCGGCAGGTGCCGGCGCGCTTTACGCCGCACTGCTTTTCACGGAGCGGCGATTCGCTCCAGCGTCGTTTCATCAAGCCATACTGAACGTTTTCACGATTGCCGGCGCGCTGCTGCTGTGGACTTCGCTGGGCGTGTATGGCTTCGCGATCGGCTATGCGCTGGGCGCATGGGCGCAATTGGCGGTCGTTTACATCGCCGTCGGTCGCACGACGGAAGAGCCGGCCCGGTGCGACGCAGATTGGCGTGAACTGGTTGCCAAGCCCGCTGCCTTCCTGCTATACGGCGGGCTTATTGCCTCCAACCTGCTGGTGACCCGCGCCTATGCCACTCACATCGGGCCTGGCATGGCGGCTGCGCTCGATTACTGCATGCGCTGCATCAATGTGCCGCTGGCGTACTTGATTAGTCCGATTTCCAATTCGCTGCTGCCGGAGATCGCGCGTCTCCGTAGCCGATCGCAGGTTCGCGAGGCCGTCAACCTGATAGACAAGACGGCCGGTTTCATCGCTACAGCCGCAATAGCTGCGTGCCTCGTGGGTATCGCGCTGCGAGAGCCGCTGATCGCTCTGCTGTTCGAGCGCGGCAGCTTTACGCCGCATTCCACCCGGCTGGTGGCGGACGTTTTTCTGGGGCTTGCGCCTACCCTGATTGGTTGGAGCCTTTTAGAACTGACCGCCAGATCCCTGTTTGCATTGGACCGGCCCTGGTTGCCCGTGCGAGCGGCATTGGTGCCGGTCGCGCTGAACATAGCGTTCGTGCTTTTGGTCCCCGCGCACACGCCCCGGCTGATCGGCTTAGGCGCTTCGGTGGGACTGTTTGTGGGGTTCGCGCTGCTGTTCGGGTGGATGCAAACCGGCCGGCGCCGTTGGACCGCGTAGCTACTGCATATTCGCGATCACTGCACTGGTGAAATCGCTGGTCGACGCCGAGCCGCCGGTATCGCCGGTGAGATGTTTGCCATCGGCGTAAACTTTCTCGACAGCGTTCTGCAACCGTTGCGAGGCGGCCCGTTCGCCAATGTGAGTGAGCATGAGCGCGGCGGATTGCATGAGCGCAGTGGGATTCGCTTTACCCTTGCCGGCCAAATCAGGTGCCGTGCCATGAACCGCTTCGAAAACGGCATCGGTGACGCCGAGATTGGCGCCGGGCACGATTCCCAGGCCGCCCACGAGCCCAGCCGCCAGGTCCGAGACAATATCTCCGTAGAGATTCGGCAGCAGCAGTACATCGAATTTGTCAGGCTGCATCACCAGTTGCATGCAGGCATTGTCGACAATCAATTCGTCATAGCCGATCTCGGGAAATTCGGCGGCAATTTCGCGGCAGCAGCGCAGAAAAAGGCCATCGCTCATCTTCATGATGTTGGCCTTGTGCACCGCCGTCACCCTTTTTCGTCTTTCGCGGCGCGAGTACTCGAACGTGGCGCGGGCGATGCGCGCCGATGCCGTGCGCGTAATCACTTTGAGGCTTTCGACTACGTCCGTCACCACTTCGTGCTCGATGCCGGAATACAAATCCTCCGTGTTCTCGCGGAATATCGCCAGGTCGATCGGCAGATCCTGAAAGCGTGATTTCAGACCCTTCAGCATGCGCACGGGCCGGAAATTGACGTAGAGATCCAGCTTTTTCCGCAGCGCGACATTCACGCTTTGATGGCCGCCGCCCACGGGCGTGCCGATCGGTCCTTTCAATCCAACGTGCGTCCGCGCCAGCGACTGCAAGACCAGCTCCGGCAACAGTTGGCCGGCCTCCGCCCGCGCCTGCGCATGGGCTTCCACGCGCTCCCATTCCACAGCGACTCCGGTGGCCTCAACGGCGCGCACGGTGGCTTCGGCCACTTCGGGTCCGATACCGTCGCCGGGAATGAGCGTGATTCGATGTGCCATTCTCGTTATTATACGGGCGGGCGGATCATGATCCCGGACTGGCCATCGGAACGCCGGCAAATGGTGGAGCGCCAACTGCGCAGACGAAGCATACGCGATGAGTGCGTGCTGCAAGCAGCGCTGGAAATTCCGCGCGAGGAGTTCGTGCCAATCGAGAGCCGCGTGCTGAGTTACCGCGACGATCCGGTGCCCATCGGTTTCGGGCAGACGATCTCGCAGCCATACATTACGGCGCTCATGGCTGAATGTCTCGAACTGCGGGGTAGCGAAACCGTGCTGGATGTCGGCGCGGGCTCAGGCTACTCGGCTGCGCTGCTGGGAGCGCTCGCGGCGCGCGTGTTCGCGATCGAGCTGATCCCCGCACTGGCCGCGCAGGCCCGCAAGAATCTCGAACGCGCCGGCTGCGGCGGCAATGTTGTCATCATCGCGGGCGATGGCTCACTCGGGTATCCTCAATTTGCGCCCTACGACGCCATCTCCGTAGCCGCTGGCGCGCCCGATGTTCCACCGGCGCTTTTCGAACAGTTGCGCGATCCGGGGAGGCTGGTGATCCCAGTCGGCCCCATGGCGGATCAGGAACTGCGCGTGGTGAGCAAGCGCGATGGGCAGATCGAATCGCGCGTCGTCACACTTTGCCGCTTCGTTCCACTGCGCGGCATGCAGGGATGGCAGAGTTAACTTATGCGTTTGCGAACTTCGCAGAACCGGCTGAAGATTGAGCACAGCATCATCGACGGCCTGCGCGCCGTGCTGGAGCGGCTGCTCAACGCCAACCCGGAAATCCGTTCTGTGATTCCCGGTGTGAT
>Ga0209579_10002439_pt1 | contig 14281 bp, 14 predicted proteins | sample Coa_R1_2_FD_187152 | JGI IMG/M metagenome (GOLD analysis project Ga0209579, IMG submission 187152) | Surface soil microbial communities from Centralia Pennsylvania, which are recovering from an underground coalmine fire - Coalmine... | ecosystem: Environmental > Terrestrial > Soil >... | reverse complement strand
GAGCGCGAGCCGAGCCGGAAGCCGAGCGAGACGTCGCGGATCGAGCCGGCGATCAGCGGCCGCTCGACGAACCGGCCGAGCGCCTGGCTCAGCAGCACGGTCGGCCGGTAGAAGGCGACGTCGTAGGCCTCGTCCCAGTAGAACTTGTGCTCGGCCAGTGGAGCCAGCCTGCGCAGCGTGGGCCAGACCTCTTCCGTTCGCGCTCCGTAGAGGAGCCACGACGTGTAGATGCCGGCGAGGCCAAACAGGACCGCGACGACCGACGCGACGAGCTCTTGCTTGTTCGACGCGACGGCGAACGCCGGCGCGACCGGGGCGAGCCAGTTCGTGAGCGGGTGCCAGAACGGCGAGAACTGGATGAAGCCGCCGACCGCGGAGAGCGCGGCCAGGACCCCGACCGTCCATGTCATCGAGAACGGGCCCTCCCGCTTGCCGTCGACGTGCAGGTGCTCGCGGGCGAACTCGGACTGCTCGCCGTGGAAGACGACGAAGTAGAGCCGGAACGCGTAGACGCCCGTCAGGTACGTCCCGATCAGCGCGCACATCGCCAGCGCGACCCCGAAGTCGCCGCGGCTGAGCAACGCGGCGATCAGCGAGTCCTTCGAGAAGAAGCCCGCGAAGGGCGGCACGCCGACGAGCGCGAGCGAGCCGATCAGGAACGCGGCGCGCGTGCGCGGCATCGCACGACCGAGCCCGCCCATGCGACGGATGTCCTGCTCGCCGGTGAGCGCATGGATGACGAGCCCGGCGGCGAGGAAGAGCAGCGCCTTGAAAAACGCGTGGGTCAGGAGGTGGAACATCCCGTTCGGGTACGCACCACCGGCCGCGCCGGCGAACATGTACCCGATTTGCGACATGGTCGAGTACGCGATCACGCGCTTGATGTCGTTCTGGACGAGCGCGATCACGCCCGCCATCAGCAGCGTCGCGGCCCCGAGCGCGGCGGCCGTGTCTTCGACCTTCAGCGCGTGCTCGAATAGCGGGTGCGTACGCACGATCAGGTAGACGCCGGCGGTCACCATCGTCGCGGCGTGGATCAAGGCGCTGACCGGCGTCGGCCCCTCCATCGCGTCCGGGAGCCAGGTGTGGAGCGGGATCTGCGCCGACTTGGCGACGGCGCCGCCGAGCAGGCCGAGCGCGATCAGCGTCGCGACCGTCCCGCCGGTGGGCGCGTTCGCAAACGCGTTCGCGAAGTCGAGGTAGCCGGTGTGCTCGATCAGCAGGAAGAGGGCGATCGCGAAGGTCGCGTCGCCGATCGCGTTCATCACGAATGCCTTCTTCGCCGCGGCGATCGCTGCGGGGCGGTCCTGGTAGTAGCCGATCAGCAAGTAGCTCGAGAGGCCGACCATGCCCCAGCCTGCGAGCAGGAGCAGCAGGTTCGCCGTCTGGACGAGCAGCAGCATCGAGAAGACGAACAGCGACATGTAGGCGAAGAAGCGCCGCTCCTCGTCCTCGCCGTCCATGTAGCCGACCGCGTAGGCGATGATCAGCGAGCCGACGCCGGTGACGATCAGCATCATCATCACGCTCAGCTGGTCGTTCAGGAGCGTCAGCCCGAAGTGGTAGGGCCCGGCGGCGAGCCACGTCCAGGAGGTCGTGGCGCTGCTGCGGTCGCCGGCGGAGCGGCCGAGCATCGCGGCGAACGTGACGATCGCCGCCGCGAACGCGCCCATCGTCGTCAGCGTCGAGACGTAGGCTGCGGTACGGCGCGAGATGCGAGTCCCGCCGAAGGTGATCGCGAGCGTGCCGGCGAGCGGCAGTCCCAGGCAGACCCAAGCGGCAGCGTTCAGAGCCTGAGCTCCGAGTGGTTCGATGAAGTCGCAGTCCGCCCGTCGCCTTGTGGACTCCAACCAAACCAAACGCGTAGCGTGTTCATCTCAGCCTCTCAGCGTCCTGAACTTGTCGACGTCGAGCTCGAGGTTTCGGCGGCTCATCGCCACGATCAGGCCGAGCCCGACGACGACCTCGGAGGCGGCGATCGCCATCACCGCGAGTGCGAAGACCTGACCGTCGGCGTGACCGAGTCGGCGCGCGAATGCGATCAACGCGAGGTTCGCCCCGTTGAGCATGATCTCGACCGACAGCAGGATGATCAGCGGGCTGCGGCGCAGGAGCACGCCGAGTGAGCCGATTGCGAAGAGTGCGACCGCGAGCGCGATATACCAGCTGATGTCGGGACCGTGCATCAGGCCTCGCCGCCGAGTGCGTCCTCGGTCGCGCGTGCGTGGTGGCCGAGCACGACACCGCCGACGGCGGCGACGAGCAGCACGATCGACGTGACCTCGAACGCGAGCAGGTGGTTGGTCAGGAAGAGCCGGCCGATGTTGGCCGGCGAGCCGAACGTCCGCGGCACGGGGTGCGAGTGCGTGAGCTCCCCGCTCGTCGTCAACCCGATCGCGACGATCACCTCGACGAGGATCGCGCCCGCGGCGAGCACTGTGCCGATCGCCTGCCACGACGGGCCGCCCGCCCACGGCGCCTGCAGCGTCTTGTCCCCGAGGTAGGCGATCACGAACAGGAACATCACCATCACCGCACCGCCGTAGACGAGCACCTGTGCCGCGGCGACGAACTCACCGGCGAGCAGGAGATAGAGGACGGCCAGCGAGGCCAGATTTCCGATCAGCGCCAGCGCCGAGAAGAACGGGTTGCGGAAGCTCACGACTGCGAGCGCGCTCGAGAGACAGGCGAAGGCAGCCACGACCCAGACGCACCAAACGAGGACGTTCGCCGCCATCTACGAGTGCGTGCGGTAGTACGGCAGCGGTGTGTCGTAGAGCGCCGGATCGGCGACCGGCACCCGCTTGATCGGCGGCGCGAGCAGCATGTCCTTCGTGTAGATCAGGTCGTCGCGGTTGTACTCCGAGATCTCGAACTCGTTCCCGAGCGTGATCGCGTCGAACGGGCAGGCGAGCTCGCAGTAGCCGCAAAAGATGCAGCGGCTCATGTTGATCTCGTAGATGCGCGCGTAGCGCTCGCCCGCCGAGACGCGGTTGTCGGCGGTGTTTTCGGCCGCGACGACGCGGATGCAGTCGGCCGGGCACGCGGCCGCGCAGAGCGAGCAGCCGACGCACTTCTCGAGCCCGTTCTCGTGCCGCCAGAGCCGATGCCGGCCGCGGAAGCGCGGGTAGATCGGGCGCTTGTACTCGGGGTACTGCTGCGTGATCGGTTTCTTGAACACCTGCTTCAGGGTCACGCCGAACCCCTTGAACGTGTTCGGGACGAGGGTGGTCATCTCAGATCCAGACCACCAGCGCGGCGGTGACGACGGCGTTGACGGTCGCGATCGGAAGCAGGACCTTCCAGCCGAAGCGCATCAGCTGGTCGTAGCGGAGACGTGGCTGCGAGGCGCGCAGCCAGATGAACACGTTGACGAGAATGCCGAGCTTGAGCAGGAACCAGATCGGCCCGAACTTGTCGAGTGAATGCACCCACGGGAAGTGCCAGCCGTCGAAGAAGAGCGTCACGGTCAGCCCGCACAGGACGATCAGGTTGATGTACTCCGCGGTCTGGAAGAGGCCCCAGCGCATGCCCGAGTACTCGGTGTGGTAGCCGGCGACGAGCTCCGTGTCGGCCTCGGGCAGGTCGAACGGCGGCCGTGACGTCTCCGCGACTCCGCCGAGCATGAACACAGCGAGGCCGACGAACTGCGGCAGGAAGAACCACACGGTCGTCTGCTGCTTCGCGACGATGTCGGTGAGGTTGAGCGACTGCCCCATCAACACCACGCCGAGCACCGACAGCGCAAGCGAGACCTCGTAGCTGACGAGTTGCGCACAGGTCCGCATCGAGCCGAGCAGCGAGTACTTCGAGTCCGACGACCAGCCGCCGACGATGAACCCGTAGATGCCGATCGAGCCGAGCGCGAAGATCAGGATCAGCGAGATCGGCACGTTCACGACCGAGCCGTTGATGTAGTAGTGGCTGACCTTCCAGCCAGGGCCGAACGGGATGACGCTGAACGCGAGCAGCGCTGTCCCGCAGGAGACGATCGGCGCGGCGATGTACGGGATCTCGACCACCGAGGCCGGCGCGAACGCCTCCTTGCGCACGAGCTTGATCAGGTCGGCGATCGGCTGGAGAAGCCCGAACGGGCCCGCACGGTTGGGGCCGTAGCGGAGCTGCATGCGTCCGAGCGCCTTGCGCTCGAGCCAGGTCGTGTACGCGAACGCGACCATGACGAGGTTGATGACGATGAACGCCTCCGGGAGCGCGATCCACCAGGTCTCGGCCGGATGCATTACTTCCGCACCTCGACGAAGGCGTGCAGGTCGCCGGCGTCCGGCTCGGCGATGCGGACGGTGCCGGCGGCGAGGTCCTGCGCGATGCGTGCGCGAAGCGCGATCGAGGTGCCGTTGGAGCTCACGCGGACCATGTCGCCGGCGCTCACATTCCTCGGCCGTGCGTCGGCACGGGCAAGCTCGATCTCGCCGTTCGCCTGCTGGAAGCGGAGCTCGGGCGTCCGCTCGACAGCCGGTCCGGAGAAGAGCGGACGGTACGTCACGAGGCGCAGCCCGTCGCCGTGCGGCGGGGTCGTGCCGGCGGCAGGGTCGGCGGCCGTGGGGGCAGCTGTCCTCGTCGGCGCCGGGAGCGGCGCCTGCTCGCCGATCTCGCCGAAGCGGATCCCGCCGTAACAGATCGCCGAGACCTCGTCGAAGACGTCGACGACGTAGGGCGAGAGCGCGATGCCGAAGCGCTCGCCGAGCTTCGCGATCCATGCGAGCTCGTCCGGGCACGGTGCGATCACGGTACGGCGCTGGCGCTGCAGCCGGCCTTCGAGGTTGACCGTCGTGCCGTCTCGCTCGAGGTAGCTCGTGGCCGGCAGGACGAGGTCGGCGAGCCCGGCGAACGAGTCTTCGAACATGCCGATCCCGAGCACGGCGCCCGCCCGCGTCGCCATGTCGCGCACCGAAGGGTCGGCGGCCGCGACGTCGCCCGAGACGACGACCAGCCGTGGCTCGGTGTCGGCCGGCTCGCCGTCGGCGGCGGCGCTCCATGCATCGGCGACGCCGCGTCCGTTGGGTGTGCACGGGAGGTAGAAGACGGCGGTCGCGCCGCAACGCGTTGCGCACCAGGCGGCGCGATCGGCGTCGTCTGTGACGACGACCGAGCCGTCGACCGGGACGTCGGGCAGCTCGTGCAGCACGCGCGCGCCGTTTCGGCGGGCAGCCCTGATCCACAGGTCGACGACCGGGGCGCGCTGGTCGACCGGCTCGTCGCAGAGGACGACGACGGCCGTCGCGTCGCGGATCGACGAGAGCGGCGCGCGGAGCGCGTCGAGCTCGCCCGGGATCTCCTCAGGCAGCACTGCCGCGTGCGCGCCGAGGCCGCCGCGCAGGAGCCGGGCGAGCGCGAATGCCTGCTCGACGGTCTCCGTGCCCGAGAACGCGGTCACGATCGCGCCCTCGGCGCTGCGCAGGAGCCTCGCCGCCTCGTCCAGGCCGGCGTCCCACGAGAGTGGCTCGAAGCCGCCGGCCGTGCGCCGGAGCGGGTCGGCGATGCGGTCGGGCGCACGCAGGTGACCGAAGGCGAAGCGGCCCTTGTCGCAAAGCCACCCCTCGTCGACCTCGGGGTGGTTGCGCGAGAGGATCCGTTTCACCTTGCCTTCGCGCGTCGTCACGCTCACGTTGCAGCCGACGGGGCAATGGCCGCAGACGCTCGGCACGTTCTGGATCTCCCACGGCCGCGCCTCGAAGCGGTATTGCGTCGAGGTGAGCGCGCCGACGGGGCACAGCTCGATCACGTTGCCGGAGAACGGCGCGCGGTACGGCTCGTCCGCGAACGTGGCGATCATCGAGAGCGCTCCGCGGTTGACCGCGACGAGCTGGCCGTCCTCGGCGACGGATTCGGAGAAGCGCGTGCAGCGGTAGCAGAGGATGCAGCGCTCCCGGTCGAGCGCGATCGTGGGCGAGATCGGGATCGGCTTCTCGAAGGTTCGCTTCGCGAAGTGCATGCGCGTGTTGCCGGGGCCGTAGCGGAAGGTGAGGTCTTGCAGCGGACACTCGCCGCCCTTGTCGCAGACGGGACAATCGAGCGGGTGGTTGACGAGGATGAACTCGAGGGTCGAGTTCTGCGCGTCGCGCGCGATCTCGGACGTGAGCGCGGTCTTGACCTCCATCCCGTCGGCGGTGGTCAGCGTGCAGGCGGCCTGCGGCTTGGGCGGCCCGGGTGCGACCTCGCAGAGGCACATGCGGCAGGCGCCCACCGGCGGCCCGAGCCGCGGCTCGTAGCAGAAGACCGGGATCTCGATTCCCGCGGCGAGCGCAGCCTCGACGAGCCCAGTCCCTTTCGGCACCTGGACCTGGACGCCGTCGATCGTGAGCGTGACGAGCTCGGACGCGCTCACGTTGCACTTCCGTGACGGCGGCTGCCACCGTCGGCGCTGACAAACGCCCTGCACATCGACGGCCTGTGGAACGTTTGTGACACTTCTGTGACGGCGGCTGCCGCCGGACAGGTCCGAAACGGACGCCGGCTCATGCGGGCACCTGAGCGATGGACTGATGGGCGTGCGCGTCGCTCGGGGCGACGATGCCCTCGAGCGTCGACTCGCCGCGGAACGGACAGCCGCCCTGCTCGAGGTGCGCCTCGAACTCGTCGCGCCAATGCTGCAGGTAGCTCTGCACCGGGTAGACCGCAAAGTCGCCGAGCGCGCAGAGCGAGCGGCCGAGGATACGCTCGCCGACGTTCGCGAGCAGGTCGATGTCGCCGGCCGCCGCGGTACCGTCCTCGATTCGCTCGAGGAGTTGCAGCATCCAGCGCGTTCCCTCGCGGCACGGCGTGCACTTGCCGCACGATTCGTGCAGGTAGAACTTCGTCGACCGGATCGCGAGCTGCACCATGCAACAGCGGTCGTCGACGACGATCAGCGACGCGGCGCCGAAGAACGTCCCGAGGGCTGCGAGCGAGTCGTAGTCGAGCGGCGTGTCGAGTTGCTCCGGTATCAGCGCCGGTACCGACGAGCCGCCGGGGATCACGGCCTTGAGCTCGCGCCCGTCCGGAATCCCGCCCGCCCAATCGTAGATCAGCTCGCGCATCGGCGTGCCGAGGTCGAGCTCGTAGTTCCCGGGTCGTACGACGTTGCCCGAGATCGAGAAGATGGCGGTTCCGGGAGCGCTCGGGACGCCGGTCTTCACGAACTCCGCCGCGCCCAGCGAGATGATCGCCGGGACCGTCGCGATCGTGCAGACGTTGTTGATCTCCGTCGGCGCCGCATAGAGACCCTGCACGGGTGGGAACGGCGGCCGCGGCCGCGGCTGGCCGCGCTTGCCCTCGAGCGAGTCCAGGAGCGCTGTCTCCTCACCGCAGATGTACGCACCGGCGCCGCGGTGCACGATGACGCGGATTTCGCCGAACAGTCCTGCCTCGCGCGCCTCGTCGACGGCGCGCGCGAGGATCTCGTACTCGGCCAGGTACTCGCCGCGGATGTAGATGAAGACGTCGTGCGATTCGATCGCGCGCGCGGCGATCAGAGACCCCTCGATTAGCCGGTGCGGCACGCGTGCCATCACCTCGCGGTCTTTGAACGCACCGGGTTCCGACTCGTCGGCGTTGACGACGAGGTACTTCGGCTTCGGGCTCGCGCGGTCGATCAGCGATGCCTTGCGGCCCATCGGGAAGCCGGCTCCGCCGCGCCCGCGCAGGTTCGCCGCCGACAGCTCTGCGATCAGCTCGTCGGAGCTCATGCGCGACGCCTTCGCGACGGCCTCGTAGCCCCCGATCGCGCGGTACTCGGCGAGCTGCGTGAGGTCGCGATCGTCTGCGCCCGCGAGGAGGACGCTACGTGCGGGCACCGAGCTCCTTCGCAATGCCCGGCACGTCCTCGATGCGCACACCCTGGCGATAGCGGCCGTCGACGACGACGACAGGCGCATAGCCGCAAGCGCCGAGGCACTCGACGGCACGGAAGGTGACCTTGCCGTCGCCCGTCGTCTCGCCCGCCCGCACGCCGAGCTCCTCCTCGAACGCCTCGACCACGCGTTGCACGCCGACGAGTGCACACGAGAGGTTCGTGCAGATCTCGACGAGGTGCCGCCCGATCGGCGCGAGATGGAACATGTCGTAGAACGACGCGACCGCGTGGCAGTAGCTCGGCGTCAGGTCCATCGCGTCGGCGACCTCGCGAATCGCCGTGTCCGACAGGTAGCCGTACTGCTCCTGCGCGAGTCGCAGCGCCGGGAGGACCGCGGACCGCGACCCGGCCGGGTAGCGCGCGCGAAGCTCCTGGACGCGGTCGTAGAGGTCCGTGCTCACCGGTCGACCTCTCCCATCACCGTGTCGAGCGAGCCGACGATCGCGATCATGTCGGCGACGTAGGCGCCGCGCATGCACGTCGCGGTCGCCTCGAGCGCGACGAACGACGGCGCGCGGAACTTGACGCGCCACGGCTTAGGCCCGCCGTCGGAGACGACGTAGCAGCCGTTCTCTCCGCGCGGCGACTCGATCGTCACGTACACCTCGCCGGCGGGGACGCGATACCCCTCGGTGACGATCTTGAAGTGGTGGATCAGCGACTCCATCGAGGTGTGCAGCTCGTGTCGCGGCGGCAGCACGACCTTGCGGTCGTCGGCGATCCACGGCTCGCCTTGCATGCCCTCGAGCAGGTCGTTGCACTGGCGGACGATCCGCGTCGACTCACGCAGTTCGTCGACATGCACGCGATACCGCGAGTACACGTCGCCGTCCGGGTACACCGGCACGTCGAAGTCGACGGCGTCGTACGCGAGGTACGGCTGCACCTTGCGCAGATCCCAGTCGACACCCGACGCGCGCAGCACCGGTCCCGACTGGCCGAGCGCGATCGCATCCTCGCGCGAGAGGAGCCCGATCCCGCGCGTCCGCTCGAGCCAGATCTTGTTGCGCGACAGCATCCGTTCGTAGTCGTCGACCGCCTTCGGCATCCAGTCGCAGAAGGCGCGGCACTGCGCGTAGAAGCCCGGCGGGATGTCCTCGGCGAGCCCGCCCGCCTGGAAGTAACGCGTGTGCATGCGAGCGCCCGTCACCATCTCGGAGAGGTCGAGGACGAGCTCGCGCTCCCGGAAGCAATACCAGAGCATCGAGATCGCTCCCAGCTCGAGCGCCGCCGTGCCGAGCCAGATGAGGTGCGAGTGGATGCGGTTCAGCTCGCAGAGGAGCATCCGCATGTACGTCGCCTTCAGTGGGGTCTCGAGCTCGAGCAACCTCTCGATCGCGAGCACGAACACGAGCTCGTTGTTCTGGAACGAGAGGTAGTCGATCCGCTCCGGATACGTGATCCCCTTCCACCACGTCTTCTGCTCCATGTTCTTCTCGAAGCCGGTGTGGAGGTACCCGATCACCGCCTCGAGACCGACGACCTCCTCGCCGTACAGGTCGCAGACGAGGCGCAGCACGCCGTGCGTCGACGGGTGGTTCGGGCCGAAGTTGATCTGGAGGACGTCGCCTGTCGCCTGGATCGCTTGCGGAACGTGGAGCACGGTCGGAACCGGCCACGGGATCCGCGAGCCCTCGTAGATCGCCGTGCGAGAGCGCTCGGACGCGACCGTCATTATTCGGCCTCCGAGAAGCGCACCGGCTCGCCGCCGATCGGGTAGTCCTTGCGCAGCGGGTGGCCCTCCCAGTCGTCGTCCATCAGGATCCGCTTCAGGTTCGGGTGTCCGTCGACCGGGATGCCCATCAGGTCCCACGCCTCGCGCTCGTGCCAGTCGGCCGTCGGCCAGACCTCGATCACGCTCGGCACCGGCTCACCGTCGTCGAGCCAGACCTGCACGCGCACCCTGCGCGGCGGCGTCTCGACGGCGAGCAGGTGGTAGCTCATCGAGAAGCGCTTCGGCTTCGGGGCCGGCACCTGCTGGTATCCGGACGTGCTCGGGTGGTTGAGGTCGCGGCCCGACGCGGTGCCGATGTAGCCGGACGGGCCGGTGCTGCCCCAGCCGAGGTAGTCGGCGGCGGCGATGTCGGAGAGGAAGTCGAACCCCTGCTCGTCGCGCAGGTGCAGGCACGCCTCGACGAGTCGCGCCGGATCGACGACGAGCGTTGTCTCACCGTGCGCCTCGTTCGTCTCGACGAGCCCGGGTACAGCCTCGTAGCTCAAGAAGCGACGCCCCGGATCTCGTACGCGGGCGGCACGCCGGCGTTGATCGCCTCGTGCAGGCGGATGATCCCCTCCATCAGCTGCTCCGGACGCGGCGGGCAGCCGGGCACGTAGATGTCGACCGGGACGATCTTGTCGACGGACTGCAGGATCGTGTAGTTGTTGAACATCCCGCCGGAGCTCGCGCACGCGCCCATCGCGATCACCCACTTGGGCTCGAGCATCTGGTCGTAGATCTGTCGCAGCGGCGCCGCCATCTTGTGCGCGACCCGGCCGGAGACGATCAGCAGGTCGGCCTGGCGCGGCGAGGAGCGAAAGGCCTCCATGCCGAAGCGCGCGATGTCGTAGCGGGCGCCGACGATCGCGATCATCTCCATCGCGCAGCACGCGAGCCCGAACGTGTCGGGCCACATCGACTTCGAATGCGCCCACGCGACGGCCTTCTCGAGCGTCGTCAGCCCGACGCGCCGCTCGAGGTTGTCGACCTCCGTCTCGAACTTACCGGGCCCCTTCGTCGGCCAGAGCACCCGCTCGGACTTGAGCCCGAGCTCGCGCAGCGGCTTGTCTACCGCCACTCGAGCGCTCCCTTGCGCCAGATGTACACGTAGGCGACCGCGAGGACGACAAGGAAGACGGCGAACTCGGCGAACCCGAACCACGCGAGCTCGTGGAGGATCACCGCGAGCGGGTAGAGGAAGACGATCTCGATGTCGAAGAGGATGAAGAGCATCGCCGTCAGGTAGAAGCTGACGGTGAACCTTTGCTTCGGGGGCGACCCGCGCGAGACGCCCGACTCGAACGGGATGCGGCGCGCACGCACGAGCCGTTTGGGCCGCTGGGCGAGCTTGAAGCTCGCCAGGATCATCGAGGAGGGGATCAGGATGGCGAAGATCCCGTAGATCAGGAACGGCAGCCAGTCGTTGAACAAGCCTTCACTCCTCGCGAGAGCAGGGACAAAAAGACGCTAACAGGACCCGTTGGAGCCGTCGCGCCCATGGGTACACTGTCTGCGATGGCAACCGTCGAAAGAGCTCGCACCGCCGACGTCGTCTCGCTCACGCCGAGCGCGGCGGACAAGATCAGGGCGCTGATGGCGCAGGAGCCGGCCGGCGAGGCCGGGGTCTTGCGCGTCGCGGTGCGGGGCGGCGGGTGCAGCGGCTTCGAGTATGCGCTCGGGTTCGACCGCGGCGCGAGCGAGGGCGACCTCGAGTCCGAGGCGTTCGGCGTCCGCGTCGTCGTGGATCCGTTCAGCGCGCCCTACCTGTACGGCGCGACGGTCGACTACCTGGAGACGATCCAGGAAGCCGGCTTCAAGATCGACAACCCGAACGCCGCCGGGTCGTGCGGCTGCGGGCACAGCTTCCAGCCGGCCGAGGGCGCCGCGCCCGACGCGGCCGGCGGTTGCGGCTCTTCCTGTAGCCACTGAGGCGCGCGTCGTGCGCGTCGCGATCGTCGGCTCCGGGCCGGCGGGGTTCTACACGGCGTCGGCGCTTCAGGCGGGTGCGCCCGGCGTCGGCGTCGACATGCTCGAGCGGCTGCCGACGCCGTGGGGGCTCGTCCGGCTCGGCGTCGCGCCAGACCATCCCAACATCAAGGCGGTCTCGCGCGCCTTCGAGAAGATCGCGCGCGTCGACGGCTTCCGCTTCTTCGGCAACGTCGAGGTCGGCCGGGATGTCTCGCACGACGACCTCGCGCGGCTGTACGACGCCGTCGTCTACACCGTCGGCGCGCAGACCGATCGCCGGCTCGGCATTCCCGGGGAGGATTTGCCCGGCTCGTGGGCCGCGACCGAGTTCGTCGCCTGGTACAACGCGCATCCGGACTTCCAGCACCTGGAGTTCGACCTTTCGGGTGCGCGCGCCGTCGTGGTCGGGAACGGCAACGTCGCGCTCGACGTCGCGCGCATGCTCGCGCTGACCGCGGAAGAGCTCGCACCGACCGACGCGACCGACGAGTCGATCGCGGGGCTCAGCGCCGCGCGTTTGGGCGAGATCGTTGTCCTCGGCCGGCGCGGTCCGGCGCAGGCCTCGTTCACTGCGCCGGAGCTCGCCGAGCTCGGCGAGCTCGCGGGCGCCGACGTCGCAGTCGATCCGGCCGAGCTCGAGCTCGACGCAGCGAGTGTCGCGGCGCTCGAGGAAGGCCGCGAGACGGCGCGCCGCAACCTCGAGATCCTGCGGGGATTCGCGTCGCGGCCGCCGGCGGGCAAGCCGAGGACCGTCCGGCTGCGCTTCTGCGTCTCGCCTGTGCAGATCCTCGGCGAAGGTCGCGTCGAGGCGGTCGAGGTGGTGCGCAACCGGCTCGAGACCGACGCGTCGGGCGCGATTCGCGCGGTACCCACCGAGGAGATCGAGCTGATTCCGGCGAGCCTCGTGTTCCGCAGTGTCGGCTACCACGGCGTGCCGCTTCCGGGGCTGCCGTTCGACGAGCGCCGCGGCACGATCGCGCACGCAGGCGGACGTGTCGTCGACTGCCCCGGGGTGTACGTCGCCGGTTGGATCAAGCGGGGCCCGAGCGGTGTGATCGGGACGAACAAGAAAGACGCGGCCGAAACCGTCGAGTTGCTGCTTGCCGATGCCGAGGGCGGTCTGCTCGGCCGCGAGTCCGACGAGCCGCTCGAGGACTTCCTGCGCGAGCGCGGCGTCGACTTCGTCGAGTACGCGGGCTGGGAGTCGATCGATGACCACGAGCGCTCGCGCGGCAGCGAGCAGGGCCGCCCGCGCGTCAAGCTGGCGACGTGGGACGGCCTGCTCGAGCGCGCGCGCCAGCTGCAGCGCCGCGGCTAGTGTCTGACACAGGACGTGTCCGGTGTCAGACACTCGGGGTCGAGCGAGGCCGCGGCCGGCCAGGAGCTGTGGGGCCCCGAGACGGCGAAGGCGATCGCGAACTTCCCGATCTCCGGCGAGCCGATTCCGGTGCCCCTCCGGCGCTGGCTCGGAAGGATCAAGGCCGCCGCCGCCCGCGTCCATAGCGAGCTCGGCCTCCTCGAGCCCGACAAGGGCGAGCGGATCGGGGCCGCCGCCGACCGCGTCGCGAGCGGCGAGCTCGACGACCAGTTTCCCGTCGACCTCTTCCAGACGGGCTCCGGCACCTCGTCGAACATGAACGCGAACGAGGTGATTGCGAGGCTCGCAGGCGCCGACGTCCACCCGAACGACGACGTCAACATGGGTCAGTCGACGAACGACGTCTTCCCGACCGCCATCCAGCTGGCCGCGCTGGCCGAGATCACGGAGCAGCTCTTGCCGGCCCTGGACGGCCTCGCCGAGAGCCTCGAGCGAAAGGCCGCCGAGTTCGACGACATCCTCAAGTCGGGGCGGACGCATCTGATGGACGCCGTGCCGATGACGCTCGGCCAGGAGTTCGGCGGGTACGCGGCCCAGCTCCGGGAAGGCAAGGCTCGCATCGAGTCGACGCTCGGGCGCCTCGGCAAGGTTCCGCTCGGCGGCACCGCCGTCGGCACCGGCCTCAACACGCACCCGGAGTTCGCCCAGCGCGTGCGGGCGCGTCTTGCACGCGAGACCGGCCTGACGATCCTGCCGCCGGCAGACCCGTTCGAAGGCCAGGCGACCCGCGACGCCGTCGTCGAGACGTCGGGCGCGCTGAAGACGCTCGCCGTCTCGCTGACGAAGATCGCGAACGACATCCGGCTCCTCGCCTCGGGGCCGCGGGCAGGCCTCGCCGAGCTCGTGCTGCCGGAGCTGCAGAAGGGCTCCTCGATCATGCCCGGGAAGGTGAACCCGGTCCTGCCCGAGGTCGTGACGCAGGTCGCCGCACAGGTGATCGGCAACGACGCCGCGATCACCGTCGCGGGCCTCCAGGGCCACCTGGAGCTGAACGCGTTCATGCCGGTGCTGGCGCGCAACCTCTTCGACTCGATCGAGCTCCTCACCAACGCGTGCCGAGCCTTCGACGAGAAGTGCGTCAGGGGGATCGAGGCGAATCGCGAGCAGGCGGAGCGATACGCGGAGCTGACGCTCTCAGCCGCGACGGCGCTCAACCCGTACATCGGCTACGACCGCGCGAGCGAGATCGTCAAGCAGGCCGTCGCGACGGGCCGACCTCTGCGCGAGGTCGCCCGCGACGCGGGCGTCGACGACAAGACCCTGGCCGAGGCTCTCGACTACCGCAGGATGGCGAAGCCGCACGAATAGCGGCTATTCCCGCCGGGCCATGCAAGCCGCGGGTGGGATCTCGAGCGATGCCCGCTGG
>Ga0209579_10002436_pt1 | contig 14292 bp, 15 predicted proteins | sample Coa_R1_2_FD_187152 | JGI IMG/M metagenome (GOLD analysis project Ga0209579, IMG submission 187152) | Surface soil microbial communities from Centralia Pennsylvania, which are recovering from an underground coalmine fire - Coalmine... | ecosystem: Environmental > Terrestrial > Soil >... | reverse complement strand
CACCGACTTGCCCGTTCAGTTTGCGCCCAACGGCGGCGCGGTTCCCGGCGACCGTATCGTCGGCATCATGACACCGGGTGAGGGCATCACCATCTATCCGATCCAGTCGCAAGCGCTGAAGCAGTTCGAGGACGAACCGGAGCGATGGCTCGACGTGCGCTGGGATATCGACGACAAGGTGCCGCAGCGGTTCCCGGCGCAGCTTACAGTGCAATCGGTCAACGAGCCCGGCACTCTGGCGCAGATCACCCAAGTGATCGCAGAACACGACGGCAATATCGACAATATCCGGATGCTGCGGCAATCGCCCGATTTCACCGATTTGACGATCGACCTTTCGGTCTACAATCTCAAGCACCTGACTTCGATCATTTCGCAGTTGCGGGCGAAGAAGGTGGTCGCCAACGTCGATCGCGTGAACGGCTAGGCCGTCGGCGAAGCGGCGGACAATCCCATGGCTGCGCACCCCCCCATTCGCCTCGGCGTCAACATCGATCACGTCGCAACCGTGCGTAACGCACGCGGCGGCCGTCATCCCGATCCGGTGAAGGCCGCCGAAATCGCGATTGCCGCCGGTGCCGACGGCATCACCGCGCATCTGCGCGAGGACCGCAGGCACATTGTCGATGACGATATCGCGCGGCTTAAGGAGCGCCTCACAAAGCCGCTCAATCTTGAAATGGCGGCGACCGCCGAAATGGTGTCGATTGCGCGCAAGGTACGCCCGCACGCAGCCTGCATCGTTCCCGAGAAGCGGCAGGAACGAACTACCGAAGGCGGCCTCGACGCCGCCGGCCAGCGCGAAAGCTTGCGCGCCGTCGTCGGCGAGCTTGCGCAAGCGGATATTCGCGTCTCGCTATTCATTGCCGCCGAGCCGCTGCAGATCGAGGCCGCGGTCGCGCTCGGCGCGCCGGTCATCGAGATTCATACCGGCGCGTGGTGCGACGCCTTGGCGGCGGGCAATGCCGCAGCGGCCGAGGACGAATTCCAGCGCATCGTGCGCGCCGCCGCGCTCGCCACGCGCGCCGGCCTCGAAGTCCATGCCGGCCACGGCCTCGATTTCGTCACCGCGGAAAAAATCGCTTCGCTGCATGAGATCATCGAGCTCAATATCGGTCATTTTCTCATCGGCGAGGCGATTTTCGATGGTCTCGACACCGCCGTTCGCAAGATGCGCGCCGCGATGGACCGTGGCCGCCGCCACGGCGTAGCGCTATGATCCTCGGCATCGGCTCCGACATTTGCGACGCGCGGCGGATCGCCAAGGTGATCGAGCGCCACGGCGACCGCTTCACCCACCGAATCTTCACTCCGATCGAACGGGCGCTGGCCGACCGCAGGCGCAACAGGATTGAAACCTACGCCAAGCGATTCGCCGCCAAGGAGGCTTGCGCCAAGGCTCTCGGAACCGGCCTGCGCGCCGGCGTGTGGTGGCGCGACATGGGCGTGGTCAATCTGCCGTCCGGACGGCCGACATTCGAACTGACCGGCGGCGCCAAGCGCCGGCTGCAAAAGATCACGCCGGCAGGTTTTGAGGCGCGCATCGACCTCACCATCACCGATGAGGGAGCGATGGCGCATGCCTTCGTGATCATCTCGGCGGTCGCCGTCGGCGGCGGCTGAACGCGTCGGATAGCGACGATGAAAAATTCGTCATGTTCGCCGACGGCTGCGGCAAGAGCTTGTAATCCTTACGTAAAACGCTCATGTGTCAACCCGCGGCGAAATCCCGCGCGCAATTGCTTGTAGGAATGTCAGAGGCTACAAGGTCGCAGGGCGGGGGCTGGCACCGCAGGACGAGGCCAATGAGCGTGCAGACCGGAACCAAAAAAAAAGAGGGGGGCTTCACTGAAACGATCCGCGTTGTGTTCCATGCCCTCATCATCGCGCTCGTCATTCGCACCTTCCTGTTTCAGCCCTTCAATATTCCCTCCGGCTCGATGATTCCGACGCTGCTGGTCGGCGATTATCTGTTCGTATCGAAATATTCGTACGGCTACACCCATTACTCGTTTCCATTCTCGCCGCCGATCTACTCCGGGCGCATCCTTGGCTCCGATCTGCATCGTGGCGACGTCGTCGTCTTTCGACTGCCGAAGGACGATACGATCGACTACATCAAGCGCGTCGTCGGGCTTCCCGGCGACAAGATTCAGATGATCGACGGCGTGCTCAACATCAACGGCGTAGCGGTCAAGCGCGAACGGGTCGACGATTTCATCAGCGACGATGAGGGTGTCGTGCAACGCGTCAAGCAATATCGCGAGACGATGCCGAACGGCGTGAGCTACAACACACTCGACCTCACCGAGAACGGCTTCTACGATAATACGCCGGTCTACACCGTGCCGCCGGACCATTACTTCATGATGGGCGACAACCGCGACAACTCGACCGACAGCCGGGTGCTCAGCCAGGTCGGCTACGTTCCTTACGAGAATATCATCGGCAAAGCGCAGATCATCTTCTTCTCGATCAAGGACGGCACGCACGCCTGGGAAATCTGGCGTTGGCCGTGGGATGTACGCTGGAACCGGTTGTTCACGCTGGTCAGATGACTCGACGCGGCAAGGGGGGCGCCGCGAAGCGCCAGGAACCGCCCGCCGGACAGCCCGCCGCTGCACCTGCCGATTCCGCCTCACCGGCCGCCACTGCCCAGGATGCCGCTCCCTCCAAGACTCCGCCCGCCGACGGCAAGGAGCCGCGCCGGCGCCGCCGGGGCAGCGCGCTCGAAGAGCGCATCGACTATCGCTTCAGGGATCTGACGCTGCGCGACAGCGCCCTCACTCATATTTCGGCGCTCAAAGGCGCGCGTAATCGCGCCGCGTCATATCAACGTCTGGAATTCCTCGGCGATCACGTGCTCGGTCTGGTGATTTCCGACCTGCTCTATCGGAGCTTTCCGAAGGCCGACGAGGGCGAGCTGTCGCGGCGGCTCGCCGATCTGGTGCGCAAGGAAACCTGCGCCGACATCGCCCGCTCGATCGATCTCGGCGCCGCTATCCATCTCGGATCGTCGGAAGCCAATGCCGGCGGACGCAAGCGGCCCGCCATTCTCGCCGACGTCTGCGAGTCGCTGATCGGTGCCGTCTATCTCGACGGCGGTTATCCTGCGGCGGAGGCGCTCGTCGAAAAGCTCTGGCAGGTGCGCATGCAGGCGACCGCGCCGCCGCTGCGCGATCCCAAGACCGTATTGCAGGAATGGGCGCAGGCGCGCGGCTTGCCGACGCCGTCCTACCGCGAAGTCGCCCGCACCGGGCCCGATCACGATCCGGTCTTTCGCGTCGCTGTCCAGCTTCCGAATTTTGCCGCCGCCGAGGGCACGGGTCGCTCCAAACGCGCCGCCGAACAGTCCGCTGCGGCCACCATGCTGACTCGCGAGCGGGTCAAGCCCGAACGGCGCGATGGCTGAGCCGGGACAGCGACGCTGCGGCTTCGTGGCGCTCATCGGCGCGCCCAATGTCGGGAAATCGACGCTGACCAATGCGCTGGTCGGGTCGAAAGTCTCGATCGTCACGCCGAAAGTGCAAACCACGCGCGCGTTGATGCGCGGTATTGCCATCGAGGGGGCGGCGCAGCTCATCTTTGTCGATACACCGGGAATTTTTGCACCGCGCCGCCGGCTCGACCGCGCCATGGTCGGCACCGCCTGGGGCAGCGCACAAGACGCCGACGTGGTTGCGCTCCTCATCGATTCCCGAAAAGGCGTGGGCGAGGACGACGAAGCGATCGTGAAGACGCTCGGTGATGTCCGTCCGAAGAAGGTGCTGGTCCTCAACAAAGTCGATCTGGTCGACAAGCCGGCGCTGCTGACGCTGACTCACGCCCTCAATGAGCGCGCGGCATTCGCCGCGACATTCATGGTCTCGGCGCGCTCTGGCGACGGTATCGCCGAGCTCAAGCAGTGGCTCGCCGCGCGCGTGCCGCTCGGCCCGTGGCTCTATCCGGAGGATCAGATATCGGATGCGCCGTTGCGCCATCTCGCCGCCGAGATCACCCGCGAGAAGCTTTATCTTCGGCTGCATCAGGAACTGCCGTATCAGTCGACGGTCGAAACCGAGGTCTGGAAGGAGCTCAAGGACGGCGCGGTGCGTATCGAACAGACGATCTATGTCGAACGCGACAGCCAGCGCAAAATCGTGCTCGGCAAGGGCGGCCAGGCCATCAAGGCGATCGGGGCTGCGGCGCGCAAAGACATTGCCGCGGCCATCGAGCAGCCGGTGCATCTGTTCCTGTTCGTGAAAGTCCGGGAAGGATGGGGCGACGACCCGGAGCGTTATCGGCAGATGGGACTGGAATTTCCAAAGGAGTGACTTGTCATGACCCGCGAATGCGGGGCATCCAGTAGTCACGGCGTCGTCGATGTTTACTGGATCATCCGCTTTCGCGGATGATGACAGGCATATTAGATAAACCCCATGCAGTGGACCGATGATGGCATCGTGCTCGGCGTCAGGCGGCATGGCGAAACGAGTGTCATTCTCGAATTGATGACGTCCGAGCGCGGCCGGCATCTTGGCCTCGTTCGCGGTGGCGCCGGCACCCGGCTGCGCGGCGTGCTGCAGCCCGGCAATTCGCTGCGCGCGACGTGGCGAGCGCGGCTCGACGAGCATCTCGGGCTTTATACTGTCGAAGCCACCCAGTCGCGCGCCGCCGCTTTTCTCTCGGCGGCCCATGCCGTGCACGGCGTGACACATCTTGCCGCGCTGTGCCGGCTCCTTGCCGAGCGCGAGCCGCATGCAGCGATCTACGGCGAACTATCGCGGATTCTCGATACGCTTGGCGATCCCCGCGCCGTCGCGCCGCTTATCGCGCGCTTCGAACTGGATTTTCTCGCCGAACTCGGCTTCGGTCTCGATCTGTCATCCTGTGCCGCGACCGGAACAACGGCCGATCTCATTTACGTGTCGCCGCGCTCAGGCCGCGCAGTGTCGCGCGCCGCGGGCGAAGCCTATCGCGAAAAGCTCCTGGCGCTGCCGACCTTCCTGCATGATGAGGGGGAGCCGGCGTCCGCCGCGGCGCTCGCCGACGCCTTTGCGCTGACCGGATTCTTTCTCGATCGTCACGCCTTCGGGCCGCGCGGCCTGGCATTGCCGGAGTCGCGCGCGCATTTCGTCACCGCGATCAATCGCGCGCTCGGCATGACCGTGCCGGTCACCAGCGGTTGAGCACACAGCCGCAATGCCTGTAGCCGTAGGGATCGTGCCAGCAGGTGTAGTGGTAATTGACCGGGCAGGCGGGAATGTAGTTGTAGCCGGTGCCCAAGCCGAAACCGTAGCCGTAATTGCCGTAGTAATTATCCTGCACCGGGGTTGCCAGCGGCCTGGCGCTTTGCAACGGACTGCCGGCCGCCGCGAATAGCGGCGACGCGAGAAAGCCTGTCGCAAGCGCCACGAGCACTGCCGTCAAATGCTTGCGCATCGTCCCCCTCCGGTGGCCGCGCGGGAGCGCCAGCTACCACCGCCAATAGGGACGGCGCCAGCCCCAGCCCCAACGCGGGCCGTACCACGGGCCGGGCCAAGGCCGCATCCAGGGTCCCGGCCCCCAGACCGGGAGGGGCGGTCTCACATAAAACCGATAGGGATATGGATACCGGTAGGGGTAGTTGCGGTAATAACGATGCCATCGCGGCACACAACCGTTCCAGCCGCAACGCCATGCGGCTTTCTCGAGCCCTGCGGCGTTGCCGAGTTGAGACGGTGCGGCCGGCGTCATCGCCTGCGCGCGGTCGATCGGCGTTGCCGTTGCAAAAATGGCCGCGGCGGCGAGTGCCGCGAGCAGAAGCTTACGCATGCAAACCTCCCGGATATTCGTGTGGCGCGAACCGAGCAATCGCCCCGTCAATATCTTACTCCAACGGCACGCGGCGTCCATGTTCGGAGGATCACGCCGCGGTGAAAAGGCCCTGGTTCGGCCGGTATTATTCCTCCTTGTTCGCGCCGCACAACCGCGTTAGCCCTTTGCCGCCATGAACAAGAAAGTGATTCCCCCGAATCCCGAGGGGGTGCAGGAAATCGCGCTGCGCGAGGCGCTTGAGGAGCGCTATCTCGCCTATGCCCTGTCCACAATCATGCATCGCGCACTGCCCGATGCGCGGGATGGGTTGAAACCCGTGCATCGCCGCATCCTCTACGGCATGCGGCTCCTTCGCCTCGATCCCGGCACCACGTTCAAGAAGTCGGCGAAAATCGTCGGCGATGTGATGGGCAATTTTCATCCGCACGGCGATCAGGCGATCTACGACGCGCTGGTCCGGCTGGCGCAGGATTTCTCGTCGCGTTATCCGCTGGTCGACGGCCAGGGCAATTTCGGCAATGTCGACGGCGATAACGCCGCGGCCTACCGCTACACCGAAGCGCGGTTGACCGAAGCGGCGCGGCTTCTGCTCGATGGCATCGACGAAGATGCCGTCGATTTTCGCCCGAACTACGATGGCCTGTCGCAGGAGCCGGTGGTCCTGCCGGCGGCTTTTCCGAACCTGCTTGCCAACGGTTCGCAGGGTATCGCGGTGGGCATGGCGACGTCGATCCCGCCGCACAATATTTCGGAACTGTGCGACGCCGCGCTTTATCTGATCGAGCAGCCCAATGCGCGCTCGAAGACGCTGCTGAAATATGTGCAGGGCCCGGATTTCCCGACCGGCGGGCTCGTCGTCGATCCGCCGGACGTGATCGCCGAAGCTTACGCGACGGGCCGCGGCTCGTTCCGGGTGCGTGCGCGCTGGAAAACCGAGGATACCGGACGCGGCACCTATCTGATCGTCGTCACGGAGATTCCGTGGCAGGTCCAGAAAATGCGGCTCGTCGAACGCATCGCCGAGCTGATGAATGAAAAGAAGCTGCCGCTTCTTGCCGACATGCGCGATGAATCGGCCGAGGACGTGCGCATCGTCTTCGAGCCGCGCTCGCGCGCCGTCGATCCGGCGCTGCTGATGGAGAGCCTGTTCAAGCTCACGGAACTCGAGAGCCGCGTGCCGCTGAATATGAACGTGCTGCTGCACGGGCGCGTGCCGAAGGTCGTCGGTCTCGCCGAGGCGCTGACCGAGTGGCTCGCCCATCGCCGCGATGTCCTGCTGCGCCGGTCGCGGCACCGTCTGGCGGAGATCGAGCATCGGCTCGAAGTGCTCGGCGGCTATCTCGTCGCTTATCTCAACCTCGACAAAGTCATCAAGATCATCCGCAACGAGGATGAGCCGCGACCGGTTTTGATGAAGTCGTTCAAGCTCTCCGAAGTCCAGGCCGACGCCATCCTCAACATGCGGCTGCGCAACTTGCGCCGGCTTGAGGAGATGGAAATCCGCCAGGAGGACAAGGACCTCCGAGCCGAGAAAAAATCGATCGAAGAATTGCTGCGTTCGGAGAAGCAGCAATGGAAAAGGATCGCCGAACAGATTCGCGAGGTGCGCGACACTTTTGGCCCGAAGATGCCGCTCGGCAAGCGGCGGACCTCGTTCGCCGAGGCTCCCGAACACGACGAGGCCGCGATCGAGGAAGCGCTGGTCGAGCGCGAACCGGTCACTATCGTGGTTTCCGAGAAGGGCTGGATCCGTGCGCTGCGCGGCCAGGTTGCCGATCTTTCCAGTCTCGCCTTCAAGACCGACGACGGCTTCAAGCTCGCGTTCTTTGCCGAGACCACCTCGAAGCTTCTGGTGTTTGCCACCAACGGGCGCTTCTACACCATCGACGTGTCGAAGCTGCCGGGCGGCCGCGGCCACGGCGAACCGATCAGGCTGTTCGCCGATCTCGAACAGGACGCCGACATCGTCTCGGTGTTCCGCTATCAGGGCGGTCGCAAGCTCATGGTCGCCAGCAAATCGGGCAGGGGTTTCGTCGTCCCCGAAGACGAATGCCTCGGCAATACGCGCAAGGGCAAGCAGGTGCTCAACGTCAAACCGCCCGATCAGGCGCGCGCCGTGGCGCCGGTCGAGGGCGAACTGGCCGCTGCCATCGGCGACAACCGCAAGATGGTCATCTTTCCGATCGAGCAAGTTCCGGAGATGACGCGCGGGCGAGGCGTGCGCCTGCAACGCCACAAGGACGGCGGACTGTCCGACATCAAGGTGTTCGAGGTGGAAAAGGGCCTGAGCTGGATCGATTCCGCCGGCCGGGTCTTCAATCTCTCGCTGAAGGAACTTGCCGACTGGCGCGGCAACCGCGCCGACGCCGGCCGTCTGGCGCCAAAGGGTTTCCCGAAAAACAACAAGTTCGATGATACGACGGGCCGGGTGCCGGCAAACGGAAAGACCCCGAACGAGCCTTCGTCTTAAGTTTCGGGCGCAAGACGCTGAAATTCCGGGCCGACCTTCGCAGACGCCTGGGGCAAGGGAGAGCCGCAGTTCGCTATTCGATGCGCGCCCAACCGTCCGGCATCAGCCGCTCTTGCGGCCGGAAGCGGCTCTTGTAATCCATCTTGCGCGAGCCGCTTACCCAGTAGCCGAGATAGACGTAAGCGAGCCCCATGCGCTGGGCGCGCGCAATGTGATCGAGCACCATGAGCGTGCCGAGCGAACGCGCTGCGTCGTCGGGCTCGAAGAATGAGTAGACCATCGACAGGCCATCGCCGAGCACGTCGGTGAGTGCGACGGCGACGAGGTCGCCGGCGCTGCGCTTGACCCCGTTGCCGCCGGACTCGCGCCGCCGGTATTCGATGATGCGGGTTTCGATGTGGCTGTCCTCGACCATCATGGCGTAGTCGAGCACGGTCATGTCGGCCATGCCGCCGTCGCGATGGCGGGAATCGAGGTAGGCGCGGAAGATCGAATATTGCTCGGAGGTCGGCACCGCGACCCGCATTTCGCCGGCGATATCGGCGTTGCGTTTGGCGATCCGGCGCATGCCGCGGGTCGGGCGAAAGTCGTCGACGACCACGCGCACGGAGACGCAGGCGCGGCAACCCTCGCAGGCCGGCCGGTAGGCAATCGACTGGCTGCGGCGGAAGCCGCCATGGGTGAGGATATTATTGAGCTCGGCTGCCCGCTCGCCGACCAGATGAGTAAAGACCTTCCGCTCCTCCTGCCCGGCAAGATAGGGGCAGGCCGAAGGGGCGGTCAGGTAAAACTGCGGCGTATCGCGGGAATGCTGGGTCACTGGCTTTTCTGGCGTTGCGACGCGGCCGGCTCCCGACTCCAGCCGCGGCACAGGATCGCGCGAGACCGCCCGCTCGTCAAAGCCCAAATCAACGCCAAATCAGTGTCCGGTCCGTGGCCGCAACGCCGCCGCCCGGGCCGGGTTGTTCACCAGGACCGTCCCCACCAGCATGTCATGCAACAGCCGCCTGCGGCTGTTGAACAGGCCGATAACGAGAATGAAAGGGGTCAACATGCTGACACTGACCCAGAAGACAATGGCGTGCACGGCGCCAAGGACGAAGTAGAGCGGCGCGCCGTACCAGGTGCGCATTTCGATTTCCATGGCGCGCATGCCGATGGTCGCCGATGCCGGGCTTCCCAATGTCAGCCCGTAGTAGAACAGCGCCCAAATTACGGAGGCCGGCGACAATAGCCAGAACAGGGCCCAGCCCAGCCCGAAAGTCACCAGGCCGAACACGAAAATGAACAGCGACGCCAGCACTAGGGGCATGAGGATGATGATGAGATCGATGGCGAAGGCGACCAGGCGCCGTGCCAAAACGCCTTCGAAAAGCTCGGGATTGGCTGCGGGATCGTAGGCGTGGTGCGTGGCATCGAGCGAAACGCCGATCTGCGGATGGCTGGAATCGGTCATGGCCGGCCCTCAATTTGCGACGCCACGGCAAATGGGGAAACATGGCGGCCAACGCAAGAGGCGAGACCAATGGTGACGCTTGCCGATATCGAGGCTGCCCGACGCACGATCGCAGGCCATGTGCTGCGCACGCCGCTTCTGCCGGCGCCGCCGCTGTCGGCGCTCACCGGCGCCGAAGTTTTCGTCAAATACGAGAATCTGCAGGTTACCAATTCGTTCAAGGAGCGCGGCGCCTGCGTCAAGCTAGCCGCGCTCACCGCCGACGAGCGGGACCGCGGCGTCATTGCGATGTCGGCCGGCAATCATGCCCAGGCGGTGGCCTATCATGCCCGCCGGCTCGCCATTCCCGCCACCATCGTCATGCCGGTGACGACGCCCTTCGTGAAGGTCCACGCCACGCAGGCACTTGGCGCCGAGGTCGTGCTCGACGGCGAAACCCTGGTGGAGGCGCAGGCGCGCGCCGAGACCATCGCGGCCGAAAACGATCTGGTCTGGGTTCACCCGTACGACGATCCACACATCATCGCCGGGCAGGGCACCATCGCTCTCGAAATGCTCGACGACGTCCCGGACCTCGACGTCCTTGTCGTCCCGGTCGGCGGCGGCGGCCTGATTGCCGGTACAGCCATTGCCGCGCGCGCCAGGAAGCCGTCGATCGAAATCGTCGGCGCGGAATGCGCGCTTTATCCGGCGATGTGGAACGCCACGCATGGCGGCAATCTGCCCTGCGGTGGGGCGACATTGGCTGAAGGCATCGCCGTGAAGAACGTCGGCGCACTCACGCTGCCCGTGGTGCGGGACCTGGTGAGCGACATCATTCTGGTCGAGGAGCCGCTCATCGAGCGCGCCGTGAACGCATTCGTCACGCTGCAAAAGGCGATGGCGGAAGGAGCAGGAGCCGCCGGACTTGCCGCGATGCTGGCAGTGCCGGAACGCTTTGCCGGCCGCAAAACCGGACTGATCCTGTGCGGCGGCAACATCGATCCGCGCATGCTCGCTTCCGTGATGGTGCGGGAGCTCGAGCGGGCGGACCGGATCGTGTCGTTTCGCCTCACCATTCCCGATCGCCCCGGAATTCTCGGCCAGATCGCGAGCCGGCTCGGCGAACTCGGCGCCAATATTCTCGGCGTCGATCATCACCGCTTGTTTCTCGACGTGCCGGCAAAAGGCGCCAAGCTCGATGTCACGATGGAGACGCGGGACAGCCGCCATGCCGAAGATATTTTCCGCGCGCTGAAAGCCGACGGTTACCGCCCGGTGCGCATCGAAGGCGGTGCGGCGCTGGAATGAGGGCAGGCGTTAAATTTTCGGCTGAGAAATAATTCCGCCAGATTTGCTGGCAGTTCACAGCTCAAGGACGATCCAGGCCGAGGCCCGGATTGTAGCCGGACGCCGGTTCGCTCTGCTGCGGCGGTGGTTCGGGCGCAATCGCGGGGCGAGCCCTCGGCAGCGGCACGGCGCCGGTCTCGGCCAGTGCGAACACCGTCGGCCGGCGCGGTGGCAAAGGGACCGGGCCGGTGAGCGGTTGGGCAGGCGGTAAGGCATCGGCGGCATTGTCGGCCTGCGCGACAGGCTCTGGCGGCGGTACGGCTGCTGGCGGTGGCAGGGCCGGCGTGGCCGCAGGCCAAGGTGAGTTGGCGACGGGCGCGGGCTGCGCGGCGACCTTATCGCTCGACTGCGTTGGTGCCGGTGGGGCCGGCAGCGGCGGCGGCATGTCCGAGTTTGCCAGCGCCGCGACCTTTGCCGCAGCAATCGAAGCAGTGCTGTCGCCGGCGCGATCGCCCTTGGTGTCGGCATAGGAGCTGCGGGCATCGGTGACGGTGGCGCGGGCCTCAACGACGGCAGGTGCTTGCGGCGTGGCTGGGCTCGCGGCTTGGGCCGGTGCTGGTTGGGCAGGCGCGGCATCAGGTGCTGTCGGCGTTGCGGCAGGCGCGCTTGCTGCGTCGGCGGTCAGCGTGGTCGGAAGCAACGGCCGGGCGGACGCAATCACCGGCTGCGCCACATAGGTGCGCATGAACGCGGTGATAGTCCACAGCATCACCGGAATGGCGGTGATGACGACCACCAAGATGAAAACCCGGCGCAACAACGGCGCGTAGGAATAAGAGTCGTCCTCTAGACGCATGACACCCGCCCAATTACCCACCACCCCGGCGGAGACGGCTCGCTACAGGCCGCCCTTCTTCAGCTTCTCCGCGATCTGTGCCGCGAAGTAGGTCAGTACCCCATCGGCGCCGGCGCGCTTGAACGCGATCAGGCTCTCGGTAATCGCCTTTTCTCCATCGAGCCAGCCATTGCCCACGGCAGCCATGATCATCGCATATTCGCCCGAAACTTGGTAGGCGAATGTGGGCACGCCGAAGGTGGCTTTGACCCGCTGCACGATGTCGAGATAGGGCAGGCCGGGCTTGACCATCACCATGTCGGCGCCCTCGGCGATATCCAGTTCAACCTCGCGCAAGGCTTCGTCCGAATTCGCCGGATCCATCTGATATGTGCGCTTGTCGCCGATCAGCGTGGCGCTGGAGCCGACGGCATCGCGGAACGGGCCGTAGAAGGCGGACGCGTATTTGGCGGCATAGGCCATGATCTGGACGTCGCCGAAACCCGCGCCATCGAGCCCCGACCGGATGGCGCCGACGCGGCCATCCATCATGTCCGACGGCGCGATGATGTCGCAGCCGGCTTCCGCCTCCACCAGCGCCTGGCGCACTAGGACACTGACGGTCTCGTCGTTGAGGATGATGCCGTCGCGCAGCAGTCCGTCATGGCCGTGGCTGGTATAAGGGTCGAGCGCCACATCGCACAGCACGCCGATCTCCGGCACTTCTTTTTTGATGGCGCGGATGGCGCGGCAGACGAGATTGTCCGGATTGAGCGCTTCGGAGCCGTTGTCATCGCGCCGGCCCGGCTCGGTGTAGGGAAACAGCGCGAGGCACGGTATCGAAAGCTTTGCCGCGCGTTCGGCGGCCCGCACGGCTTCATCGACCGAGAGGCGCTCGACGCCGGGCATGGAATCGACCGGCGCGCGTAATCGCGTGCCGTCGACCAAAAACAGCGGCCAGATCAGATCGTCGGCGGTGAGCACATTTTCGCGCACCATGCGCCGGGTCCATTCGGCGCGGCGATTGCGGCGCGGGCGGATCGTCAGATCGAGCCGTTCCGCCGGCTTTTCGGCCTCCACCGGCGTGAGCCGGTTGCGTTCGATCGGTCGGCCGAATTTGATTGCCATCGACATGCTCCAGTCCGCAATTCTTTTACTCCCTTCGTCGCGGTGCCGCCACTGGCCATAGTCAGGCCATTTCGGCAGCGTTTACGGGCCGTTAGGGGCAAACGTTGACGCGCTATCGGGCCGCCTCTATCGGTCCTTCAGGGATGAGCGAATCTTCGCCAAAGCAGCCGACCAGGCCAAGCGACCTGCTCGAGCCGGTGCGCGTGTCCAAAACGCTCAGTGGTGCGGGTACTTGGACCGAGTACCTCGTGCTGTTTCTACGCCTGATGGCGGCGGTCTCGCTGGTCAAAGGCCTCTATCACTGGTCGCAGGTTTGCGGCATTGGCGCGCGCGCCGGAGAAGGCTTCGAGTCGCACACGGTCGCCTGGCAGGCGGCAACGGTGTTTTTCGCCGTGCTCGATCTTGTCGCCGCCGTCGGGCTGTGGCTCGCGGCGGCGTGGGGCGCGGTCGTGTGGCTCGGCTCCGTGGTGTCGATGGCAGTGGTCGTGCTGTTCTTTCAGAATGTGTTCGGCGGCAGCATCGTGATCGTGTTCGCCGAGATGACACTGCTTGTCGTCTATCTCTGGCTCGCGATCATGTCCGCGCGCGAGCGGCCGGCGTGACGGCGCGCAACGCCGTGCGAATCCGCTGCGGCGTGGCCGGCATCTCGTCGATCGACACGCCGAACGGCGACAGTGCATCGTTGATGGCATTGAGCACCGCGGCCGGCGCGCCGATCGCGCCGCCTTCGCCGAGACCCTTCGCTCCGGTGATCGAAGAGGCTGCCGGGCTCTCGATATGGTGCAGCACGATCGGCGGCACGTCGCGCGCCGTCGGCGGCATATAATCGGCGAGCGTCGCGGTCTGCACGTTGCCCTGCGTGTCGTAGACGATCTCCTCGAGCAGCGCGTTGCCGATGCCCTGCGCGATGCCGCCATGCACCTGGCCATCGGCGATCAGCGGATTGATGATGCGTCCGGCGTCCTCAACCGCGAGGAACTGCTCGAGCGTCACACGGCCCGTTTCGATGTCGACGTCGACGATGGCGACGTGACAGGCATTGGAGAAGGTGCCGGGCGGATCGTAATCGGCGCTCTCGTTCAGTCCCGGCGTGATCTCGCCCTTGAACCGGTGCGTCTGGTGATACGCGGCGCGGGCCAATGCCGCGATCGTCACTTCGCGATCGGTTCCGGAGACTCTGGCGCTGCCGTCTTCGAGCACAATGTCGTCGGCCGCCGCCTCCAGGACATGACTGGCGATGACGAGGAGTTTCTTGCGGATCTTCTGCGCCGCCATCAGCGAGGCGCCGCCGGAGATAACCAGCGAGCGGCTGGCAAAGGTGCCCCAGCCATAGGGCGT
>Ga0209579_10002432_pt1 | contig 14319 bp, 9 predicted proteins | sample Coa_R1_2_FD_187152 | JGI IMG/M metagenome (GOLD analysis project Ga0209579, IMG submission 187152) | Surface soil microbial communities from Centralia Pennsylvania, which are recovering from an underground coalmine fire - Coalmine... | ecosystem: Environmental > Terrestrial > Soil > Unclassified... | reverse complement strand
CGTCGTTTTCCCGACCCCGTTGCGCCCCATCAGACAGATGACCTGCCCGGGACGGACCTCCATGTCGACATCCCGGAGGATGTGGCTCTCGCCATAGTAGACGTTCAGCTTCTCGACTTTAAGCATGGCCTTTGGCCGAGTCCCGGCCAAGATACACCTCGATCACCCGCGGGTCATTCTGCACCTTGTCCATCGACCCTTCGCAAAGGATGCTGCCTTCGTGGAGGACCGTGACCTTGGAGTTCAGGCCGCGCACGAATTCCATGTCGTGCTCGACCACCATCACGGAGCGGTCCTTCGCGATCGAGCGGATCAAGTCGCCTGTTTTCGCGGTTTCCTCGTCCGACATTCCCGCGACCGGCTCGTCCAGGAGCAGGAGCTTCGGATCCTGCATGATGAGCATCCCGATCTCGAGCCACTGCTTCTGCCCGTGCGAGAGGAGTCCGGCCTTCCATCCCGCCCGGTCCCGGAGGCCGACGCGCTCCAGGGTCGCGTCGATCTTCTCACGGTCCTGCGCGTCCAGCTTCGAGAACAGCGTCGACCAGACGCTGCGACGGCCTTTCAGCGAGAGCTCCAGGTTTTCCCGCACCGTATGCTTTTCGAACGTGGTCGGAGTCTGGAACTTCCGGCCGATCCCCAGGTTCGATATCTCGTAGTCCCGGAGCATCGACAGGTCGGTGTCGTGGGCGAAAATGACGCGGCCGTGCGTCGGCTTCACCTTTCCGGAAATGACGTCGATCAGGGTCGTCTTCCCCGCCCCGTTGGGCCCGATCACCACGCGAAGCTCCCCGACCTCGACATAGAAGGTCAGGTTGTTCATGGCCTTGAAGCCGTCGAAGCTCACCGTGCAGCTCTCGAGCTGGATGATGGATTCGTGCGGCGTCAGCTTTTCGACTTCGTCCACCGGCCGGGTCATGCGCCCAGCTCCTTCTCCTTCGCGGCCGGGACGGGCTCCAGGATCCTCGGCTCCTCGGGAGCCCGCGGGGCGAACCGGACCCAGGCCGCCATCAATCGGCGGGGCAGCGAGACGAGGCCGTCCGGGAGCAGCATCACGACGCCGACGAAGACCGAGCCCAGGACATAGAGCCAGGAGGCGGGATACTTGTTGGTCAGCCAGCTCTTCAGGCCGTTGACGACCAGCGAGCCGAGGATGGCGCCGACCAGGGTCCCCCGGCCGCCGACGGCGACCCAGATCGCCACCTCGATCGACTCGGCCGGATCCAGGCGGCTGGGATTGATGATCCCGACCTGCGGGACATAGAGCGCGCCGGCGATGCCGGCAATCCCGGCCGCCACCACGAACACGAAGAGCTTGAAGCCCAAGGGGGAGTACCCCGAGAAGCGCACGCGGTTCTCGCCGTCGCGGATCGCCTCCAGGACGCGTCCGAGCTTCGATCGGGTGATCCAGCGGCACGCGACGTACGACAGGAGGAGGACGATGCCGCTCAGGACGTAGAGCCCGCGCATCGTGCTCATCTCCTTCAGGCGGTAGCCGGCGACGGTTTTGTAGTCGGTCAGCCCGTTGTTGCCGCCGAGGCCCAGCTCGTTCAGGAAGAAGAGGAGCATGAGGGCGTACGTGAGCGCCTGGGTGATGATCGACAGATAGACGCCGCGGATCCGGCTGCGGAAGGCGAGAAAGCCGAAGAGCGCGGCGAAGGAGGTCGGCACCGCCACGGAGGCGACGGTCGCGAAGCCGAAGTTCCGGAACGGCGGCCAGTACCAGGGGAGCTTGGGCCAGTTCAGGAAGACCATGAAGTCCGGAAGCTCGTTGTGGTACTGGCCTTCCAGGCCGATGTGCAGCATCAGGTACATGCCCATGCAGTAGCCGCCCAGGGCGAAAAAGACCCCCTGTCCCAGGCTGAGGATGCCGGTGTAGCCCCAGAGCAGGTCCATCCCCAGGGCGAGGATCGCGTAGGTGAGGTACTTCCCGAACAGCGTGACCTGGAAATCGCTCAGGTAGAACCAGGAACTGGGCTTCACCGCGGAGTTGAGCAGCGGCACGACGGCGATGACGAGGACCGACAGGCACGCGATGAACGCCCACTGCTGCGGCGAGTGAAGCCGGCGCCACAGGGGCAGCATCGAAGCATCAGGCGTCTGCATGGCGACCCTTGATCGCGAAGAGACCCGAGGGTTTCTTCTGGAGGAACAGGATCAGGAGGACGAGGACCGCCACCTTGGACAGGATGGGGCCCCACTTCGGGAGAGCGCTGCCGATCAGCGATTCGAGGATCTTGTTCACTCCGCCGATGCCGAACGCCGCCACCACCGTTCCCAGCAGCTTCCCGACGCCGCCCAGAACCACGACCATGAAGGCATCGACGATGTAGGTCTGTCCCAGTCCCGGCCCGACGGTGCCGAGCTGGCTGAGCGCGCAGCCCGCCATGCCCGCCACGCCGGCGCCCAGGGCGAAGGTCAGGGCGTCCACGCGCCCCGTGGCGACGCCGAGGCAGGCGCTCATCGACCGGTTCTGCACGACGGCGCGGATTCGCAGTCCGATCGAGGAGCGGTACAGGAGAAGGTAGATCCCCAGGAGGCAGAGGAAGCTGAACACGAAAATGAAGATGCGGTTGTAGGACAGCGTCAGACCGGTCATGATCTGCAGGCCGCCGCTCAGGTAGGAGGGGCTCTTGATGTCGACGTTCGCCGCTCCGTAGAAGGTGCGGACGAGCTGCTGGAGCATCAGGCTGATGCCCCAGGTGGCAAGCATGCTCTCCAGAGGCCGGCCGTAGAGGCGCTGCAGGAGCGTCCGCTCGATCAGCATGCCCATCGACGCCGAGGCGAGAAACGACACCGGGATCGCCACGACGAAGTACCAGTCGTAGTGGCCCGGCAGCACCGCCTGGAACAGGTTCTGCACCGAGTAGGCGGCGTAGGCGCCGATCATCAGCATCTCGCCGTGGGCCATGTTGATGACGCCCATGACGCCAAAGGTGATCGCCAGACCCAGCGCGATCATCATCAGGACCGAGCTCAGGCTGAGCACCTCGAACGTGGTGCTGACGGTCTGGGTCAGCGCCTCATGAGACTCGATGTTCTGGATCGCCGCCTTCGCCGCGTCGATGACCGTCTTGTTCGACTCCGGAACCTTCCCGTCGGGCCCCGGGGTGACCATCGATTTGAGCTGCGGGACGGCGTTGGCCCCCTTGATGTCGCCCAGATGGATCGCCGCCTCCCGTCGGACCGAGGAATCGGGGTCGACAAGGCGGATCATCTGGATCGCCTCGTCCATGGCGAGACGGACCCAGCGGTCCTTCTCCTGCGCCATCGCGGCCTCTAGCAGGGGGATGGATTCGGGAGCGCGGTCCTCCCCCATGCGACCGGCCGCGGACTTCCGGGCATCGGGGTCGGGGCTGGCCAGACTGAGGGAGCTCAGCACGGGCGCGATTTTCTGCTTGAGCGCGTTGGTCGCGACCACGCGCTTCAGCGTCGAGACATCGGTCAACGTCGGCTTCCCGTCGGGGCCCACCACGATCCGGCCGCTGATGGCCTCCGTGAGCGGGGTCAGCTCGCTTCCATCCTTGAGAAAGACCTTCTTCTCCTTTTCGGTGGGCACGATGACCAGGAGCCCGTCCATCAGGAACAGGGTTCCCTGTCGGAGGGCGGTCAGGGGAATCAGCGCGCGGGGATCGCGGAGACGTCCCAGGGTCTCGATCGCGGCTTCCTGGACCTTGCGGTCCCGCGAGGCGAGATCCGTGATCGTCTTCGAAAAGTCGTCGGCGGCGGGAGCAGCAGGCGGAGTCTGAGCCGACAACCAGACGGCGAAGAGACACTGCGCTAGGTGTCTCATGGCTCTGAGCCCAGCTTTCTTCTAGGAGGAGAGCCCCCGGGGCAGGTCTGCCCCGGGGGCCGGAATCGGGTTTATGTCCTCACTGGAGAAACATCTACGGATGCGCCGGGACGTCGAACTTCGGCTTGGTTTCGTTGCCCGTGATGTTGGGCCACGTCCAGTCGGAGATCTTCTCCTTCGAGTCCTTGACGAACTTGCTCCAGGGCTCCGCGCGGACCAAGCCCTTGGTGCGCCACACTTCCTGGAACTGGCCGTCGGCGAGGATCTCGCCGATGATGACCGGCTTCTTCAGGTGATGGTTCTTCTCGTCCATCTGCACCCAGCCGCCGGGCGCGTGGAAATACTGGCCCGCGATGGCCTGACGGACGGCGTCCACGTTCGTGGTGCCCGCCTGCTCGACCGCCTGCCTCCAGATGTTCACGCCGATGTACGCGGCCTCCATCGGGTCGTCGGTGACGCGCTTGGCGCCGCCGGGAAGGTTGTTCTTCTCGCAGTACGACTTGAAGGCCTTGACGAACGTCTTGTTCTGCGGAGCGTCGATCGATTGGAAGTAGTTCCACGCGGCCAGATGGCCGACGAGGGACGACGTGTCCATGCCGCGGAGTTCGTCCTCGGCGACCGAGAACGCGACGACCGGACACTTCTCCGACGTCAGTCCCTGGTTGGCGAACTCCTTGTAGAACGGCACGTTCGAGTCGCCGTTGATCGTGGAGACGACGGCCGCGCCGCCGCCCGCCGCGAACGCCTTGATCTTGCGGACGATCGTCTGGTAGTCCTGGTGACCGAACGGCGTGTACTCCTCCTCGATGCTCGACTCGGGGATGCCGTTGGCGATCAGCTGCTGGCGCAGGATCTTGTTGGTCGTGCGGGGATAAACGTAGTCCGTGCCCAGCAGATAGAACTTCTTCTTCGAGCCGCCGTCCTTGGAGAGCAGGTAGTCGACCGCGGGACCGGCCTGCTGGTTGACGGCCGCGCCCGTGTAGAACACGGAGCGCGAGCACTCCTCGCCTTCATACTGCACGGGGTAGAACAGGATGCCGTTCTCCTTCTCGAAGACCGGCAGCACCGACTTCCGGCTCACGGACGTCCAGCAGCCGAAGACGACGCTGACCTTGTCCTGGACCAGCAGCTGTTTCGCCTTCTCGGCGAAGAGCGGCCAGTTCGAGGCCGGATCCACGATCACCGCTTCGACCTTGCGGCCGAGGACGCCTCCCTGGGCGTTGATCTCGTCGATCGCCATGAGCGTCACGTCGCGCAGCGACACTTCGCTGATCGCCATCGTGCCGCTAAGCGAATGCAGGATGCCGACCTTGATCGGCTCCTTGTCCTGCTCCCCTGCCAGGCCCGTCCGGGCGAGCAGGGCGACCAGGGCGAGGGCCCCAATACCCTTGATCACCTTCATGAGTCTTCCTCCTCAGTTAAATCCTTCACGAGCAAAAAAGTCGGGTTAGAACTGGAACTGCGTGCCCACGACGTACTCCCCGAACTGAGCCTTGTTGCCGGCGTCGATGTGGGTGTACACGAACGAAATCCGCGCGTTGTGGCCCATCATGACGTAGTTCACGCCGAAGTCGTAGTGCGCGATGTCGCCGGCGACCGGGTTGTTCGCGCTGCTGGGGCTGTGGTCAAAGCCCTGGTACCGGAAGATCGGCTGGAACTGCCCCCAGCCGAGGTGGCCCGGAATGAGGTAGGCCACCGAGAAGAGAAAGCCGGTGCCGGCGCCCACGTCGAAGGGCCCGGCGGGTCCGCCGCCCGTGGGAGGCGCCGCAATGCCGTGGCGGCCGAAGTAGTAGTAGGCCATCTCGACGGTGGCCGTGCCGTCCATGAGGACGGCCATCTTCTGCTCCCAGAGGAAGTCCACCGCGACGTTGCCGAAGCTGGTGGCCCCGCCGCCCGGCTCGACGGTGGCGCCGCCCTGGTAGTTCGCCACCAGGCCGATCGCCAGGATATTCTTGTCGCCGTAGTACGTGCTCTGGAGGTAGTAGCCGGGTTCCGGATCGAAGAAGTTGTACTGCACGCGGGCGGCATACAGCAGGCGGTCGCCGTTGGGGAAGGCGACGCTGGGAGCGCCGTGGTCGGCGCCTTCATAGACCCCCACCCAGTACTTGAAATTGCTCACGTCCCCCCAGAAGGTGATGCCGTCATCCCGGTCCCCGAGCTTCCCGGCGGCGTTGAAGCCGTCGGAGAGGAACGGGAAGTCCCAGCTGGACAGGTAGTAGGGTCCGTCCGAGTTCGAGCGGTCCGTGGCGGGCAGCATCCGGCCCATGAAGATGTTGAAGGAGTCGGCCACCTTCATCTGGCAGATGGCGTCCAGGACCGAGGCCCCGGCCGCGGTGAATTCCGCGTTCAGCGTCACCGAGAAGATGTCGTTGATCTTTCCCCCGGTGTACAGGCGGCCGCTGTCCAGCGTGAAATTGCTCGTATACTTCTTGGTGGTGCCGAAGGGGATTTCTTCCATCGCCCGGTATTCCGTCCGGACGCCGCCGCCGACGTGGACCTTGTCGAACCACTTCTCCTCGACGGGCTCCGAGACGACCGCCGCCCCGTCCGGGGACTGCTGATCGCGCAGCTGCTTGTCCTTCTCCAAGGCTTCCAGACGGCGCTTCAGGTCCTGAATCTCCTCATCCTTGGAGGTGTCTTGCGCGAGCCCGGCTCGCGCGGAAAGCGCCAGGACGACGACGGACAGCACAACCCCACTCCACCCTTTTTTGTGCATGTTCTCTCCCAAAGCAAAAGAGGTAACCCACTTGCCCCAAGCGGGAGAGACAGCAAGGCGTGTGCCAGCGAGGCTCCTAGGGAATGAGAGGCGGGCGGCGGGGAGACCCTGAGAAATGGGTACGCCCAGGTAGGAAATGGGCCAATTCGCTACTACGTGGGATGTTTTCCTACACCGCTAGCTCTTGATGTAGTCCTCTCCGAACTGGATCATGCGCTTCGCAAGATCGCTGCACGCTTCCTCTTGGGAACTGGCGCGGTCCACCATCTTGCGATGCATGTCCCCGACCATCTCGGCATTGATTGCCGACAGCTCCTGGATCGCCGCGGACGTATGCGCGAGGATGCCGTCGATCAGCGACCGCTTGACGATGACGGTCTCGGGCCCCTCGCCCTTCATGACGCCCTTGTCCTTGTGGGTGAGGATCGGCTCCCCGTTGCCGTAGCGGGTGTACAGCTCCTCCATCAGGTGATCCACCGGGGCGATGTGCTTCTTCTGCACCGAGCGGAGTTGCTCCACGGCCGGCCGATACGGCTCCACCTGGGACTTTAGCGTGTCGAAGCGGCGGCGGACATCGTCCCCACGGGACCCCGGCACGCCGTCCAGGAAGTCCTTCGCCAGATCCAGCGCCTCGATGGCACGATAGAAGTCCTTCAACGCAAAATCGGTTTGAACGCGGACGATCAGCTCCTCCGCGATGCTCCCGCGCGGAGCGTCGTCCAGGGAGAATCCTTTGGCCGCATAAAGCTGGGTGATTTCTTCGACGAGCTTCGACATCGGCCAGCGCTTCTTCGGATCCTTCTCGCGAGCCCCTTCGATCAAGGCCTCGAACCGGGGGGAGATCTCCGGCCTCGAATGATGCACCCGGGCGGGATGGGGACTGTCGGAGACCAGCTGCTCGCGGAGCAGGTCGGGGCTCGACGCCTCGTACGGCAGCTTGCCGGTGGCGAGCACGTAAAGCGTCGCGCCGAACTGGTAGGCATCGGTCGCCGGGGTCGGTTTCCCGTCCGTCACGAGTTCGGGGGCCCAGTAGGGAAGCGCCCCGGCCCCTCCCGCCCCGCCGCCCCCGAACCCGGCGAGTTTCACGACTCCCTTGGCCTTCGCGTTCGGGGACTCTTCGATCAGGATGTTCGCGGGGTGGAGCTCGCCGTGGACCACGCCGTGCTGGTGGGCGTGGTGGAGGGCGTGCGCGAGCTGATAGGCGATGTGGGCGACCGCCGGCAAGGGCAGCGGCCCCTGCTTGTTCTCCCCCCGACGGCGCCAGATGCGGTCCAGCGTCTTTCCCTGAACGTGCTCCAGGAGGATGCACGGGCCCAGATGGGGATCGTCCACCCGCGCGTAGCGGCGGACGATGTTGCGATGATTGAGCTGGCGCAGCGCGCGATCCTCGCCGATCAGGCGTTCCGTGTCCTTGCTCTCGATGCCCTGATGGGCCGGCGCCCGGACCGCGAGTCCCGCGTTCTCCAGCAGCCGGCCGTCGATGACCCGCAGGTACCGCTCGCGGTTTTTCACGTTCGCGCCCGCCTTGTACTCCTTCCACAGGGCGTCCGCGCGCGCCCGGATCGCCGCGATCACCGGCTCATCGGTGATGGGCCCCTTCCCGATCGTGAACTTGTAGTCGATCTGGAAGAAGTTCGGATCGCTCTCGCCGGAAATCATCATCTCCCCGATCAGGGCGGGGAGGTTGCTCAGCTTTGCCTGGAAGATGTGGGCCGGACCGGCCGCGCCCAGGTAGCCGTCCAGGACGGCGACCTCGCGGAAGATCGTATAGGGCAGCTGGATCTTGCGGCCGGACGTTCTGCTCATGACTTAGGTGACTATTATATAGGCTTTTCGGCCGGGAGGGCGGGTCGACTGCAGTGTCCTTTGGCGGAGGAGCGCGGAGGGGCTACTTCTTCTTGGGGCGGGTAAACCACTTGCGCATGAATTCGATCTTCTTGCGCTGGGCGTCCCCGAGGTTCAGGAACTGAAGGCCGCAGCGGTAGCCGCCCCCGGCCGTCGCCGGGTCCGGCCGGCACCAGCGGACCGCGGCCAGGGCGTCGAGCGAGTCCGACAGCGCGTTCAGGTGCAGGGTGAACTGGATCAGGCTTCCGGCCTCGAGGGACTCCGAAATCTCCAGCTGCACCCCGGTCTGGCTGATATCGAGCACCTGGCGTCCGACGTTCTTCTTGAGCCCCTGGGACGCCAGCGCGCCCTGCCGGTAGACGGTGATCACGTAGTCGTGAAGCGCGAATCGGACGGCGCTCCGTTTTTCCTGGGGGGCCAGGACGATGTCGTCGGATTCGGGGGCCGCCGGAGCCGCCGGCGTCTTGACCCCGGTGGCGGCCGTGCCGGTGAAGGATTCCCGGGTGCCCACGGGCGTATAATGCTCGCTGAACTGGACCCCGAGGACCACTCCCGAGGTGGCGGAGGTGGACCAGCGGACCTCCCCGCGGGCGCGGAAGGATTCTCCCGAACTGCGGTCGCGCAATTCCAGGGTCACCGTTTCGCCGCGGCCGACGGGCTCGCTCACCCGGAGCCGGGCGCCGCCGGGAGAAATGTCGACGATCTCCGACCCGATATTGCGGCGAAACTGCGGGGTGACGCTCGGGGAGGCGCGGTAGCAGAACATCTCCACGTTGTTCAGGCGTCGGCGCGGGAACGCGCGGCGGGTTTCCGGAGTCGGGGTCATAACCATGAAAGGTAGTTCTCCCGGGGAGGATTGTCAAGAGCCGCCGGGCCCATAATGGGCCCGGTCATGGGTGCCCTCCCCCTACCTAACGCTACGAAGGCGGACCCATATCCGGATTCTTTTTCGAACTTTTTTCCCGCCCGGAGCCCGGCCGGCCGCCTCATTTCCCCGCCTCATTTCTCTCGCCTTCGGGCGGCCCGTATGTATAATGCCCCGACTTATGGACTTGCTTTTCTTTCTCCAGGACGCGGCCGGCTCGGCCGCCAGCGCGGCCCCTCAGGGCCAACCCTCGGGTCCCGGCGAACTGCTCCGGATGCTGCCCATGCTGGGCATGATCCTGATCGTGATGTACTTCCTCATGATCCGGCCGCAGAGCAAGGTTCGCAAGGAGCGCGACCTGATGATCGCCGCCCTCAAGAAGAACGACCACGTGGTCACGGCCGGCGGCATCTACGGAGTGATCAAGCAAGTCAAGCCGGACGACCCCGATCTCACCTTATGCATCGACGAGAAGAACGACGTCTGCATCCGGGTGAGCAAGGAGTCGATCGCGAAGCTGGAAGGCGACACCAAGGCGGCGCCCAAGGCCGAGCCCCAGGAAAAAAAGAGCTAGCCCGGAACGCAGGCACCCCTTCCCCCCGCCGGGCGGACCAGGACGGTTGACAGGGATTCGATTTCAGGACTTGATATGGGCCAGGACACGCGCACCCGCTTCATCGCCATCGTCGTCTTGACGGTGGTCGCCGCCTACATCGTGGCGCCGATCCCCCGCAAGCCGGAGATCGTCAAGGACGCCAAGATCAATCTCGGCATCGACCTGGCCGGCGGCGCCGAGCTGCGGTACAAGGTGCTCTTCGAACCCGGCTTCACCGGCAACCGCGAGGCCGCCACCAAGATCGCGACCGACGTCATCCGCCGCCGGGTCGAGGCCAAGCAGCTCAAGGAACCCAAGATCAACTCCCGCGGCGACGACGAGATCATCATCCAGCTCGCCGGCGTGGACGCCGACGGCCTGCGCGACTACAAACGGCTGATCGAAACCTCCGGCAAGCTCGAACTTCACGCCGCCGCCCCCCGCCTCATCCAGGAACAGTTCAACAAGGACCACGTGGTCCCCCAGGACTACATGGTCGTGGACAACACCGAGAGGAGCCGCGGCGGGGAATACGAAGCCTACGGCTCCCAGATCCTCATCCAGAAGCAGCCGGTCATCGAAGGGCGGCACATCGAAGAGGCCGAGGCCCGCCAGGAGATGGTGCCCGGGGGCGCCCGCTGGGTCACGTCGTTCACCCTGAACACCGAAGGCGCCAAGATGTTCGATGACGCCGCCGCGCGCCTCTATGACCAGCGGCCCGCCGGCCTCATCGTCATCATGCTGGACGGCAAGGTGAAGTCGGCGCCGGCCGTCCAGTCCCCGTCGTTCCACGGCCACGGCCAGATTTCCGGGGCGAAAGACCAGAACGACGCCAAGGAACTCGCGATCATCCTCCGCAGCGGCAGCCTTCCCGCCCCGATCGGATCGCTCGAAGGCGGCGCCGGCAAGCCCGAGTCCGAGACCTTCGTCGGTCCGACCCTCGGCGAGGACGCCATCCGGCGCGGCCTTCTGGCCAGCGGCCTGACCATCCTGGCGGTCTCCCTCTTCATGATCGTCTACTACCGCACGTCGGGATTCATCTCGGTCATCGCGATGATCCTGAACCTCGTCTACCTGATGGCCATCATGGCGTTCTTCGGCGCCACCCTCACGCTGCCGGGCATCGCGGGTGTCGTCCTGACGGTCGGCATGGCGGTCGACGCCAACATCCTGATCTACGAGCGCATCCGCGAGGAGCAGAACAAGGGGAAGAGCGCGTCCCAGGCCTTCGAGACGGGCCACGACCGCGCGTTCATGACGATCATCGACACCCACGTCACGACCCTGATCGCCGCCGTCGTCCTGTGGAACTTCGGCACGGGCCCCGTCCAGGGCTTCGCGATCACGCTCGCCATCGGCATCCTGACGACCCTCTTCACGGTGCTATTCTGCGGCAAGGTCTTCCTCCGAATGCTCCTCAGCGGCGGCATCACCGAATGGAAGATGATGAAGCTGCTCAGCAATCCGAAAATCGACTTCCTGAAGTACGCCAAGGCCTGCGTCATGGGCTCGCTGATCGGCACGGTCGTCGTCATGGGCATCTTCTTCGCCCGCGGCGAAAAGAACTACGGCATCGACTTCAAGGGCGGGGCCGATGTGGCGTTCGCGATGAACAAGGCCCAGAACATCGACCAGGTCCGGTCGACCATCCACAGCATCAAGGGCGGCGAGGGCCGCGAGAAGTATGCCGACGCGGAGATCCAGACCGTCGCCGAGCCCGGCTCCAAGAGCGCCGGCAACCTGGCCGGCGGCACGTCCCGCACCTTCCAGATGCGGACCTCCAACACCAACATCGACGAGATCAAGAAGGACATCCAGGAGGTCTTCAAGGACTCGCTGTCGCATGAGCCCTTCGAAGACGAGGCCGACAAGGACGTCGACCCCAACCCCCGCAAGCTGAACGGCGCCCCCGAAGGCAAGGGCTTCTACCTCTACGTCCGCGAGGAGAAGTTCAACCTGGCGGCCCTCCGGGCGAAGATCGGGAGCATCGGGACGGTGAAGGACATCTGCGGCCTGGATCCGCAGGGCGCCGCCCTCTTCGTCCTGGAGGAGGTTCCGGGGTCTCCCCAAGGGCTGAAGAAGCTCAAGTTCGCCCCCTCCAAGAAGGTCGGCGAGGAGCAGGACAAGGTCAGCAAGATTCGGGACCAGATCAAGGCCGCCCTGGAAGCCGAGCTGTCCTCGACGCCCTTCCTCTCCAGCGGCAAGATCGGCAGCGCGGTGGCCACCGAGCTTCGGAACTCGACGTTCTGGGCCTTCGTCGTCTCGTGGGCGATGATGATCGTCTACGTCGCGGTGCGCTTCGACTCCTGGCGCTACGGCGTCGCGGCCGTCGTCGCGCTGATCCACGACGCCCTCTTCGCGCTGGGCTTCACGGCCGTCGCCGGCGCGATCATCCCCAAGTCCTGGGGCCTGAATTTCGACATGAGCCTCAACACGCTTGCCGCGATCCTGACGGTCATCGGCTACTCGATCAACGACACGATCGTCGTCTTCGACCGCATCCGCGAAAACCTGCATACCGACAAAAAGACGACGTTCGCCCAGCTCATCAACAACAGCGTCAACGAGACGCTGTCCCGGACGATCCTGACCTCGTTCACGGTCTGGCTCTCGGCGATCGTCCTGTACGTGTTCACGGCGACGACCGGGGGCGGGATCGCGGACTTCTCGTTCCCGCTGATCATCGGCGTCATCGTCGGCACGTACTCGTCGGTATACGTCGCCTCCCCGCTGGTCCTGTGGTGGTACAAGGGGCAGCGGCCGAAGACGGCCTAGGGGCACCGGAGTTTCCCGAAGCGTCCATCCCGGGGCGGACCCGCCAAGTCCGCCCCGTTTTCATTTCCCCCGCCGGAACCGGGTCTCGAGGAGGGCCTCGGCGGGCTGGTCGGTTCGGGGATCACGACGCCGCCGTCGTTCGTCGCGGCCCGGATAGGGCGGGCCCCTTCCCCGGGAGGATGGGCGTCCAGCCCCACCGGGGTCTCGCGCATCCGGTCGTCGACGGCGACGACCTGCTCCCCCGTCGGAACGGGCGGTTCCAGGCGCCGGAACGTCGGGCGCGGCAGCTCGGGGGATCTCGGCCAGCGCGACCGTCCGCTCCCCCTTGGCCGGCAGGATCCCCGCGCCCGTCGGGCCGATCGGGATTCCCTGCGCGTGCCGGAAGGGGCTCCGGCTCAGTCCTTCTTTCGGGGATACCGGAGGAGCAGGAAGGAGGCGGGCAGCGTCGTCAGGGACGCGAAGAGGCCCATCAGGATGGCCAGGCCGGTGAAGAGGCCGAAGTAGATCGTCGGCACGAACTGTGAAAAGCACAGCATCGCGAATCCCGTGAACACGATCGACGTCGCGATCAGGATCGCGCGGCCGATCGTCGCGTGCGAGCGCCGGATGGCCAGGGCGAGATCCCCGCCCGACTTCTCGAACTCGCTCCGGAAGCGCACCGCGTACTGGATCGCCGCGTCGATCCCCACGCCCATGGCCACCGACGCGATGATGACCGTCACCATGTCGAGCGCGACCCCGAAGAATCCCATCACGCCGAGCACGAGGAGCACCGGAAGGACCTGGGGCAAGAGCACCAGGGTCGCCATGATCGGCGAGCGGAAGAGGACGAACAGCATCAGCCAGATGCCCCCCACCGCGAGGACGAACGTCTCCTTGGTGCTGCGGATCAGGGTGTTCAGCATGTTCGCGTAGAGGAGGAAGACGCCGGTCGGCCGCGCCTCGACCCCTCGGAGGTCGGTGTCTTTCTTCGACTCCAGGTACTCCCGCAGCTGCCCCAGGATCCGGTTGCGGTTCAGCGTCGGCGCGGTCTCCTTCATGCGGATGAGGACCCGGGAGACGGTGAAGTCGGCGTTGCAGAACTCGCGGACCTGGTCCTTGGCCATCCCGGTCACCAGGCCGAGGATCTGGGCGTCCTTGGCTTTCACTTCCCCCGTCTTGGGATTGGCGAACGCCTTCTTCGCCTCGTCGACCAGCGTTTTGAGCGAGCGGACATTGCCTTTCTCCGGGACGCCGTCGATGAATTTCCCGACGGAGTCGAGCGCCGCCAGGCCCTCCGGGGTCTTGAAGAAGCCCGGCGTGGGCGACGTCAGGAGGACCTCGAACGGCGTCGTGCCGCCCATGCGGTTGTCGATGTAGTCGAGCCCCTGATAGATCTCGCTCCGGCTGCGGAAGTAGTCGATGAATTTGGTCTCGACCTTGATCTTCGTGGTGCCCCAGATCGAGACCGCCAGGACGGCGAGGCTGAAGATCACGACGGCCTTGGGCGCTCGCAGGACGAGCGTGAGCAGGACCTTGAGCGGGCCGCGAGGCTCCGCGTCCCTGCCGGCTTCCCCGCCGCGGACGGCCGGGAAGGCCAGGACGGTGGCGGGGAGGAATAGCATGATGACGGCCAGGCTGATGCCCATCCCGATCGTCATCATGACGCCGAACGTCCGGACGGGGAAGATGCCGCTGGGAATGTGAGCGGCGGTGCCCACCATCGTCGCCAGAACGCTGAACAGGCAGGGACT
>Ga0209579_10002430_pt1 | contig 14319 bp, 10 predicted proteins | sample Coa_R1_2_FD_187152 | JGI IMG/M metagenome (GOLD analysis project Ga0209579, IMG submission 187152) | Surface soil microbial communities from Centralia Pennsylvania, which are recovering from an underground coalmine fire - Coalmine... | ecosystem: Environmental > Terrestrial > Soil >... | reverse complement strand
ATTTCAAAAATCGTCGCCGGTCGCAATGGAGGTGGTGACCTTCCGCCACGGACGCTCTACCAACTGAGCTACAACGGCATTTCAAAAATCGTCGCCGGTCGCAACGGGGGTGGTGACCTTCCGCCACGGACGCTCTACCAACTGAGCTACAACGGCATTTATAAAAGTCGCTCGCCGATCGAGTCACCGAGCTTCCAACCAACGATCGACCTTCTAACTCCTCGTTTATCACGAAGCGGAACCGGTGACCTTCCGCCACGGACGCTCTACCAACTGAGCTACAACGGCAAAACTCTAAACTGGTGGACAGGGAAGGATTCGAACCTTCGTACGCCGCAAGGGCGGACAGATTTACAGTCTGTTGGCTTTAACCACTCACCCACCTGTCCGTCGCCGCACGCTCCCGATTGCTCATCAAAAAAGGATAACCGCAAGCGCCAACACACTTGCGCCAGGACTCGCTAGGCGTAACCCACAGTATAGCGCAAGACGGTCTCAATGCATGAATCGAAAGCGGGTTTGCAACGCATCCGCATCCGGAGTATCGTCGTCGTGTGACCATCACCCGCCGCACCATGCTCACCGCGGTATCCGCTGCAGCCGCCGCCCAGGCGCAGCGTCCCCAACCGCCAAATTGGAAGCCGAGACTCGGCGTCCTGTGTCTGTATTCCGATCGAAACCTGGAATTCGTCAAGTCGCAAGGTTTCACCAGCATGCAGCTTCGCGCCGCGGGACCGCTCGATCCGAATCGGCAGGATGATTCGGCGATCGCCGCCATCAAGGAAAAGATTCAGCGGGCCGGCATCCATGTCTCCTCGCTTGCGGTCGACGGCAACCATATCGATCCAGACCCTGAGAAGCGGCAACGGCAAAACGAGATGACCATGAAGGCGATCGAACTGGCGGGCAAGCTCGGTGTCGCCAACATCGGCGGGCAGTCCGGAAAGATTGTTGGAAAATCGCTCGAAGACCAGGTCGACGAGATCGTCCGTGTTTACACAGAAAAATATTTCCCGCTGTGCGAAAAGCACAAAGTTCGGATACTTTGGGAGCCCTATGCCGGCGGTCCGAATATCGGGACTGGCCCGGTCGGCTGGGAAGCGCTTTTCAAAGCGTTTCACGATAGCCCGCACGTCGGACTGCAATTCGACCCCTCGCACCTGGTCTGGCAGTTCATGGATCCCGTCCAGGCGGCGCGCGATTTCGTGAACAAAATCTACGACGTCCATCTGAAGGACACCGAAATTCTCTGGCACGTCGTACGCCGCGCCGGTATTCAGCCGGTTAACAACGTGCGTTGGTGGCGCTTCCGCGTGCCCGGGTACGGATCGGTGGACTGGAAAGGCTTCTTTTCTGTTCTAGCGGAGTCCGGCTACACCGGGGCGATGAACATCGAGAACGAAGACGCGTTTTACTATCCGCCCTATGAGCAGGGCGAATTCACTGAGCAGTTCAAGCGCGGCTTTGAGGTCGCCCATGAATTCCTGAAGACCCTGGTTCCACCCGTCACGGCCTAGTTTTCTTCCACTGGTAAAAACGTCCTGTAAGTACCGATAGTTTTAATTTAATCAAAATTACCGGACTTATTCGGAACAGGCACTAAAATCGTTCTTATCGAGTCCTGGGATTTTTGCGGAGGAATCCGGCCATGAAAACGTTCCGATTACCTGAGGCGAATCTCGGTCCAGCGCGAAGGGACCGTTGGAATCGGGCGCTCGTCTCCTGTCTCATTGGCTTCGTGGCTTTTTGCGCGGCGCCCTCAATTCACGCACAGCCGGCGGTTAGCGTCGCCCATTTTGGCGCTAAAGCGGACGGGATTCTGAGAACGGACGGCGCAATGAGCGCCGGGTCCTCCGCGCTCACTTCGTTAACGGGTACGTTTACGTCCGCTGATGTTGGTAAGTACATCCAAGCAATCGGAGCCGGGCCCGGCGGAACTTCGGGAACCGATGGAGCCATGGCTGCCACATCAGCGGTCCTCAGTTCGGCATCCGCCAATTTCGCCTCCTCCGATGTCGGGCGCGGCATTATCGTGCTCGGCGCGGGACCGCTTGGAGGCAATCTGATCACTACGATTGCCGGCGTCAGCGGGCCAACGTCGGTGACTCTGAACGCCGCGGCGGCGCTGGGCCTTAACAACGCCACCTACTACTACGGAGCGATGACGCTGGAAGGAACCATCGCCGCCGTCACGAATCCGACTACTGTCCAATTAAGCTCGCCGGCTTACGCAACCGTCACCGGCGCAATTTATGCTTATGGCACCAACAACCAGGCGGCGTTTCAGTCCGCCGTGGATGCGGCCGGCCAGGCCGGCGGAGGAATTGTCCAGATACCCGCGCCCAGCCCGTGCCCCTCGCACGCCGTTTGTGGCTACGTGATCGCGGCAACGGATCAGGCGTCGTCGCCCGTGCCTGGCGCTGTAAAAATCCGGTATTCCAATGTCTCCTTGATGGGGCTGGGTTCGCCGGCGAATCTATTTTGCCGCGGGGCGTGGGCCGCCTACGATAACAGCACGAAATTTCCCGGCCAGCGCGCCACCATCCGCGGAAACTGCCTGGCGATCGGGGATGGCCAAGGGCCGAACGGAGCGGCCGGCGAGAGCGTGTCCAACGTGACGATCGCCCGAGTTCACTTGTATGGCATGACCAATGGCAATACCTTCAACACCAGCTTTTCCCCGACCGATCCGCCGTTGACGACCACGGGTGACGGATGGGACATCACCCACAAGGGAATTTATCTCTTTGAAGGCGGCACATTTTCGAATATTCGTATCGATACGGTTTCGATCCAGGACTTCAAGGGAGAGAACATATTTTCGGGCGGGTCGACCGTCACGGGCGCGGTGATTCAAAACTCGAGCATGACGAACTTCAACGGAGACGGAATCTCCATGCTGGCGGCGGACCTGATGGTTCTTAACAATACGATGTCCAACGGATCGAACGCCGGCGTTGAGAACGCGACCATGGGTTCGGGCAGCGGGGCGCTTCGCCGACAGATCTATATCGGGAACTCGATATCGCTGATGCCCAGGGAGGCAATCGTGATCTACGGTGTCGACGGCACGGTTACAACGGGCACCGTACAAATCACCGGCAATTACCTGGACACGATTGGGCAGATCAACGGCAGCGCCGGTCAAACCGGCATTCTGGTGATTCCGCAGAATGGAGGCAACAACGTAGCGCCGGCCAATGTCTCCATCGCAGGCAACGTCTGCCATGATTGCCGCTCCTTCGGCATCCTGGAGACCAGCGGCAACACCCAGGTTTACGCGAATCTTTTTATCGTGGATCAGTACGACGCCTATAATTTTCTGTCGTTCACGTTCCCGATGAACAATTTCCTGATTACCGGGAACGGAGGATACGCCACGGGAGCGGGCCACACTCTCAACACCGTTTATGTTCTGAATCCAGGCTACATGTCCGGCAATTTCTCATGGAACAATGTGTCCGTGCTCGGCAACATCTGGAAATTCCCCGGAACGTCCAACTACACGTTCTATACGACGCAGCCGCCCGGATGGAATCTGGTTACCAACAAGAATGTGATCTGGGGAACGGATGTGTGCGCCGGTTGTACCTACCCGGATGTGAATCACGGCCTGGTGAATCTCTCCACCTGGCTGATCATCGAGCCTTTTGGCCCGGTTGTTTACGTCACGGGAAATACCGCTTCGGTGACCGCCACGATTGACGCCAGTAAGGAACAAGCCGGATCGCTGATTCAGATCGTGAATCAGGGAGCGTTTCCGGTCGTCTTCACGTCGGACGCAAATCTGAGTCTGGCGAGTCCAGTTACGGTTGCTCCCGGCGGTTCGGCATCCTTCCGCTACGATGGCGGACTTCAAAAGTTCAGATTGGCGAGATAGCTCCCGCGTTCGCGCCAGGAACGCTCACGGTGCGATCAGGCGAGGCACCGTGCCGGATGTCCTGAGGCGGACCACCAGATAGCGTTCATCCGGCACGGAGCCGAATACGTACGGAAGTGGCCCCAGCACGCCCGCATAGAACCCTCCGCCCACCTGGCGGCTGGTGGTGGTGACGCCGACGTTGACTTTGAGAGCAAACGTCGACTGCGATTCGACGAGTTCCCGCGGGATCCGCGGGGCGTTGGTGGCCGTCTGCGGGATCACAATGATGTTCCCGGAGCGAATTTCGTAGGAATCGTAGTCGACCGGCCGGAACCCGAGGAGCTGCATGTAGTACTGAAATCCCCAATGGCCTTCAAAACTCACCGTGACCGGATCGGAGCCTATGTGGTCGCGAACGTACTCAGCCGCGTCACGGGCAGAGCCGGCGAAACGGGCGTCGGCGAACGCGACCCAAATCGAGACGATTCCGGAAAGCGCCAGCGGCGCTACGACCTTGGCCCGCCGCCATCCCCCGCCGAAAACCCCGGCCGCATCCAGCCGGCGAGCGAGAAGAATGCCGGCCGGAGGGATCAACGGCAATACCGACCTCGCATTAATCGTCCAGTTGAAAAACGTTGCAAAGACGAACGTTCCCACAACCCACGATCCTAGAAACGCCGAGTCGGCGTCTTTCCGCTCCCGCCAGTCCGCGAACGCGATTCCGAGAAGGGAAATCCCCCCGGCGACGAAGATCCCGAGTTGCAGGCTTAACGGGCCGAAGCCCGGCGCGGCTCCGCCGGTCGGCGACGGAATCCAGCCGGCGGCAAAGGCGAGCGCAAATGCAGCCGAAAGGATCGCGCCGATCCAGATTTTCGAGCGAGACCACAGGACCGGAATGAACGTCAAAGCGGTCAGCGCGCAGCCGCCAACGAAGGCAAGCCCGAACGGAGCATTCAGTATCCGCGCCCACCGCGTCGTCTCGTCATCGAGTGCGTAAGCAGCGGCCTCGGCGAGCAATCCGGTGCCGTAATGTTGTCGCGTCCAGAACTGGTATGCCGTCAGGGTCAGGACCGGCAGCAGCAGGAACAGCATCCGTTTCTCCGCGCGCCCGCGCCGAAGGATTGAGTAGAGCAACAGCAGCGGGATCAGGGCGATCCCGAAGTATTTCGTCAGGGCGCAGACCGCGATCAGCAGGGCGGCGGACGCGACCATGGCGGGGCTTTCGCGATCCATTCCTTCCAGCCACAATGCCGCGGCCAGAATCCAAAGGGCCAGCATCGTCGTATCGCACATGACGGTTGTGCTGGACACCAGGAACCCGGGCGTCAGAAGCGTCGCGATGGCCGCGAACGACGGATATCGGGTAAATCTTTGGGCCAGGTAATACGTCCCCAGCACGGCCACCAGAGCGGGCAGGAGAAACGCGAAATGGAGCGTGGGCTCGGACCATCCGCCCAGTTTGCCGGCCGCGGCCATGTAGTAGGAAGCGGCCGGAGGATTCTCGGTGACTTCGGACATCGGCGCGCTTTCGGTGTACCAGACCACCGGAAAGTTGTACGGGTCCAACGGATGATGGGTTATGTTTTGCGCGGCCCAGAGGAACAATGGGTCGTCGATGTGGAACGCTTTCCGGCAAAACGGCGCCAGGCAAATCAGCGTCAACGCAGTCAGCAGCAGCCGGGGCTTTCGGTACAGCAAAGAACTCATCGCGAAGCAGACGACTTTTTCCTGAAATTCAGTCGAGGAAGCCTGGCTGTCCGATACGGTTCCAATACCGCAATATAGCCCACGCCCGACGTTCCTGCTACGAACATCCGGCACAGGATAGGAAGCCTGATATGCTGGCTCGGGATCTGCAGCAAGCGGGTCCCGGCGTTTTGTAGCGGCAGACTAAATTTTGTAGCGGCAGACTAAAGGAGAATGAATGGCGAGACCGACAGACGAAGCGATCGCTTTTTTCGACGAAGCCGAGAAGCACATCACGCAGGCTGGACTAAAACTGCATAATCTTAAATTGAGCGATACGGACAGGCAGCTTGTGGACCTCGAGATCGCGCGCGGTCTTTGGACGATGGCAGGCGGATTAAGCAAACTGAGCACCGGCCTGCGGGCTACTTACATTCTGCTGGAAGAAGTGAAAGCGGCGATCGATAAAAGGAAGTGACGCCGGGGAACGCGAAATTGGCGAGCTAACTTTGGACAGTCCGATCCCCAGAGCTATGTTTCGGGTAAAGCCTAACTCTCTTCCCATCGGATAGAAGGAAAGGCCGCGTGAAAATTTACCTGAAGCGAGTGGTTACAGACCATCTCACGCTATGCAAGATTTGTGCGGGAGATAGCTGGGTAATGAGGGAACTACAGGACCGGCAGGTACCGGGAATTGTGTGCAAAACCATTCTTTCTTCTGTGTTGCGTACTTATCGTTTTAGAATAGAAGTTTCGCCTTCTCGTTTGCTGGCAGTGTGAGTGCGAAGTAGTATGAAATCAGCAAATCGGGGAGCAGCGCAACGGTGAGCAGGAGAGTTTTGAGATTCACAGTATGTCGAGCGTCCTTTACGGTTTCGTGCTTTTCTGCATCATTGCTTGGATAATGGCGTCTGACACGCCCGCTTTGCGGAGTTGGACCAAATCCTCAATCTCCAACGTGAATGCAGTTGCGGTGCTGTTGATCTTCTGAATGACCAGATCGTCCCCGAATCCAGCGTTCCAAAGCTTTACAACATCGTCGTTGGACATCGTTTTGGGAACCGCTGAGACCTTGTCGAGTTTGAAATCAAAAGTTTGCACGGGAATTATGTAGTACACATAGCTGTTCTGTCCATTAAAGCTGTGCCAAGTCATCTCCTGCGTGATGTTGACGTCCTTTGCTTCGAATCCAGCTAACTCCACATGCAGAATGACAGGCTGACTGAGGCGTTTTGACATGAGCGAACTCTTGTGAGCATTGAAAGCATACTCGCCGACGCGGTAGCTCAAAGGTGTCACGCCGATCGCCTTGCGGTTCCAAGAGACGGTTGCTCCAGGCGGCGTCGAGGTGATCGTTACTGAATCCGAAGACGCGCAGAGGGCCGTCAGTGCGGTGACGAAGGTTACTAAGATGGTTTTCATAGTGTTGAGCCTTGTTAGTCAAGAAACAAGGGATCTTATCACAGAAATCGGCCATCAATCCAGGTTTCTGTAGCCCGCGCTGTGGCGATCATGTTCCAGAGAGTATTCCGAATACGGGCGCGGCACGGGCTTGAATACGAGAGTATTAGGCACGATTAAGTCGGGACGATTACCATGTTTTTTCGAGAAAGGTTCGTGGCAATGCTGCCAGCCCGCCCAAGTTGCGAGGCCCTTGAGCTCCGAGTCATCCCCGTGGGTGGCGACAGATGGCAAATCTGAATTAACGACGAGGCGTGGAAGATTGAGCCAGCTGACGAAAAGCCACTAATCCCTAGGCGGTCTGCCAACGGGCCCGAGTCAGCCAAACGCGAGGCGATCCGCCAGGGGATGTCTTACCTCCCTGAACCCTGCCGTCGTTGGGTGGGTCTGAAACGGGACTCGCCGTAGTCCCGTCAGAAAACTGTTCTAGACGAGTTTTAGCGGCCTTTATGTTATGCTCTCAACAGATGATTTGATGTTCAAAAAAAGACCAGCTATTGAGCATCTGATCTTATGTTTTTGAGTGTCGCTGGGATGTCTGTAGGTTGTTGATTCTAGCTGGCGTAGCTCAGTTGGTAGAGCATCTGATTTGTAATCAGAGGGTCGGGGGTTCAAGCCCCTCCGCCAGCTCCATGAGTCGGAACGTCTTCAACGCCGCCTAAGGCAGGAGATTCACAATACGGAACGAAAAATCTTCTGGCTTACCTTCACCATCCTGGGGCTTGGAGCCGACGTTGTTCTACCGGTGTGGTGGGCCTTGGGTGCAACGATTCCGATTTGTCTCGTGAGCTGGTGGGTGGCTTATCGAAGCGACTGGTTTTAGCCCGGATTCAGGCGCCGCTTGCGGTGTACGGATGGACGATGACTCCGCGTGCGGACACTTCTTCCAGCAGTTTGCTCACGGCCGGAGACATTTCCCCGTTTCCAGGCACAGTCACCGCCCATTCCAGGTTCTCCCGGAATTCGCGGGTAACGATCTCCCAGGGGGCGAGCGCCGGCGGTTTTGTGGATTCGATCTGAATGACTGACCAGTAGTGAACCAGTGCCAGCGCCGAGGCCCGGTCCGGTAGCGGGCCGCGCACGATGAAATGATTATCCCCGTGCACGAGAATACCGACCACTGGTTGTGAGGCCGCGCGATCCTATGGCTTTTCGCTCGAAGGAGGGACCAGGCCCTTGATACGCAGGTACGTGATCAGGTTCCCGTAGTGCTCGAAATCGTGCGAGACGTTGAAATTCAGGATGCCACTCATGGTGCGCTCGCCTTTGCCGAATTTCATCATCATCTGGCCCTTGGCGTCGACAAGCGCGTCGTAGGCTCCGTCACAATACGCGAACGACTTCTTCAGTTCGGCCACCAAAGCGGCCTTCGAAGTGACTTCCTTCTCGATCTTCGTGTCCTTCGTCTCGCCCTTGGCGGCGCTGCAGAAGAAATACTGATCGTCGGCCAGATGCCCCAGAATCGCGCCGAAATTTCGAACGTCGGGTGACGGTTTGAACGAGTAGTTCGCTTCCGGCATCTTCTCGGCCGACTTGAGAATGTAGCCCTTCACCGTCGTGTAGAGCTCTTTCGTCTCTTTGCTCATCGGGTTCTGAGCGTGGAGCATGCACGCGCTTGTCAATACCAGGAGTGTCTTGGTCATCAAATGTCCTTTCGACTGGTGCACACATTCACCCCCAAGACCGGCTTTGGAAAGAATGACGGTGCTCCGAACCTGCCCGCCTGGGAAAAAAGGCCCAGGGGCAAAACCCAGGCTAGCAGATTCGGATTGACGGGAATTCGCAGTGGAACAGAGCAGGGCGCCTTTTACGATTTACTTATGCTTTCTTTATACTTTCCTTATGCCGTATACTTGTCCTCACTGGAGAACTGTAATGTCTACATCGTTAAAGACATTGGGCGGAGTGTTCGTCCTCGCACTTTCCCTGCTCGCCGCGGATAGCCCGTTTGTGGGGACGTGGAAGCAGAGCCCAACCAAGTCCAAGATGGAGGACAGCGGACTAGGTTCTACGCGTCTTGTTCGCATTGAACAGGATGGCGCCGGCCTCAAGATATCCGTTGAGGCGACCCTGCAGGGTCAACCCAACAACTTCACCTATCAGGCGACGCTCGACAACAAGCCGACCAAGGTGACAGGGACTCCCGGCTTTGATGAGATTTGGACCATGCGCGCCGACGATCACACGATCACCGCGAGCGGAAGAAAGGCCGGCGCTGTGGTTTTTACGGATCGGCGGGTGGTATCCGGGAACGGCAAGACGCTGACCATATTCCGCTCCGGCACGAATGCCGAAGGCAAGCCGTTTAAAGCTACGATGGTCTTCGACCGGCAATAAGGCCCCGGCATAAAGCCCGTAATCAGCCTGTAACCACAACCGAACGCGACTCCGCCAGGCGCCGCGATATAATGGAGCTTGCGGTCCGATTGCATCGATTGAATCGGCTCGATCCGCAAATCCCAGGAAAAGCTTTCAAATTGTGATTTCAGTCAACGATCTTTCCATGCGCTTCGGCGCCCGTGTTCTTTTTGAAGAAGTAACCACGACCTTCCTGCAAGGGCGCCGCTACGCGATTACAGGACCTAACGGCGCCGGCAAAACCACGCTCATGAAAATCCTGACAGGTGAAATCGATCCCCCAAAGGGCTCGGTGACGCGGCCTAAGAAGATGGGGGTTCTGCGGCAGGATCAATTTGCGTTCGATGCGTTTCGCGTTCTGGACACGGTGATCATGGGCAACGCTCCTCTTTGGGAAGCGTTGCAGGAGCGCGAGAAATTCTATGCCAATGCGTCGGAGTGGACCGATGAAGACGGCATGCGCATGGGCGAGCTGGAAGGGATTGTCGGAGACGAAGGCGGGTACACGGCGGAAGCGGATGCCGCCACGCTGCTTCAGGGTCTGGATATCGGCGAAGAGTTTCACGAGCGCAAAATGTCCGAACTGCAAAGCGGCCAGAAATTTCGAGTGCTGCTGGCCCAGGCGTTATTCGGCAATCCGAGCGCGCTGCTGCTGGACGAACCGACCAACAATCTGGATCTCGACTCAGTTCACTGGTTGCAGAACTATCTGCTGGTGTATCCGGGCTGCCTGATCGTCATTTCCCACGACCGGCATTTTCTCAACGAAGTGTGCACGCATACCGCGGACATCGACTATCAAAGCATCATCACGTACACCGGCTCGTACGACGATATGGTGCTGGCGAAAACGCAGATCCGTTCGCGAATCGAGGCCCAGAATGCCCAGCGCGAAAAGAAGATCGCGCAGTTGAACGAGTTTATCCAGCGCTTCGCGGCCGGCACGCGGTCTTCGCAGGTCACATCGCGCAAAAAAGAGGTTGAGCGGCTTCAGACCTCCGATCTGGCGAAATCGAATATCCAGCGGCCGTTCATCCGGTTTCAGAACCTGCGTCCTTCGGGACGGCATCCGCTCGAGATCAAGGGGCTCTCGAAATCGTACGGCGATTTGCGAGTGATTCAGAATTTCAGCGCATCCATCGCTCGCGGAGAAAGGATCGGGCTGCTGGGGCGCAACGGCGCGGGCAAGACGACGATGCTGCGTTCGCTGCTGCGGAACGCGACCGGGTTTGTGGACGCGCCGGACCGGGAATTTCCCGTGGATGGCGGGGTGGTCACCTGGGGTCACGAAGTCGCGGTCGGATATTTTTCGCAGGACCACAAAGAGTCCATTCAGCCGGGTGTGACGCTGCTGGAATGGCTGCACGAGTTCGATCCGAAGTCGTCGCAGCAGGAATTGCGCGGGCTGCTCGGCCAGATGCTGTTCAGCGGGGAAGACGCCACCAAGCGCACGGAAAATCTTTCGGGCGGGGAAGCCGCGCGTCTGATCTTCTGCCGCATGATGCTTCAGAAGCCCAACTTTCTGATGCTGGATGAGCCTACCAATCACCTCGACCTGGAATCGATTAACGCTTTGAACATCGCGCTCCAGAAGTACGACGGAACGGTTCTGCTGGTCAGCCATGACCATGATCTGGTGGAGGAAGTGGCTACCCGGATCTGGCATTTCGACCACGGCGAGATCGAGGACTTCAAGGGTCCGTACGCCGAATATCAGGTGGAAAAAACCACGGTCGCGTAACGTCCCGTAAGCGGACGCCGGGTCCCAAATCCGCGCTTTGCTGCCGCGCATTCCCGCAGATTCAAAGCGGCTTGTATGGGCGCGAACGTGCTGCACAATTGGACCATGGGCACGCTCCGTCAGGATTTCGCTTACGCGTTTCGCATGCTGGCCCGACGTCCCGGCTTCACCTTCGCCGCGGCATTGACGCTGGCCCTGGGGATTGCCGCGAACACGACCATCTTCAGCCTGATCAGCGCGGTTCTTCTGCGGCCTCTTCCATATCCGAATGCGGACCGGCTGGTGACGCTTTGGACCAGCTATCCGGAGTCGCCGGGACGGCTCGACATTTTCTCGCCGCCGAATTATCTTGACGTCGCGGCGCGGAACAGAAGCTTCGAGGCCGTCGGCGGGTATGACCAGGCGAGCTTCACGCTGGCCGGCGATGGAGAGCCCGAATATGTTCCCGGACTTAACATGACCGCGTCCATGAGCCGGGTGCTGGGAATGGAACCGCGGGTTGGCCGATGGTTCACGGCGGACGAAGACGAGGGCAATCAGACGGTGGTGGTCCTGAGCGATGCGCTCTGGCGGACGCGCTTCGGTGCGGATTCAGGCGTTCTCGGCCGCGCCATCATGTTGAATGGAAGATCGTACAAAGTCATCGGCGTGCTTCCGCCCCGCGCTGGATTTCCGTCGCCTTTGACCCAAATTTACGCGCCCATCAGTTTCTCGGCTAACGACAAATCGTCACAGAACCGCGCGAACGTGTTTCTCAACGTAATCGCGCGGATGCGTGGCGGAGTTTCGACGGCGACCGCCGAAGCGGAAGTGCGGACCATCGCAGCGGCCCTGGCGAGCGAATATCCTCAAGCCACCGGTATCCAGATGGGCGCGATTCCGCTGCAGGAAAGCATGGTGGGCAATGTACGCCCGATGCTGCTGGTCTTGTGGGTTGCGGTCGCGTTCATGCTCGCGGTGGGATGCGCGAATGTGGCGAATCTCCTGTTGACACACGCCGCGGCCCGCTCCCGGGAGTTTGCTTTGCGGAGATCGTTGGGCGCGAGTAACGGGCGTCTGGTGCGGCAGCTTCTCACAGAAAGCCTGACGCTCTCGGCTCTCGGCGGCGTTCTCGGTCTGACTTTCGCCGCCTGGGCCGTTCCGGCGATCGCGATGCATCTGCCGCAAAGTTTCCCGCAACTCCGCGATGTTACGCTCTCGCCGCAGGTCTTGTGGTTCACGCTCGCCATTTCTCTCGCGACCGGCATCCTGTTCGGAATTGCTCCGGCTCTGGGAGCCTCGCGGCGCGACATGGCGCAGTCCCTGCGCGACGGCGAACGCGGCGGACGGACGAATGTAAGCCGGCGGCTGGGCAGAATGCTGGTGGTCGCGGAAGTGGCCGCGGTCCTGGTCTTGCTGGTCGGCGCGGGCCTGGTGCTGCGGAGCCTGATGCGATTGAGCCACGTCGACCCGGGATTCCGCACCCGCAATTTAATCGCGTGGCAGATTTTTTTGCCGAACTCGCGTTATCCCAATCCAGCGGTAAGACGGTCGTTCTACCGGTCGATCATCGAGCAGACCGAAAGCCTACCCGGCGTGCAGGCGGTTGGGCTGGCGCAGCCGTTGCCGTTCGGGCCGATCGACCTTGTGGCGGACGCCGATTTCGAGATCGCGGGCCGTCCTCCGGTCTCGGCCGATCAGCGTCCGCTTGCGCTGATTACACGCGCCAGCGCGGGTTACTTCGCAGCGATGGAAATTCCGGTGCGGCGCGGCCGCGTCTTCTCGGCGCAGGACGGGGAGACGTCGAGCGTGGCCGTCATTTCAGAAGCGCTGGCGCGGCGCTATTTTCCGGGCGAGGATCCGATTGGGGCGCACCTGCTGCTCGGCAGCCAGAAGCTCGAGATGCAGATTGTCGGCGTGGTTGGCGACGTCAAGCACATCAACCTTCAGACCGACGCGCGGCCGGAGTTTTATTTGCCGATGACACGCTTCACTTCAGGCGGCGCTGGATTGGTGGTCCGATCCGCAGGCCCGGCGGCCCCGCTGATCCCGGCCCTGCGGCAGCGCGTGTGGTCGGTGGACAATGCGCTGGCCGGCAATCTGGCCGTGCCTGTGGAAGGGCTGCTTTACGCCTCGCTCGCCCCGGCGCGCCTGGCGACCGTACTGCTCGGCTTCTTCGCCGGGGCGACTTTGGCGCTTGGTTTGATCGGCGTTTACGGAGTGCTGTCGTATTCGGTCCGGCAGGGAACCCGCGAGATCGGAATCCGGCTGGCTTTGGGCGCGACCGGGAACGACGTGCTGAAGATGGTGCTGGGGGAGGCGCTCGGTCTGACGGGAGCAGGAGTGGGCGCCGGTCTCATCGCGGCTTTCTTCCTGTCGAGTTACATGAAGTCTCTTCTGTATGGCATCAGCGGCTTCGATCCGTTGACGTATGGGATTGTTGCATTCGCCGTCACGTGCGCCGCTTTGCTGGCAGCGTATTCGCCCGCCCGCCGCGCTACACGGATTGACCCAGCGGCCTCCCTGCGCGCAGACTGACGATTTAGCGCCGTAGAAACGGCCCCGGCGTCCGATATGAGAAGCAGGTGACGACTTTACAAGCCAAATTCCTGCTTGTTTTTCTGGGCGTCATGAGCGTGAACATCGCCGGCGCGCTGGTTACATTGCAGACGATCGCTTCGCAGAAGGCCGATTCGGTGGTCATAAATCTTGCCGGCGCGCAGCGGATGCTCAGCCAGAAAATGACCAAAGAGGCTGCTCTGGGCGACGCGGCGTCCGCTCGTGCGTCGATCGCCCGATTCGACCGCGTCCTGAAGGGATTGATTCAGGGTGACGCCGAACTGGGGCTGCCGCGCTGCGAAGATCCGGCCATCCTGGCGCAGCTTGTGCGCGTGAATGAGTTGTGGTCGGGCTATCGTCCTGCCATCGAGGGCCGGCTGAAGCCGAACCGCGCGACGAGTTCGGAGATGGCGGCCGCGCTTGCCGCAAATGTCCGGATTCTGACGGAGATGGATACGGCGGTTAAGCTTTTCGAATTGCAGTCCAGCGCGAAGGTCGCGCGCACGAAGTGGATACAGTTCGCGGTTCTGGCGGCCATCCTCGGCTCTCTGACGCTGACGTGGACGGGAATGATCGCGCCCCTGATGCGGCGGCTTGGATCGATTGTCGCGACGCTTACGGAGGGCTCCGGCCAGACGGCGAGCGCCTCGCAATCAATTTCGTCCGCCAGCCA
>Ga0209579_10002428_pt1 | contig 14324 bp, 14 predicted proteins | sample Coa_R1_2_FD_187152 | JGI IMG/M metagenome (GOLD analysis project Ga0209579, IMG submission 187152) | Surface soil microbial communities from Centralia Pennsylvania, which are recovering from an underground coalmine fire - Coalmine... | ecosystem: Environmental > Terrestrial > Soil >... | reverse complement strand
GACGAGCGTAGGCGCGGTGATCTTCGACAATAGCGGCCGGTGATCCATGTCGCGGATCGCTTCGCCGCAGCCGACGTAACCGTCGACCTTGGTGGCAACGAACATCTTTTTCATCCGCGCCATGGCTTCCGGCGCGCGGTCGCGGAAGCCCGATGTGAACCAGCGCTCCATATTGGCGTCGACGATGCCTTCGAGGCCTTTTTCGCGCACCAGCTTGATGCGGCCCTCCCACATGGTCTTGTCGGGGAAATAGCTCGACGTATTGGAGAGGATGAGCTTGTCGACCCGGTCACCCGCATTGGCGCCGAGCCACATGCCGACCATGCCGCCCATCGACAGGCCGCACCAATTGATCTTGGCGATACCAAGCCCGTCGAGCACGCCGACCACGTCGCGGCCGAGCCGCGCCATGGAGTAGGGGCCTTTGGGCACATCCGATTTGCCGTGGCCGCGGCGGTCGTAGCGCACCAGCCGAAAATGCTGGGTGAACGGCGCCACCTGCTCGTCCCACATATGCAAATCGGTGCCGAGCGAGTTCGACAGCATCAGCACCGGCGCACGCTCCGGCCCTTCGACCTCGACATGGATGGTGCAACCGTCATCGACTTTGATGTCGGGCATTGCTATTTCCTCCCTGGTGCTCGCACATTTGTAGCACCGCCCGCACAGGCCGCGCCAATACCCGGCGGCGGCGCAGGTGCAAGGAGTAAGTGGTATGGCGATGACGATGAACGGCGAGTATCAGCTTCCGGCGCCGCAGCAGACGGTATGGGAGAAGCTCAACGATCCGGCAGTGCTCAAAGCCTGCATCCCCGGTTGCGAGTCGCTGGAGAAGACCTCCGACACCGGCTTTCAGGCCGTCGCCACCATCAAGATCGGGCCGGTGAAGGCGCGGTTCAAAGGCGCCGTCACGCTGTCCGACATCGACCCGCCGAACGGCTACAAGATTTCCGGCCAGGGCGAGGGCGGCGTCGCCGGCTTCGCCAAGGGCGGCGCCACGGTGAAGCTTGCGCCCAAGGACGGCGGCACGCTGTTGACCTACGACGTCGAGGCGCAGATCGGCGGCAAGCTCGCGCAACTCGGCCAGCGCCTGATCAACGGCGCCGCCAAGAAAGTGGCCGACGACTTCTTCGGCAATTTTGCCAATGCGGTGAAGGGCACCTGACGCGGCCGCTGCCCACCACACGACCACGGGCGGCGCCTATGAGGCGTTTCGTCCAAGGAACCGACTTGACCGGCGGCCGGCCTCCGGTTCAGAGTAATTCTTGTTTAAGGGAGCGAAAACGGGCAAAATCGTCGAGATTTCGCCCTTCGAACCCGCCGGCAATATGAAACGCCCGGCAATTCGAAACGTTTGACCGGTATTCCTGAGGAGGAGCCCATGGCAGCCGTTTCCCTGACGGTGAACGGTAAGCCCGTCACCGCCGACGTCGACACCCGCACGCTGCTGGTGCAGCTGCTGCGCGAAAACTTGCGACTCACCGGCACCCATGTCGGCTGCGACACCTCGCAATGCGGCGCCTGCGTCGTGCACGTCAACGGCAAGGCGACGAAGTCCTGCACCGTATTGGCGCTGCAGCTCGAAGGCGCCAACGTGCTGACCATCGAAGGGTTGGCGCCGTCGGAGACCGAGCTGCATCCGATGCAGGAGGCGTTCCGCGAGAACCATGGCCTGCAATGCGGCTATTGCACCCCAGGCATGATCATGACCGCGGTCGATCTGGTGCGCCGCAAGGGCAACGATCTCGACGATCACACCATCCGCGAGGAGCTCGAGGGCAACATCTGCCGCTGCACCGGCTATCACAATATCGTCAAGGCGATCGCCGCCGGCGCCAAGGCCATGCGCGGCGGCCCAAGCGCAAAGGCCGCCGAATAGGGAAGGCTGGGTAGCGCACGCTATCCAGGGAGCGAATTGCCGGAGGGCAATGCCATGAGCGCAACCGGGATCGGCGCCTCAGTGCGCCGCAAGGAAGACCAGCGTTTCATCACTGGCAAAGGCCACTACACCGACGACATCAACCGGCCGGGACAGGCGGCGATTTATTTCATCCGCTCGCCGCACGCCCACGCCAGGATCAAGAACATCGACACCGCGGCGGCGGCGAAAATGCCGGGCGTCGCCGGCGTGTTCACCGGTGAAGAGTTCGCGAAAGACAAGCTCGGCAATCTGATTTGCGGCTGGACGGTGCTGTCGAAAGACGGCTCGCCGATGAAGATGGCGCCGCACGCGGCGCTCGCCGCCGGCAAGGCCAATTACGTCGGCGACGCGGTCGCCGTGGTGATCGCCGATACTTTGGCGCAGGCGAAGGACGCCGCCGAGAAAGTCGTGGTCGATTATGAGCCGCTGCCCGCCGTGGTCGATTCGGCCAAGGCCGCGCAAAAAGGCGCGCCGCTCATTCACGACAGCGCGCCGAACAATACGATCTACAACTGGCACATCGGCGACCCGGCCGCGACCGACGCGGCGTTCAAGAACGCCAAGCACGTCACAAAACTTGAATTCATCAACAACCGGCTGGTGCCGAACGCCATGGAGCCGCGCGCGGCTTTGGCGGAATACGATTCCGCGAGCGGCCACCTGACCTTGTGGAACGCGACGCAGAACCCGCATGTCGCCCGCCTGGTCATCGCCGCTTTCGTCGGCATGGCACCCGAGCACAAATTGCGCGTCATCGCCCCTGACGTCGGCGGCGGCTTTGGCTCGAAAATTTTCATCTATCCGGAAGAGGTCGTTTGCCTGTGGGCCGCGAGAAAACTCGACCGGCCGGTGAAATGGACCTGCGAGCGTTCCGAAAGTTTCATCACCGACGCCCACGGCCGCGACCACGTCACCAAGGCGCAGATGGCGTTCGACGGCGACGGCAAGATCACCGGCCTGAAGGTGCACACCACCGCCAATCTCGGCGCCTATATGTCGACGTTCTCGTCGGCGGTGCCGACCTTCCTCTATGCCACCTTGCTGTCGGGCCAGTACGCGATCCCGCACATCTATTGCGAGGTCGACGCGGTCTACACCAACACCGTGCCGGTCGACGCCTATCGCGGCGCCGGCCGCCCGGAAGCGACTTACGTCGTCGAACGGCTGGTGGAAGTCGGCGCGCGTGAGCTCGGCATGGATCCCGCCGACCTGCGCAAGAAGAATTTCGTCAAGACGTTTCCCTATCAGACGTCGGTGGCGTCGCTCTACGACGCCGGCGACTACGACGCGTCGCTGCAAAAGGCGCTGCAGATCCACGACTACAAAGGGTTCGGCAAGCGCAAGCGCGAATCCGAGCGCCACGGCAAGCTGCGCGGCATCGGCTTTGCGACCTATATCGAGGCCTGCGGCGTGGCGCCGTCATCGCTGGTCGGCCAGCTCGGCGCCGGCGTCGGTCTTTGGGAATCCGCCGAGGTGCGGGTCAATCCGACCGGATCGGTCGAGCTCCTCACCGGCTGCCATCAGCACGGCCAGGGCCACGAGACCACGTTCGCCCAACTGGTGTCGGAGCGGCTCGGCATTCCGATCGACAATGTGTCGGTAGTGCACGGCGACACCGACAAGGTGCAGTTCGGCATGGGCACCTATGGCTCGCGCTCCGGCGCCGTCGGCATGTCGGCGATCGTCAAGGCGCTCGACAAGGTCGAGGCCAAGGCGAAAAAGATCGCCGCGCATCTTTTGGAAGCCGCCGACGCCGACATCGAGTTCAAGGACGGCAAGTTCACGGTCGCCGGCACCGACAAGTCGGCGGCCTGGGGCGAAGTCGCGCTCGGCGCCTACGTGGCGCACAAATTCCCGACCAGCGAAATCGAACCCGGCTTGAAGGAGGGCGCGTTCTACGACCCGACCAATTTCACCTTCCCGGCCGGCTGCCATATCTGCGAAATCGAGATCGATCCGGAGACCGGCAATACCGAGATCGCCGCCTGGACCGCGGTCGACGATTTCGGCACCGTGATCAATCCGATGATCGTCGAGGGCCAGGTGCACGGCGGCGTCGCCCAGGGCGTCGGCCAGGCGCTGCTCGAGCACACCGTCTATGACGACAAGGGGCAGTTGGTGACCGGCTCGTACATGGATTACACCATGCCGCGCGCCGACAATTTTCCCTCGTTCAAGGTCGACACCACTTTCACCAAATGCCCGTCGAACCCGCTCGGCATCAAAGGCTGCGGCGAGGCCGGCGCCATCGCAGCGCCGGCGGCGGTGATGAATGCCATCACCAATGCCTTGGGCACCGAAATCATCGACATGCCGGCAACGCCCGCTTCGGTCTGGGCGGTGCTGCAGAGAACCCACAAGTTGCCGCACGCGGCATGAGACACATGAGCTAAACGGAGGACGTTCGATGTACGCTTTCACCTTTTCACGCCCGACGACGGTGCGGCAGGCGGCCAATATTTTGGCCAAGGACGAGGACGCCAAGCTTCTTGCCGGCGGCCACACGCTGCTGCCGACCATGAAGCTTCGGTTGGCAAAGCCGTCGCAGATCGTCGAGATGGGGCTGATCGAGGGCCTCTCCGGCATCGAGCAGAGCGGCCGCTCGCTCACCATCGGCGCCATGACCAGGCACTATGAGGTCAACGACTCGCCGGTGGTGCAGCAGACCATCCCGGTGCTGGCCAAGCTCGCCGGCTTGATCGGCGATCCGGCGGTGCGCCACCGCGGCACGATCGGCGGCTCGATCGCCAACAACGATCCGAACGCCGATTATCCGGCAGCCTGCCTCGGGCTCGGCGCCACCATCATCACCAACAAGCGCCGCATCAAGGCCGACGACTTCTTCACCGGCATGTTCTCGACCGCGCTCGAGCCGAGCGAGATCATCACCAAGGTGAGCTTCCCGGTGCCGAAGAAGGCCGCTTACCAGAAATTCCGCAACCAGGCCTCGCGCTTCGCGCTGGTCGGCGTGTTCGTGTCGAAACGCGGCAGCGAAATCCGCGTCGCCGTCACCGGCGCCGGCTCGAACGGCGTGTTCCGGGTGAAATCGTTCGAGGAGGCGCTGAAAAAGCGCTTCTCGCCGAAATCGCTCGAAGGCATGACCATCCCCGCCGACGGTATGAACTCCGACATCCACGGCAGCGCCGAATACCGCGCGCATCTGGTCGGCGTACTGGCGCGCCGGGCTGTCGCCGAAGCGATCGGCAAGTGAGCCTGGTGCGTGGACGTACAAACGCGAGGAGAATATCTGCAGCGAGAGCAGGAACCTCATGAAACGACGCGAGTTCGTCACGCTTCTTGGTGGCGTGATGGCCGCTCCCGCTTTCTTGTGCGGCGCCGCGCACGCGCAACAGCCTGCGATGCCGGTGATCGGTTTTCTCAGTCCCGCGACAGCGGAAGATTTGCACGCAGATCGTGTCGATACATTCCGTAAAGGCCTCGGCGACGCCGGCTTTGTCGAAGGCCAGAATGTGACAATCGAATATCGCTGGGCGGACAACCAAAACGATCAGTTGCCGGCGCTCGCGGCCGATCTGGTTCGCCGGCAGGTGGCGGTCATTGCAGTGCCGCTGAGCACCCCCGGAGCGCTAGCCGCAAAGGCGGCGACCACCACGATTCCGGTCGTGTTCTACGTAGGGTCGGATCCGGTCGCGCTCGGACTTGTCGCCAGCCTCGCACGGCCTGGCGGCAACCTCACCGGAGTGACCTCGTTGAGCGTGCAAGTGGGGGCCAAGCGGTTGGAGTTGGTTCATGAGTTGCTCCCCCAGGTTCACATCATTGCGCTCCTGGTCAATCCGACCAGTCCCTTGGCGCAGACCGAGATCAAAGACGAGCAAGCCGCTGCAGAGAAGCTCGGCCTCGAGCTGCATGTCCTGCAAGCCTCCACCGAACGCGATTTTGATGAAGTCTTTGCCGACGTCGCTAAATTGCGCGCCGGCGCACTTGTGATCGGGCCGGATTCACTGTTCACCAGCCGGCAGAAAGATCTCGCCGCCATGGCGCTCCGCCATTCCGTGCCCGCGATCTACCAATTTCACGCATTCGCCGCGGCGGGCGGCCTTATGAGCTATGGAGCCAGTCTTTCAGATTACCATCAGCTTGGCATATTTACCGGCCGCATTCTCAAGGGCGAGAAGCCGGCCGACCTGCCGGTCCAGCAATCCACCAAGGTCGAGCTTACGATCAACCTCAAGACCGCCAAGGCGCTCGGTCTGACTGTCCCGCTCACGCTGCTAGGCCGCGCCGACGAGGTGATCGAATGAATCTGATGACGTCGGTCTGCGGAGCGTCGCCGCGCTGACTATTCCGGCTTGTCGAGTTCGGCGAGCAGATCATGCAGATCGAGCGGATTGGTGAACATCCTTAAACCCCCATCCTCGCGCTTCGGCCACATCTCCTTGGGCCGGTCCCAATAAAGCTCGACGCCGTTGTCGTCGGGGTCGCGCAGATAGAGCGCCTCGCTGACGCCGTGGTCGGAGGCGCCTTCGAGCGGGATTTTGGCGACGACCAGCCGGCGCAGCGCGTCGGCCAGGAGCCGCCGGGTCGGGTACAGGATCGCGGTATGGTAGAGGCCGGTGGTGCCCGGCGCCGGCGGCGCGCCGCCGCGGCTCTCCCAGGTGTTGAGCCCGATATGGTGGTGGTAGCCGCCGGCCGAGATGAAGGCGGCGCCGGGTCGGCTGGTGGTCAGCGTGAAGCCGAGTACGCCGCAATAGAAATCGAGCGCGCGCTGCAGGTCGGCCACTTTGAGATGCACATGGCCGATCTTGACCCCGTTGTCGATGGTCGGGAATGTAAGGGCTGCCTTTTCGAGTGCGGCTGACTTGGTCATTTGCTTAATCCTGGGCTCCGGCAATGGTCGGATTCGCTCCGCAGATTTAAGCCACCCGCCCGCTAGGATAAAGGCCCCGTGTACCTGATCGACTATTGGCGCGCCTCGTCCTGCAAGATGGCGATCATGCGATCGATAACATCGTCGATTTTTGTCCCGGCGGGAAACTCGATCACGTTATTGGGGTCCTCCTCCCAATATCCTTTTGAATGCGTGCGATATCCTTCGATCTGGTATTTCCCGTCCTTTTCGTAGATCGACCACGGAGATGTGCCTCGCATAAATGCCGACCAGCTCTTGTCGCCTGTATATTTCAGGAGGATCGGGGGCTTGTGAGCGTCTTCAATCGATGGAGCAATGAACGCGTTGTCTTTTGGAATCGTGTTCCGCAACGCGCGGCGCAAAGCTTCGGTATCGGCTACAGGGACGACGGTAACAGGGTCAGTGATTCTGTAGCGAGCTATCCCCTGGTTGACGGTTGTTGGCAAATAGACCTTGCTCTTCTTCAAATACATTTTGTACAGCATGTTGCCCACTTAGAATTCGGAGATGATGATATCTACAGGCCGCGTTTTGTGCCGTATTGCGATCCCACGGACTTCCTCGATAACAATTCGCTGAGCATCGGTCATGCTGCCCTTGGGAACAACTAATTGTACCGCTCGATCTGCGATATCTGTTTTTTTGATTGATAGATCTCCCCAATCGGCGCCATCGAAGCCCCGCACTCTCGCGACAAAGTCTTCAAGTCTATATGTTAGGATTGCGTCCTTTTGGTAACTCGCAGCATTGAGGTCGATGGATTTGACGCTGGTAGCGACGCCATTGGGAATCTTGTCGATAACGGGGTAGTTGGATGGAAACGTCGGATCGCCGAACACCTCGTTGATCTTCTGCCCGCGCAATCCCCACCCCAGCTTCCATACCGGCGACGGGCCCGCAGGCGTGCCCAGGACACCAGCCTCTCCGGCCGTGCCTAGGAGACCCGCCCCGGCCAGGACAATGGCATTGATTAATTCCCGGGTTCCGACGCGTTCCGCCGGGTCGGCGCGGGTGTAGAGATCGATGTGGTCGAGGACACTCTGTCGAGTCTCGCGAGTGACGTCCGGCCTGAGAACAATGCTTAGTTTGCGGCCGAGGTCATGAGCCGCGTCTTCCCAGCCGACATCTTCGAAATACCTTTTGATCTCTGCCCGGATCGCCGCCTCATCTTGCGGTGTCGCGTTTGCGAGCCATTCCGCGAAATCAGCCAACTCATCGATGCGCTTCGCGTGCCGAAGTCTGACCCATTTGTCACCCGGGCTCGTCGGCGCATCCGAGCTTTGGCTCGGATTTTCGTTCTCCGCTGTTCGGATGGGTGAAGGCTCGTTGCCCGAACCGTCGGTCGGCGCAAACCAGCCGGGATTGGGTGGCGTGCCGGTACGCGGATGAAGCGCCGGATTCCAATCGCCGCCGCCGCTTTCGTCGCGCGCGTATTTGAGGAGGACGTCCACCGCCTCCATGGCGTCGCGCGTGGCGTGGTCCGGAAGGTCGGGGAGGCGCAAATGCACCGCTGCGATCCGCGCCAAGCCTTGGTCGCCGGCGTTCAAGGCGGCGGCCACGGTGGCCAGCCCCGGCATGATCCGGCTGGCGGAGTAGTTTGTTCGGTAAGCGTGGCTAAGCAGTTGCTCGATCGCGTCGCGCTCGCGCACGACGAAGCGGCCGTCGCGCCGCTCGATCAGCGGCGTGCGGCCGAGCAGCAGGCCCTGGTCGGAGCAGGCGAGGCCGAGATTGTTGGGGGCACTTGTTTCACTGAGACTCCAGATTCGTGGAATCATTTCGGTCCCATGATCGGCGACTTATATGCTTTAAATCCTATGATGTCAAGACAAATATGATTGATATCCTATAGCGGATTGCAAGGCCCGCCCGGCCGCGGCGCCGAATGGGCATTTGATCGCCATGCCGAAGGCCTATATCCAGTTGGCATGAAACCGGTTTCTTCCTCCCATTCGTTGCCCGCCTCGATCGACGCCACGGTTGATCTCCTCGCCGGGGCCGATTATCTCGCCGACCGCTCGCTCGGCACCGTGCTCTACCTCGCGCTCAAGATGGGCCGGCCGATTTTCCTTGAGGGCGAGGCCGGCGTCGGCAAGACCGAGATCGCCAAGGTGCTCTCGCAGACGCTCGGCCGCCGCCTGATCCGGCTGCAGTGCTACGAAGGCCTCGACGTTGCGGCTGCGGTCTACGAATGGAATTACGCGGCGCAGATGATCGCCATCCGCGTCGCCGAGGCCGAAGGCGCGCGCGACCGCCAATCGCTCGAACACGACGTGTTCTCCGAGCGCTTCTTGATCAAACGTCCGCTGCTGCAGGCGCTCGAGCCCGACACCGCGGGCGCGCCGGTGCTGCTGATCGACGAGATCGACCGGACCGACGAGGCGTTCGAGGCGTTCCTCCTCGAAGTGCTCGCCGACTTTCAGATCACCATTCCGGAAATGGGCACGGTGAAGGCCGCCCATCCGCCGGTCGTGGTCATCACCTCGAACCGCACCCGCGAAGTCCACGACGCGCTCAAGCGCCGCTGCCTCTATCACTGGGTCGGCTATCCGAGCGCCGAGCGCGAGCTCGCCATCGTGCGCACCAAGGTGCCGGGGGTGAGCAAAAAACTCTCCGAGCAGGTGGTCGCCTTCGTGCAGGCGCTGCGCAAGCAGGATCTGTTCAAGTCGCCCGGCGTCGCCGAGACGCTGGACTGGGCCGCGGCGCTGTCCGAGCTCGACGTAGTCGCGCTCGATCCTGCGACCGTGTCCGACACCCTCGGCGTGCTGCTGAAATACCAGGACGACATCGCCAAGCTCGAAGGCTCCAAGGTCAAGGAAATGCTCGACGAGGTGAAGTCGGATTTACGCGCGGCGGAATAGTGCCCCTCTCCCGAACGGGAGAGGCGTAGGCGTCCTCCGGACGCCGTTGTTGAACTAAGAACGCCGATGCGGAGCATCGGCTATGCGCGCACAGCGCGCCGGGTGAGGGCCCCGGCGGTGCAGGAGAATCTCAGGAGCCATGACCGATAGGCCGGAACCCCCTCACCCCATCCCTCTCCCCGCTGGGGAGAGGGAGGAGTCTGGCCGCCTCGCCGAGAACATCGTCTACTTCGCCCGCGCCTTGCGCGCTGCCGGCATTCCGGTCGGCCCCGGCTCCGTGCTCGATGCGCTGGAAGCGGTGAAGGCCGCGGGCGTCGGCACCCGCGATGATTTTTATTGGACGCTCCACGCGGTGTTCGTGAAGCGGCACGAGCATTCGGTGCTGTTCGACCAGGCGTTTCGCATCTTCTTCCGCCGCCGCGGCTACATCGATCAGCTGTTGGCGATGATGCTGCCGCAGGCGCCGTCGGGGCCGCCGCAACCGCCCCAGGCCGGCGCCACCCGCGTGCACGAGGCGCTGTTCTCCGGCCTCGACGACAAGCTCAAGAAAGAGCGCGAGATCGAGCTCGACACCCGCATGACCGTGTCGGATCGCGAAATCCTGCAGAAGAAGGATTTCGCGCAGATGACCAGCGCCGAGATCGCCGCGGCGAAAGAGGCGATGAAGCGTCTGGTGCTGCCGCTCGCCGAAATCCGCACGCGGCGGCTGGCGCCGCATCCGCGCGGCCATCTGATCGACATCCGCCGCACTTTGCGCGCCAGCATGAAAGGCGGCGGCGATTTCATCGATCTGCGCTTCATCGGACCGAAGACCAAGCCGCCGCCGATCGTGGCGCTGCTCGATATTTCCGGCTCGATGAGCCAGTACAGCCGCATCTTTTTGCATTTCCTGCACGACCTCACCGACGCGCGAAAGCGCGTCAGCACGTTCCTGTTCGGCACCCGGCTGACCAATGTCACCCGCGCGCTGCGCGAGCGCGATCCCGACGACGCGCTGTCGGCCTGCTCGGCGAGCGTGCCGGATTGGTCCGGCGGCACGCGCATCGCGTCGTCGCTGCACATCTTCAACAAGCTGTGGGCGCGCCGCGTGCTCACCCAAGGCGCCATCGTGCTGCTCATCACCGACGGGCTCGAGCGCGACGCCGACGATTCGCTGGCCTTCGAGATCGACCGGCTGCATCGCTCGTGCCGGCGCCTGGTCTGGCTCAACCCGCTATTGCGCTTCGAAGGGTTCGAGGCCCGGGCGCGGGGCATCAAGACCATGCTGCCCCATGTCGACGAATTCCGGCCGATCCATAATCTGGAGTCCATGGCGGGCTTGGTCGCGGCGCTCCGCCGCGGCGGCGACCGCGCCGGCGACCCCAAAGCCTGGATGCAAAAGGTTGCGTGACGCGCTATATTCGTAAGAATATAGCGCCATAGACTGACAAGGAAATGGAGACGGATATGCTGTCAACCGACAACGACATTCTCAAAGCCGCCGAGGACTGGCGCAAAAAGGGCAGGGCAGTGGCGCTCGCCACCGTGGTCGAGACCTGGGGCTCGGCGCCGCGGCCGGTCGGCTCCAATCTGGTCATCGACGGGGAGGGCAATTTTCTAGGTTCGGTGTCCGGCGGCTGCGTCGAAGGCGCGGTGGTCACCGAGGCGCTCGACGTGATCGAGAGCGGCAAGCCAAAAATGCTGGAATTCGGCGTCGCCGACGAGACCGCCTGGAAGGTCGGCCTGTCCTGCGGCGGCACGATCCGGGTTTTTGTCGAGAAGGTGGAGTAGAATGAACCCGCCATGAAATTCGACATCCTCGCCACACTCAACGCCGAGCGCGAAGCGCGCCGCGCCGTCATCCTCGTAACCAATGTGGCAAGCGGCAAGTCGCGTCTGGTCAAAGCGGCCGACGTGCCCAAGGATCCGCTGCGCGCAGCGCTCGCCGAGCGGCTGCGCACCGGCAAGAGCGGCATTGTGGACACCCCTGAAGGCCACGCGTTCTTCACCGTCTACGTGCCGGCGCCGCAACTCGTCATCACCGGCGCCGTCCATATCAGCCAGGCGCTGGCGCCGATCGGAAAACTACTCGGCTACGACGTCACTATCGTCGATCCGCGCACGGCGTTTGCGTCGCCCGAGCGCTTTCCCGACGTGAAAGTGGTCGCCGCGTGGCCCGATGAGGCGTTGCCGCCGCTCAACGTGGATCGCTACACCGCCTTCGTCGCGCTCACCCACGATCCGAAAATCGACGATCCGGCGCTGACGCACGCGCTCGCGCGCGATTGCTTCTATATCGGCGCGCTCGGCTCGCGAAAGACCCACGCGCGCCGCATCGAGCGGCTCAAGCAGCAGGGACTGACCGACGCCGATCTGTCGCGCATCCATGCGCCGATCGGGCTCGACATCGGCGCGGTGTCGCCGGCCGAGATCGCGGTCGCCATCATGGCGCAGATCACGGAGAAGCTGCGCGAGGAAGCCGACGCCGAGCCGGCCATAAAGGCGGCGTCATGAAATTCGGGGCGGTGGCGCCGAAGAACGCGCGCGGCGCGACCGCCGTGCACACCATCCGCCAGGGCGATCTGGTGCTCAAGAAGGGCACGCTGATCGGGCCTGCGGAGATCGCCGCCCTTGAGGCCGCCGGCATCAAGGACGTCGTGGTGGCGCAGCTCGAGCCGGACGACGTCGCCGAAGACATCGCCGCCGCCGAGATCGCCAAGAAAGTCGCCGGCCCTGGCGTGCATATCGACCGCGCCTTCACCGGCCGTGCCAATCTGTTCGCGCAAGTGCCGGGCGTGCTGGTGGTCGACAAGGACGCCATCGATCGGCTCAACCGGGTCGACGAGGCGATCACGTTCGCGACGCTGCCGGCGTTCAAGCCGGTGGTCGCCGGCGAGATGATCGCGACGGTGAAGATCATTCCGTTCGCGGTCGCCAAATCCGCGCGCGATGCGGCGCTGGCCGGCGTGAAAGAGCCGCTGTTGCGGGTCGCGCCCTATCGCATCCGCAAAGTCGGCGTGGTGTCGACGCTCTTGCCCGGTCTCGCCCCAAAGGTGATCGAGAAAACTTTGAAGATCACCGCCGAGCGCCTGGCGCCGGCCGGCGCCAGCATCGTCGCCGAGCGGCGCGTGCCGCACGAGCGCGCGGCGCTGGCGCGTGCGCTCGACGAAGTTCTCAAGGCGGGGGCGGAATTGGCGATCGTGTTCGGCGCCTCGGCCATCGCCGATCGCCGCGACGTTATTCCCTCGGCGCTGGAAGCGATCGGCGGCAAGGTCGAGCATTTCGGCATGCCGGTCGATCCCGGCAACTTGCTGATGATCGGCGACGCCGACGGCCGTCCGGTGCTCGGCGCGCCGGGCTGTGCGAGGAGCCCCAAGGAGAACGGATTCGATTGGGTGCTGATGCGGCTCCTCGCCGGCTTGCCGGTGCCGCGCGAGGACATCACCGGGCTTGGCGTCGGCGGCTTGTTGATGGAAATCGTCACGCGGCCGCAGCCGCGCACCGAGCCTGCGCCGGAAAAAGGCCGCGCCATCGCCGCCGTCGTGCTCGCCGCCGGCCGCTCGAGCCGCATGGGCGGGCCGAACAAATTGCTGGCGCAGATCGGCGGCAAGCCGCTGGTCCGCCACGTGGTGGACGCGGCGCTCGCCTCGCGGGCGCGGCCGGTGGTCGTCGTCACCGGCCATCAGCGCGACAAGGTCGAGGCGGCGCTCGCCGGGCTACCGGTCAAGTTCGTGCACAATCCGCATTTCGCCGACGGGCTCGGCACGTCGCTCAAAGCCGGCATCGCCGCGCTGCCGGCGGAAGTCGACGGCGCCATCGTCTGCCTTGGCGACATGCCGCAGGTCGATGCCGCCCTGATCGACCGCCTGATCGGCGCCTTCGATCCCGACCACGGCGCGCTGGTCGTGGTGCCGACCATCGACGGCAAGCGCGGCAACCCGGTGGTGTGGTCGCGACGCTTCTTCCCCGACCTGATGACGGTCGAAGGCGATGTTGGCGCGCGCTACCTGATCGGCCGCTATACCGAAGCCGTGGCCGAAGTGCCGCTCACCGGCACCGCGGCGCTGACCGACGTCGATACGCCGGAAGCGCTCGAAGCGGTGCGGGCGGAGCTGGAAAGAACCTGAGAGATCCGCGTGCCGTCGACTTTCGGCGATGCTGTTCGATCGTGAGCGATTTTGAGCGGTCCCGCGGGGATACGCCACACTTGCTATCCGAACGAATAGGGCGTCCAGTGGACTCAAGCCTGAAGACAGGCTGGGACCGCGTCCCGCCAAGGGCTGCCAGCAAAACGGCGACCTACCGAACTCGCCGCTCAATAACAGGCAGCTATTGCCGTCGGTCGGCACAATCATCCCCAACTTTTAGATATTTTTTGGAGCGTAGGTCATGGAAACATTTCTTATCGCGCTCGCCTTGGCAGCTCTGGCTGGCGTCTGCTTTTTCCTGTTCGTTATAGAGCCGCGCCGGAAGATTTACGATTGACGACTGAAGGCGCTCGGCGCATCGCGCGGGTCCCCGGCCGTCGCGAAATGTCGGTTTAAGCCACCCGTCAAAGGGCTTGCGCCTGCAGGAGGACGATCTATCCTCTGCCTCAAGAATAAGCCCCGCCAGAACGGGGCAGCAACGTTGTCATTGGGGGGACACGCACATGGCTTCGATCGCCGATTACGGCTCGCTTTCAGATGCCGACCAC
>Ga0209579_10002424_pt1 | contig 14334 bp, 11 predicted proteins | sample Coa_R1_2_FD_187152 | JGI IMG/M metagenome (GOLD analysis project Ga0209579, IMG submission 187152) | Surface soil microbial communities from Centralia Pennsylvania, which are recovering from an underground coalmine fire - Coalmine... | ecosystem: Environmental > Terrestrial > Soil >... | reverse complement strand
TGGCGGAACACACGTGAACGTGATCTCGTTCCCGGGATCGCGGGATAGGGAGCGGAGGTCGGCAGCCGTCACGAAAGCGGCGCCTCGGCGGTCGGGCCGGAACTTGCCTCCTCCCACATAAAGCCACCCGCGATTCCCCAGCTTGGCGACGAGCTCACAGTCGCCCGCGTCGGCCCGTGCAATCATCAGATTGACCCGAGGATCGGCGAGGGTGCCGTTATCAGACGAAAGGGTCACCTGCTGGCCGACGATGGGTTTCAGGTTGCTGTCGAACGCGAGCAAGAATTCGGAAAGATTGACTCGCTCGAGGAAGCCGGCCGCCGTTGGCGGGATCCCCTCAGGGTTTCCCGTATCCAGAGGACCCAGTGTTCCGGGTCCCCGCTGCATGAAGACGACCGATCCGTGGAATCGGGTCAGGGCATCGACACTCCCGTCATGGAGGAACCCGAATCCGCGGATTTGATCCCCGGTGAAGGCATTGTCCACGGCGGGATCGGGGGATTCGGGGAGGAACAGAGGAGCCTTGGCTTGGCCGAATCTCCCCACCTTCTGGTACAGATTGCGGAGGTGCGGAATCTTGAAGATCTGAGGCTCGAACTCGAACGAGAAGCGACCGTCCGTGCCGAAGAATCCGGGCTTGTCGACGCCGAATTCCGCATTGCCATTCCGATTGAGCACGTGGCAGCCGTTACATTCGAATGCGGCGTCTGTCTTGCGGTTCTTGTTGAAGAAGAGATCCTGACCCGCCTGCTGAGAAGGGGTGAGCGAATCATCCAGATTCCGGATGGGATTGGGCGGATAGGTAATTTCCAGGACGAATCTCGTGAACGCCTTCATATCCTCTTCCGAAATCTGGTCGCTGCGGCCGTTCAAGCTCGGGAAAGCCACGTTGAACTTCTCAAATGCCGAGACTTCATCGAAGGCCCCCTGGTCGGGCTGAACGCTAGGGACACTGTTATTCTGGCGGTCCCCACGCCAATGCATCGCCCCGTGGTTGGCGAGGCCGCGAAGGCTCTGGGTGGTCATCGGTCCCTTCAGGGGCTGGAAGTTGCGACTGACCCCGAACGGCTCAGGCGGGACGGTGAAAATGCCCGCATTGGAAAGCTCCGAACTATCCGGAGTTCCCAGGTCCCATGCCAGACCGTCGAAATCCCCGAAAATGTGGCAACTCGCGCATGCCGAGTCCCCATGGGCGGAGCTGAAAGAGGCGTCATAGAGGAAGCGGCGGCCGCGAACGATATGAGCCGGCTCAGGGTTGAACATTCGAACGTGATCGACCTCACTCTTCGTCGCGAGGTCGACGATGGATATGGCGTTGTCGAAGCGGGTCAGCACATAGAGCCGTCCCCGGGGTTCATCCAGTGCCAGGCCGGTCGGTCCTCCCCCGGACACGGGGATTTGATTGGCCTCGCTCGGGGTGAAGCTGTCATCTTCCAGCTGCTCGGTGCTGAAGACGCCCACTTTGCTTGAGCCCAACGCCGCAACATAGAGGGTAGATCCGTCCGTCGTGACCTCCATTCCAACGGGGAAGGCGAGGCTCTTCTGGTTCTCTTCATTTGGGGCCGGGTCGCAGCAGTTGGAGTAATTGATGTGCTTGTTGAGAGGTCGGGGCGACACGCCCCCAGCGAGCACGGTAATCCGGCTCTCGGCAAGGTGGCCCCGGACCGTGTGCCCTGCAAACGTCCCCGGACCCTCAAAGCGTTTGTCATTCTGAGCGTCGGTGTTGGACACGTAGACATGACCGTTCTTGGGATTGACGGCCAGGTTGAAGAGGACCGTTCCCACGCCGGTGTAGACGCCGCTGGGACCGGAGACCGCCACAGGAGGATTGGCGGAAGCGTCCAGCACGAAAACGTCCTTATCGGGGAGCGAGAACTTGACCTGGGAATCCCACACTCGGTTCAGCTCATCGACCCAGTGGCTGCCGTTGAACTTGACAATTAGTCCCGTCGGGGCCTGCGGAATTCCGGCAAAATTCGTATTGGGCGGGGGGGTGCCGCCCCCCGCGGTGACATTCTGTTCAAAGATCGAGGTCGTCCGGTTGCCCGACAGAAATCCTGCCGCATAAACACGCGTGCCGTCCGGACTCACTGCGAGCGCCCGGGGAGTATCGCAAAACAGGGTGATCCGGGTGAGGGGGGCGCCCCCCAAGCCGCCGCCGGGATGGTTGGCGTCAAACACCCAGACGTCTGCTCGACCGAGTCCCGGGGTCGTAAGCTCTGGGTCGAATCCGCAATTCTGCCCTCGGTGAGCCGTGGTAATGAAGGCCCGGTCGTGATTCGGTCCAGCGAACACGATATCGCGGGGCTCATCGCCAACCAGCAGTGTCTTCACGACGCGGCCGGGCGACCCGATGCGGCGTCGGCCCGCTCCATCCCCCTGGTCCTCTCCAGGATTCACCGCATCGTCCGGCAGTTGGACGATACTGACGCTGTCGGATAGATGGTTCACGACCCACAGCTCATGGTCCGACCTCGCGGCCACCGCGACCGGTTCAAGCCCGACGGGAATCGCCCCTTGCGGGCGCAGCCCCTGCCGCGTCACACGGAATATCTCCACCCGATTGTCTGGGGTATTGCAGGCGAAAAGCAGCTTGCCGTTCGGGGACAGCGCGAGCGGCCGGACCTGCCCCGACTCGAACAAGGTGAAAGAGGATTTCGGTGCCGCCGTCGAGCGCGTCGCCGCCGCTTCCGGAAGCGGCCGCATCCAGACCACCATCAAGCCTGCGAGCAGAAACGATCCTAGCCCCAAAGCTTTGTGCCATGCTTTCATCTGATCCTCCAGTTCTCCAGGTCATCCCTATTATTGCGGAGCCACCGGGAATCTTTCATTTGTCGCGTAAGCCTGTCAATCAAGAAACCATATTGGTTTACATATGGGTTCACTTGTGTCTCCGGACCGGGCCCACCGCCGGCTCTTGTGTCCAGTCGCTGGATCGCGTTCATGAACCTTTCCGCATCCCCCCGGTGGCTCTCCGGTGCCTTATCCACCCCGGCCTATCCCTCGAAGAGCCATTGGGTTCCTTTTTCTGTTTCTAAGTCGATACGCGTAACGTTTTTGCCATTCTCGGGCTCCACTTTCCCATTGGGAGGTGTCGTGATCCCGAAGGGGCACTCCTTTTCCGAAGACCTCGGGGTTGTGTGTTTGGCCTGCGACGGCCCCCTATCGCTGGTTCCGGACTACCACCCCCTGCTCTTCCGCTGCGTGAGCGGTCATCTGCTGACCCTCGAGAACCTGCTCGACCATGACTTCCCGAAGGGACCCATAGAGTCCCGCGAATTGCCCTGGCTCGCTCTCCTGACCTGGGAAATGCGCGGGAGGATGCTTTACCGCCTCGCGGGCAGCGCTCTCCGGGACGGCCAGATCCTTGCAGCTGCGGACATCCAGGAGATGGCAGACCGAATCGGCCGCTGGGTCTCCAGCCTGAGGGCACTTCTCGTGAAACTGAGCGCCTCAACTCCCAGTCTGCGTTAAACCGGGAGCGGTGGTCCGACTGCGCCCGCCAACTCGCGGCGGGACCCTGGGGGGGAAGCGCAGATGCACACCGGGAATCAGGAATCCCCACCGTTACCCCGGCCTGGAAACTCCTTCCAAGCCAAGAAAGCTATTGCCACGGTAGAAAGCACCACTGGTCCCGGATTTCCGCTAAGAATCCTCACTTACCGAAGTGACACAGGAGCGTAGAGGGCTTCGATTCTCAGCCTTCGACATCCAAGGACCACGGAGGTCGTATATAGCGCCAACAGCACGTCGACACTGCTGTGAATACACGATGTTGAAGGACCGGAGCCCGTTCCCAACCTTCAAGCAATCTCTTAGCGAGATTCCGTCAACGCGAGAGCCCATAAGTGCTTGCATAATGGTGCATAAGCGTTCAGGATGATCGAGAGTTCCGGGGTACGCGGGACGAGTGTTTGCATGCAAACGTGCCCGGAATATTTTTGTGTAGGCCATAACAGGACGTAGCCCCCGTGCATCTGTACGGGCGGCAAGTCGGATTGCAGACCGGGGAGACCGCGAGGGGTTCGCGCGCGGCTCGCAGGGGATATGAGATGACCGCACCGTTGCAGCTTCGTCTTCGTTCTTCCTGCATCGCCATCGCCCGGAGTCCCCGCTCATGACCCTCCCGATCGAATCCCGTCTCTACGCCTGCGCCGATTGCAATCTGGACACGAAGAGCTTGCCGGGGGCCCTAGAAGACGACCCGAAGTGCAGCCGTTGCGGCGGGATCATGAAGGCTATCTACGGCACGCCCGCCATCCTTCCCCCGCCCGCGGATGCGATGGACGAGACGCTCACGTCCTTCCTTGCAGGCCCACTCCCGGAGGAGGCCCTCAAGAACAGCGAGAACCCAGCCAACCTGTTCGGGAAATACGTCTTCCTGAGCGAGATTGGACGCGGCGCCACGGGAAGCGTCGTCAAGGCATGGGATACCTACCTGTCGCGCTATGTCGCCCTCAAGTTTCTCCACTCCTGCGCCCCGCAGAACATGGAGCTGAACGCCACCGAGCGGGTCCAGGATTTCCTTCGCGAGGCGAGGATCGCGGCGCGGCTGCATCATCCCAACATCGTCCGGATCCATGAAGTCGACTGCCGGGAGAACCGCTACTTCATCAGCATGGATTTCATCGGGGGCAGCACGCTCGCCGAGCTGATCCACGGGCCGCAGGAACGCAAGGGGCAGACGCAGTTCTATGCGCAGGCCGACCATCTCCTGCAACTCCTCCGGACGATCGCGATCGCCGTCCACCACGCCCACACGCAGAACCCGCCGGTAGTCCACCGTGACCTCAAGCCGAACAACGTCCTCATCGATGCCACTGGGGAGCCCTACGTCGCCGACTTCGGCCTCGCCAACGAGGTGCAGGTGGAGACCGGAGACGGCCGCCATGGAGAGGTCCGGGGAACGCCTCCCTACATGGCGCCCGAGCAGGCCCTGGGCGAAACGGGCGACATCGATCCTCGGACCGACGTGTATTCGATGGGCGCCATTCTCTACGAAATGCTCACCGGAGAGGCGCCGTTCCGGGGAAGCAACATCCCGAGCGTGCTGCGGAAGATTGTCCAAGAACCGCCTGAGCCGCCGAGCCGGGTCGTGGGGCAACTCGTGAAGAAGCCGCCCGGGTTCGAAACATGCCCCGATGACCTAAAGGTCGCGCTAGAGTCCCTGTGCCTCAAGGCCCTGGCGAAAAAGCGCGAGGACCGGCCGCAGAGCCTGCTCGACTTCGCAGACGCGCTCGAACCGTGGATCCAGACCCCGAAGCATCCGAATGAGCGGACCCCAGAAACCCGGGGCGCCTTCAAGAAGCGTCGGATGCGCCTTATCGCGATGGCCTCCGTGCCCCTGCTGGTCCTGGTCCTGTTCATGTCGTGGAGATTCCGTCCGGCCCAGGCCCATCCGACCCTGGGCGACGAGATCGCGGCAGTAGCGTCGGGCTTCCTCTCCGCGAACAAATGGGCGTCCTTCGGCGAGGCGGTGATCGAACTGCGCCGGAACGCGCCGGCACATCCGCGGCTGCCGGAATTTGAAGATGCACTAAGCAAGCGCGGCGTCCGCGTCCAGAAGCACCGGAACGAATGGAAGTCCCTGACGGATCAAGTGGCCGAGGGTCACCTTCCCCTCCCGGCGGACGAGTTTCGTCGCCGCCTGCGGGAGATCCCGGACATCCAAGACGAGCTCCGCGCCTCCCTCGACCGCGCGGTGACGCGGATCGCGTCCTCTCTCCAGGACCATGCCCGCCAGATCGCCGCCGAACCTCGAGACGCCTGGGTCTCCAAGGAAGTCAAAGACCGGGCCGCCGAGATAAAGGAGCGGGCGGGCGGGATCGAATCGTTAGCGCGCAACCTGGAGCTCCCTGCTGATCTGCGCCCGTTGGCAGAAGCTCGCGCCTACCTCGAGCCGGTGATCGCCTACCGCGGCACCTGGCTCCTCCGGGTCAACGTCCTTCCGTACGCCGAGTTCCGGATCGTGCGGGAGGGAAGGGAACAGGCGCGCGATCTGACGCCATCGTCCCTGTCCCACCTCGAGATCGCTTCGAGCCCGACCGAGCTGGAGCTCTTCTGGCCTTCGGAAAAGGATCCGCGGCGGCGGTGGAAGACGTCCCTGGCCAATCTCAAGCCTGATGAAACGGTGGTCGTTTCGGGCGACATGAACTCGTCGGACCTCGAGGTTAAGCGGAAATGAGGCATCGCTTCGCCATCGCTTGCATTCTCCTGGTCTCCGCTTCGGCGGCTGCCTCCCCGCTCCGGGCCCCGGTCATCAGCCTGTCGACGACCGGACTGGCGATCGGCGCCCCGGCGGGGGGGCCGAACCCCAGCCCGACCGACGTCACGATCACCAACACGGGCTCTCCCACCCTGGGATGGAACACGTCGTCGGATTCCGGCTGGTTGACCTGCACTCCCCCCAGCGGCTCCTTGAACCACAATGAATCGGCCCCCGTGTCGATCATCGTGAACGTCGTGAACCCGCCTCCCGGCTTGACTCCTCTAGCGGCCGGAACCTACATCGGGAAGATCACCTTCAGCGCGTCGGGGGCCAGCTCCGTGGTCTTGACCGTCACCCTGACGGTCAGCTCGATCGCCCAGATCTCGTTGAATCCGACGTCCCTCGCCTTCTCGGCCGCCCAGGGAGGGCCGCCGCCCGCTCCGAAGGACGTCACAATCCAGAACTCTGGCGGCGCGCCGCTGAATTGGTCGACGTCGTTCACCCAGAGCTGGATCCATGTGGCCGCGGGGAGCCCCTCGAGCGGGACGCTCGGTCCGGGCGCATCCGTAAGCATCGGGGTAGCAGTGGACAACCAGCCATCTGCGGGCACGTTTACGGGGAAAATGAATGTCGCGGGCGTGGGTGCCACGACTGAGTCGGTGGACGTGACGTTGACGGTCAGCGCGCTCCCACTGATTGCCCTGTCTCCCTCCACCCTCGCCTTCGATGCGCCGCAGGGAGGCGGAAATCCCTCCCCGCAGACCGTCAGCTACACCAACCAGGGTGGTCAGCCGATCACGAGCTGGACGGCGTCGACGAACCCCACCGATAACTGGCTGAGCGTCAGTCCGACCAGCGGCGCGACGATCGCCCCGGGAGGGAATCAGCCGCTGACCGTGTCGATCAACACCTCCCCGTCGGGCACGCCCCTGGCCGCAGGAACCTACCAGGCCTCGGTCACGGTCACGGGAACGGGGGCGACCAACACGCCTCAGGCCGTGATCGTCACCCTGAATGTGAACGCGACTCCGAAAATCGGCATCAATCCCACGTCGTTCTCCTTTACGGTCTCGATCGACAACGCTGTTTCGCCGCCGGTGGGCCTGAGCTTGTCGAACATGGGTTCCGGCACGCTGCAGTGGCAGATCTCCGGCGTAGCGTCCTGGCTCGGCGTCCAGCCGAGTGGCGGGTCGCTGTCGGCCCTGGCATCCCAGGCCGTGCTGCTTACGGCCAACGGGGCGGGGCTTGCGCCCGGGGTGTATACGACCACGTTCGAAATCGAGAACAGTCCGTCGGCGACGACCCTTGCCTCCAACTTGCCTCAGACGATCGGGGTGGAGCTGACGGTGAACGATTCGTCCCTCCCCGTGCACGCCCCGGCAGGGCAATGCGGGCTGGCGGGACTCGAGGGGGTTCTCCCGATCCTGGCGATGATGATTCGGAGACTCCTTCAGAAGAGAGGAGATGGCGCATGACCCTCGCGCTGGGCGGTTGGATGGCGGTGCTCCTGGCCGCGCAGGGTTCTCCCGCGGATCCGCTTCCCCGGAATCTGACATTGGATGAGCCGCGGACGCTTGCCGCTCAGGACCCATCTCAGGATCGTTTCCCCAGGTCCGAGCCGACCCGGACGGCCCAGGCGGAGCGGCCGTTCGTCGACTTCGACTGGCTTGAGGTGACGCCGAGCGCCGGCGCAGCCTCCTACAGCTCCAAGTTCCTGGCCAACTCGTCGTTCGCCGTCTCCGTCCGGGGCCACGTGCCAATGCCCTGGTTGTCGCCGGGCGGCGACGTGGTCAAGGAATCCTTCGGCCTCTTCATCGAGGCGTCCTTCATGGGCATCGACCGGGACCTGAGCCCCACGGTGAACCACCGCAGCGGCCTGGCGTCCTATTATTCGCTGGGGCCGGACTACACGATCTTCCGGGACGGCACCTGGCTCCTTTTGGCGCGGGCCGGCCTCGCCTACGTCTACTATGGCGGGGTGCACGACCTGAAGAATGGGCTTGGGCCGCTCGTCGGACTCTCTGCGGGAATCCAGATCTCCGGGTCGATGGCGATCACGTACAACCCCGAGATGGTCTTCGGCGGGAGCGGCAGCTGGATCCTCCTGAACACGATCGGGGTCAACATTCAGTTCTAGCGCCATGACGTATCTTCTAGTCGTCCTCCTCGGCGCCTGCAATGACGATGCACAGGCCGGAGCGGCTTGTCGGGCCGCGACGGACGCCGTCCGACAGGGGCACTACGACGAAGCCGTGGAAAAACTCCAGGAAGCGCTCCGGAATCAGCCTCGCGAATCGGAGCGGCTCCAGTATCGGGATCGCGAGGGTCTTCACAAGGACCCGTACTACCCTCACTATGTCTGGGCTCAGGCGCGGTTGCTTCAGGCCCGCGCCGATAAAGATATCGCCCGCCAGATGAAGCTCTTTCGCGAGGCGACGACGCATCTCGAGCTCACCCAGCATCCCTCGGCACCGGAGACGCTGAAGGCCGTCAAGGAGGAGCTCGCGGCCATCGAAAAGGCCGCCGCCGCCCCTGATGCGACACAAGCGGTGATGGCCGATCTGCGCCAGCGGGTGAACACTCTTTGCGACCAGGAGAATTTCGAGGAAGCGCGCCGGGTCGTCGGACTCGAAAAGGAACTGCTCGATCCGGTCCCGGCCGAGCGCTCGCAGCTCTTGGAATTCATTCAGGCCCACCGGAGCACCGTTCTGGCACGATACGAACGGGCGCTGGACCTCGCGCTGGAAACGATGGCCGCCACCTCGCCTCTCGAAAAACCCGACTCGCTTCCGCTCCTACTTCAGCCCGTCCTGCTGCCTCGAATGGTGATCGAACCCATATCAGACCGCTTCCTCTGGCTCCGGGAATTTCTCTCGACAGTCCAGACCCGCCTTCCCGAACTGCGAGCGATGAAGGACGTGGAGGGGCCGGACGTCCTCGCCTGCGCCCGTACCTTCGAGGACGCGGCGGGTCGCGCGCTCAGCGCCGGCACCTTCCCGGGCTTTCGGGCGGCGATGAACATCGCGCACGCCCTCCGCGGGTCCCGGATCCAAGTCCTGTCGGGCGGGAAAGACGACGCTCAGCTAGACCGTCTGCTGGCCGACTCCGAAGATGCGGCGCTGCTTGAGGAGAAGAACCTCGGCAAGACGCCGGAACGGGACGCTTATCGGACCGGCGTGCTGGTGCCCCATCTCGAGCGCATCCGGGAGGAGCGGGAGAAGCTCCGGCGGCGGACGCGGCTGGCGGGCGACCTGGACCGCTGGATCGCGCGGTCGGACCAGGTCCTGGCCGACCGATCGTCGATGGCAAATCCTAAGGCTCTTCGGGAGGTCGCGAAAGAACTCGCCCCGCTGGAAAGGATCCCGGCCTGGAAGGAGGCTTCCGCCTCGCTCCGGGCGAAGGCGCTGTACGCCCGCTCCATCCTGGAAGCCGTGGCCGCCCTGCTGGACGGCGATGGCGCCCCGGAAGCGCTGGATCGGGCCGCTTCGGGGATCCGGGCCGCCCGGGCGCTCGATGCCGGTGTCGACGCCCCCTGGAAGGATCGACTTTCGCCCAAGCTCAAGACATGGCTTGACCGTTTGGATCGTTAGGCGTGCGTGACGTGGGTTAGCGCCCGATGGACTCCACACCAAAGACGGTTCACGAATGGAAGAGGCTGGAGGTCACATCGGCGCTACTCGACTTGTAGCGTTGCCAAGCTCGTTGTGCCGCTCGGATCTCAAGCCTGCTGGATCGCCAAGACTTTACTGCTTCGGGAGATCCCAGTCTGACTGCTTGTCTAGGTCTTTGAACATCCAGTGCTGCATGAGCTTCTCGTCGGAGCGGAACACGAGGAGCACGCTCACCAACCCGGCGCCGTAGGTGTAGCCGAGCGTCATCAAGATGGCCGCGCCGAACGCCATCAGGGTGCCCAATCCCCCTTTGAACGATCCGACGAATGAGCTTCCCGCAGGGCGGAAGAAGCCCAACGGGAGGACGCTGGCCGCCGGTAGGATAAACACTAGGAGGAATGTCGCGGAAACGAGGGCGATCGCCAGGCCGCTGAAGACGAGGACGACGCGGTACGCGATCGACCCCAGCGCGGCCTTCAGCATGCCTGGCAGCCCCATCACCCCGTGCAGGATCGCGAAGAGCATCGAGAACACCGCGCCGATCAGATGGAGTTCAGCCAACTGGGCGCCGGTCCAGAACGCGTGGATTTGGCGGAACGTGAAGCAAGAAAGGAATATCTGGAAGAGAAGTGAGAGAACCCTGCCGACCGTGACCCGGCGGTCGCGCCCCTTCGGTGAATTGGTGTTGGCGATGATGAGAATAGACTACACCGGGTCCCGGAACGTTTCCATCTAACCACCAGAGAGCGTCCAGCCGACCGCGTTTATGATTTCTAGGTGCTGGAGACAGAAATCTCCAAGGTGCGTGCCGTCTCTTCATTGGTCATAGTTGCCAAGACGTTCAAAGTCTCCGACAACAACTCCTCCGCCGTCGGGGCGCCTGGGCCCGTCGCCAAGATCGGTTTGGTCTTCAGCATAGTTCACCTCCGCACAACCAACGCCGCGGAGGTGGATGAGGTGACGGAGATTCAAGGATGGGGTCCGTCCGAGGTTAAGTGACGTGGTTGTCAGGGCTGGGAGGAACCCGACCCAGGATGTCCAAGATCCAGTAACCCGATTCCCATCCGGCCGGCTTCCTTATTCCACGCGGCGGCAGCGGGCTCTTCGCGGAGACGTGAAAAAACTTCAAAGGGTTCCACGGTCGCGTCTCCCTTCTTGAGTTGGAACGGCAACCCCGGCTCCTTTCGGATCGACCATCCAGCCTTTCGTAGCGTCCTTGCCAGGGCAACTCCAACGATGTGGTTCGAGTAGGCAATGTAATCTTTGGATAACATCTTTCGAGGAATCACCTTTCGACCGAAGGCTTCAGGATCCTTCGCGAGGCCTGCCAGGTCTTGCACCGTGATTCCGCTCAATCTCGGACCAGATTCCCTAAACACCACATCCCAGGTTTTGCTGTGAATAAGATCGATGCCCTCCGGGCCAGAAAGCTCTTCCCATGTGATAGGCTTTGACCGCCGAGCGATCGTCTGGTTCGTCAATCTGCCCAGGAGATCCGCCTCAAACGTCTCAGGATTCTCCAGCAAGGAGAGGGCGGATGGTTCTCCGCTCTGGGGCAGGCGGACTGCTTCGGCGCACCCCAGGGCGGAAAGCCGCTCCTTCAATGGGGGATGGCTCTGATAGGGATCGATTCTGTTTTGGGTCGGCACTGTTTCCAGCGTTTCAATGGCGAGATCCCTTTGATTGCGGAAGTATCGATCGAATCCCTGTGCGAGGGGAGGTCGATACCCCCGATCTAGCACAGGAAGAACCTCGAATCTAAGGTAACGATCAAAGGCGATTACGGCCGCTTCAGTGGTCGTGAGCGCATGCCCCGCGACCTCCGGACCCGCGATCCGAGCCGCCTGCGCGTCCGCGATTAACTCTTGGCGACGGGCGATGACGCTCGTTATTCGGAGAAACAGTTTGGAGTACCAGAGGAGCGGATACATCAGCACTCCGGACCAGCCGCTTGAATGGATGTTCTGGCCTGCGCGGACCATGGCCAGACGGGCCCCATAAATCCATCCCCCGAGAATGGTATCGCCCCCCTGTTCATGGCCGAATTCGTGAGCCAGCACCGCCCGGAGTTGAGATGGAGTCAACACCGCCAACAAGGGGAGACCCAGCGCTATCACCATGCGACCGCCCGAGAAGGTACGCCCACCGCGCCGAGATATCCACGCATTCACTTCGGGGATGAGATAGAGCTCCTCGGGCGTGGCTAGTTCGGAGGCCTGCGCGACTTCGTTGAGAAGGGCCGACAGACGGGGATGGGTGACGTGAGTGAGTCGTGGACCTGGGGCGAGGAAGAACTCCCGTCTAGGCCAGACCGCGTAACCGATGGTCATGACACTGACGATGCAGAATCCGGTTCCCCTTCCTGAAATATATCCCAGATGGACCCACGAAGCGTAGGGCAGATATACGAGGACGGCGATAAGTCCTAAGGCGAGGCAGTAGAAGCCAAGAATCAATAACAAAGCAATGGTCGCTCGAATGAAGAACACCGTCGAATTATATTATGAGCATGGAGAGGGAAGGTAATTCATTTGCATGTGTACCCTGATGCAGGAGGCTGACCTGTCAGCCAGACCGTGATTCTGTGCAAGAGGAGTGACCATGAGCCGGGCCCGCTAGGAGGGTGGGTTAGAAATGTAATCTCGGTTTGCTTCGAACTGCATGCACAAATCTAACATCGGACACCGGAGGGGACCCGAATGACGAAAGGCTGGATCGCTGGACTAATTCTCGCGGCGCTGCTCTGCCCTAGGGACGAGTTGCAGGGAACTTGGAGGCCAATCGAGGCCGAGCTGGGCGGCACGAAACTTCCGGAGTCGGTGATCGCGTCATGGCGACTGGACCTGGGCGACGGAAAATATGTGCTCAAGGGGGCGGAATCGCCGGACAGCGGAACGGTCTCGACGGACGAGTCCAAGAAACCTCGGACGATGGACGTGACGGGCACCGACGGACCGAACAAGGGCAAGACCTTCCCCTGCATCTACGAGCTCGACGGTGACACGCTGCGGATCTGCTACGACCTTTCGGGCAAGAAGCGTCCTACAGAGTTCAAGACTGAGAAGGGCACCAAGCTCTACATGGTGACGTACAAGCGGGAAAGGAAGTAGCAGGACAGCTTCGGAAAGTGGTGAGGGAGGATTCTCCTCACCCATTGACGGTCAGAGCGCGGCGAACGCATGATGGTTCGCATTTGTCAGGGCTCAGACCTGGGATCGTGGAACGGTTACAGAAATGTGGCTCGGCTGGGCCCTCTAGAAACCTAACGAAGAATCGGACAACCTCTTGGGAGGGGCACTGCCGAATAGGCGGCTTTTGGGAGGTCCTGCTTGGTCCGGTACGCTGCTTCCAATTGTCCGAAGAAGGCGAACATCGCTTCAGCTTCGATTGCATATAGTGGGATTAGTTCTTCGGAAGATGATAGGGCCTCAGGCCGGACTGTGCTTGCAATGCGATCACCGCACGCTCGATAAAGATGAGCACCTTTGCGAGTACAACTATAGGATGGAGTGTGGAGAGGGAAAGAGACACCTGTTAGCGCCTCTTGAGGTTCACCATTTATTTGACATTCTCAGTGAGTTCTGAACAATGCATTCGTAAGCGTTTCAGCAACACAGGTCTGAAACTCTGATCCGAACCCCGGTCCTCGCTGTTCTATTGGGCAAGGAGGACCGCGATGAGCACGAACAGCTACCCCAAACCCGGCACCCGTACCCCAGAGGCCAAGGCCCGCCGAGAGGCCCATTGGCGCACCGTTCTTAATCGCTGGCGGGCCAGTGGCCTGCCCAAGACCGAGTTTGCCCGCCGGGAACAGATTTCCCCCGACGTCTTGGGCTGGTGGCAGACCGAAATTCAGAAGCGGGACGGGGCCATGCGGCGCAAAGCCAGCGCGAGTGAGGCGGCGCAAACCCGGTGGAAGGCCGTGCCGCAGCCCGCCGCATTCGTCCCTGTCCGCGTGGTCGAGCCCCTTCCGACCCCGTCTCCGGCGCCGATCGAGGTCCTGGCAGGCGATCACACGGTCCGAGTCCGCCCCGGCTTCGACCCGGAGACGCTCCGGCGACTTTTCGCCATTCTGAAGGACCAGTCGTGATCGGGCTCCCGCCATCGGTCAAGATCTACGTCACGGCCTCCCCGTGCGACATGAGGTGGTCCTTTGATCGGCTGGCTTCCCTGGTCACCGAGACCCTCAAGCTCGACGTCTATAGCGGATATCTCTTCCTCTTCACCGCGCGGCGGAAGGATCGCCTCAAGATCCTCTGGTGGGAGCGCGGGGGGTTCAGCCTCTGGTACCGGAGGCTGGAAGAAGGGACCTTCCATTTCCCCGAGCGCGCCGGGGCTTGCTACGAGATCGAGGCCGGAGAGCTTGGGGTCCTGCTCGAGGGGATCGATCTGAGGGGCGCTAGTGCCTCGTTGACCTAATCATGGAACGAATTCCCTTCAGTTTTTGCGGTCCCTTGGCCGATACCTCTTCTCAGAGAGAGAGGAGAGGGACATGGGACGTCACGCCGCGGAATT
>Ga0209579_10002423_pt1 | contig 14339 bp, 14 predicted proteins | sample Coa_R1_2_FD_187152 | JGI IMG/M metagenome (GOLD analysis project Ga0209579, IMG submission 187152) | Surface soil microbial communities from Centralia Pennsylvania, which are recovering from an underground coalmine fire - Coalmine... | ecosystem: Environmental > Terrestrial > Soil >... | reverse complement strand
CAGAACCTGAGGGGCCCATGATGAGGATCAACTCCCCCTGCTTGACGGCCAGGTTCACACCGCGCAACGCCTCCACTCTCGCTGTTCCCTCGCCAAAACTCTTTTTAATGTCTGTACAGAGTACGGAAATGGGTTTTTCATCCATATTTAACTCTTAAAGACAATTGCAGGATCGACCTTAGCTACTTTGCGCATGCTGAAAAATGCAGCGAGCAGACAAATAAAGAGCATAGCCAACCCGCTAAAAAAATAGAGCTTTAGAGGAAGAAGAAAAGAGAGTTCTGTCCCTTTAAAAGCATACCCGAAAATGGCCGTTGCCCCAATACCGATGCCCCAGCCAATGACGCTGACCATTAGGGCCTGGATGAGGACCATGCGCACCAAAAGTGAATTATCAGCACCCATCGCTTTAAAGGTCCCAAAATAGGGCAAGTTATCTACGGTGAAGTTATAAAAGGTCTGCCCCGCAATGGCAATTCCGATGATGAATCCCAGAACTATCGCCACCCCGAAGTTGATAAGAATCCCCGTATTTTTGATGTAATAGAGCATCGTCAGCTTTTGAAAGCCCCAAGGGGTATATGCAGCAAGTCCTGTATGCGCGCGGATCCGTTGGCATAACTGCTCGGGATCAACGCCTGGCCTGGATTTGACCAGAACAAAAGAGAGGACGTCTCTTTGCAAGGGAGCAAATAACGTAGCCCTTCCATATGTCGTGTAAACCACAGGCTGGGATTGAAAGGTGCGCGCAGTCTCACAAATGCCCGCTACATAGACGCGATTATCATTGAGTTCCATCACATCCCCAACGCGCATAGGGATGTCGGGATCGTCCTGGGTTTTTCCGGGCCTTGCCAGTTTTGTTTCTGCTCCTACTTTATTGATGAAAATTGCATCGGGGCCCCGCAAGTCTGCGATATTGCCTTCGATCATCTTTGGGGGGCCGCCGATCAGGGTCGCATCATCTATGCCGATAAAAACACAGGTCTGAAAAATTCCCTTGATCGAACGGGCCTGAATCAATCCTTTGTACATAGGGACAGCCCATTCCACGCCTTCGACTCCCCGCACACGAAAAAGCGCTGTTTCTTTCATGGGCTTGATGTCATCGACAAACTGGACAGAAGGGTCCATCACCCAAATGTTAGGCTGGGAAGTATCTGTGATAAAACTGAACGTGCGTTTCATAATGCCGAGAAAAATCGCTGCCTGCTGCGAAATGATAAATGCAGCAAAACTGAGGCCCACGATGATCCCGATGTATTTGGTCCGGTCTCCAATCAGCATCTTTAAGGCGTATAGGAGCATTCCCAATTTCCTCCTAGAGCTTTATATAAGGCGATGAGATCGCTTGTTAAGGCCTGCTGGCTTCCGATGAGAGAATTTTGCGCATCGAGGAGCGTCTTGCGCGCATCGAGCACTTGCTGTTCGTTGGATAAGCCAGCCGTATACAAATCTTCTGCCAATTGCAAGGAGCGCTTAAAGGCATCGACCTGATCGCTGAAACAGTTTTTCCTTTTTTCTTCTTGAAAATAAGCGACCAGAGCCCCTTCTACATCCTGCAGGGAATGGAGAACTGTCTGCTCATAGGTCAATAAAGCTTGTTTTTGCAAGGAATTTTGGATCGCAATGTTACCATAGGTCTTGCCAAAATCGATCAGATCCCAGCGGATGGCCGGGCCAATGCTCCACTGACGGCTCGTTGGCTTGAATAATTTATGGAATGTACCGCTTTCATATCCATATCCCGATCCGGCGAGCTGTCCTCCCGAAAACGTTGTGCCCGTTAAAGAGACGTGGGGAAATAAATCAGCCACAGCAACCCCGATCTGCTCTGTAGCTGCAGCCAGTTGGCGTTCTGCGCGTTTGATATCGGGCCGCCGCCTTAACAGATCCGATGGTAATCCTACAGGAACTTTATCCCATCCTATAGGAATGGGCCGGATCTCGTTGAATGCGGAGACCAACGTTTCTGGCTGTCTTCCTAATAAAACAGCCAGGCCATAAATGGCCGTTTTAACAGAGGTTTGTAAAACAGCCAACGCCGCTTTATCGCTTTCCAAATTCGCCACCATGCCTTCCACCTGGATCTCATTTGTCAGTCCCGCTTCGAAGAGTTCAATGGTGAGAGAGAGCTCCTCTTCATCCGCTTGGATCTTATTGATGGTGAGATCAATGGAGTTTTGAAGAGCGCAGATCATCACATAGCTCCGCGCTACTTCGCTCACGACGGAGATGAGCACATCTTGGGCATCCTCTTTAGATGCCTCCCAAGAATCATACGCCGCTCTTTTGGAACGGCGAAACTTGCCGAACAAATCAAATTCCCAAATGGCATCGAAGCCGATTTCAAAGAAATTTTGAAACGTCGGAAGAATAGAAGAAGTGCCCGAAGTGGGGGTCCCTGATGCTGTATTGGTCGAAGAAAAGAAATTTTGACTGTTGCGAGAGCGCACAGCCACCGCATTTAAATCGATTTCTGGCCATAGATAAGACGCTTGAACGCAGTATTGTGCACGCGCCTGAATGATCTTTTCCACAGCGATGCGAAAATCGATATTTGCCTGCACAGCCTCTTCGATCAATCCATTGAGAAAAGGATCGTCAAACTGTTTCCACCATTGACAGAGATCATTGTTAGAGGATCCCTCTGCCATTGCGCCTTTAGCCTCTGTGAATTGACTGGGCATAGCAGTTTCAGGAGGATGATAGTCAGGTCCTACCATGCATCCAGAGAGCATTAACAACAATGCCAGCAAGTATCTTTTCATATCTATTTTGTGGGCTCAGCCACCTCGATGTATGCATCCAATATTTGTCCTGCGTAGATCGGCAGTTCTTTATTTTCAAAGCGATAGAGTAGTTGCAAAACACGCGTATCAATCCTTTCTATGATTTGTCCCGTAAATGACGCTTTGGGAACGATATAGGGTTCTACTCGAGAAAACTGCAGTGGAAAATGGATATTGCTATTTCCCCGCACAAATGCGGTCGCACGCGCTCCTTTCTGATAACGCCAGGCGTCCTCTTCATCAATATCGATCCGGAGCATCAAAGGCTCCACTTTCCCCATGAGGATCAAAGGATATTGCACAGAACCATAAGGAACCACCAAAGTAGGTTCGAAAGGAACGACATTCGGCGCCACTTCTCCCACATGCACGTTCACTTGTAAAATCTCTCCACTAATGGGAGCGCGGATATGCGACATTTCAATATTAGCTTCGACTTGCAAAAGATCGCTTTCTGCAATTTTAAGCTGTTCTTCCGCTTCTTTTAAAGCGTAGTAGCTCTGTTCATATTGCAGTTCGCTCACCGCACTTTTATCTTTCAATCGTTCATAGAAAGAAAATTGCGTCTGTTGATTTTCCAGATTGATTAGGGCTGCGCGGATTTGACAACGGGCAGTTTCTGCTTGGGCATCAAAATAGCGCGTATCGAGCTGAAAGAGCAAATCCCCCGCCTGCACGCTGTCTCCTTCTACGACGTATATCTTTGTGACAATTTGACTGAATGGTGAGCCGATCGAAATATTTTTCGATGAGGCCTCAACAATTCCCTCGCCTGCAATCGCGTTTATATAAGGGGACCTGGGCGGAGGAAAAGGGATCGGCGGAGCAGGTGCTTTCCTTTGACTCCAAAAGACGACGAGAAGAGCGATCAAAGCCCCAATTAACGCAATGGCAGGTAAAAAAAACTTTCTAAACTTTGACACTATTTAATCTTTTCACCTGCATTTGGTTCGCTCGGAATGGATTCGATGTCCCCATTCGCCAACATTTTTAAATGGGGAGCTTTTTGCGCGAATGGCGCTTGCTGCGTTAATTCGCTGCGAATGAACGTGTAGACATTGTCGGCACTAAAATATTGGCTATGTCCGGTTATAAAAGTCGTGCAATCGATGAGATGCACATTTTTTGGTAATTTCTTCAGGTTTTCAACCCCCTCGAACCCCAAGGCTTTATCCCATTCAGCTAGCGTGTACAAAAACTCCAATACTTCATCTTGTTTTGAATGAAAAATGAAAACCTCTTCGCAATTCTTCGACGCGTGAAAATACTTATGTTTTTTTTCAATCGATTCCTCATCAACAGCCGCAGCCAGCGAATAGAATTTCTGGACGAGTTTTTTCGCATTTTTTTTGGGGGCAAAATTCAGCGCTTCGAATGCTAGGCGGTTTCCCATGCTGTGCGCCATCACGTCGACTTTAGCCGCTGTCGATGCGAGAAAAGTCAAATGGTCCAGCATTTTATCCTTAAGCTTGCAGGCATGCTCTCGTGCAGCGTAGTATTCTAGTTTATTTTCGTAGCCTGGCCATAAGTAGCCAACAACGATATCGTAAAGCGCTTTATCCTCTGCATCTCTCAATGCAGCAATATGATCGGCGACTGTGTGATAGCTCTGCATCGCCTCCTGAGGACTGTTATTAAACCCATGGATGACGAGCAAGATTTTCTTGTCTTTAAGTTGTTTGACATGGATCGTCTTCTTGTCTTCCCAAGCGATTTCCGTCTGCGGGGAAATTTTGTCCGCGTCCCAAAAGTGATCGCGGTCCGACATCACGAGGAGGCGGGATACTAGCAAAATGTTGAGCAATGAAAACATTTTTTTATCCTCAAATCAGCATCAAAAAAACTCTAACACATAGAGGATTTTTTAATGCGCAAAATGTATAATATTCCCTCATATGTACGATGTCATTGTAATTGGAGGAGGAGCAGCAGGTGTTTTTGCTGCGATCAGCGCAAAGGCCGCTTCTCCTTTTGCCCAAGTGATCCTGCTCGAAAAATCGGGAGTTCTACTCTCTAAAGTGCGCATTTCCGGAGGCGGCCGCTGCAATGTGACGCACTCCTGTTTTGATCCTGGCAAACTCTGCACGCATTATCCGAGAGGAGAAAAAGAGCTCATCGGCGCATTCCATCGCTTTCAACCGCGCGATACTATCGAGTGGTTTGCATCCCGAGGCGTTTCGTTAAAGACAGAGGCCGATGGAAGAATTTTTCCCGTAACGGATAGTTCCGAGACGATCATTCAGTGCCTGCTTTCCGCCGCACAAAAACTTGGAGTAGAGATCCACTTAAGACAGCACATTTCCCGTATCGAAAAACAGGCGGATGGTTTTGCCATACACCTTAAAGAACAAGAACCGCTTTACACCTCTCGCCTCATACTGGCAACCGGAAATAGTTCCGCTGGATGCGCATGGGCGGAACATCTCGGCCACACCATTCAACCTCCTGTCCCCTCCCTTTTTACTTTCAACGTACCGACCTCTCCCTTAAAAGAGCTCAGCGGCATTGCACTCGAAAACGCCCGTGTGCAAATACAAGGCACTTCCCTTGCACAAACGGGGCCCTTGCTGATCACCCATTTCGGCTTTAGCGGTCCGGCTGTTCTTAAATTATCCGCATGGGGAGCACGTTACTTGCACGAAAAAGAATACCGCGTCGAGATCCTAATCGACTGGCTGCCTCAGCTTTCTGAACAAGCTATTTTTGCAAAGCTCTCTCAATGTAAAACCACATTAGCGCAGAAGAATCTGCTCTCGGAAAATCCCTTCAAGCTTCCTAAAAAGCTCTGGGAATCCCTCTTAGGAAAACTAGCAGCCAAACGCCTAGCCCATATTGCCATCAAAGATCTGCACAGTTTGGCGCACAAACTCCATGCAAACGCTTTTCAAGTGGAAGGAAAGACCACCCACAAAGAAGAATTTGTCACCTGCGGCGGCGTGCATTTAAAAGAGGTCGATTTCAAAACGCTACAGAGCAAAGTGTGCCCTGGATTGTATTTCGCCGGCGAAATCCTCGATATCGACGGCGTGACTGGCGGCTTTAACTTTCAAAATGCGTGGACCACCGGCTTCTTGGCCGGGAAGGCGGCCTCTTAAACTATGGCCCCATCCCCCGTCTTAAGTTTTGGCGGGATCTTAAAGGGCTTCATGTATAACGCAGAAGTAGAACCTTGTACCGCAGCGTCTGCAGGTAATTTCGTTCTGCTCCTTGGATGGCGCAAGTCATATAAATGAAGCGCAGAAAGCAAAAAGCCATCTGTGCCTATTTCAACTTGTTTTTCAAAGTCTTTTATCTTTACCCACACGTAGCCTCTTTGGATCGCTGCATCAAGCTCGTCTCTGGTAAATGCAAAAAGATGCATGCATCCTTTTTCACCGTCATCTCTTTCAGGTTCTCCGAATTCACCGATCGAGACGGAATAGATAGGAACATCTCCAGTAGTAAGCGATGAATCAGAACGGTATTTACCAAGATATTCTGATGTTGACTTAATAATTTTTGCTCCTGTTTCTTCCCTTACCTCTCTAGCTAAAACATCTAGAGCAGGTTCTCGTCCCTCTGCAAATCCTCTAACACTTTCAACTAAGTTTTTGGCCGGTCCTAGCCGATAATTGAATACGAGAAGGATCCTTCCATCGGGCAATATGGGCAAACTCACCGTCCCAACGAGTCCTCCTTTCAAATGCTGCTGGGGCACTACGCGCAGGTACGTGCCAATATTTCCATTGGGAAATTTGACGAGATGGTTAAAAACCACATGCCAAGGCGTTTTACCCCAAATTCCCGCTGGTCTGTCAGGATGTTTTTCGTTCCATTCTGTAATCAACTGCTTATCAACTAGGATTTCAATCTCCCCAAATCTATGATTACCCAAAGGTCCTAATGTAGAAAGATTCTCTTTCATAAATTTGATGTAGTCATTCACGCCATCATCCGCTTTCTTTTGGCTTAATGCATATGCGCCCGCGCCAGTGATCAAGGAGCCTGCTAGTACTCCTCCAATGGCTCCCTTAGTGAATGTCTTGCGATTAAAAGTTTCTCTCCGGGCTTGATCCGTCTTTGTTCCTTGAGGAAGAGAACTGGATGAAAGGGTTCTATGCACTATTGTAGAGGTGCGATTTAAACCCAGTGGCGGAAGTGGAAAGCGCTGCGGAAACGATCTTGCTAAATTTAAAGCTACACGAGACAACGAAGTGGCCATACAAACTCCTTTTTGGATGTGAATCAAATGTGGAGCATACTGACATATTTAATATTTTAGTTAAACACAAAATTGATAAAGCTTTTACATTCCCTTCATCTTATTATACCACACGAATCTCCAAAGTTTTGCCAAGAGCAGAAGTTGCTATGACAAGGGATTTTAAACTGCATGATTTTTTTGGATCGAGAAGCCGATCGACTGCAGTTCGACTTGTCTTCATTTTTTTTGCAAATTGCGACTTCGTCATTTTTTGTTTTTTGAGCTCTTTTTCAAACTGAAAAGCAAGAACCCTTTTAACGGCTTCTGTATTGCATATGATGCCATAAATTAAAGCATAGCTAGCAGCCAGTCCATTTTTAGAATTGTAAAAAATGAATAATTTTTTCAAAATTGCACATTTCTATCCATGGGGCTTTTATGAAACAATACTGCGTTTTGCTAGGGATCCTATGCTGCTGCATGAACGTATTTGCACAGGAGATGGTGAAATTCTTAGATATTAAGCTGTTAGGGGATGTTAAATGGTAAGTTATATTACAACAAAATCCGATGAGTATAGCAAATTTAAATGCACCAGGTGTCATGATCCATTAGAAACAGATGTGGTTGTTCATGCCAAAAAGAATAAAGAAGGTCCTGGTCTAGAGTGGCAATGCCCCATCCATAAAAATTGTTTGAAAACATGGTTGAAATTTAAAAAAGAATGCCCCATTTGTCACGAAAGGGTTAATGATTCCTCCCTACTTTCCTGCAAAGAAAGAAGCATACAGTTACTCCAATCTTGTGCACAAGGTGCTATGTTGGGTGCTATTAGCTTTGGCCTGATGGAAGCATTTGACCAAATGTACTATAGAGATCCAGAATCTTATATGGCTTATATACCTTTGGGTATTATTACTGGAGGGGGCATTACCGACATACTATTAAATTTCCGAATAAAAAATTGCTTCGTCGGAGTGATTAGCAGCATGGTGGGAACAAGGATGAGGATGAGTGCTACCCTATCCATTTCAGATTTAGCTACCCGTACACTTTTTTCCGCACTGGCCGGCGCTGTGAGCAATGTAGGTCTTGGCATGACGGAAATAGACAAGTAGATGTTTTTAAAATTCTAATGCGCATGAGCACGCTGCCAATAGGGATGAGTGAGGTCTTTTTCATAACTGCCTGACTTTGCATTATAGACCTTTACAGGTGCGAGGTTTTCGCCATAACGCATCTGCAGATATTTTTCTGTCTGCTGCGGTACCGGCACCTCGATACCATCAAAGTCCGCAAGACGCAGAGGAAAAACTATAGCGAAAGGCGTTTCCACCATATAGCGCCTTTCGTTGATTTTCCACCCTTCCTGCATAAACATGCTATTCACATTAGAACAGATGTATTGGATCGATTGTGTATCGGGATGAATCGCATACGTATAAATATCGATATATTGTCGTGTGGAGCGAATGTAGACTCTCACATACGTTTCGGGAAGCGTGCGATTGGACCAATCTTCCACGAGATACAGATTAGGGTCCAATGCATTTAAAGCGGATTTCATATTAGCAAAGTCTGGCTGGAGTATGGCAAGATCCAGATCATTATCCCAAGGAATAATCCCTCCATACCGATACGCACCCAAACACGTTCCACAATCTGCCCAAAAAAGAATCCCGTTATCCTTAAAAATTCTCACAATTTGAGAAAAGGCTTTTTTCTCTTCGCTCAAATGTTCTATGTCGCTGAGACGCCGCTCATATCCTTTGGGAACGAGCCGGTCCGAGATCGCATCTTCCCCTACATCGATCAATAGCTTTCGGTAGAGATCGGTTTGGGGTGTAATTTGTGTCGCATGCAGGGATTTTACAATGGCGCTATGGCGAGCGCGCACATCCGCACAAAGAAACGAGGCCCCTTTGAGAGCGCTTCCGACTGCTACGCCGAAGGGAAGCGTAACGAGCGATCCGGCTGTTTTAAGAAAGAGATGTTCGTGGTAATCAAAATGCTGTTTGATCTCATATCTGTCCTGGCCGTCCATTGGATAGGCCGTATTGCCAGCAAAGAGATATCTAAAGGAGGTCAAGGCGATGTCGCCCATTTTTTCTAAACCCTGCGCATCTTGGGCTGCCGTATTGAGAAAGACATTGCCGCACAATAAATGGTAGCACGTGACAGCGGGCATCCCAAAATAGATCAGTCCATCTATAACTTTAGAAACAAAATGAGAGAAAACCATAAACCATTACCGTTTAATATAAACGCTAAATCGATACCCTTCCACTTCGGGACCAAAAGCATCCACTTTCCAATATTTTTTAATTTTATCTACCCACCATTCTTTGGATTGCACGGTGAGATGTAACTTTTTTCCAATAAGATCTCCAAAAGGCTCTTCTTTGAGAAAGATCTGCAGAAACCCTCCTTTTTTGGTCCGCGATGCCATATGAAAAAGAGCCGCATCGACATGCTTTTCCGGCAAATGCTCTAATACATCGCAGCAATAGATCCAATCCGCTGGACTTAAGGACTCGGAAAGATCCCATAGGCAGGCTTCAATAAATGCGATCTTTTCCGGGCAAAGAGATAGTAAATGGGAGACCTTTTCATCTAGGCAATTGGAAGCGATGTCGACCATATGTACGGAAAGCCCCTCAACAAAAAAGAAAGCGCCCGCCTGACCTGTTCCGCAGCCGAAATCGATAATTGAATCCCCTTCATCGATTTGATCTTGAAAGTATTTGAAAAATTCGCCCACGGCGTGAAAACCGGGAGAATTCTGTCGATATTCCGGACGACGCCACATGGCCTCATACTTTTTCTTTTCAGCCTTTAGCAAGTCAAGCTCTCCTTCACTTTTTGGACCTCTTGCTCACCATGCATTTTTTTGAAAAAAAAGACAAATCGATTGTTCAGAATGCCTTATCTGTTTCACACTAGTGTGTAAGAACCTATCCGCAAAGTCTCATGGATCATCTTGGGATTTCAGCTGGCGAATTTCAAAATAAAATTCGAGTCCATATCACCGTCCCGATATTGAACTCGAATTTTCTTTTGAAATTCGCTCATCCGAAACCTCAAGCTGATCTCATGGAACTTTGCGGATAGGTTCAATGAAAGGACTTCTGTGAAACTGTTATTAAAAATTGTGTTGGGACTCCTGCTCTTTGTCGCCCTAGAGCGGTTTTGCCATACACAGACGCGCGGCTTTAGCCTGCTCAAAATCGCTTCAGACTCTGCACTTGCAGACGAAGAGCCCTCCTTAGAGCAAAAAGCCGAATTAGACGCTATTTTCAATCAGTCGTTTTTCTTTCTCAATAGCGGCGGTCAATGCTATGCCTTTTTGAGCGAGGATGGGAAAACAATCATCAAATTTTTCAAACAGCATCATATCCGTATTTGGAATCGTCTAAGCAATATCCCTTTGCCCCAACTGTTTAAACCCTATCTCAATCAACTCCTCGATAAAAAGAAACATCAATCCCCTCAATTTTTTGAAAGCTGCAGGATCGCCTATGAAGATTTTAAAGAACGCTCTGGATTGATCTATCTGCATATCCACAAAACGCAATGCTTCAAGAAAAAACTCCAGATTATCGATACATTGGGAATCGCTCATCACATCGATCTAGACAGCACGGACTTCGCTCTGCAAAAACGCGTGGAACTCTGTCATTCCAAATTTAAAACATTGATCCAGAAAAACGATATCCCTGCTGCAAGACAGTGCATAGACTCTATCAGGGATCTGATCGTGGAAAGATCGCAAAAGGGAATTGTCGATCGCGATTTCAATATGCGCACAAATATCGGCTTTTTAGGCAATCAAGCCATCGAGATCGATCTCGGTTCTTTTACAAAAGAAGAGAAAGGAAAAAATCCCGATCGAGAAGATCTGAGGAAGAGGACCCAAAAATTCCATAAATGGCTTTCCAAGCACAATCAAACTCTTTCCCAATATCTCGCGGAACAGATCGAACACTTCTAAAAGGAGTTATACCAAACCCAGTAAATAAATTCATAATTCGCTGCGTGAAAGCTGTCAACAAATCGGCGATCACAAATGGTATGCACTAATTCAATACTTTGGGATTGATCTCCGCTTTAAATAGTGCATCGAAGCGTTGCTTGGCGCTATCGTCTTTTTGTTTGGGCGCTGTACCGAGAAGGGAAAACTCTTCGCAAAAATTGTTCAGGGTGCGGTCTGAAACGTGTTCCGTATCAGGGACGATGCATTCATTGGAATAGCCCGTCTTATGATAGATGCAGTTGCTGCAGCAATGCAACGCGGCAAGACACTTGTCGCATGTAGCTCTAAAAGATAGCTTTTTTAAAAATGGTTCTTCGAGGACTATCCCGCATTTCCAACAATTCATATAGTAAAAGGTAAAATCGTCTTGCAGAGTTGCTCATTTCCACCCTGCAAGACGATGGTGTTTAATGTTTATTTCTTCTTGCTTTTCTTCGCGTTGGCTTTATTTTGTTTCTTCGCATTTACTTGATTTTGCTTCTTTTTAAATGCTTCTTTTTTCTTTGCAGTATTTTTGCTTACAACCTGCATTGACTGAGCGTTTTCAACGGGATGGGACTCCGCCGCTATACTACTCTGTGTGAAAAATACTGCCGCAGTTAATCCTGTAAGGATAGTGAGTAGTCTTTTGAACATGAACACCTCTTAAGTTGAAATTTTACGAAAATTGTTCCCCCCGTGCATCAATACCTCGATGATATTTTCACGCACGGAGTTCTGTATATTAAATATTTTTATATTTAATGCCAATTTTCTTTCAAAAAAGGTAACGCATAATCCAGTAATGCGTGCACATCCGTATATTGCGCAGTCAGAATGCAGGAGCGTTTTTCCAATAGTGCAGCATTTGCCTTAAATATAAAGCCCATGAGTTGTTTTAACTTATTCACTTTGACCCGATTCGACATATCCTCGGGAATCTCGGAGAGATAAACGTGAAGATAGCTCAAAACATCGCTGAATGGAGATCGAAATTCTATTCCGGAAAAATGAGAGCGGATCTGATGAAAAATAAAGGGGTTGATGATGCTGCCTCTGCCGATCATCAACGCATCACACTGGGTCATCTTTAACATATTTAATGCATCTTCCACATTGAGGATATCCCCATTGCCCACCAAAGGGATTTTTAGGATGGATTTTGCTTCAGCGATGAGATCCCACCGCGCTGGAGGACCATATCCATCGACCTTTGTCCGTGGGTGAAGCGTGATGTACTGCACGCCGCTTTCCTGAGCCGCCAGAACATTTTCGCGGAATAAAGAAATGTCCTCATAACCGGAGCGCATTTTTAAAGTAACCGGAATGGACACGGATCTGACAACCGATTGCGCGACTTCATTTAAAAATCGCGGGTCTTTGAGCAGGCTGGATCCTGCGCCACGACCTGTCACTGTATTGGAAGGACAGCCGCAGTTAATGTCAATGCGCGGAGCTCCCCTTTTCTCGATCTCTTGAGCCATGGCGCCCATCAAGTCCAGGTCTGAGCCCATGATCTGAGCTGCTAACGGAATGGGAGCAATCTCATCACAGATGTAATCACAGGCTAAACTCTTGACATGCCCATTGCGAGGAACGCGCAAAAAATCTCTCACCGCCTCGTCAAATCCGCCAATCGATGCCATCGCCTTGCGAAAGCAGCGATCGCCCACCCCCTCCATGGGAGCGAGGATCAGAAAAGGACAGCCGTTAGGATCTTTAGGAAGAAGGTTCAAAGCAAGAAAAAATCAATTTTTTACAGGTAGCATAGCAGATGCATAGTAAAAATGCATGAGTAAATATTTTTTTAATTGGAAATGACCAGGTAAAGCCTGACCCCCTCAGTTTAGTGTAGAAAATATCTGCCATTCACTTTAGGGCGTAGAATGTAAGATCACTCTTGTGTATATATATAAAAAAGCGAGCACGGTACTACAAATGGCTGAGTCTATCAATCTCAAAATTGCATTTATCTTGACCGTAGGCTTTGCCTTTGCGGCTATATTGGGCTACATTTCGCATAAGATCAAATTATCCCCGATCTTTGGATACCTAATAGCGGGGTATTTGATTGGACCCTACTCTCCAGGATTTGTCGCTGACAGAGAAGCAGCAGAGCAGCTTTCTGAAATTGGCGTACTCCTTATGATGTTCAGCGCTGGAATGCATTTTAAGTGGCAGGATTTGATCCGGGTGAGAAGGATCGCTATTCCAGGCGCTTTTGGGCAAACTCTTGTCGCTACTGTTATAGCAGCGAGTATCACTTATAGCATGGGCTGGCCATTGCGATCCGGGATTATTTTCGGTCTTGCAATTGGAGTGGCGAGCACAATGGTTTTAATCCGCGTGCTCTCCGACAACCATCTTCTTAAAACAAAAGAAGGACATGTCGCAGTGGGATGGTTAATCGTCGAGGATCTGATCACCGTCATCATCTTGATTTTGATCCCGGCGTTCGCTGTCTATTCGTTTGAAACGGAATTACTGATTCAAGAGATCATTTATTCTTTTTTGCAAGTCATCATGAAATTCCTACTGCTCGCAGCTATCATGTTCACCTTGGGATACAAATTGGTGACCTACATTTTAATGAAAATCAAACTCACCCGTTATCCAGAACTGTTCACTTTGACTGTTTTAGCCATCACTTTTGCCATCGCCATCGGATCAAACATGATATTCGGAACATCAATTGCGCTGGGAGCTTTTCTAGCGGGAATGGTGATGGGACAAACGCGCGTCCACGATCACGTCTCGGCCAAAATCACCCCTTTGAAAGATGCTTTCGTCGTCATTTTTTTTCTCTCCGTCGGGATGCTATTCAATCCTGCCGCAATCGTTCACCACTTATATATCTTCTTCGTCACACTCGCGATCATCCTCCTAGCAAAACCCATCGCTGCATTCCTGATCACGATCGCATTGAGATATCCGATAAAAACTGCTCTCACCGTTGCTGTGGGGCTAGCTCAGATCGGGGAATTTTCTTTCATCCTGTCTGAGCAAGCGATGCGCTACCGATTGCTTCCTGCATCGGGATACGATATCATCGTGGCATGCGCTCTTGTATCTATCTCGATTAATCCTTTGCTGTTCAAACTATTGAATAGATTCCAAAAGAAGCACAAAGTTTAGAATCTTGAGACTAAGAGTCTGTCTCTGAATTATACACAACATGTCTGAAAAATTGGGAATTTGACAAGATCGAAAATCGGCCAAAATAATGGCTTTGTTGCGTAATTCAAGCAAAGGTAGCGCCTCTTTTGGAAGTCCCGCAACATTAAGTCACTTTATAGCTCTGAGGCATTCCTAACTCAGCCATCCGGTTTAGTATATCTAATTTAATACTAAT
>Ga0209579_10002419_pt1 | contig 14372 bp, 19 predicted proteins | sample Coa_R1_2_FD_187152 | JGI IMG/M metagenome (GOLD analysis project Ga0209579, IMG submission 187152) | Surface soil microbial communities from Centralia Pennsylvania, which are recovering from an underground coalmine fire - Coalmine... | ecosystem: Environmental > Terrestrial > Soil >... | reverse complement strand
GCTCATGGAGAAGCATTCGCTCAGCGTGGCGGACCTGATCCTGGTTTACGATGAACTGGATCTGCCATGGGGCGAGATCAGGATTAAGACCCAGGGCTCTTCGGCCGGACATAACGGCGTGGAGTCGGTGATTTCGAGCCTGGGTACCAAGGAGTTTACGCGAGTTCGTCTGGGAATTAGTCCCGGGCATCCCGTGAGCGATGGGGCGGCGTATGTTTTAGCGCCGATCCGCCGCTCGCAACAGAAGGAATCGGACCAACTGATAGCCCGTGGGGCTGAAGCAGTGGGTTCCATAATTGCTGAAGGCGTCGCTAAGTCCATGACGATTTACAATCGTCGCGCCCAAGGCTTAAAGACAGAGGAAGAATGAGGATTTACGAAGAGCTGTTTATCGTCAAGCCGGATGCGACCGAAGAAGAGGTCGATCAATTGATCGACCAGATGAAGACCATTGTCACCAGCGCCGGCGGCACCATCGACAAAGCCGAAAAATGGGGCAAGCGGCGCCTGGCCTACCGCGTGGATAAGTACAAGGAAGGCTCCTACGTGCTGTTCCAGTTCAATTCCGGCCCGGATGCCGTGAAAGAATTCGAGCGCCGCCTGCGCGTTTCGGACTCGGTCATCAAGTTCCTTACCGTGCGCATCGACCAAACCATGAAGCGCCTGGATAAACGCAAAAAGCACCGCGAGAAACGGGCGCGCCACAAAGCCGCGCATGCCCCGGCGGCGCCTCAGCCCTCGGTAGCCCAGCAGATGCTGGGTGAGCCGGTGGCGGAATAAGGAGATCAATCATGGCTGAAATGAGAGGAAGACCAGGCAGCGCGGGGCAAAGGCCCACCGGTGGAGACAAAGCCGTCGTCACCCAGAAGAAGCAATATTTCCGGCGCAAGAAAGTGTGCCGCTTTTGCGTCGAGCGCATCGACGACATCAACTACAAGGATGTCCGCATGCTGAACGCGTTCATTGCCGAGCGCGGCAAAATTGTTCCGCGCCGCATTTCAGGCGTGTGCGCGCCCCATCAACGCAGGCTGAGCGACGCCATCAAGAAAGCGCGCAACATCGCGCTGCTGCCGTTTGCGTCCAGCGTGTAAGGAGATTTTTATGGAAATTATTCTCAGGGAAGATATCGATAAGTTGGGCTCGCGCGGCCAGGTGGTGAAAGTCACCGCCGGGTATGCGCGCAATTTTCTGCTGCCCAACCGGCTGGCGGTTGCCGCCACCGAATCCAACAAGAAGATCGTCGAGCAGGAGCGCCAGGCGCATCTGCGCCGCGAAACCAAGCTCGAAGGCGAAGCCCAGGATTTGTCCAAGCTGATGAATGGCACCTTGGTCGTCATCAAGCAGAAGGCCGGCGAGAACGATCAACTCTTCGGCTCGGTCACTTCCAAGGATGTCGCCGAGGGCCTCGAGAAGCTGAAATTCACCGTCGACCGGCGCAAAATTCTGCTCGAAGAGCCCATTCGCCAGCTCGGCGACCATCCCGTGACTGTGCGTCTGCATCGCGACGTGAACGCACAAATCACGGTGCAAGTGGTGCGCGAAGACTAATCGGGAGGACCCCTATGTTTCTCGACTTGACCGGCCAGACGGCAATCGTCACCGGCGCGGCTACAGGTATCGGCGAAGCCATTGCGCGCCGGCTGGCAAGCGCCGGAGCTACTGTAGCCGTTGCCGATATGAATGGTGAAGGCGCCGCCGAAGTTGCACGCTCGATCGGCGGCACAGCCTTCCCTGTGACCATCGACATTACGAAATCCAGCTCGGCCAACGCCGCTGTGGCTGCGGTTATTGCGCGCACCGGCCGCGTCGATATCCTGGTCAACAACGCGGGCATTGCCGGGAAAGCCGCCCCGCTTTGGGATCAGACCGATGACGATTTCCAACAGATCATCGCCGTCAATCTGATGGGCGTGTTCCATTGCGCGCGCGCCGTGATCTCCCATATGCGCTCGCAAAAATACGGCCGCATCGTCAACATCGCCTCCATCGCCGGCAAGGAAGGCAATCCGAATATGTCCGGCTATTCCTGCACCAAGGCCGCCGTGATCGGCTTAACCAAATCGATCGCCAAGGAAGTCGCAACCGAAGGGATTTGCATTAACGCCGTGGCCCCGGCTGTCATCCGGACCCGCATTCTGGATCAGCTAACCACGGCCCAAGTGGATTACATGACCGAGCGCATCCCGATGCGCCGCACGGGAAAGCCCGAGGAAATCGCCGCCGTGGTGCATTTTCTCGCCAGCCCGGATTGTTCCTTCGTCACCGGCCAGTGCTACGACGCCAGCGGCGGGCGGGCGACGTACTAAGCCGGATCCATAGCCGATAGACCTTCCGCCTTCGCCGCGCTTAATAGCTGATGGTCCGCGCAGATAAATACCGGCTCAAGGCTGCCGGATATCAATTTCCACGCCAGGCAGCCGGCGAGTTGCACGGCATCATAAGCGCGCAGCGGATGGCGGTCCAGCAGACTACACGCCATCTCCATCACGGTGTCATTCAGTGGAACCCGCAAGAACTTGCTCTCGAGGTGTTGTTCAAAGCGCCCGAGCAGGCGGCGCGCATCGGATCCGTCGATGTCTCCTGCCCGTTCCCGCCGGCGAATGGCTGAATGCAACTCCACGCGCGCCAGAGTTAGAACCGCAAATCGGTGGTTTGCTTCCCGGCTCGCCAGCCGAAGCAATTTATCAGTACCTGGCTCGCGCACATACAACTTCACCAGCGCGCTGGTTTCCAAGAAATAAAGAGCCAAGATCAGCGTCTTTCGCTGAGGATTGTGGCCGAGAGGTTCTCGCCGCGGATAGCCAGTGGCTCGAAATCCGCTTCGGTCGACGGCCGGGCACCCAAAATGGCCTGGACTTCCGGCACTAGCCTGTTCAACCGTATTGAGGTAACCGGAAATTGCGGCGCTTTAGGGTTGGGTGCCTTGCCGGTAAGGACCAAACGTTTTTCGATCGCGTCTCGAAGCACGTCCTGCCTCGACGATTCAGTCGCGGTCCATGCAAAGCCTGCCGCTGGGAGCACAGTGTCGCGAAACCATTTCAGAGAAATAAAATCATAGCCGGACGTGTTCTCGGCATGGTCCAAGGCCCGCACCATCTCGGCCAAGGGATTCTTGATTGCGGCGGGTTTCGAAGCGGCAGGCGCTGGAGTGTTACCAGGCTCGAAGGAGATGCGAATCTCGTTTGAAGGGGACCATTTGTCGGCCGCCCGGTCACTACGGGCCTTCCGTTTTTTCGTCTTGTCGATAATCGTGACGCGAACGCGGTGTCCTTTTGGAGTCAAAGCTTGCAAGGGGCTGGTAGGCGCAGAGAGGCGCTTTTCAAGCTCCGACTGAATGTCGGCAAACTTTTTCATGGCAGTCTCCGCGATTTATATATAGTATAAATCGGGTGGCGCTGTCAAGTCCTACTACGCACCCGTAACCAGCGCCCGGATCACCACAAAGGCCAGCGCTGCAATCGCCGCCGCCGCCGGAATAGTCAGCACCCAGGCCCACACAATCGTAGTCGCGAGGCCCCAGCGGACCGCCTTCACGCGGTGAAAAGTTCCTACGCCTGCGATCGAGCCGGCGATCGCGTGTGTCGTTGAAACTGGCAGGCCCAGCCAGGTGGGCAATAAAATGGCTATCGCCCCCGCTGTCTCTGCGCAAAATCCGCCGCGTGGCTTCAACCGCGTGATGCGGCCGCCCATGGTGCGAACGATCCGCCATCCGCCGCTCAGCGTGCCCAGCCCGATAGCGGCATGCGCTGCGAAAATCACCCAGACCGGAACGTGAAACGTACTCAGGTACCCGGAAGCATACAGCACTCCGGTGACAATCCCCATTGTCTTCTGCGCATCGTTCGAGCCGTGGGCGAAGCTGAACAGCGCCGCCGAGACCAGTTGCAGCTTGCGGAAATAGAAATCCATCTTGGCCGGAGTCGATTTCCGGAACAGGAAGTACACGACAGTCATCAGCACATACGCCAGTAAAAATCCGATCAATGGCGACAATACGATGAACAGCAGCGTCTTAGGCCATTTGCCGACGATCAGCCCCTGTAGGGCCCCGCCAAACCCATAGACGAACGCAGCGCGCGCCACGCATGCGCCCGCGTAGCCGCCGATCAGCGCATGGGAGGAACTGGTGGGCAGCCCCAGCCACCAGGTGATCAGGTCCCAGACAATCGCCCCGATCAGCCCCGCCAGAATCACGTACGGCGTAACAATTTTGAGATCGACAAAGCCCTTGCCCACCGTGTCCGCTACACCAGTACCAAACGAGAACGCAGCGACGAAGTTGAAAAACGCAGCCCAAGCCACTGCCTGCAGCGGCGTCAGCACACGCGTAGCCACGATGGTCGCGATGGAATTCGCCGCATCGTGAAACCCGTTGATGTAATCGAAAATGAGCGCGACGCCGATGATCAGCGCGGCCAATGTGAGGGTCGACATCCGCCTAGCTGTTCTTCACAACCACGTTCTGCAGTACGTCGGCCACGTCCTCGCAATGGTCCGTGGTGGCTTCCAGGAATTCGTAGATCTCTTTGTGTTTGATGAGCCGAATCGCATCCGTTTCGTTGTCGAACAGGCTGGCTACCGCGCTGCGCACGATGATGTCGGCTTCATTTTCCAGGCGGTTGATCTCGATACAGTGCTCCAGTACCGGTTTCTTCTGGTCCAAAGCTTCCATGGCCTTTTGCAGCGTCCGGCTGCATGAGTAAATCACCTCGGCAAGCTCCACTACGGTGCTGGTAATGGGATCGAGCCGGTACGCCACCATGCGGTGGGCGGCGTCTTCGATGCCGTCCAGCACATCGTCCAGAGCCGTGGAGAGCGAATGAATGTCTTCCGGATCGAGCGGCGTGATGAAGGTCTGATTCAGCTTGGTGAAAATCTCATGGATGACTTCGTCGCCTTGATGCTCCAGGCTGCGGATCTCGGTGGCGACGGTGGCCAGCCGCGACGGCCCGGCCTTGACCCCGTCGAGCAGCAGGCGCGCCGCTTCGCAAATCAATTCCACCTGGCTGAGAAACAGCGAGAAGAACTTCTCGTCGCGCGGCATCAATTTCATAGGTAGCTGCTTTTAACCGCAGCTCACTATCTTAATCGAGTCGATGACGATTTGGTTACGATTCGGTTGCGTCCTGCCCGACGATGGAAAAAAGCTCCGCCGGTTCCTCGCCGGCCGCCGCCTCGCCATCCAGGTCGAGATAACGCACGTCCAGCAGCCGCGATGGATTCAGGTTGCCCATCGCCGAGAGGATATTTTCCTTCAGGTGGGGGTGTTCCTGTTCGAGCTCGGAGAAGATATCGCGCAGCGAGCGCCGCACAGTGCCGGTGCGCTGCGAACATCCGCACGGAACGATCGGAGCGCCCAGCGACTCCGCGTAGCGGGTGGTGATGTCCTCGGTTACAAATACCAGCGGGCGGATCAGGCGGAAGTCGCGATCGCGCGAATGCGTAACCGGCGGCAGCGCGCTCAGCCTGCCGGTGAACAATGTATTGCGCAGCAGGGACTCGCAGAAATCGTCGGCAGTGTGGCCGAAGGCAATGACGTTGGCTCCCAGGCCGCGTGCAATCTCGTAGACCGCGCGCCGCCGGTAGCGGCTACACAGGTCGCACCCATGGTCCGGCTGTTCTTCCAGGAGGCGAAAGGAAGGCTTGTCGCGGTAATAGGTCCAGTCGATGCCCTGCTGCTTCAGATATTCGCCCAGCGGCTCGATGGGCCGCAGGAACTTCCCCTGCTCCACGGTAAAAGCGCAGACCGAAAACTGGATCGGCGCCCGCTTCTCAAGCAGCCTCAGCGCGGCCAGCAGGGTTAGGGAATCCTTGCCGCCGGAAAGCGCCACCGCCACCCGGTCGCCGTCGCGAATCATTTTGAAGCGATGGATCGCCTCGCCGGTCTTGCGCAGTAATGTCTTTTCTAGGTCCACTGAGATCCAATTATAGCGGTCTGCCTGCATGGTAAGATCTTAAAAGCCCGAAACATGCTGCAGATCGTTCCGTCATTGCTGTCCGCCGACTTTGCGCGGCTGGCTGAGGAGATTGCCCGCGTGGAGCGCGGGGGCGCAGCCATGCTGCATCTGGACGTCATGGATGGGCATTTTGTGCCGAATCTGACCATGGGACCGCCGGTTGTGGAGTCGGTCCGCAAAGTGACCCGGTCGAAGCTGGATTGTCATTTGATGATCGAGGATCCGGACCGGTACATTCCGGCTTTCGTCGCGGCCGGCGCCGACCTGGTCTCGGTCCATCAGGAAGCCTGCCGCCATTTGCACCGCACCCTGCGCCTGATTCAAAGCGAGGGCGCGCTGGCGGGAGTGGTCATCAATCCGGCAACGCCGGTAGGGATGCTGGATGAAGTGCTGGAAGTGGCCGACTACGTGCTGGTTATGAGCGTCAACCCCGGATTCGGCGGGCAGAAGTTTATCCCGGCGGTACTGGACAAAGTCCGGAGCCTGGACCGGCAACGCCGGGAGCGCGGCCTGCCGATCGCAATCGAAATCGACGGCGGAATCACGACGCAGAACATTGCGGACGCCGTACGGGCGGGGTGTGACTGGATGGTCACGGGGTCGTCGATTTTTCACACCTCTGATCCCGCGGCCGCAGTGGCCGGGATGCAGCAGATAGCGCGGGACGCCACCGCGATACAGGTTTGAGCAACGCAATCATAGGTCTACTAAAAATGCTTCTTCAAAAAAAATCCTGGAGTTTAGCGATCATCCTCCTGGCCGTGGTGCTGCTGAGTGCCTGCGTCCACAAGAAGTACGAGAACCCCATTTCGAAAGACACGCAGCAGCCGGACAAAGTACTGTTCGACCGCGCCATCGGGGACATCGAGCACGGCCGCTACGAAGTGGCGCGCCTGACGCTGCAGACCCTGATGAATACCTACGACACCAGCGAGTTCCTGGCGAAAGCCAAGCTGGCCATCGCCGATAGCTGGTTCCGCGAGGGCGGCACCCACGGCCTGGCGCAAGCCGAAGCCGAATACAAAGACTTCATCCTGTTCTACCCGACCATGGAAGAAGCCGCCGAGGCCCAGGAAAAAGTCTGCGATATCCATTACAAGCAGATGGAGAAACCCGATCGCGACCGCAACGACGCCGTGCGCGCCGAGGATGAGTGCCGCCAGTTGCTGGTGCAATTCCCCAATAGCAAATTCGCCCCGGGAGCTTCGCAGAAGCTGCGCAATATCCAGGAAGTGATCGCCGAAGGCGAGTTCCGCACCGGCGCCTTCTATCACCACAAAGGCAGCTTTCCCGCCGCTGCTAACCGGCTGCAATCGCTGTCGGAGCAGTATCCGCTCTACAGCGGTGCGGATGAAGTGCTGTGGCAGCTCGCCGATTCCTATGGGCGTATGGGCGATCGTTTTGAAGACCGCGCCGCCAAAGCCTATACGCGCATCGTGAAGGATTATCCGCTCAGCGACCACGTCGATGAAGCCAAAAAGAAACTGCAGGCCATGAACCGGCCCATCCCCGACGCCGACGCCGCCGCTTTGGAGCGCATGAAATACGAGCTGGAAAATCGCACCAAACAGGGCAGGATCAGCCGCACCCTGGATGTCTTCAAGCGCGCCCCGGACATGGAGATGGCCGCCAAAACCGGCTCTCCGGCAATGACCAGCATCCGGCCCGGTGTTCCTGTGAGCGTGCCCAATGCAGCGGGCCGAACGGCGGTGGGAACTTCCGACGTATCCGTGCAGGCCGTTACCGATACCACTTTGCTGGATACCAAGCCCGATGCGCGCCAGGTTCTGCCGGGCGCCACCGGCAGCGATGGTAAGCCCGCCGACGCCGCTGCCGAAGAAAAACCGCAGCCGCTTCCCGGCAATCACCAGGCCAAGCCCAACAAGAAGAAGGACAAGGCCAAAGACAAAAAGCCGGCGGATAAAACGCCTAGCGCCACCACGCCAGCCGCCACAACCACCAGCGCCACCACGCCCAGCAATACGCCGGCTGCCGCCAAAACGCCCAGTGATGCCAAGCAATGAGCCGCATTCTGCTCGCCGATCACAGCCCGCACGCCCAACGCATGGGCGAGCGTATCCTGCGTGATGAAGGCTTCGAAGTGGTCACCGTCACCGACGGCGATACCGCGCTGCTGCGTTTAAAAGACATCGAACCCGATCTGATACTGGCCGATATCTCGCTGCCCAGCCGCAACGGCTATGAGATTTGCGATTACGTAAAAAACAGCGGCAAGTACCCCGACACTCGCGTCGTGCTGACGGCCGGACCGCTGGTGCCTCTGGATCAGGCGCGCGCCACGCAGGTGCGGTCGGATGGCTTCGTCAAGAAGCCGTTTGAGGCATCCATGCTGATTGAAGCCGTGCAGCCGCTGCTGGCTCAGCCCGTGCCGGCCGCGGCGGCTCCCGTGGTAAACGCGCCCGCCGTCGATGCGCCTCCTGCACCCGCGCCTGCGCCGGTGATCGTAACCGTCGCGCACGCGCCGCTCGACCGCGAACAGATTCGTGCCGCTGTGATTTTGGCACTCGAAGCTTCCATGATTGCGATCATCGAAAATGTCACCGACAAGGTCGTAGTGGCTCTCGATGGCGCCCGCGACGGACAAGCTCCCAAATAGACTATGCCTGATAACAGTTTCGACCTCGTCTCGAAAATCGATTTGGCGGAAGTATCCAACGCCATCCAGCAAGCCGTGAAGGAAATTCTCACCCGCTACGATTTGAAAGACTCGAAATCCACCATTGAGCTGAAAGAGAAAGACAACAAGATCGAACTGGCCAGCCAGGACGAATACAAGCTGAAGGCCGTCATCGAGATCCTGCAGCAGAAGCTGGTCAAGCGCAAAGTTCCGCTCAAGGGACTTACTTACGGTACGGTGATTCCGGCCGCCGGCTCGAGCGTCAAGCAGGATGTCACCCTCCAGCAAGGCATTCCCATCGAGAAGGCGCGCGAGATCGTCAAGAAAATCAAAGACAGCAAGCTGAAAGTGCAGGCTTCCATCCAGGGCGACTTCGTGCGCGTCGCCGGCAAGGACCGCGATACGTTGCAGTCGGTCATTCAGCTTCTTCGCAACACCGATTTCGGCATCGACACGCAGTTCACCAATTACCGGACCAATTGAAGTGGCGCGCCGCATCGAATCGCTGATGCTGGCGGGCCCAGCCGGCACGCTCGAAGCCATCCTGGAGGAGCCCGAAGAATTGCCGGCGCGCTCGGTCGCACTGGTTTGCCATCCGCATCCCCTTTACGGGGGCACCATGCACAATAAAGTGGTTTATCGCCTGGCCCGTGGGTTGCGTCGCTCCAGCGCCGCCGTGCTGCGCTTCAACTTTCGCGGCGTGGGACGGAGCCAGGGCGAGCACAATCAGGGTATAGGTGAAATCGACGACGCACGCACCGCGCTCGACTGGCTGCGCGTCCGCTTCCCCGGCCTGCCCTATAAGCTGGCGGGGTTCTCGTTTGGCTCGCGCGTCATTCTGCAGCTAGGCTGCGCCGTAGCAAACGCATCCCAACTCATTGCCGCTGGATTCCCCACCACGCACGGCGACCCCGCGTTTCTCGCCATCTGCCAGTCCCCCAAGTTTTTCATTCAGAGCACCCACGACGAATTCGCCCCGGTCGCGGCCATGCAAGCCCTTTTCGACCAGAGTATTGCCGATCCTAAGAGATTGATCTGGATCGAAGCAGAAGACCACTTTTTCCAGGGCGGCCTGGATCAGTTAGAAGAAACTGTGTTCGGTTTGGCTACTGCCTAAGAGCGCGCTCGGCCCGTCGGGAGGCGCGAATGCCGATTAAATCGGCCACTTTGCCTAGAATGTACGAGGCGTCGTTGGTGCCGACCACCATCTGGCGGTCTTTCCAGCTGGTAAAGCCCTTGCCGTCGCGCTGGGCGGTGACCAAGGCGGTGGCAGGCTTGTATTCTTTGCCCCTGGCGTAGGCCAGGACGCCGCGGCCGGCCTCGGGGGACTCCATGTCCTGGTCGCTCAGGACGAGCTCGTAGATGCCGTCATCGAGCTTGGAAAGGGCCTCTGCGGCGGAAGCAGCCACATCGACGGAATAGCCCCCTGCGCGCAGCAGCGTCTGCAGGGTCAAACGGGAGGCGACGTCGGACTCGATAAGCAGTACCCGAGCCAGATCCAAGCTCCGGACTGTCGTCTCACGCCTGTGGGAGGCGGTAGCCATTCCTCTATGTCCTTTCAGTACCTACTTTAACCGAACTTTGAACGTAAATCATCAACTAAAGTTAGTGCACGCGGACAGCCACATTCTTAGAGGAATTTTCTAAGCCCAGAAAGCTACTGTAAGTTATTGAAAAATTGGATCAATCGCCAAAAACTCTGGCGAAAATCCGGTCCACATTGCGAAGCTGGCGATCGAGCGAAAAACTCTCCGCAAGCTGTGCGGAAGTGAGAAATTTGCCTATCTCGGGGTCGGCCTGAATGGCCGCCCGGAAGTCGGATTCGTCGTGCCAGGCCTGCATCGCATGGCCTTGCACCAGCCGGTACGCGGACTCGCGCAGCATACCGGCGGCGGCCAGATCCAGCAACAATTGCCCCGAAAAGACCAGGCCGCGGGTGATTTCCAGGTTGCGGAGCATGCGCTCGGGATAGACCAGCATCTGATCCACCAGGCGGGTGGTTTTGTCCAGCAGATAGTCGGCGAGGATCGTGGAATCGGGAAGGATCACCCGCTCCACCGACGAGTGGGAGATGTCCCGCTCGTGCCAGAGCGCAACGTTCTCAAATGCCGCTTGCGCGTTGGCGCGCACCACCCGCGCCAGGCCGCAAATCTGTTCGCAAGTGACGGGGTTGCGCTTGTGGGGCATGGCCGAGCTTCCCTTTTGCGCTTTCGAAAAGTACTCCTCGGCCTCGCGAACTTCGGTGCGCTGCAGGTGCCGGATTTCGAGCGCAATCGTTTCCAGGCTGGCGGTAAGGACGGCAAGCGTGGCCACGTACGCTGCGTGGCGGTCCCGCTGAATCACCTGGGAAGAGATGGCGGCAGAACGCAAGTCCAGGCGCGCGCAAATGGCTTCTTCCACTTCCGGTCCGACGTGCGCGAACGTACCTACGGCGCCCGAGATCTTGCCGACACGAATTTCTTCGGCGGCGTCTTTCAGGCGGCGCAGGTTGCGGCCGGCTTCCTCGTACCAGATAGCCAGCTTGAGACCGAACGTGATGGGCTCGGCATGTACGCCGTGAGTGCGGCCGATTTGAACGGTATGCTGAAACTCGTGAGCGCGGCGTTTCAGCACCACGCGCAAAGCTTCGAGGCCAGACATTAGAATCGCCGACGCCTGCTTGATCTGCAGCGCTTGGGCGGTGTCTACCACGTCATTCGAAGTAAGCCCGTAGTGCAGCCAGCGGGATGCGTCGGCGTGCCCGGCCCCGGCCATGCTCTCGGAAACCGCGGTGGTGAAGGCAATGACATCGTGCTTCACTTCCCTTTCGATCGCGTGGATGCGCGCCACGTCAAAGCCGGCGTGCGCTCGGAGCAATCGCGCTGCATCGGCCGGCACGGTTCCCAGGTCGGCCAAAACTTCCGACGCTGCCAGTTCCACTTCCAGCCACTGCTGAAACTTATTCTGATCGCTCCAGATGCGGCCCATTTCAGGGCGCGTGTAACGGGCTAAAATTGCAACACCTCCGTAGGATTTTTCTGCTCGGCAATGATCAGCCTTGGGGACAGTCCGCGCCTTGCCAGCGCCTGTGCAGCCGTCAGCCGCACGATTTCCGGATGATTGTTGTGCTCGCTCAAGTGCCCCAGGATGACAGTGCCTGTGGAGGGGTCGAGATCGTCTAGCAAATAATCGCCGACGACGGCGTTGGAGAGATGGCCGTTGCGGCTCATGACGCGCTGCTTCACCGCCCAGGGATACGGGCCGACTTTGAGCATGTCCAGATCGTGATTGGATTCCATCAGCAGCGCATGCACGCCGCGCAGATGGTACTTGATGGATTCGGGAATATAGCCTAGATCGGTCACCACGCCGATCTTGACGCCGTGGGCGCGCAGGCAATAGCCCACCGGATCGACTGCGTCGTGCGGGATGGTGAAGCTGTCGATCTCAATATCGCCGATCGAAAAACTGGCGCCGGCCTGAAATAGCTCGATGCGCGGCGGGCTGTCTTTCCAGGCATTTTCCCAATCGATGAGCGGCGCGGTAAGCCGGGTAAGATAAACGCGCACTCCCAGCCGCCTCGCCATGCGTACCAGGCCGCTGATGTGGTCGCAGTGCTCGTGAGTGATAAGAATGGCGTCGATCTCTTCCGGACGCTCGCCGATCGAAGCCAGACGCCGCGCGAGGTCGCGGAGGCTCAAGCCGGCGTCGATCAGAAGCCGCGTGGTATCGGTCGCGAGAAACGCAGCGTTACCCGAACTGCCGCTGGAAAGGACGCAGAACTTGACGATTGCAAATCTCCTTCGAAACTCCACTTGTAACAGGAAATGATGGAAACGACAAGCCGTTATAATCGTACGGATGAAAGTCGCTCGCATTCACCAGCACGGCGGGCCGGACGCGCTGGTTTACGAAGACGTTCCCGAGCCTAAAATCAAAGCCAACCAGATTCTGCTGCGCGTGCGTGCCTGCGCGCTCAATCACCTGGATCTGTTCGTGCGCGCCGGAATTCCGGGGATTCAATTCACCATGCCGCACGTGCTCGGTTCCGATATCGCCGGCGAAGTGGTGGCGGTTGGCGAACTGTGCGAGCGCGTAAAAGTTGGATGGCGCGTGCTGCTCTCGCCGGGTGTGAGTTGCCGCCAGTGTCCGCAGTGCCTGGCCGGGCGCGACAATCTCTGCCGCCGCTACACGATTTACGGCTACGGCGTCGACGGCGGCGATACCGAGCTGATGGCGGTCAACGAATATTCCGCCATCCAAATCCCCGATGAGATGGGTTTCGAGGAGGCGGCCGCGTCGCCGCTGGTGTTCCTCACCGCCTGGCACATGCTGACAGAGCGCGCCAAGCTCGCTCCGGGCGAAGACGTGCTGGTGCTCGCGGCGTCGAGTGGCGTCGGTCAGGCGGCAATTCAGATTGCCAAGCTATTTCACTGCCGGGTCATTGCTACGGCTGGCGGCGATGCCAAGCTGGCCAAGGCAAAAGAACTCGGCGCCGATCATGTGATCGATCACTATCGCGAAGACATCGCCGGGCAAGTCAAGAAATTCACCGGCAAACGCGGTGTGGATGTGGTCTTCGAGCATGTCGGCGCTGCAACGTGGCCGCATTCGCTGGCATCTCTCGCGCCGGCTGGCCGCCTGGTCACTTGCGGCAACACTACCGGCTGGGACGTCAAACTCGACCTGCGTTTTCTGTTCAGCAAGAACTGGACGCTGGCCGGTTCCTTCATGGGCTCCATGGGCGAGCTGCATGAAGTGCTGCGCTTTGTCTTCCGGAAACAATTGAAGCCGGTTATCGACCGCGTCTATCCGCTCAGCGAAATTCGCGCCGCCCACGAGCGCCTGGAAAACAAAGAGCAATTCGGCAAGATCGTGCTGTTGCCGTAAGAATTAACCGAGTTAACACGGCGAATCGGCTACACTAATCCACGAGTGGACGAGTCGTTCACATTTTTCCAGTACCTTGACTACCTGCGCCTGCGCGCGCGTTGGATCGGGCTTACCTGCGCGATTGCGGTCGTGCTGGCACTGGTGGTGAGCTTGCTGCTGCCGAAATACTACACGGCCTCGGTGCGGCTGATGATCGATTCACCCGCCGGCAATGACGTGCGCAGCGCCATGGCCATCACGCCGATTTACTTCGAATCGCTGAAGAGCTATGAAGCCTTCGCGTCGAGCCAAAAGCTGTTCCTAGAGGCTGTCGAGCGCTTCCACGTGCGCGATATGGAGCCTGGCAAAACGATCGACCAGCTCCAACGCTCCGTGCTGACGGTGCGCCTCGTACCCAATACACGAATCCTGGAAATTGTTTGCACCCTGCCCAACGCCGATAGCGCGCATTTCCTGGCTCTTCACCTCGCCGGTCAAACCCTTGCGCTGAGCCGTGGACCGAGCGAGCAGACCGATCACGAATTGATTGTCGAAGCGGAAAAGCGCCTGGAGCAAGCGCGGGCGCAACTGGAGCAGTTGTACGCGGCAGGCGATACCAAGAGCGGTATTGCGGAAGCGCGCCGGGCGTCCGCGCGTGAGACTTTCGAGGAAGCGGAGCGGCGCTTGGGCGATGTGCGCGCCGCAGCCGGATATCGCGGCGAGCGTTTGTCGATCATTGATGCCGGCGTAGTCCCCGAGCGGCCGTCGTGGCCTAATGTGCCTCTAAACGTCTCGGCTGCATTCCTCATCTCATTGCTGGCATCCGTGGTCTGGGTGACGTTGGAATTCAGCCGCAGCCTGCACCGTCCATGATCGCCGCGCGGACAGAACGCCTGCCGGGCCCGCTCATGGCCGCTGCGGGCCTG
>Ga0209579_10002416_pt1 | contig 14390 bp, 6 predicted proteins | sample Coa_R1_2_FD_187152 | JGI IMG/M metagenome (GOLD analysis project Ga0209579, IMG submission 187152) | Surface soil microbial communities from Centralia Pennsylvania, which are recovering from an underground coalmine fire - Coalmine... | ecosystem: Environmental > Terrestrial > Soil > Unclassified... | reverse complement strand
CTGGATTTGGATCTCGATCTCGAGGCCGACCTCGGTGTCGACACGGTCAAGCAAGCCGAAATGTTCGCGGCCATCCGCGAGATCTACAGCATTCCGCGCGATGAGAACCGCAAACTGCGTGATTACCCGACATTGGCGCACGTCATTCGGTTCGTGTATGAGAAACGCCCAGACTTGGCCGGTGCGACTCCGATCTCCGCAGTCCCCGTAATCAAGGAAGAACTCAAGACCGCGCGACCGACGCCCACAGTGATTTCCCCGAAACAAGATGTCGCCGACGCGGTGAAGGAACGCATTCTCGCGCTAGTCGTGGAGAAAACCGGCTATCCGAAGGACATGCTGGATTTTGATCTCGATCTCGAGGCCGACCTCGGTGTCGACACGGTCAAGCAAGCCGAAATGTTCGCGGCCATCCGCGAGATCTACAGCATTCCGCGCGATGAGAATCGTAAACTGCGAGACTATCCCACACTAGCCCACGTGATCAGGTTCGTCTTCGAAAAACGGCCCGACTTGGCCGAGGCGCGTGCCGTTCCATCAGCAGCACCTATCAGTGAGCCAACCGGGCCTATCCCGTCACCGGTCGAGGCCCAAGCGGCAACCGACGATGCGATCAAAGAAAAGGTGCTCGAGATCGTGGCCGAAAAGTCGGGCTATCCCAGAGACATGTTGGACCTTGATCTCGATCTGGAAGCAGATCTTGGCATCGACACCGTCAAACAAGCAGAGATGTTCGCGGCGGTACGAGCCGCGTACAACATTCCGCGCGATGAGAATCTCAAGCTACGCGAATTCCCAACCTTGGCCCACGTGATCAGGTTCGCTCGTGACCGGCAGCCTGGTGTGCCCAAAGCGTCAGCTGCAAGCCCTTCGGCGCTGCAAGAGAAGCCAGAACCAGGGCAGAAGAAACCGGCGGCTTCTGCATCTTCGCCTTCGAAGCCGATTGCCATTACGGGTCCGGCTCCCGCCAGTTTCGACGCTGCCAATCGCATTCCGCGTCGCGTACCTGTTCCCAACTTGCGTCCGCCACTTGCTATTTGCAAGCCAACTGGTGTGACCCTCAGTTCCGGGCGGCGAATGGTCCTCATGCCCGACAAGTCTGGCGTAGCTGACGCTCTAGCCCGACGGCTACAGACGATGGGCATTGAAGTTTTGCGCATCGAGCAGACGCTGGATGCCGACGAGTTGCAGAATCTCCTCAAGACCTGGCTGGCCGCAGGTCCAATACAAGGAGTGTACTGGCTATCAGCACTGGACAGCGAGGGCGCTCTTAATGCAATGAACCTAGCCAGCTGGCATGAAGCCCTGCGAGTGCGCGTGAAGTCGCTCTATGCCACCATGCGCAGTCTGTACGAGCAGATTGCGGCGCCGGGCACGTTCCTCGTTTCAGCAACGCAACTTGGTGGACAACACGGCTACGATGACGCCGGAGCGACGGCCCCGTTAGGTGGTGCGGTCGCGGGTTTCACCAAAGCCTATAAGCGAGAGCGGATTGACGCTCTGGTCAAGGCGGTCGACTTTGAAGCGGAACGACGGCCGTCCGAAGTCGCCGACATCCTGATTGAGGAAACCCTGCGTGATCCCGGTGCGGTTGAAATCGGGTACAAGGACGGGTTGCGCTGGACGGTCGGGCTGCAAGAACAGCCCGCAGCCGATGGCCAACCCGGCCTAGCTTTCGACGGCAACACTGTCTTCCTCGTCACCGGCGCGGCCGGCAGCATCGTATCGGGCATCACCGCCGATTTGGCGACGGCCTCCGGGGGCACGTTCTATCTGCTCGATTTGGTGCCCGAGCCTGATCCGGACAATCCCGATCTCCAGCGCTTCGTGACCGATAAGGACGGCCTCAAGCGCGATCTCTTCGCACGCATCCAGGCACGTGGCGACCGCGCGACGCCGGCTCTGGTTGAAAAAGAGCTGGCAGCGCTGGAGAGAGCGCAAGCAGCGTGCAAAGCCATCGAGGCCGTGCAAGCCGCCGGTGGTACGGCGCATTACTTCAGCGTCAACCTCACGGACGCAGACGCTGTAACCAAAATCATCCAGCAAGTGCGCGAGCGCAGCGGACACGTCGATGTGCTCCTGCACGCCGCCGGCACCGAGCGCAGCCACTTGTTACTTGACAAAGATGCACGCGAATTCAATCTAGTCTTCGATGTCAAGAGCGACGGCTGGTTCAATCTTCTGCGTGCTATCGGCGACATGCCTCTTGGCGCGACGGTAGCGTTCAGTTCGATCGCCGGGCGCTTCGGCAACGCCGGACAAACGGACTACAGTTCGGCCAACGACCTGTTGTGCAAGATCACTTCGAGCTTCCGCACTAACCGACCGGCAACGCGCGGCATCGCCATCGACTGGTCGGCATGGGGCGGCATCGGCATGGCTACGCGCGGCTCCATCCCTAAGATGATGGAGCTGGCGGGCATCGATATGATACCGCCAGAAGCGGGAATACCTTTGATTCGCCGCGAATTAACTGCTGGTGGGACACGCGGTGAAATTGTGATCGGCCAACGTCTCGGCGTCCTGCTGAACGAATGGGATGCCACAGGAGGGCTGGACACATCGGCAGCGCAAACCCCGACGCCATCCGGACAAGGACCAATCGTCCGCAAGCTAGCAAGCATGAGGGTGCAGAGTGGCCTCAAAATTGAGACCACGCTGGACCCGGCGATTCAACCGTTCTTGCATGACCATCAAATTGACGGCACACCAGTGTTGCCAGGAGTCATGGGCGTCGAGGCGTTTGCCGAAACTGCCCTGTGCCTGCTTCCCGGCTGGCACATCGAGGCGATCGAAGATGTAAATTTCCTGGCGCCGTTCAAATTCTACAAGAAGCAACAGCGCACGCTGACGGTGGAGGCAGTCATCCATCCGGAGCGCGACACGTTGCTGGCAGACTGTCGCTTGACCGGCCAACGGTTGCTCCCCAATCAAGCCGAGCAACAAGTGACAACGCACTTCACGGCACGGGTGCGGCTCACGAAACAGATGCCCAAAGCGGAGACCGTGCCAGCGCTGTGTTTGACTGATGGGCACATCATCGAAGCAGCCGACATCTATCGCCTCTACTTTCACGGTCCCGCGTACCAAGTTATGGAACGGGCGTGGTGGGACGGACACCGGATTGTCGGGCTTTTGGCAAATGGCTTGCCAGCAAACCATATGCCGTCCGAGCTGCCGACATTTATGGCGCCGCGTCTGATTGAGCTTTGCTTCCAGACTGCCGGGGTCTGGGAGATGGGCGCACAGGGCCGGATGGCTCTGCCGCAGCACATTGATCGCGTTTCATCATTGTTATCACCGGCGCCGGATTCGGCCGACACTCGCTTATACGCCGTGGTCACTTCTGAGCCGGGTCGCGGAAACTTCGATGCAGAGGTTGTGGATACGAAAGGAAACCGCTACCTGCATCTTAGCGGGTACCGCACGGTAGCGGTTCCCAAGGCGGTGGATGCGGAGCGGTTGAAGGCGCTACAGGCTGCGATGTCACTCGATGCCGTCGCCGCATGAAGAAGATGAATCGATTGTCCTGACGATCTGCGGCCCGGGAGTTTATGGAACACGAATTTCAACGCGTTGCGATCGTGAATCGCGGCGAAGCCGCCATGCGTTTCATCCACGCAGCCCGCGATTTTAATCAAGAGCACGGAACATCATTGTGCACCATCGCGTTTTTTACGGAGCCTGACCGCCATAGCATGTTTGTGCGTGAGGCGGACGAGGCAGTGTCTCTCGGGCCCGCTCAGGTGCTCGATCCAAATACTCAGCAGCTTAAGAGCAGTTACGTCGACTATCGCCGGCTCGAACACGCGCTGGCGACCGCACGCGCTGATGCGGTCTGGGTGGGATGGGGCTTTGTGGCCGAGCACGCTGCATTCGCCGACCTTTGCCGCGAACTGGGTATCGTGTTCATCGGCCCGGACGGCGACGTGATGCGGCGTGTGGGCGACAAGATCGCCTCGAAAAGACTGGCAGAGCAGGCGCAGGTACCGGTAACGCCCTGGAGCCATGGCCCGGTGGAAACGCTCAATGACGCCTTGGTTCATGCTGAGCGTCTGGGTTATCCGCTCCTTATTAAGGCCACCGCCGGAGGTGGCGGTCACGGGATTCGTCTGGTGCGTTCGGCTAACCAAATCCCGCTAGCCTTTGCGAGCGCCCGGGCCGAGGCATTCAAGGCCTTCGGGGATCCGACCGTTTTCATGGAGCAACTGGTGCAACGCGCGCGTCACGTCGAGGTCCAAATTATTGCCGACCACTACGGGACGACATGGGCCGCCGGCGTGCGCGACTGCACCATCCAGCGACGCCACCAGAAAATCCTTGAAGAAGCACCCTCGCTGGCGCTTTGTCCGGAGCATGATCGGGCGCTGTGCGAGGCAGCGGTGCGGTTGAGTCAAGCCACAGGCTATCACAACGCCGGCACTGTCGAATTCCTCTACGAACCGGAATTCAACCGCTTTTCGTTCATGGAGATGAATACTCGGTTGCAGGTCGAACACCCGGTGACCGAATGCACGACCGGGCTCGACCTCGTGAAACTTCAGATCCACGTCGCGCGTGGCGGCCGCCTGGAAGGCGAACCGCCGCACACCACCGGCCATGCTATTGAGGTGCGGCTGAATGCGGAAGATCCGGATAACGGTTTTGCCCCAGCTCCGGGCGTTATCGAGCGGTTCAGAATTCTGCCAGGGCCGGGGGTGCGCGTCGATACCGGAGTAGCGGAAGGCGATGCTATCCCCTCAGAGTTCGACTCCATGATTGCCAAGATCATCGCCTACGGCAAGAACCGGAAAGAAGCGCTTTCCCGTCTCCAGCGGGCACTGCGCGAGAGCGTTGTCGTCATCAAGGGCGGCGCCAGCAACAAAGCGTTTCTGCTGGAATTGCTGAGCCGCCCCGAGGTGCAGCGTGGAGAAGTACACGTTGGATGGCTAGACCATTTGGCGACAAGCGGTGAGCACCTCTCTAGGCGTTACGCCGACGTAGCTCTGGTTCAAGCTGCGATCGAGACCTATGATGCCCAGTTAGCCGTGGAGCAGACGCAGTTTTATGCCTCGGCCGTGCGCGGGCGGCCGCACGTCCGCTGTGAGGCAGGCCTGACTGCGGAACTACGCTATCGAGGCCATTGCTACTCGCCGAAGACCTATCGCCTCGGCCCTCAGCGATACCGTGTGGAGGTGAATGGGTCACGCATCGATGTCCAGATCGATCGTTTGGGTCAGTTCGAATGTTGGCTCACGGTCTTCGGGCGTCGTTTTCGCGTCGTTTCCGTGGTCCAGGGACTGACCTACCGGATCGAAGTGGACGGTGTTTCGCACCGGATTGATCGAGATGACGGGGGCGTGGTGCATGCGCCAGCACCCGCAGTGGTGGTTTCCATTGCCGTCAAACCGGGCGACACGGTTGCGGTTGGCGACCGCCTGGCTGTGCTCGAGGCCATGAAAATGGAGACGCAGGTCGTGGCTTCATTTTCCGGAAGAGTTCGGCAAGTGATGGCCATACCCAACGTCCAGGTGGACACTGGAGCACCGCTCCTGCAAATCGATCCCGTCGCCGGTGGCGACACGGTTGCGGCCGCGGAGCAAGTGGTCTTTGGTACGTCTCGTATCTCGGATGGAACCGCGGAAGCCATGCGCAGCTATCAGAGCCTGGATGAACTACGCCAGCTTATGTTGGGCTTTGACGTCGATCCCAAGCACACCACGCGTCTGCTCGGCGAATGGAGCGAGAATTGCCCGGAGGATAGCGCGGAAGTAAGACAGCGCGAAGATGAGATCCTCAACATTTTTGTGGATATACATTCCCTATTCCAACGCGAGCCAGAGGTGAACCATCGGGTCAGCGGTGAAGAGCCCACCGCCGAGGCCTATCTGTTTTCTTACCTTCGCATGCTGGGGACGTGTGGTGAAGGACTGCCGCCAACCTTTGTCAGCGCGCTCCAACGCGCGCTCGCTCACTACGGTGTGCAGACGCTGGAACGCTCCCCCGAACTAGAAGAGAGCTTGCTCTGGATCTACAAGTCGCATCGACGCGCGGAGCAGCAGGTCGCGCCCATTGTGGGCGTCCTCGAACGACGCCTGCGGCGCACCCAGACGCTGTCGCCGCATGGTGAAGAGTCCTTTCGGGCGCTCCTCGACCGGATGGCCTCCATGACCATTGGGCTCTTTCCTGCGATCACCGACCTAGCTCGGGAAGTGCGCTATCGGTACTTCGACCAACCGCTGTTTGAGCGGGCACGTCAGCAGGTCTACAAAGAAATGGAGGAACACCTCGCCTATCTGGCTGCTAACCCCGATGCCGCGGACCGCCACGAAAGAGTGCACGCGTTGGTCGAATGTCCGCAGCCGCTATTCAATCTAATCTCCGGCCGGCTCGCAACCGCCGACGAAGCCATGCGCAAATTGATGTTGGAGGCACTTACCTGGCGGTATTACCGGATTCGAAAGCTCACGAACTTTCGCTCCGTGGCTGTGGACGGACAGTGCTGTGCATCGGCGGAGTACGATCATGAGGGGAAGCGCATTCACGTGTTTACCACGCACGCCGAGTACTCCCGGCTCGCGGAGGCGGTGCGGACGCTGGTTCCGATGATCGCGGACGTTCCGGCAGATCACGACATCGTCATCGATTTTTACGTTTTCCATTCCGGCAGGTTGGGTGACCCGGAGGCTACGCAGCAGGAAGTGGGAGCCGTGCTCAGCCAGGCTGGCTTCCCGCGCTCCATCCGGCGCATTGTAGCGACAGCCGCCGGCACCGGTCACCGTCAGGGTATGGCCGGCATGCATTTCACCTACCGCCCCAGCGGGAATGGGTATGAAGAGGAGAAGCTCTACCGCGGAATCCACCCCATGATGGGCAAGCGGCTGCATCTCTGGCGGCTTAGCAATTTCAAGATCGACCGTCTGCCGTCCGTCGAAGATGTATACCTGATCCACGCCGTTGCCCGCGATAACCCGAGGGATGAGCGGTTGTTCGCGTGCGCGGAGGTGCGCGACGTAACTCCGGTCCGAGATAAGACGGGTCGCATCGTGCAACTGCCGCATCTGGAGCGCATGTTAACGGAAGCGATGGCCGGCATCCGACTATTCCAGTCACGGCGGCCGATCCATCAACGCCTCCATTGGAATCGCGTACTCCTCAACGTGTGGCCGCCGTTCAATCTTGGCCGGGATGAATTGCGTGATCTTGTGCGCAGACTCGCGCCTGCAACCGAAGGCCTGGGATTGGAACAAGTGGTGGTGCGCGTCCGCATTCCCCATCCGGCAACCGGCGAGCTACGCGACATGGTCGTGCGCATCTCGAGCCCTGGAGGCAGCGGTATGCTTATCACCTTCCGACTCGCGGACAAACTACAACCAATAAGACCGCTGGCCGAATACGACCAGAAAGTCGTTCGCATGCGTCAGCGCGGGTTCATCTATCCTTACGAAATCGTCAAAATGCTTACACCCGCTCCGGAACACACGCGGGCGGAATTTCCCGCCGGCGATTTTGTCGAGCACGACTTTGACTCGGAAGGCCGTTTGGCCGCAGTCAATCGTCCCTATGGTCAAAATAAAGCCAACATCATCGTCGGCATCATCCGCAACTTCACCACCCGGTATCCTGAGGGCATGACCCGCGTTCTCATGCTGGGAGATCCGAGCAAGGACCTGGGCGCTATAGCCGAACCAGAGTGCCGGCTCATCCTCGCAGCTTTGGATCTGGCCCAAGCGAGGGGTGTTCCCCTGGAATGGTTCCCCATCTCGGCCGGCGCCAAGATTTCGATGGACAGCGGAGTGGAAAACATGGATTGGATTGCCCGCGTCCTGCGGAGCTTGGTGGAGTTCACGCAAGCCGGCGGGGAAGTGAATGTGGTGGTGAACGGAATTAACGTCGGCGCGCAGCCGTACTGGAACGCCGAGGCCACGATGCTCATGCACACTCGGGGCATTCTGATCATGACGCCGAAAGCGGCGATGGTGCTGACCGGCAAGCGCGCGTTGGAATTCTCCGGCAGCATCTCGGCCGAGGACAATCAAGGAATCGGCGGTTACGATCGCATCATGGGTATCAACGGACAGGCGCAGTACTGGGCACGCGATATCGATGAAGCCTGCCACATTCTGTTGCGCCACTATGATCACACTTACGTGGCCCCGGGCGAGCGTTTCCCGCGGCGGGCCGCGACGGCGGATCCCTTTAATCGCGATGTGCAAGTCTATCCTCACGGAAGGAACGCCAACGGTGAGGAAGGCTTCGACCTGATCGGCGAGATTTTGTCGGACGAGACCAATCCTGGGCGCAAGAAATCCTTTGATATTCGCAAAGTGATGATGGCCGCCGTCGACCAGGACCAAGCTCCACTCGAGCGCTGGGCTGGCATGCGCGCGGCGGAGACCGCGGTCGTGTGGGATGCCCATCTCGGTGGCTATCCCGTTTGTCTGATTGGTATCGAATCCCAGCCCCTGCCCCGGTTAGGATTTGTTCCCGCCGACGGGCCGGAGCAATGGACTTCCGGCACGCTCTTCCCGCAATCCTCCAAGAAAGTGGCGCGCGCGATCAACGCGGCCAGCAACAATCGACCGGTGGTGGTCCTAGCCAACCTGTCGGGCTTTGATGGTTCCCCGGAGTCGATGCGCAGGCTGCAACTTGAGTACGGTGCTGAGATCGGGAGGGCCGTAATCAACTTCAAAGGCCCCGTCGTCTTTTGCGTGATCTCGCGTTATCACGGAGGCGCCTACGTGGTTTTCTCACGGGCGCTCAATGAAAGCGTCGAAGTGGCAGCCTTGGAGGGAACGTATGCCTCGGTGATCGGCGGTGCTCCGGCGGCAGCTGTGGTTTTCGCCGGTGAGGTTGAAGCCAGGGCCCGCAAAGATGCCCGCCTAAAGCCGCTGAGCCAGGCGATGGCCCAGGCCGAGGGCGCGGAGAAAGGTCGGTTGCGCGACCAGTGGGACGAACTCTTCAAAGTCGTACACTCCGAGAAACTGGGTGAGTTGGCCGCCGAGTTTGACCGTGTGCATACTGTGCAGCGGGCTCTCGAGGTGGGTGCTCTCAATTACATTATTGCGCCCGCCAACCTGCGGCCGTATCTCATCGATGCGGTCGAACGCGGTATTGGAAGAGAGGAGGAATCCGCAAAGTCGGGAACCAGGATGACGGAAGCGGCCTAAATCTCCTCCAGGGTGAATTGGATGAACGTTTATTGGTTGGAACAAACCGGAGCGGACGTACCAGCGGAGAATGATTGGCTGAGCGCAAACGAGGCGGTCTGCCTGAACAGCATGCGCTTTGCGAAGCGCCGCGCTGACTGGCGACTGGGACGCTGGACCGCGAAATGCGCTCTGTCCGTTACGCTGGAAATGCCTGCTCATGTTCAGGCCCTTAAGAAAATAGAAATACGCCCAGCGCCGTCCGGCGCGCCCGAGCTCTTTTTCGACAACCAACCGGCAGCGGCCACTATTTCACTCAGCCACCGCTCCGGTATCGCGGCTTGCGCCGTGGGGATATCCGGAGTGGAGATTGGTTGTGATCTGGAAATCGTCGAGCCGCATAGCGATGCTTTTGTCGCCGAGTATTTCACCATCGAAGAGCAAGCGCTGGTTGCGCGCGAGTCTGCGGCGGACCGACATCGAATCCTGGCGCTGCTTTGGAGCGGGAAAGAGAGTGCGCTTAAAGCGCTGCGTGCCGGACTTCGCCTCGACACCCGGTCTGTGATCGTCATTCCTTGGATCGTGTCAATCAACCGTACTGGCTGGAACCAACTCCGGGTTCGTTACACTGGCGGTCGTTGTACCGAAGGGCGAGTCTTCCACGGCTTTTGGCAACATGCAGACAATATCGTGCGAACTGTGGTTGCCGCTCCGCCGCCGCCGATTCCCTTAAAGATCCGGACCAACTACTTCGACAGTGCTTCCCGGTTGAAACCTGTTCCGTGCTGAATCAGTGACAGCTTCCCTGTGGACTCGTATGGCATACCGCGACAACCAATTCGATTTCGACTTCATCGTCATCGGTTCAGGCTTCGGCGGCAGTGTTTCCGCCCTCCGGCTGGTGGATAAGGGATATAAAGTCGCAGTCATGGAGATGGGTCGACGCTGGACGCCTGACAAACTGCCGCGCACCAGTTGGTCCGTCCATCGCTGGTTTTGGCGTCCCAACGTGGGCCTGCGTGGCTTCTTCAACATGCGCTTCTTCAGGCACGTGACCATTCTGCATGGTTGTGCTGTAGGTGGCGGGTCCATTACCTACGCCTGTACTCTGCTTTCTTCGCCGGAGAAAGTGTGGGACACCGGCTCGTGGACGGGATTGGCCGATTGGAAGGCGGAGATGCCCCGGCACTATGAAACTGCCGCGCGGATGCTGGGAGTCACTGAAAACGAGATCCTCGGACCTGCCGACCATCTGTTGAAGAACGCTGCCGAAGCTGTGGGCTGCGGGCACACTTTCTACCGCACGAAGGTGGGCATCTTTCAACCCAAGCAGGGGGAACCCGGCAACCAGATCATCCCTGATCCATTCTTCGGGGGAGAAGGCCCCGACCGAACCACCTGTATCGCCTGCGGTGGCTGCATGATGGGCTGTCGCCATGGGGCGAAAAACACCCTGGACCTCACCTACCTCTATCTGGCGGAGACGCGCGGCACGCGCGTCTTTTCTGAAACCCAGGTTGTGAACGTTAAACCACTGGGTGACGTGAGTGATGGCGGCGCCGGTTACGAGGTGCACACCGTGAATTCCACCGCGTGGATTCGCCGACAGCCGCGGCGCTTCACCTGCCGTGGGGTGGTCTTCTCCGCATCTTCGCTGGGCACAATGGAACTGCTCTTTCAATTCAAAGAGAATGGTTCATTGCCGGCCATCAGCCCGCAGCTGGGCAAACACGTGCGCACTAATTCGGAATCGCTGATCGGCGTACGCATGCCGGGTTACCGTGAAGATTTGTCGCAGGGGGTAGCTATTGGTTCCGGCATCTACATTGACCAGCACACCCACATTGAAGCTGTCCGATATCCGCGTGGCTCCGATGCCATGGGCCTTCTTACTACGATCCTGACCAATGGCCGCCCTGGGCCGCGGCGGATTGCGCTCTGGCTGAAGAATGTCGTCAGCTCACTGGTTCGCCACCCGTTTAGGACGGTGCGCGTGCTGCAACCGTTGGGCTGGGCGCGAGAATTCGTGATTCTGCTTTGCATGCAGGCGCTCGATGGCGAGATTGAGATGCGATGGCAACGTCCCTGGTTCTGGCCGTTCCGGAAATTTCTTGTCAGCCGGGGCGAAAAAGTGCCTACCTACATTCCCAAGGCGAATGAGTTTGCCCAGAAGTTCGCGAAGTTGACCGGGGGGGTGCCCATGAGCATGCTTCCGGAGATCCTCTTCAATGTTCCGGGCACGGCTCACTGCATCGGAGGTTGCGTCATTGCCGATTCTGGCACCCACGGCGTCGTGGATTCACACCATCGCGTTTTCAACTACAAGAACATGTACATTTGCGACGGATCGGTGGTCGCGGCCAATCTAGGGGTTAATCCGAGCCTGACCATTACTGCGCTTGCCGAGCGAGCCATGAGTTTCATCCCAGCAGCGGCAGACACGGCTTGGAACGATACAAGCCTGGGTTCTTGATCATGCGTTGGGACTCCGTCTGCGGCTGAGGTTCCAACGCCGGATGCGGAAGCACGCCATCGGAACCGCCGTGGGTTGGGATATTCTTGCCGGGACCGGACTGAAGTCATCCCAGCAATAACAAGGTTGTTCTTCCTTCTCGAACAGCGTAGCCCTGAGCTTATCAACTCGTTCGCCGAGGGACTCACGCAAGTCTTGAGCTCGGCAGAGGCAGTCCTGAGCAGACCGCGACGGCAGTCGATACCGCCGGTCATTCGAAAACGGTAAGGATTGTAGGCCCATCTCGCCTGCTCCGACGGCTGGTACCGACGTGCCCTACTGGAGACGAGCACGTCAACCCAGTGCCTCAGGACAATCCTTAATACGACCGGAACAGCAGGTGTTCGCAAAATTACGGGTGTTATTGTCCTTGTCTCAAGCAATGGCGCGTGCCGCGGCCATGGCTTCCTTCTTGGGCGGACGTGACGCGCTCTTCGCGCGGTGCACCGTCTTGACCTTGCGCTTCTGCCCACTGTGGCGCTTCAACACTACGTCCATCAATGCCTTCTGAGCCTCCACGTAACTGTTGACTCCTTCCCGTGTCAGCTCTGCGAACGGCACGAACGGGAAGGGCTTCAAAAGTTCCATACTCTTTCCGGGAGCTTTCACGTTGGCATTCATCTGCCGCCCGGCAACGTCAAACAGTTTCTTTTGTGCATCGACGAACGACTCCGTTGCCTGCCGCGCCAGTTCGACCAATTCGGTCTTCTTGATTTTCTTGATGTCCACGTGTTTGCCGTTGGTTGCCTTTTCTGTCTCCTCGATGATGACATCCAGGAATTGTTTTTGCGCTTTGGCGAAGTTCTCCACGCCCTCGCGGGCCAGTTCCAGCAGCTGGTCGGCCTGGTACGGCTTGCCGGTCTTCGCTGCCTCCACCCAGGTCTGAGTTTGCTTGCCGGCAATCTTCAGGAACTCCTTCTGCATGTCGATGAAAGTATCCACGCTACGCCGGAGCGTATCGACAACAGCATGCGCGGCGGGCCAGTTCCCGATCCGTTCCTTCACACCGCTCATGAGGAGTTTGTTCTGTTCCTGCACCAGGTTAAAAAGTATCTTTTGGCCTTCGATGAAGTTCGTTACGCCCTCTTCCGCCATTTCGCCCAGAATAGTTGTTGGGGAGTGGTGGGGATCGGACAGAGGCTCCCGCAGAGCATTCATAACGCTTGCATTCTGCCGCATCACGAGGTCCAGGAGAATCCGTTCTGTGGCAAAGAAACTCTGAACCCCCTGCTGTGCCCAATCCGACAGGAGAGAAACAAAGGATGGTTCCCGAGGGTGAGTGGGGCTCGCGTGCTTTACTGCTGTTGGCATATGGTACCTCCAGTTATGCTGCATTGCTTGTTTTGTGCCTGCATTGCTTGTTTTGTGCAAGGCAACAGACGCACAGGACCAAAATAGAACTGGCCGTCTTGTGATGAATTCTCATGTGCCTTTCGGATGGCTTCTGCGAAGAAAGCTAACACTGCGGTGAAACAGCCCGTTCTCACGATTTCCCGACATGAATGCGACTTCGGGACCATTAAGAAGTCCCTTTCGCAGTCCGGTTGGCATAACTCTACCGTCCTGCGCCAAGTTTAGTGTCAGCCCCGTCGAGCAGGGCCCACACAACCAAAAATACTGCGTCGCCCTGGCATTGGATAACCCTTCAGGCCAGTCGCTTTCTAGCCGAAAAAGCCGTCCGTCAGCAAGATGAAGAAACACAGCGGAGCACGAAGGGTTGGTACATTTGGCAAGCATCGCTACTCCTCCTAACTCTCAGGCCGTCACAAGCTGCTCCAGCGCGGGCCTGTTGTGGATGATCAAGGTAGAGCCTTTTAGTTCGACTATGTCTTTCTTCCTAAACTCCGTAAGTGTGCGGGTTATCGATTCCCGACTGGTGCCGATGAGTTGGGCAATGTCTTCATGGGTCAGCGCGAGCTTTGTGCGGACTACTCCATGGGCGAGCTGTCCCTCCGCGGACGATTCCAACAAGAACTTGGCCAGCTTCTCCGAAATCGAGTGCGATAATCCGACAGAGCGGACCACCTCACATGCGTCGCGATAATCACGGCCGATATGCTGGGCCGCACGCAGACAGGCATCGCCGTGCTCTTTGAGGAACCTCAGGAAGTCTTCCCGTTGGACAAAGCCCAGTTGGCTTGGTTGCATCGTTTCCACGGTCACCTCATACGGCTTGCCTGTAATAATTGCGTGTAAGCCGAGGACCTCTCCTGGCTTCGCAATCCGCAAGATGAAGGTTTTCCCATCACGTGAAGTGGTGGAGAGCTTGGCCTGACCTTGGCAAAGCATGAAGACTCCACGCGGAGCTTGTCCTTGAAGGAAAATAACGGCACCATCAGGAGAAACAGTGTCATGTTTTATTTGGTTGAAATCTGCCAGAGATTCTCGGGAGAGGGCGCAGAAGTAATTGTCGGAACGTAGGCGACAAGTAAGACATTCAGCGGGCATGCGGTAGGGCGAGTTCATAGGCCGTTCCTCATCTGCCCGAGAGGCCATGCGGGCCCTTCGAGTTGCTTAGCAACAACCTCTGGGAATACGAATGTCAGAGGCCCCACACCACAGTAGCGTAATAGTAGGGCTGGCAGCTGTGGTGCGTCTGGTCAAGAATGCACACTCTTAGCAAATAAGGTGTTCTAGCTGAAACTTGATCTGACAAAAATCAGTTTCAGGCGGCAGCTTCTTGCGCTCCGCCTACGCTTCGCTTCGCAGGGCTCCGCTCCGGCTCCGCGCTCTGCATCTCAACGTCAGAA
>Ga0209579_10002414_pt1 | contig 14398 bp, 11 predicted proteins | sample Coa_R1_2_FD_187152 | JGI IMG/M metagenome (GOLD analysis project Ga0209579, IMG submission 187152) | Surface soil microbial communities from Centralia Pennsylvania, which are recovering from an underground coalmine fire - Coalmine... | ecosystem: Environmental > Terrestrial > Soil >... | reverse complement strand
CAGCGCGTCAGCCGGCACCGAGAGCCGCGTACACGAGCTCGTACGCGCGCACGGCGTCCTTGCGGTGCTGCGCCTCGCGCAGCGCGTCGCCGTCGAGCTTCGCGGCGATCCCGTCGATGAAGCGCCATTGCAGGACCGAGCGCTTGACCGCGCCTACGGCGTCCTCGGTGTACGGATACAGATCGAAGCCGAGGCGCTCGCCGTTGTCGCCGTAGTGCGCGCGGCGCAGCTCCACCGCGAGCTCGAGCGTCTCCATGAACGCGGTCGCGCCGACCATGTTGTCGTCGTCGAACGTGCCCCAGCCCGAGTTGGCGTGCTGGTGGCCGAGCAGCCCGTCGGCCGCGAGCAGCGCTGCGTACTCGGCGAGGTTCTCGCCGTTCATGATCAGGTGCTGCCAGTCCATGTTGACCTTGACGTTGTCGATCCCGCGCGTCCGCAGCGTGTGGATGACGTGCAGCGTCATGCCGACGTTGCGCATGAGGATCTTCATCGCCGGCTCCGAGTTCTTGTGCTCGAGGAACACGGTCACGCCCTTGCTCCCCGCGTACGCCGCGGCGTCGCCGACGCCGTCGATGAAGCGCGCCCACGACTCGGCGTACGGCGTCTGGAACGGGTAGTTGTAGCCCTCAATCCCCGGCCAGATGATCATGTGCGCGCCGACGTCGGCCGCGAGGTCGATCGCCTCGTGGGTCAGGCGCAGCGCCTCGTTCCGGGTTGCGTCGTCGGGCGAGCTGAAGCCGCCCTTCGCGAAGCGCGGATCGAGATGGAGGCCGCTCGCGACGCAGTAGATGCCGTGACCGTCGAGCGCGTCCCGCACCTCGGCCAAGTTGTCCGTATTGAGCTCCTGCGGATAGTGGAACTCGTAGTCGTCCATCAGATCGCCGAGACCTTCGACGGCCGTGCGGACCTTGACCGCCGTCGGGATTCCCGCCAGTTCCGGCTTATATCCGCCGGGATTGAAGCGCGTCGCCATCGCGCCGAACGCCCAGATTCCGAGACTCGTCTTCATGTGTCGAGCGTACTACGACGCGGATGTCGTCGACTGCGATCTCGGATCCACGATGAATCGTCGTGCTTGAACTCTCTCCGTCTGAGCGTAGTATTGGGGCGCTCCGTGACCGAAACCGGACGACGGGTGATAGGGACTGGTTTGTCTCCTGGGCATGCGACGGAGCACGCTCGGAAGTGCAATGACCGCACAAGGAGGAAGTGAGGGTGAAGAAGTTTGTCATTAGGGCGGTCCCGATCCTTGCGCTCTGCGCCGGGATCGCGACTGTTGCCGTGTCGGCCGCGACAGCGAAGCCGACCAAGAGCGTCCAGGTCTGCGTGCTCCTTCCGGACACGAAGTCCTCGGTGCGGTGGGTGCAGTTCGACGCGCCTGACCTCGCGAAGGCCTTCAAGGCGGCCGGCGTGACGGCGTCGATCAACAACGCGCTCAACGACCCGCTGAAGCAGAAGGCGCAGGCGCAGGCCTGCATCGCCGCCGGCGCGACCGTGGTCATCGAGACCGCGCTCGACAACGGCTCGGCGGCGTCGATCGAGAAGCTCTTCACGTCGAAGGGCGGCAAGGCGATCGACTACGACCGCCAGGTCACCGGTGGTAGCGCCTCGGTCTACGTCACGTTCGACGGCAAGGCCGTCGGCGAGGCTCAGGCCAAGGGCGTCATCGCCGCGATGAAGTCGGCGGGCACCTACAAGAAGACGTCGACCATCGCCGAGCTCTGGGGCGGCCAGACTGACCAGAACGCGTTCTGGTTCAAGTCCGGCAACGACGCCGTCTTCAACCCGCTCTTCGCGAGCGGCGCGGTGAAGAAGGGCCCGCAGCAGTTCGTTCCCGACTGGGATGCGAACAACGCGGCGACCATCTTCAACCAGATGCTCGTCAAGACGAACAACAACATCCAGGGTGTGCTGGCGGCGAACGACAACATCGCCGGCGCCGTGGTGGCTGACCTGAAGGCGAAGGGCCTCAAGCCGGTCGCACTCAGCGGCCAGGACACGACGGCCCAGGGTGTGCAGTACATCCTCGCCGGCTGGCAGTCGGGCACGGTCTACAAGTTCGTGCCGGACGAGGCCAACGCTGCCGCTGCAGCCGCGGTCGCGCTCCTGAAGGGCCAGACGCCGAAGACGAACGGCTTCCGCCTGAACGGCAAGGCGAAGGAGCCGACGCTCGCGCTTCCGGTCCAGTGGATCACGAAGGCGAACTACAAGCAGCTGTTCACGCAGGGCTGGCTCAAGAAGAGCGAGGTCTGCGTCGGGACGTACGCGCAGTACTGCAAGTAGGTCGAGTCATCGAGTGGAGGCGCCCCTTTCGGGCGCCTCCACTCTCTCTGTGGTAAGAAACCGCCCGGTGACCGATACGCCCCTCCTCGAGCTTCGTAACATCACCAAGTCGTTCGGCTCGGTGCAGGCGCTCGCGGGCGTCAACTTCGAAGTCCGCGAGGGAGAGGTCATGGCGCTCGTCGGCGACAACGGCGCCGGCAAGTCCACGCTCGTCAAGTGTGTCGCCGGCACGCACGCCCCCGATTCCGGCGAGGTCCTGTTCGAGGGGAAGCCCGTCGTCATTCACGGGCCGAAGGACGCGGGCCGGCTCGGGATCGAGGTCGTGTACCAGGATCTCGCGCTCTGCGACAACCTCGACGTCGTCCAGAACATGTATCTCGGCCGCGAGCTGAACCGCTTCGAGATCCTCTCCGAGGCGCCGATGGAGCAGCACACGCAGGAGACGCTGAAGACCCTCGCCGTGACGACGATCACGTCGGTGCGGCAGCCGGTGGCGACGCTCTCCGGCGGTCAGCGCCAGTCGGTCGCGGTCGCGCGCGCCGTCATGTGGAACTCGAAGCTCGTCATCCTCGACGAGCCGACCGCCGCCCTGGGCGTGGCGCAGACCGAGCAGGTGCTCGCGCTCGTGCGCCGGCTCGGCGAGCAAGGGCTCGGCGTGATCCTCATCTCCCACAACCTCCACGACGTGTTCGAGACGGCGGACCGCATCACCGTGCTCCGCCTCGGCCGCGACGTCGGGATTTTCGACCGCCGCACGACCACGCAGCAGGCGGTCGTCGAGGCGATCACGGCGGGCACGCCCACGAAGGTCGCGGGCATCGCGGCGCCGGCGGGAGCGGACTCATGAGCTCCGCCGACGTCATCGGCCCGGACCGCGCGCGTCCGACCGACGAGGAGGAGCTCCCGAGCGGGCTCGCCGGGGTCTGGCAGCGCACGCTGCTCGACATCCGGACCGGCAACCTCGGTCCGCTGCCGATCATCGTCGGCCTGATCATCATCGTCGTCCTCTTCGGCTTCACGGCGACGAACTTCTTCACCTCGGTCAACTTCGTCAACCTCATCGAGGAGTCGGCGGGCACCGCGATGCTCGCGTACGGCGTCGTGTTCGTTCTGCTTCTCGGCGAGATCGACCTCTCGATCGGCTACCTCGCCGGCATCGGCGCGCTCATCGTCGCGGAGCTGCAGCTACCGGGCAGCGGCCATCAGCTGAACGGCATCCTCGCCATGCTCATCGCGGTTCTCGCCTGCGCCGGGATCGGCGCGGTGCAGGGAGGGATCATCGCCTTCGTCGGCGTCCCGTCGTTCGTCGTCACGCTCGGCGGCTTCCTCATCTGGCAGGGCCTGATCCTGAACGTCCTCGAGCAACGCGGGACGATCATCATCCAGGACCGCTGGATCAACTACACCGACCTCTACATCTTCTCGCACTGGATCGGGTGGATCATCGCCGCGGTGTTCACCGCGCTCTATCCGATCACCATCCTCTACAAGACGATCGTCGCGCGCGGCACGCACATCGCGCAGCAGAACTGGTTCGCCGTTGCCGCGAAGACGATCGGGATCGGCATCGCGGCGTTCGGTGTCGTCGCGGTCTGCAATCACGGCAAGATCATCGCCACGTCGGAAGGGCTTCCGCTCGCGCTCGTCATCGTCATCTTCTTCCTCGTCGTCCTGACCTTCCTCGCGAAGTGGACGACGTTCGGCCGTCACGTCTACGCAGTCGGCGGGAACGCCGAGGCGGCGCGCCGCGCCGGCATCAGCGTCCCGCGCATCCGCGTCCTTGTGTTCGCGATCTCGGGCGCGACCGCGGGCATCGGCGGAATCATCTTCGCGTCGCAGGTCAACTCGGTCGCGCTGACGTTCCCGCCCGGCAACCTGCTGCTCAACGCGATCGCGTCGGCGGTCATCGGCGGCGTCAGCCTCTTCGGCGGCCGTGGTGAAGTGCGCGGCGCCCTCCTCGGCGCGATCCTGATCGGGACGCTTCAGAACGGTCTGAACACGCTGAACGTGTCCAACGGCTGGATCTACATCGTCACCGGCGGCGTGCTGCTCTTCGCCGTCACGCTCGACACGTTCGCCCGGCGCCTGCAGGCGCGCTCCGGCCGCTAGCGCTTCTCGAGCGCGAGCTTTCCGACCTTCGTCCCGACCGCGCGGCCCGCCGCCTCATCAGCAGGCGTTTCGATTCCCTCCGCGAGCCCTGCGGTCGCCGCGCGCCGCGCCTGCTCGCCGAACGAGCGGCCCGCGAGCGAACTGAGCACCTCGTTCGCCGCGTACGCGAACGCGCCGCTCTCGCTCACCCAGCCCGGCGACGCCGGCGTCGGCGCGAGCGGCGTCCAGCTGGCGCCGTTCACCCAGCGGCCGGCGCGGAGCACGAGCGTGTTGCGCCCCTCGCGCTTCGTCACTCCGGCGACGACCGGCAGCTCGCCGTTGAACGCGAGGTAGCGCACCATCGAGATGGGGCGAGGCGCCTGGTACGTCCGCTTCGCCGACCAGGCGGAGACGGCGGCGTCGTTGAGCGCGCCGTTCAGCGTCCGGTAGAGGCGGAGGTCGCTCGCGAGATCGCCGGTCGCGACGGTCGTGGCGACGCGGTTCCAGTACAGCGGCGAGGTATCGGCCGTCGGCGAGCCGGTGTGGGAGGTCGCGCGCAGGACGGCGATGACCGAGTCCTCGTACCCCTTGCTCGTGGGAAGCCCGAACGGCGGCTTGCCGACCTTCGCGCGGCCGGCGTACGTGCGCACGCCGCCCCACTGCGCGTCGACGAACGTCTGCACGTTCGTCCGCGAGTAAGAGAGCGGCTGCCAGAACGTCGCGTCGTGCACCGTCGTCCCCGTCTGGCTCACGGCGAGCGGCGCGTTCTCGGGGACGTAGCCGGGGTCGGCGAAGTGGAGCGACTCGTGCGAGCCGTCGTTCCGGCCCGCGGCGATCGACGCCGCGGCGATGCGGTTGCCGACGGCGGCGGCCGACGCGCCGCGAGTCGTCGTGAGGTCGATCGAGTTGCAGAGCGAGCGCATCTCGTTCGTCAGGAGCGCGAATGTCGTGTCGAGGTTCGCGCCGTACGACGCCTGCCAGAGCAGGAGCCGGTACGCCGCGTAGCTGATCGCGACCGGCGACGGCGCGGCCGACGTCATCGCCTCGGACAGATCGAGCAGGTCTCGCGCCTGCACGGGCTCCGACATCCCGCCGGCGCCGAGGACGGCGATGGCCGTCTCCTCCCAGGTCGTCGCGATCGAGCCGCTGTGCGACGCAGGCGTGCAGGCGGACGGAAGCGGAGCCTGGGCGAGTGGCCGCCGCAGCGCCGGCACCGCTACGTGAACGACGCGGTCGGCGCGAACCCCTTGCAGCGTCGTCACCGCGCCCCACGGGTACTGCACCTGCAGCGTCAGCGTCGTCGCCTTGCCGAGACCGAAGTGCAGGCGCGGGTCCGCAGAGGAGAGATAACTGCTGCCGGAGGTGACGGTCTGCTCGAGCGTCGCGCCCCGCGGGATGAGCGCGGTGACGACCGCACCCGGGACGAAGCGCGACAGGGCGACGTCGATCCAGTGACCGGAGGGGCCGCTCGGCCGGAGGAGGACGAGCTTGCCTCCGATCGTGTTGACGGCGACGTCCATGCGCCCGTCGTTGCCGGCGTCCGCCGCGGCGAGGCCGCGCCCGTTCAGGCGCAACGGCGCGAGCACGCCCGTCGCCACGCCGTAGCCGTTCCGCGTCGGCGCGAGCACGCGCATGTTCTCTGCGTCGGCGCGGAGCTTGGTCACGGGGATCGCCCCGGCTGCGAGCACCAGGTCGGGCGTGCCGGAGTTGGCGAGGTCGACCCACGACACGCCCCAGCCGGCGAACGTCGAGCCCAGCGCGGGGTCGAACTGCGGCCGCGCGTTCGTGAACCTCGCTCCGTCCTCGTCGAACGCCGCCGAGGGCTCGCCGCGCGAGTTGGTGACGAACAGTCCGACGCTGCCGTTCGACGTCGTGCTGCCGGCGATGCCCATGCCGGCGAACGCGTTGTTCACGCCGGACGCCGCCGCGCGCTCCTCGAAGCGGAACCCGAGGTGCTCGGGATCCGCTTTCGCGCCGCCCGGCCACGGAACGTTCACGTACAGGTCGTTCGGGTCCTCGTCGTTCGCGACGTAGAGGTCCGGTCGCCCGTCATGGTTCGCGTCGACGAACTCCGCGCCGAGACCGTGTCGGAAGTCGGCGGCCTCGATGCCCGCCTGCGCGCCGACCTCGCGGAAGCGACGTCCGCCCTCGTTCAGGAACAGGAGGTCGCGGACGCCCACGACGTTCGTCGGGAAACCGGCGAGCGATCCCGGGACCGGCTCGCCCGGGTCGGAGTAGCCCGCGACGAAGAGGTCGGGGCGGCCGTCGCCGTTCACATCCGCGACCGCGGCGCCGGCATACCAGCCGGTCGGCCAGATGACGGACTTCGTGAACCTGCCGTTCCCGTCGTTCCAGAGGACGTCGACGCCGCGCGTCGTCGTCACGACGATGTCGGGCCGGCCGTCGCCGGTCAGGTCGGCGGCGACGCAGCCGTTCCCCTGCACCTGCAGCCCCGTGTGCGTCGCGGCGGTGACGTTGCGGAACCTGCCGTGCACGTTCTCGAACAGCTCGGAGCGGGGGAGGCCGCCGTGCGTGGCCCATTGCGCCGTGTCAGCGCTCGCGTACGAGTTGACGGCGTACAGGTCCTCCCAGCCGTCGCCGTTGTAGTCGAGCCAGCAGACGCCGCCGCCCATCATCGCCTGCGTCTCGTTCGACATCCCGAACCGGAATGCGCCCTGCCGGAAGTCGAGCCCGACGGAGGAGGCGACGTTCGTCAGATGCACGCCCTTCAGCACGGTGCTCACCGGCGCGGCCGCGTTCTGCGTCGCATGCGTCGCCTGCGGCAGCTCCCAGTGGCCGTCGCCCGCCTGGTGGAGGTGATACGTGACGTCGGCGAGCTGCGCGGTCGCCGTCGGCGGGCCTTGCCCGTAGCCCTGAACGAGCCAGATGCGCAGGCGGTCGCTCGTGGACGCCGGCCTGACCGCGATCAGGTCGTGCGCAATCAATTCGGCCGTGTGGCGGTCGAGCGGCGTCTGCACGCCCTGCGACGGCAGGATCGTGATCGGGGGAAGGGCGCCCGGCGGAAGCGGGCGGTACGCGGCCGCGCCGGCGGACGCGTTCGAGAGCACGATCGCCGCTGCCGTCGCCGCGGCGACGACAGGCACGGCGACGAGGAGGCGGCGGCGGCTCACCGGGATGGGCACGAGCCGGAGCACCGGCATCGCGGCGCAGACGATGGCGAGCGATCCGAGAAGCGCGACCTTGGCGGCGAACTCCGTCGTCGTCGGCGCGATCAACACGGAGGCGAGCAGCCCGAGCGCAACGGCGTAGGCGATCCGCCCCGTCGGCGACCGCGGCGCGGTCTTCGGGTCGGTGATCATGAAGAAGAGGAAGACGAGGACCTCGGGCGAGGTGATGAGGATCCACCAGAAGTGGACGCCGCTGATCGGCCCGAGGTGCCAGCGCGCGGTCATCGAGTGCCCCGCGAGCGCGAGGATGCCGATCCCCGCCGTGAACGCGACCCAGAAGCCGAGCGCGACGCGCAGCAGGTGCAGCCGGTAGAGGATGGCGAACCCGGCGGTGACGATGATGACGAGCGCGGCGACGAGCCAGCCGGACATCGGCCCCCACCAGAAGTCGAGCGGCGCTGCGCGCCCGCGGCCGAGGATGAGGAAGCAGAGGACGAGGCCGATGTTGGACGGGTTGAAGATGTGCTCGCCCCGCCAGCGGATCACGTGCTTCGAGAGGAGTGAGACCGCCGCCGTCCCGACGAAGATCCACCAGCCGCGCGGGGTCCACCAGTCGCCGTGCGCCGTCCCCGGCACGCGCAGCACGAAGGCGACGCCGTTGCCGGTGAGCATCGCGCTCGCCGGCCAGAGGATGACGCGCTGGCTCCAGAACGCGATCGCCACCTCGAGCAGCGCACACGTGGCGAGCGACAGGAGGATCTGCGAGATCGAGACCTCGAAGTGGAAGCCGATCTGGCCGATGACCTGCAGCGAGGTGATCGTCGCGGCAAGGTGCAGCCGCGGATCGCGGAGCTTCGGCAGGAGGACCGGGTACGGCGTGCCCCGGATCACGAGGGAGGGCGCGGTCGCGCTCAATGCCCGCCCCATCCTAGTGTCCTGCCGATTAGGTGAAAATGCGCCGATGAGACTCGATCGCGCCCGTCGTATCGTCGAGCACGTGATCGCGGCCGCGCCCGCGCCTCTGTCCGTCTACGTCGCCGATGCCCACGGCGAGCTCGTCGCGGCCGCGACGATGGACGGCGCCGCGCCCGACACCCGGCTCAACGCGCAGCGAAAGGCGTACACGGCGGCGCGGAGCGACGCGCGCTCGACGCGCGAGCTGGCCGAGAAGGTGCGCGACGACGCGGTGGAGCGCGCGAGCTTCGACCCGTTCTTCACGTTCTTCCTCGGCGGGGTCGCCGTCTTCGAGGGCGACGCGCGCGTCGGCTCGGTCGGCGTGAGCGGGCTTCCCGGTGCCGAGGACGAGCGGCTCGCACTCGCCGCGATCGACGCGACGAGTGCATGACGACCTCGTAAGCGGGGCGGCGCGCGCGCCGGCCCGTGCGCACTTCCGTGCGATGGGCATCGATCCCGCGCGTCTCGACGGCCCGATCGTCGGCATCGCGTCGACGTGGACGGGGACGATGCCGTGCAACCTGAACCAGCGCGGGCTCGCAGAAGCCGCCACTGCGGGCGTCGAGGCGGCCGGCGGCGTCGGGCTCGTCTTCAACACGATCGCCGTCTCGGACAACCAGTCGCAGGGCACGCCCGGCATGCGTGCGTCGCTCGTCTCGCGCGAGGTGATCGCCGACTCGATCGAGCTGATGACGGCCGCGCACGACTTCGACGCGCTCGTCTGCATCGTCGGCTGCGACAAGACCGTGCCCGCCGCGCTGATGGCGCTCGCGCGCATCGACAAGCCCGCCGTCGTGCTCGCCAGCGGCCCGATGCGCGCGGGTCCCGGCAACGTCACCATCCAGGACGTCTGGGAGGCGATCCCGGGACCGCGCGCGCGTCTGGACGAGCTCGAGCGCGTCGCCTGCCCCGGGCCGGGCACGTGCGCCGGGCACTTCACCGCGAACACGATGGCGGTCGCGCTCGACTGCCTCGGCCTCTCGGTCGTCGGCGACGGGCTCGTCCCCGCCGACGAGCTCGGCGCGAAGGAACAGGCAGCCCGCCGCGCCGGAGAGCTCGCAGCGCGTCTGCCGCGCACGGCGCGCGCGTTCCTCGACAAGCGTGCGCTCCTCAATGCGATGGCAGGCATCGCCGCGACGGGCGGGTCGACGAACGGCGTTCTCCATCTGCTTGCGATCGCCCACGAGGCGGGTGTCGAGCTGACGCTCGACGAGCTTGCCGCCGTCAGCGAGCGCACGCCGGTGATCGCGAGCCTCGTCCCCGGCGGACGCTTCGTCGCCGAGGACTTCCACCGCGCCGGCGGAACGGCCGCAGTGCTGCGCGAGCTCATCCGCACCGGCCACGCCGACGGAGGTGCGCCGACGGTGGACGGAGCGACGCTCGCGGAGCGCACGGCAGACGCGCCCGCGCCAGATGGGGAGGTGCTGACGACCGTCGACGCGCCGTTCAAGTCGACGGGCGCGCTGCGCGCCCTGTATGGGAACCTCGCGCCGCACGGCGCGCTCGTGAAGGTCACGGGCTTGCGCGCGCATCGCGGACCGGCGCGCGTGTTCGACTCCGAGGAGACGTGCACCGAGGCGGTACGCACCGGCGCCGTTCGCGCCGGCGACGTGCTCGTCGTCCGCTACGAAGGCCCGGCCGGCGGCCCCGGCATGCGCGAGCTGCTCAGCGTCACGTCGTCGATCGTCGGCGAAGGTCTCGACGACTCGGTCGCGCTCGTCACCGACGGGCGCTTCTCCGGCGCGACGCGCGGGCTCATGGTCGGCTACGTGTCGCCCGAGGCGTATCGCGGCGGCCCGCTGGCGGCGGTCCGGGAAGGCGACGTCGTCGCCATCGACGCCGACGCGGGGACGCTCGTCCTCGAGGTCGACGACGCCGAGCTCGCCGCCCGGCTCGAGTCCTGGTCGCCGCCTCCGTCGGACGCGGTCGGAGTCTTCGCGCGGTACCGGGCGCTCGTCGGTCCGGCGTCGGAGGGGGCGGTGCTGCGATGAAGGCGCTCGTCGTCGAGCCCGGCGTCCCGCACAGCGCACGTGTCGAGGAGACGGAGACGACGGTCGCCGACAGCGAGGTGCCCGTGCGCGTGCTCGAGGTCGGCATGTGCGGGACCGACCGCGAGATCGTCGAAGGCCTGTTCGGCGTCGCGCCAGAAGGCGAGGACCTGCTCGTCCTCGGCCACGAGGCGCTCGGCGTCGTCGAGCGCGACGGCCACGGGTTCGAGCGCGGCGACCTCGTCTCGGGGATCGTGCGCCGGTCGTGCGGCCACTGTCTTGCCTGCGCGGAAGGGTCGCCGGATTCGTGCCTCACCGGCGACTACAGCGAGCGCGGGATCACGCGCCTGCACGGCTACGCGCGCGAGCTCGTCGGCGAGGACCCCGACCAGCTCGTGCCCATCCCGCGCGAGCTCGGCCGGCTCGGCGTGCTCGCGGAGCCGACGTCCGACTGCGTGCGGGCCCTGCGCCATGCACGTGCGATCGGGGAGCGCCAGCCGTGGACGCCGGGGCGCGCGCTCGTCACCGGCGCGGGCCCGATCGGCACGTTGGTCACCCTCCTTCTCCGCCTCGACGGCTACGACGTCGTGACGACGTCGCTCGAGCCGGCGAAGCCGCTGATCGCCGAGTCCGGCGCGGAGTACGTCCCGGCGGGAGACGCCGACCTCGGCCTGTTCGACCTCGTCGTCGAGTGCGCCGGCAACGCGCAGCTGATGGCCGACGCGCTCGGCCGCCTGCGCCGCAGCGGCGTCGCCTGCCTCCTCGGCATCGACGGCCGCGTCCAGCGCGTGTCGATCGACGGCCCGACGATCGGCGTCGACACCGTGCTCGGCAACCGCGCGCTCTTCGGCAGCGTGAACGCGCGCCGCGAGGATTGGCTCGCGGGCATCGATGCTCTCGACCGCATGCGCCGCCGCTGGCCCGGCGTGCTCGAGCAGCTGCTCGGCCTCCGCGTTCCTATCGACCGCTTCGAGGAAGCGCTTGCCTACACGGGCGGCAAGGCGACGCTCGTGCTCAGCGAGTGATCCGCGGGTCCGTGAAGACGTCGTACTGATCGGTGCTTTGCGTCGAGAACTCCGAGACGATCGCGCCGTCGTCGCCCGCCTGGAACCAGTGCAGCGTGTCCGGCGGAATCGTGAACTGGTCTCCGGGCTCGAGCACGATCTCGTCGTGCCCTTCGACGTGCAGGTGCACGACGCCGGTCCGGCAGCGGAACGTCTCCTCCTTGCCCGGACTGTCGCCGACGGGCGGGTGACGGTGCTCCGGGCAGATCTGCCGCGGGAACAGGACGAGCTCCTTCGCGCACACGCGCTCCGTGTTCACGTAGACGACGATCTGGATCCCGGTCCGCTCGAGCTCGCCCAGCCCGAGGTCGGTCACCTCGATCGCAGCCCGCTCGTCCGGCGTGAGGACGATGCCCGCGTCGGCGAGCATCGCCGCCGCGCGCGCCCTAGCTTCCGAGCGCGTCATCGTGCAGCGCCTCGAGCACGCGCGCCTGGCCGAGCGCGTCCTCTCGGCCGAGCAGTAGGGCGTCCTCGCCGCGGATCGCGTCGCTGACGTTCTCGAGCTCGAGCCGGTACGAGTCCTTCTTCTCGACGGCGATGCGTTCCACTGTGCCGTCCCGCCGGAGGTCGATGCCGGGATTGACGCAGTGCCACGGATCGTCGAGGAAGAGCGATCCGTCGCTCCCGATCGCCTCCAGCTCGTCGCGGTGCGGCATCGCCGTGCCGCAGTCGAACGTCGCGAGGACGTTGCGCGGGAAATGGAGCACGCCGGCGAACGTCCAGTCGGTGCCCGACGGGCCGACCCACGCCTCGCCGTGCACCGCCTCCGGCTCGCCGGCGAGAAGCCGTGAGCCGCTGACGCAGTAGCAGCCGACGTCCATGAGGGCGCCGCCGTCGGCGTCCGTGCGCAGACGGATGTTGTCCTGGTCGTAGAGCGGGAACGAGAACGTGGAGCGCACGAGCCTGAGCTCGCCGATCGCTCCCTCCCCGACGAGCTCGACGAGCCGCTTCGTCTGCGGGTTGTGCCGGTACATGAAGGCCTCGCTCAGCATGAGCCCGGCGCGGTCGGCGGCGTCGAACGCCGCCTCGACCTCGGTTGCATGCCTCGTGAAGGGCTTCTCGCAGAGGACGTGCTTGCCGGCCTCGATCGCCTTCATCGACCACTGGACGTGGAGGTTGTTCGGCAGCGAGATGTACACCGCCTCGACATCCGGGTCCTCGAGGAGCGCCTCGTACGAGCCGTACGCGCGCGGGATCTCCCACGTCTGCGCGTAGGCGTCGGCGCGCGCCTGGTCGCGACTCGCGACCGCGATCAGCTCCACCTTGTCGGAGGCGTGTGCGCCCGGGATCACCTTCTCGTTGATCAGCGCGGTTGAGACGATTCCCCACTTCACCATGCGCGTACTATCGCGGAATGGCGGAGATCGGCGTGGGGATGCTCGGGTACGCGTTCATGGGCAAGGCCCACTCGAACGCCTTCAAGAAGATCAGGTACATCACGTGGCCGCCGCCGATCGAGCCGCTGCTCGTCGGCATCGCCGGCCGGAACGAGGAAGCGGTCGGCGAGGCCGCGCTTCGCTACGGGTTCGACTACGCCACCACCGACTGGCGCGACCTCGTCGCCGACGAGCGCATCGGCCTGTTCGACAACGGCGGCCCGAACTCGCTGCACGCCGAGCCGACGATCGCCGCAGCCCAGGCGGGCAAGCACGTCGTCTGCGAGAAGCCGCTCGGCCGCAACGCCGACGAGGCCTACGAGATCTGGCAACAGGTCGCCGCGACAGGCGTGAAGCACATGTGCGCGTTCAACTACCGCTTCGTCCCCGCCGTCCGGCTCGCCAGGGAGATGATCGAAGCAGGCGAGCTCGGACAGGTGCGCCACTTCCGCGGCCGCTACCTGCAGGACTGGGGCGACGACCCGTCGCTCGACACGTGGCGCTTCCATCCCGACGAGGCCGGCTCCGGCGCGCTCGGCGACCTGATGACGCACGTCGTCGACCTCGCACGGTTCCTCAACGGCGAGCCCTCCACGGTGTTCGGATTCGCGCGCACGTTCATTCCGGGACGGAAGGTCGACGACGCGGTCGAGGCCGCGGTCGAGTTCGAGAACGGATCCGTCGGCACGCTCGAGGCGACGCGCTTCGCGAACGGCCGTCGCAACGCGTTCCAGTGGGAGATCAACGGGACGAAGGGGTCGCTCGCCTTCGACATGGAACGGCTCAACGAGCTGCAGGTCTTCAGGGCGGACGGCGACCGCGCGCGCGGCTTCAAGACCGTGCTCGTGTCCGAGACGACCCATCCGTTCTGGGAGTGGTGGTGGCCGCCGGGCCACATCATCGGCTGGGGCGACACGTTCGTGCACGAGCTGCACCACTTCCTCGCCGCGATCGCAGGCGAGCACGACGTGCGTCCGTACGGCGCCGACTTCGAGGACGGCTATCGCGCGTCAGAGGTGTGCGACACGATCGTCCGCTCCGGCGAGAGCGGCGAGCGCGAGACGATCACGTTCCGAGCGTGAGACTCTCGATGTCGCGCGGATAGTCGGTCAGGAGCTTCATGCCGTCCTCGGTGACGGCAACCGTGTCCGAGTGGCGGAAGCCGCCGATCTCGTCGTCGTACAGGCCCGGCTCGACGGTGAACACCATTCCCGGCTCGAGCACGGTGTGGTCGCCGAGGTCGAGGAACGGCGACTCGTGGTTGCGCAAGCCGATGCCGTGGCCGGTGTGCTGCCGCCAGAACGGCAGCAGGTCGTTGTCCTCGAAGTACTTCATCACCGCACCGTCGACCTCGGCGCAGGTCTTGCCGGGACGGATCGCCTCGAACGCGGCCTCCTGCGCCTTGACGACGTGGCCGAAGAGCTCCCGCTGCCGGTCCGTCGGATTGCCGATGACCATGCCCCGCTCGAGCTCGGCGTTGTACCCCCAGATCGGCGCGCTCGTCTCGGAGACGAGCA
>Ga0209579_10002413_pt1 | contig 14405 bp, 14 predicted proteins | sample Coa_R1_2_FD_187152 | JGI IMG/M metagenome (GOLD analysis project Ga0209579, IMG submission 187152) | Surface soil microbial communities from Centralia Pennsylvania, which are recovering from an underground coalmine fire - Coalmine... | ecosystem: Environmental > Terrestrial > Soil >... | reverse complement strand
GGCCAGACGAACGTACGGCGCGACGAGGGCCGGCATGTTCGTATTGCGGTGCTCGCCAGCCACCGGTTCCTGGACGAGCACCCTAGCGCCGCGACGACACTCGTTTCTGTCTCCACTGAGTACATGGATCTCGCGGACCGGATGCTGAGGCGGGCCAAGCAGTCACGTGGGCTGATCGACGCCCATCTTCGAGCGTCCTACGGCCCGGATGTGGACGCTCTCTACTACTACGTCGTCAACATGAAGCGGCTCGCAGTGCGACTCGGCGAGCTCGGGCTGTCGATCGCGGTTCGCGACATCCGCTCTCGCGTCGAGGCCGCCGTCGCCGAGTTTACGGACGAGCAGGGACGGACCTCGGTCGCCGAGCCGGGCTTCCTCACACGAAAGCTCGGACCGGCGATGCTCAGGCTGGCGCAAAAACCCGCGTGACCTACCCGCCGTCGGTACCGGTGTGCAGTGGGCGAAGCAGGTCGATCGCGCCGGCCAGCAGGACGGCGGCCACGGGCACTGCGAGCGGCCAGGTCGCCCAGCGCCTCTCGGCGAATGCCCCCCAGACCGCGCCGCCGAGAAACGCCGTCCAGGTCGCGAGCTGCAGGACGAGGCGCATGAGGGATTGAGTCCTGTCGCCGAGGCCGAGCTCGCCGCGCAGGTAACTTCGCCGTCGACCGGGGGGAGGCGAGATTGCGTTCAGCAGCTCTTGACCGAACGTCGTCAGGAGTCCTGAGACGTAGGTCGTGCGAAGGGTTCGACCGAAGGCGCGTGTGAGACTCGCCGTCTGCACGCCCATCGCAAGGATCGCGAGGGTCAGGAGGGTGTAGAAGCCCCCGATCGCATGATCGGCGGCCGTGTTGTGCTCGATGACCGCGTGACCGTCGACCATCAGCGCTGCGACCACCGCGGCTTCCAGCACGAACATCGGCGCGGCGGTCGACCGCCATCCGCGGCGGGCGGCGAGCTCGATGAGAACGGTGGCCAGCATGATCGCAATCACGAAGACCGACACCGCGACCGCGAGAGGGATGACCGCGGCGCCGTCGTCGTGGCCTGCGGCGATACCGAGCTTCGTCGTGTTGCCGGTCATGTTCGCCGTGAAGATGTGGTGGAGCACGATGTAGCTCACGGCATCGACCGTTCCGGCGGCGACGGCGAGCAGCAGAGCGGTGGCCGCCTCCGCTCTACGAGAACCCATCGGGGTGCTGCCGGTTTCCGCGGACGAACTCGTTCAACATCGGCCTGATCATCTGGTGGGCTTGGCGTTGGCGGAACCCGAGAGCCGTTCGGTCGTTCGCTCCACCGGGCGATGGCTCACGAGAAGGGTCGTGCCCTCGATCGAGTCGATGACGACGGTCTCGCCGACGTCGGCACCTCGCGGGTCGGTACAGCGTGCCTTCCACGACTCTCGCCCGCAGCGGACGCGACCGATGGGGTTACACCGCGCCAGCACAGTCGCCGGTCTCCCGACCATCGTCTCGGGCCCCGTCGCCGTCGGAATCTTCCGGGTCGAGCGAATGAGGATGCTCTTCTCGGCGACTTCGAAGGCGACCGCGGCTGCGACCGCAGCGTAGCTCCACGCGGTTGGGACCACGTGCAACGCGAGCATGAGCACGGCGCCAAGGACAATTAGCACGATCGGAATGATCCATCCTGGATCAGCCCGAAGCGACGAGCTCGCTGGTCGCGGGGCAGACATACGTCATAGGACGGCAAGCGCGTTCCCGAAGGCTCATGCGATTGAGCTATCCGGCTTGCGAGTGCGCAAACGCGGTCGCAGAAATGACCGGGCGAGGGTCGGTCGTCCTGGAGCGGAACGGTGGAAGTTTGACGAATCGCAGTTTCAGATATAAATCATGTCGTGATATAGTTCTTCTCTCCGAGAGTACACCGATGCGAAGACAGCGACCTCTGATGATCAGTCCCTACTACTTCCTCAGCCGTCGTCCCTTCCGGGAGGCGCGTATTCGCGCCTACATCCGGCGAGAGCACCGAAGCGGGCGGCGGCTCGAAGAGATTCTCGACGATCGGGCGATCGAACGCCTCGGCGGCCGTAACCTCGCGTGGCAGACGATCTTGCGGCCCGACACGATCGTCGGGCTCGAAGCCGACATCGCCGAGGCGATCGAGGCCTGCGACCCTCATCACGAAGCGCCTGCGCGCTCTCGCAACGGTACGCCCTGAGGTACGCGCACCTCGACGCGCCCGCTGACGTAATGGCGTCGCGACGCTCTGCGAATCAACCGTGCAGCGGATCCGCGTCGCCGGCGGCCGACCTGCCGTCGCCGATCAACCGCTCACGCAGCTGATCGGCCGTTCCGGCGGTCGCCGCGAGTGCCGCCCGCTGCTCGCTCAGGGGCAGATTGCGCTGGGCGGCAAAATCGAGCAGGGACTGGCGATCTTCGTCCTGGCGTGCGGCGCGGAAGAACAACCAGGCGAGCAGCCCTACCGTGAGAAAGATCTGTTCGAACATCATGAGAGCCCCGGCGAGGTTCTGGTCCGACAGCGGATTGAGCCCACGGGCGGCGTCGCTTGCCTTGTAGACCGGGTAGAAGACGGTCTGCGCCCAGATCAGCGCGTTCGCCAGGATCGCGCCGACAAACCGGACGACGACGACGTACCCGAGGCGTGCCCAGCTCGAGAACCAGCGCGGCTTGGGCAGCGGGCCGAGCAGCGCAAGCCAGAGAAGGATCCCGAACCAGAGCAGGCAGGCGTGCTCGAGCGCGTGCGCGAGATCGTTCTTGATCGCCCACTGGTAGAGCAGCGGTACGTGCCAGCCGTAGAGGTCGAGCGACCAGAGCGCGAGCGCGACCGGCGGTGAGGCCAGACGGCGTAGCGGGCGCGTCACCCGGATCCGCAGCAACGGGGCCAGCATCGGCCCTGTGACGCCGAGCACCAGCAGCAGGGAAGCGATGTCGCCGATCGCGATGTGCTGGAGAACATGGGCGATCAGCACCTTGTCCGCGACATCGTCGATCGGAGGGATCTGGACGAGCGTCGTCAGCAGTACGCCGGCGGCAAACGAGATTCGACGCCAGGTCGCCGGCGGCACGCCCCGCGAGGACAGCGTTCGTGCCCGCCGCTGGTACACCCAGAGGTAGACGACGCACGCGAGGAGCGGCGGGAGGAACTCACCGAGATGGAGCGTCCCCGCCCCGGTCAAGTCTCCACCATGGCATGATGTAATAGCAGCCCAGCCGACGATCAGGAGGCACTGACCATGCGCAGACGTTCTCGCACCACTCTCGCGATCGCCGTCCTGCTGTTAGCCGGTTCCGGCGCGATTCTGGCCGTGTTCAGCAGCCCGGCTCGAGGCTCAGCCGAGATGACGACGTCGACGGCCGGCATGGACAAGGGCATGCCGATGCCTGTCCCCATCCAACCGATCGGCCAGGCGACATGGCAGGGGATGAAGATTCAGGCTCGGCTCAGCATGCCGTTGCCGTTCGTCGTGTTCGAAGGCACAAGCGCGCGCATGGTGAGACCCCCGAAGAAGGACAACGTACACCTGATGGTGATGCTGACCGACACCCAAACGGGTGCCGCGATCCCCTACGGGTCGGTGTGGGCGACGGTGCGCAAGGCTGGCAAGATCGTCTTCGACGAGCGCCTCTGGCCGATGATCTCGCGCTTCATGGGCACCCACTTCGGTAACAACGTCGCGCTGCCCGGAAGTGGCACCTACCGCCTCAGCCTGCTCATCGGCCCCCCGCAGGCCGCACGCCACATCGAGTACTCCAAGGTCTGGCTGAAGCCGCACCGGGTCAGCATGACGTTCCACTGGCGCCGGCCGTCTTGAGCGTGCGTCTCACACGCCGGCGCCTGCTCGTGGCCGCCGGGGTCGCACTCGGTGGAGCGGCCACCGCCGGACTCGAGGACGTGCTCGGCCGCGGAGCGACGCCGGTCGCACTGGGAAGTGCGCCGCCGGGCCTGCCCGAACGCCAGCATGCATGGGAAAGGACGCTGCCTCGTGACGCCCACGGAAACCCGATCGCCCCCAAACACGACCGGCTCCTGTTCTTCGACACGGTCGAGACGCCAACGCACGAAGGAGCGGCGCGGCTCGAAGCCGTCCTGCGCACACTCGAGCGAACCTTCCATGCAGGGCCGGACGGGCTGCTCTTCACGATCGGCTGGGGGCCTGCGTACTTCGCGAGGATCCGCCGTCCATCGCCGATCCCGCCGCCCGAGGCACTTTCGAGCTTCGAGCTGCCCACCCTCGACCGCTACGCGGCCTGCCTTCACCTCGCCGCAGACGACGAACGGCGGTTGACGGACGTGGAGAAAGCTCTCGTCCATGGGAGACCGTTGCGCAGTGCGGACGGCCCGCTGGACCTGGGGACACTGCTTCGGTGGCGCGAGACCCGCACGGGCTTCACCGGGCGCGGGCTTCCCGCCGCCGAACAAGGCGTGGGCGGCATCCCGGCGAACAGGCCCGTGCCGGCGAACGCACCACTCTTCATGGGCTTCAAGTCGGGCTACGTACGCAACCAGGCAAGCGAAGACGACGTCACCATCCGCTCCGGGCAGTTCGCGAACGGCACGACGATGCACGTGAGCCGCATGCGGCTCCGGCTGGACAGCTGGTACTCGCTCGACCAGCGGGAGCGGATCGCGCGCATGTTCGCACCGCAGGTGAGCGCGCGTGACGTGGCGCGCTTCACGACCGATGCGCCCAGCCGCCCGAACCTGCTCGAGCAGGCCGCGCGGCGCTACGGCGTCGTCGGACATTCGCAGACCTCCGCACGGGCACGACGCGACGGTCGTCCCGTCATCCTGCGCCGCGACTTCGACACGGTCGACGGCGGCGAAGCGGGCCTGCACTTCGTCTGCCTGCAACGAACGATCCAGGATTTCGTGGAGACCAGACGGGCGATGAACGCCGCCAACGCGGTCTACGTCAATCCCGCGATCACCGCAACCGACAACAACGGGATCAATGAGTTCATCTTCGTGCTCAACCGCGCGAACTACATCGTCCCGCCTCGAAGCCTCCGCTCGTTTCCACTTCTGTGACCGCCGTCAGCGCGGCCGCCGGTCGGAGACGGCTCTCTCCTGAGACGGCGAAGCGAGGATCGCGCCTGCCGCGGCGAGCGATGTCGGAGCGGCCGCTCGGCGACGAATCTGCGTTCGACGCAGCGGGCAAGCGTCGGCGGGCCGAGGAATTACCGGTTGTCGGCGTCTCTTTCGGCGGCGGGCACTTCGACGTTGATTCGTTCGTCGCCGCGGCGCTCTTCGATGCGTCCGCGCTGTGCGAGTGCGCGTCGGTCGGCGTCCGTGGGCGGCTGCTGGAAGACGATCGAGAAGCTCCGCGGCCACAAGCGACGGGTGGCGACGACGTTTGCCTCGGCGGCGAGCAGCGTGATGTGCGCGGTGAGGTAGATGAAGGAGAGCAGCACGATCACGGTCGCGAACGTGCCGTAGACGTCGGACGCGTGCTTGAGCTCGTGGCCGACGTAGTAGCCGCCGACAGCCTGCAGCACCTGCCAAGCGACGCCCGCGGTCACCGCCCCGCCGCGGTGACACGACCAGGGCACGTCTCGGGCGGTCAGGAGCCGGAATGCGACCCAGAAGAAGCCGATGTCCAGGAGCGTCGAAAGGGCGATCGCGCCGATCTTCCAGGCGGTGCCGTAGGAGGCACCGAACGTGCCGAGGGCCGACAGGATCGTGGTTCCGACCGCGCCGACTCCGAGGAGCAAGAGCATCCCCAAGGCGCGCAGGCGCGAGCGGAAAAAGTCGGGGCGCCGCCGGAAAGGGATTCCCCAGAGGCGGTTCATGGCGTTCTCTGCAGCGAGGAAGACGCCCATCCCCGACCACAGCGAAAGCGCGCCCCCGACGATCAGTGCGAGGGCACTCCCGTGCAGGCGGTGTTGCTGAAGGTCACGCCCGATAAGCGGAAACTGCCCCAGTGCCGTGTCGACGATCGAGCCTTGTAGACGCGCGTCTCCGCGCAGGACGAAGCCCAGCACGGTGGTCGCCACCAGCAGCAGCGGGAAGATCGAGAAGAAGCCGTAATACGTGAGGATGGCGGCCAGATAGCCACCCTGGTCGTCGGAGTACTTCTGCCTGACTGCCAGCGGCAAACCGAGCCACGCATGCCGCCGTTGGAAGCCGTCGAATGCGGCGTACCTCGCTCGGACACGCAAGCCCATTCAAGCGCCGCGCGGACTGAGGTTGGGCACGACTCGCCGATTCCCGGCGGTCAGTCCACGAAAACGCGCGTCAGACGCGCCGTCCTCGCAGCGCGCCGCTCTCTCTGGGGCTCAACCCGTTGGCGATATCGGGAAACGGCGCGGCGTCGACCCGGTAGTAGATGCCAGGCTCTCGCTCGATCCAGCCTACGCCGACAACACTCGACGCGGGCACAGGTTTGGCCTCGCCGCTCGGAAAAGGCCGGCTGTGCCGCTGACCATTCGGAGCCGGCGTTGGACCCGACCTGCCTCGCCTCGGCTTGTCTGGATGCCGCACGTGCTCTTCCTCGGCGAAACGACGCATTCCGGCATCCCTTCTTAGGGTGATTATATAAGAAGCTAATCTAGCTCTCTCGGAGCAGAGCCTGAGCGCGAGCCGAACGACGCCGGTTTAGCCGAGCGCCGCGAAGGCGGCACCGACACCGGCGCCGTAGATCGGCGCCCCCTGAGGTCTCCAGCTGATGCGTACGCGTCGGACGAGCGGGGTAGTTCCGGTCGTGTGCGTTGGGCTGAGTTCGAAATGCAGCAACCTCGTTTCGCGGCGTTGGGACGGGAGAAGCTTGCTGGTCCCGGCGTTGTGCTCGTTGGCACGGTCAGGAGGGACGGTTCGCCCCGGATCAGCCCGGTCGAGCCGCTGTTCTGGAAGGGCGACCTCTGGCTGTCGATGGGGCTCGGGACGATGAAGGCGAGGGACCTGCGTCGCGACGCGAGGATCCTCGTCCACAGCATCGTTACGAACCGCGACGGGGGCGACGGCGAATTCAAGGTACGCGGCCACGCGGTACACGAAGGCGACCCACGGCTGAATGCCCAGGTCGCCGCTGTTATCGAGAATGAGCTGGGCTGGAGACCGGAGGTCGGCAAGTTTCACCTATTCCGGATCGACATCGAGGATGTGGCCTTCATCCACTGGGACGACAGAAACAACGACCAATACCTAACCTGTTGGCCCGAGGCGCGTGAACAGGTCCGCCGCGGGACTTCGGCGACGAGCAACGGGCCGCCGCAACCACACACAGAATTCCTCGACGGCTAGGTCGCAGCACGGCGGTAGCCGTCGCCACGCTGGGGTGACTTCGTCAAGGGTCATTTCTGACCACTCGCCCAGGCGACCTTCCGGCATCTGTCTGGGCTGACTTGCCGTGCCGGCGTTCGCTCGCCTGGGATGCGTGGCCGAGCGGGTCGCATCTAGGGGTCAGCTGCGGCAGCGGCTATCGCTTGCCGAATCCGGCCTCGAGCACCGGCAGCACGGGAAGCGTGTAGCGGAGCTTCCGCGGCAGGCAGCGAACAGCACGCAGCACGAGCGGCGCCGGCCGCCACGCGAACGGAGGCGACAGGTCGCGAAGTCGTACGACGCCCGGAATCTGCGCGATCGCCGCACGTTCATCAAGGTCGAACAACCAGGTCCACAGCTCGACTGCTAGGTCGCGTTCCCGGCCGGACGCCCTGCGAACGAGCTCGAGCATCTTTACCGGCACGACGTCGAAGACGAGCGACGAGCCGGGAAGTCGCTCGGCGATCGCGGCCATCAGTGCGTGGACCTGCCCGCGGCCGAAGTAGGGCAGCAGCCCCTGAGCGGTCACCAGCACGGGCGTGCCCGGCTCCAGTTCGTCGAGCCATCCGAGACCGAGCGCCGAGCCGGCATGGCTTTGCATGCGCGACTCCTCCGGCAGAACACGCCTGCGCAGATCCAGGACGGGCGGCAAGTCGACGGTCAGCCAGCGCATGCGACCGTTGTCCACCCGCCAGAACTGGGTCTCGAGGCCCTCCCCGAGCGCAACGACGACTCCGGCGGGATTCCGCTTCAGAAAGCGGCGAACCGCCCCGTCGAAGGTTGCCACGCGCAACGCGTGCCACGACGCGCCTCGCGAGGAAACATCCGCGAAGTCGTAGTCGAGCCGCTCGACCGCCTCGACGGCAAGAGGATCGTGGAGCAGCGGCCTCTTCGCGCCCGCCGCCGCCGCACGCCGCGCCAGATTCGACAGCAACGTCGCCGACACACCAGACAACTCCACCGGCACCCGCTCGCTCGTCACTCCACGCTCGTCCCGATTCGCGACGGCCGCATCGGTTTTCCGCTCCCCCGCAGCCGCTCTGCGCTGAACTGCGAAACGACCTCAAGCTCGGTGCCAATCGCGCCTACGCACGCAAGTCTGCATAACGGCATGGCGCGCATCTCAGCGGTCATTCCTGAGCACTGGCGCAGGCGATGTCGACGCGGCCGGTATACCCTGAGGCAAATGAGAAACGTGCTGGATGTGGTGCTGATCGTGGGCTTCCTGGCCGTGGACTTGTTCTTCTTCCACGATGTCTTCAAGCCCGGAGAGTCGACTTCGCTGCCGCAGTACATGACCGGCGTGTTGAGTCTCGGTGTCTTCGCGATCTGCACACAATCGCTGCTGAAGTCGTCGCGCCAAAACTGCGCGTCGAGCGCGATGCGGACAAGGTGCAGGTGAGGCCGTAGCCAGAGGCGGCGCCGAGCTCGTACCCCGCGATCCTATTTCAGGTGTGCATGGTTTGTTGTCCAGGCGTCGCCGGACCCATCGACTGCAGCGCAGAAGTTCGCCTGTCCGCCCGGGCACGACACATCGACCAATGAGTTGATGAACGGCTCCGACTTCACCTTGGGAATCTTGGGTGCTGTCCAGCCGTGGTGGCCCAGAGCGAGCGTCCGTCCCGAGCTATCGACGGCCACACACTGCTGTTGTTGTGGGCAAGACGTTTCGATCGGGGCATTCACAAGCGAATCGATCGCAATCGGACGCGACCAGCCGGAACTGGTGCGGACAACGGCTCCTCCGCGTAGGTCGATCGCGACGCAGAAGTCGACGCCGACACACGAAATCGTCGTAAAGGGAGACCTGTCGACGGCCTTGGGCGCTGACCAGCGGCCGTCGCGGAACTCGAGAGCATGTCCGCCTCCGTCGACAGCAACGCAGCGACCGTTTGAGCCGCACGAGAGGGCCGTGAGTGGAAAGTCCTGGTCAACGTGCGCTGGCTTCGTCCAAGAAGTGCCGTTGTAGGTCTCGGCGTTTCCCTGGCCATCGACTGTGACGCAGAAGTGTGAACTGGTGCATGAGACCGCATTCGCCATGCCTGGATACGGAGGCCCGGGATTCGGGTCAAGGGTTGTCAGTCGCGACCAGCGGCCGTCCTCAAGCACTGTCGCGCCGGCGAGGTCGGTGAGGGCGACGCACCAGCCGACGGTCGGGCAGGAAAGCGAGACGACCTCTCCTCTGAACCGTTCGAGCGTGCGTGCCGTCCCCCACCTGGTGCCGTTGAACTCGACGGCGTAGTCGGTGCCGGTTGAGGTTCCGACCGCCATGCAGAAACGAGTGCTTGCGCAGGAGACGACGTTGAACGAGCCGGCGCTCGTCTGCTCGACCGTCCATCCAGCCCTGTTCGGTGTCGACGCAAGCGCGAGAGCGCCTGAGGCGGCCACTCCGGACACGAACAAGCGCGCAGACACTCCGACTGCCGGCACGGCAAGGACGGTGACCACGGTCAGTCGCCGACGCAGCCGACGGGTCACGCCGCACCCGGAAGCCGGACACGGTAGAGCGCGCCGGCAGTTTGATTGCCCGGCGGCGCGAGCAGATAGAGCGACCGCCCGAAAAGCGCCGCCTCAGTCGAACCCGTATACCAGTACCCCTGCCAGTACTGCGGGAGCGGAACCGTTGTGATCACCTTCACGGCGCCGGTTGCCGGATCGATCCCGATCACGTCACCCGAGGACGATGTCCGACCACCGGGTAGCGCGACCGAGTAAAACCCGTGCGCGAGGCTGCCGACCACCCAGAACGCGGTCAGGTTGCGATCCGATTTCTGGAACACCGGCTCCGGGCTTGAGCCGTTGAAACGCGTGATCACGCAGCGGGCGGCGGCGACCGGCCGCTGACAGATATCTGCCCAGAGACTGTTCCCGTCGCCGGCGAGCCAGCTGACGTAGCCCTGAAACTGCTTGCGCGGCGCGGCGTCGAAGATCTGGACGCCCGACGCACCGATGCCAACGTGGTAGATGATCCCGTTCTCGTTCGGAGACTTCGCGGAACCAAGGAAGCCGGTCTCGGGATTCGGAGCGAGATAGAGCCCGTTCGCGTTGGCGCCGATCACCGGCCGGTCCATCGCGGGCGAGACGGGTGTGTCCTGAAGCACCCGCCCGGTCCTCTCGGAGATGCGTAGGGCGCGCCCCCCGCCGCTGGATGTATCTGGTGCGTACAGCCATAGCGAACCAGCCGCGTACACCGACTCGAGGTGGGTATCCGAAGCCTCCTCGTACCTCACGACGACGGGGCCGACCTGAATGTGGCCCGTAGGCGAGAGGCGCGCGATCCGGACGCTCGTCACCATCCTTGGCGAAGGCTGCTGAACCGCCACGATCGAGTGCCCGGACGGGAGAGGGGAATCGCAGAACGGCTCGACGAGCCCAAACAGCGCGAGGGTTCTCGGGTTCGCTCTCGCCATCAGGCACAAAACGCCCTGATCGCCGGCGAGCGTCGTGGTGCCCGAGAGAACCAGCCCCGACCGTGTACTCGCGATCGCCGTGAAGGCCAGATTCGCCGGAATCGCCGCCGACGTATAGGAGCCCGAGGCGGTCGCCGCCGCCACCAACGAGCAGAGAAGCGTCCCCGCAAGCAACAACCGGGCGAGTCTCTTCAGCCCAACCCCGCTCCCCACGACCCGGATTCTCGCACCACCCGATCCGCAGACGGACGCGACCAAGCGAGAGACATTCCCATCGGGTAGGACTGGTTGTGCCATCAGGCGGCGCCCGCTCGCCGCAGGCAGACAGGCAATGCCGAAACAGATCAAGGGATGCCGAGCTCGACGACTGGCTCCGGCGCCAGATGCCGCATGTACAGCCCAACGTCCAGGCGCTCGATCAAAAGATCCGAGCGACCATTCCGGGCCGTGCAGTACGCCGTCAAATATCGACGCCGAATGCAGGCTCGGCCTCGGGTACGCGCTCATGCGCCGGCGCCCCCTGCGTGTCGCGCAGGACGACGCCGCCGAGCGTCGCGGCAAGCACCGCGCAGATCGCACCACCGACGAACGCATAGTGGTAGCCACTCGTCAGCCCAGCGCTGGTGCCGCCGAGCTGCGCCGCACGCGATGAGGAGATGCTCGCGAGCACAGCAAGCCCGAGCGCACCACCCATCATGAACGACGTGTTCACGAGCCCCGAGGCGAGGCCTGCCTCCTGCGGCTCGACGTCGCCCATCGCCGCGAGCAGGACCGGGTTGAACGCGATCCCGGCGCCGAAGCCGAGCAGGATCATGCTCGGCAGCACGTCCTGGAGGAAGTGGCCGTCCACCGGTGCGCGGGCGAGCAGCGCGAGGCCGGCGGCTGCCGCGACGAGCCCGACCGCGAGCGGCTTGCGGTAGCCGTACTTCGTGACGATCCGTGCGGAGATGCCGATCGATAGGGCGCCCATGATCAGATTGCCCGGCAGGAACGCGAGACCGACCTTGAGTGGCGAATAGCCGAGCACGAGCTGCAGATAGAGAGCGGTCATGAAAAACCACGCGAACATCGCGGCTGCCCAGAGCACGCCGGCCGTGTTCGCGACTGCGAGGTTGCGGTGCAGGAAGAGGTGCACCGGCATCAGCGGCTCGGCGTTGCGCTTCTCCCAGGCGACGAACGCGGAGAGCAGGACCGCTGCGGCGGCGAGCAAGCCGATCGTCTCGCCGGAGGTCCAGCCGCCGGGGTGGTTGTTGATTCCGTAGACCGCGAGCATCAGCGACGACGTCACCGAGACAGCGCCGACGACGTCCAGGCGGCGGCTCGCCGCCCAGCCCGGCGACGGCGCCAGCAGACGCAGCGAGAGCACGATGACGAGCGCGCCGATCGGCACGTTGACGAGAAAGATCCAGTGCCAGCTGATCGCGTCGGTGATGACGCCGCCGAGCAGCACGCCGAGGCTGCCGCCGCCGGAGGCGACGAAGCCCATCACGCCCATCGCCTTTGCGCGGTCGACGGGCTCCGTGAAGATGGTCATGACGAGTCCGAACGACACGGAGGACGTGACCGCCCCGCCGATCCCCTGCACGCAGCGCGCAGCGATCAGCTCACCCTGCGTCGTGGAGAGGCCGCAGGCGAGCGAGGAGACGGTGAACGCGCTGAGCCCGATCGAGAACAGGCGCCGGTGCCCGAAGAGATCGCCGAGCCGGCCGCCGAGCAAGAGGCAGCCGCCGTAGGTCAGCAGGTAGCCGTTGACGACCCACGCGAGCGACGACTGCGAGAAGCCAAGGTCCTTCTTGATCGAGGGGAGCGCGACTCCGACGATCGTCACGTCGAGAACGATCATCAGCGTCCCCAGGCAGAGCACGTACAAGGCGATCCAGCGGCTTCTGTCAGACATCGTCATCGTTCTCCTCCCCTGTCTCCCTCGAGTCACTTGCACCTATGACGGGAGCGGAGCAACGAATTCATCGGCTCGACACCGCACCACACGCGACCAGTGCCGGCCAGAGCTTCTCCCCCGGCTTCGCGCCTTGGCGGCTTGGCGGCTTGGCGGCTTTGCCGTCTTACATGAACGATCTATCATTAGTGAGTCTTGTTTCTTTGTTGGCGTATGAAGCAATGCTCATGCTTTCTCTGAACAGAGCCGGGCGGCCGAGCCGCTCTCTGATCCCGATGGTTGGTCGGATGCTGCTGGGTCCGCTCGCGATCGGCGTTCTTGCCGGCCTCATGACGGCGGGACGGGGCGCCGGCTTCGCGACGCTCGCCGGGTATTTGTCGTTCCTTGCCGCTCAGACGGCGGTCCGGTTCTGGAGTCGCTGGCAATTGCATCGCGCGCGTGTCAGGCTCGCGACGGCTCGCGCGCGGGCCGCGTCGCTTCCGAGGCGCCGGTAGGCCTCGTACTCTTCGCTTGTGGACATTCCGCTGCTCTACCTTTCCGCGCTGCTGAAGAGCAGACTCGTGGACGAGTCGGGGGACCGTCTCGGTCGCGTCGACGATCTGATCGTCCGTCTCGCCGACGCCGGCTATCCGCCGGTCACGGGGTTGAGGGCGAGGATCGGTGCGCGCGAGGTATTTGTTCCCGCCGAGCGGATTCGCCAGGTCGCGCCCAATCGAGTGGCGCTCCGCGGCCGGGAGCTCGATCTTGGACAGTTCGAGCGGCGCGAGGGCGAGGTGCTGCTTGGCCAGGATCTGCTCGGGCACCGCATGATCAACGTCACCGGAGCACGACTCGTCCGCGCCAACGATCTCGTTCTCGGCCTGATCGAAGGATGGTGGCGCGTGGTCGGTGTCGAGACACGTTTCCGCTCAATGCTGCGCGGCTGGCTGCCGGGACAGTTGGGCCGACGGCAGGAGGTCGCGCCGTTCCTGGATTGGGACAGTGTCGAGCCGTTCGTCGGCCACGTGCCGTCGGCCCGGCTGCGCATGCCCGTCGGCCGGCTTGCACGTCTCCACCCGGCACAGATCGCCGACCTTGTCGAGGGCGCTTCACATGAAGAAGGCGAGGAGATCATCGGCACTGTCGGCGTCGACCGTGAGCTCGAGGCCGATGTCTTCGAGGAGCTCGACCCCGAGCACCAGATCGAGTTCCTGCGTGAGCGCTCCGACGAGCAGGCGGCGCGTCTGCTGACGACGATGGAGCCAGACGACGCCGCCGACGTGCTTGGCGAGCTCGACCGGGAACGGCGCGAACCCGTGCTTGCGCTTCTGCCCCACCATCAGCAGCGCAAGGTGCGCACGCTGCTCGGATACAACCCGGCGACCGCCGGCGGGCTGATGAGCCCCGACTTCGTCGTCCTGCCCGGCACGCGCACCGTCGGCGACGCTCTGGAGGCGCTGCGTCGCACAGAGCTGCCGGAGGAGACGGTGACCACCGTGCTGGTGGTCGACGGTCAGGACAAGTTGAGCGGTGTCGTCTCGGTCGTGCACCTGCTCAAGCAGCCGGCGGCGGCGCTGCTCGATGCGGCGAAGTCGGAGCCGCCGCTCGTGCTCGCCGCCGACGAGGACCTGGCGGAGGTGGCGATGAAGATGGCCGACTACGACCTCACGCTCGCGCCGGTCGTCTCCGCCGAGGGCGCGCTGCTCGGGGTCGTGACGGTCGACGACCTGCTCGAGATGATGATCCCGGACGAGTGGCGCCGCCGCCTCGAAGGCGTCAGCAGCGAGTAGACGCCGTCTCAGCCGCCGCCCGCGAGGCGGCCGGCCTTGACGATCAAGAGGACGACCGCGACCAGGAGGTAGCCGCGCATCGTGTACATGGCG
>Ga0209579_10002412_pt1 | contig 14406 bp, 12 predicted proteins | sample Coa_R1_2_FD_187152 | JGI IMG/M metagenome (GOLD analysis project Ga0209579, IMG submission 187152) | Surface soil microbial communities from Centralia Pennsylvania, which are recovering from an underground coalmine fire - Coalmine... | ecosystem: Environmental > Terrestrial > Soil >... | reverse complement strand
CTTCCCTGCCGCCAGATTCTTCTTCCATTCGCTCAAGAAATCGAGCCGCTTCTTCGGATCGAGGTACGTCACGATCTCGGAGCTCACCGGGATCGGCTTCACGACGTTCGCGCCGAGCTCCTTGTCGAGTGAAGCGGCCGTGTACTCGGCACTCACGTCGTTGCGGATCGCAAACAGCTCGACGTCGCTGCCGATCAGCTTCTGTCCCCGCTGCGACAGGATGTAATCGGTCCACACCTTCGCGGCGTTCGGGTTCTTCGCGTCCTTGCCGATGAAGATCACGCGCGACAGCACGAGCGTGTAATCCTTCGGTAGCACGACACCGAGGTTCGGGTCCTTCTTGGCACGAACGAGCGCGTACGAGCCGAGCACGTTGTACCCAAGCACATGCTCGCCGGACGAAACCTTCTCGAGCATGTTGCCGGTGCTCGCGTACACCCGATAGTTCGTCGCGCCGAAACCCTTCTCGAGATCCTTCATGCCGGGAAAGTACTTCGTATCCTGCACGACGAACATGAAGCCGACGCCGCTCTTCTCGATGTCGTACGTCGTGACCTTGCCCTTGAACTTGGCGGTGTCGGTGTTCAGAATCTTCGCGAAGCCCGCGTGGTCGTGGGGGATGTCGTTGCCGGTGACGAGGCGCTTGTTGTAGATGAAGACGGCCGGCTCGTACGTCGTGCCATAGGCTTCGTTCTTGTACACGGCCCACTTGGGCAACTTCGCCGCTTCCGGCGAGACATACGTCATCGCCTTGCCTTCGTCGACTAGTTTTACCTGCAGGTCCATCGCCGAGCTCCACATGACATCGGCGCCGCCTTGGCCCGACGCCGATTCGGCGATGAAGCGGTTGTACATTTCGGTCGAGTTCATATCGTTGTATTCGACCTTGATATCGGGATAGAGCGCGTTGAAATCCTTGATCAGCGGCTGTGCCGCTTTCGTGTCGAGCGCGCTGTAAATGACGACCTTGCCCTCCTTTTTCGCGGCGGCGATTGTCTGCGCGTAGTCAGCGGGGTAGCCGGCGGGAACGGTTTGGGCCGCGACCGGCGCGGCGAGCGCCGCGAGGGCGAGCAGGAGAAGACGTGGCGACATGCATTCCTCCAGGGAAGGGTTGCGCCCGGGAAAGCGCGTTCTCGGTCGAATCTTGAATCGCTTGGCCGCGGGCGGATGGGCGACCTATTCTATGCGGAAAATAGCCCCGTTCAGGAGAGACCGGGGCGAGGCGGGTTGGTGCAGGCCCAGGAGACGGGGACGCACGTATGAATACGGACTTGCAGAGCTACATCGGGCATAGCGAAACACGAGTCGACCGGGTCAATGCGACAGCGATCGCATTGCTGGCGGCGACGCTCGATCGCGCAAATCCGAGTGCAAGCGACGGCGAGCGGCTGCCGCTACTTTGGCACTGGGTCTGTTTCCCGCCGATTCATCGTGCATCGGAGATCGGGCCGGACGGACACGTACGGCGCGGCGCGTTCCTGCCACCCGTTCCGCTGCCGCGACGGATGTGGGCGGGAGGTCGGATCGCGTTTCGTGCGCCGCTTATTGTCGGCGAGACCGTCTCGCGCGAATCGCGTATCGTAGACGTTCGCGAGCGGCAAGGCCGCAGCGGCTCGCTCGTGTTCGTCGTCGTGCGCCATAGGTTATCGAACTCGAGCGGCGTCGCGATCGTCGACGAGCAGGACATCGTCTATCGCGACGCGCCAACGACGCACGGTTCGATAGCGCCGGCTGCGCGCGCACCTGTCGAGGCGACCTGGTCGCGCGAAATCCATCCGGACCCCGTGCTGCTCTTCCGTTATTCGGCGCTTACGTTCAATGGCCATCGCATTCACTATGATCGTCGCTACGCGACCGAGGTCGAGGGTTACCCCGGGCTCGTCGTTCACGGACCCCTGATCGCGACGCTTCTGATGGACCTGCTGCACCATGCGCTCCCCGATGTGCATGTAAGCGAATTTTCATATCGGGCGATGAGCCCGCTTTTCGATACCGAGCCATTCTTCGTGCGCGGTGAACCATTGCAGGACGGGAGGGCCGTGCATCTCTGGGCGCAGACGACGCACGGCGCGCTCGCGATGGACGCAACTGCTACGGTTTCATGATCGCAACGTCGCGCACGCGCGCCGACCGCTATCCCGAGATCCGCGAAGGCGTGCGCGCCGTTTGCGCGCTATTCCCCGATGAATACTTCCGGAAGGTCGACGCCGAGCGCGCTTATCCCGACGAATTCGTCGCCGCGCTGATGAAGGCGGGCTGGCTTTCAGCCATGATTCCCGAAGACTACGGCGGATCGGGTCTCGGCCTCGGGCCAGCGTCGGTGATCGTCGAGGAAATCAACCGTTGCGGCGCGAACGCCGGCGCCGTGCACGGCCAGCTCTACAACATGGGCACGCTGCTTCGCCACGGCAGCGAAGCGCAGAAGCGCAAATACCTGCCGGCCATTGCACGAGGCGTGTTGCGCATCCAGTCGATGGCCGTGACCGAGCCGACCACCGGCAGCGACACGACGAAGCTCCGCACGACCGCAGTCAGGAAAGGTGACGCCTACGTCGTCAACGGTCAGAAGGCGTTCATTTCACGCGTGCTGCATTCGGATCTTATGATCCTGCTCGCGCGCACGACGCCGTTGTCGGACGTGGCGAAACGATCCGATGGCATGTCGATCTTCATCGTCGATCTGCGCGAGGCGCTCGGGCACGGGCTCACTGCTTCGCCGATTGCGAATCTCGTCAACCACGAGACGAACACGCTGTTCTTCGACGACCTCGAGGTTCCCGCCGAGAACCTGATCGGCGAGGAAGGGCAGGGATTTCGCTACCTGCTGGACGGTCTCAACGCCGAACGGACGCTGATTGCTGCCGAATGCATCGGCGACGGCTACTGGTTCATCGACCGGGCAGTCCGCTACGCGAACGAGCGTGTCGTATTCGACCGGCCGATCGGAAAGAACCAGGGCGTGCAGTTCCCGATTGCCGAGGCGTACATCGAGATCGAGGCGGCCAATCTGATGCGCTACCGTGCGTGCGATTTGTTCGATGCCGGAGAAGCCAGCGGCGCGCAGGCCAATATGGCGAAGCACCTCGCGGCGAAGGCGTCATGGGAAGCTGCCAACGTCTGCATGCAAACGTACGGCGGCTTCGGGTTCGCGAGCGAATACGACGTCGAGCGCAAGTTCCGGGAGACCCGGCTCTATCAGGTCGCCCCGATATCGACGAACATGATTTTCGCGTACATCGCTGAGCATGTGCTCGGGCTGCCAAGGTCGTATTGAATGCGCCTTGCCGTTTGAGCATGGAGAAAAGGACCGTCTATTTGCGCGCTTCGCTCGACCACGCGCCCTGCTTTTCGCATCGATCACGCCGCCGCGCTCTGCTGCGTCTTCATCACTTCCTGCAGCCGCTTCTGCGACGCGGCATCGCCGGCCCGCTTGCCCGCTACCATCTCGGTGATCCAGTTCACGAGCAGCGTCGTGTACGCCTGCCGGCACGCGGGATCGGTGAGCGCATGGTCGGCGCCGTCGATCACGCGATATGTGAGCGAGCGCGCGCCGCCGAACGCGTTGCGATAATTGTCTATGACGGCGCGCGGAATGATCGTGTCGTGTGCGCTCTCGACGATCAGCACGTCCCCGCGGTACGCGGTGGCCGCCCGAAGCGAACGGTTGTCCTGCGCCTCGATCATCATCCGGCGATACGCCTCGAGCCCCTGCAACTCGCGAAGCGCGATCTTGGGCGACGTCCAGTCGGTGTCCTTGTAAAGCGCGGGCGCTCGCAGGCCGAGCCACTTCACCGGACGCAGCGACGTGAGGATGGTCGCCAAATAGCCGCCGTAACTGCTGCCGACGATGGCGATCTGCTGGTCGTCGACGGCGGCTTCGCCCGCCAAATGGTCGTACGCGGCGAGCGCATCAGCCAGATTATCCTCGCGCGTCACCGTCGCCTGTTGCGTCGCGGTTTTCGCGTGGCCGCGCAAGTCGACCGTAAGACACGCGCAGCCGAGCGCGGCAATCTCGCGTGCACGCGCCGCCATCTGCAACTGATTGCCGCCCCAGCCATGCAGAAACAACACGCCCGGCATTCGCGTGTCGGGCACGATCAGCGTGCCGGCGATCGAGTGGCCGCGAACGTCGATCGCGAGGGATTCGTCACGTGTGAACATCGCGATCGATCGTGCAGTATTTCGTCAATGCGCCGCCGTGGTCGTCGGTGCCGCGAAAGTAGACGGTGGCGCCCGGCGGCGGCCACGCGGCGTCTCCGTAGACTTCCACGGACGAGGCGCGCACCGCGCGAAGCGACGGGTCGTCGCGGAATGCGGCGAGCGCGGCTACTTCGGCGGCGCTTGCGCCGCCCACGCGCCACGACTGCTCGAGCACGCCAATGCGCGTCGCACCGATCGAGTCAATGCCTTCCACGACATCGTAGTTGCGTCGCGACGCGAAGATGCCCCGGAAGCACTCGAACGCGGCGCGATCGTAACGGCGCGCCTTCTCGACGGCGTGTCGCGCGGCGGGCGGTGGATTCATTGCAAGCAGCGCATCGAAGTCGCCGCGCGCGACGATCAAGTCCGAGCCGCCGTAAACGTCCTTGCCATTGTTGTTGTGCGTCAGCCGTTGCGTACCGAAGTAGCTCGCGACGAGATCGTCGAGTCGCGCCTGGCCGACGCTGTGCGTCGTCACGCCGTCGAGATGCTCCTCGATGGAGATCCCATACCGCATCATTTCGTCCACGTCGACATCCGCAAGCGCGCGCTCGAGTTCGCCGCGATTGCTCACGATCGCCTGACCGTGACCGCCGATGCCGAGCGCACGCTTGACACGCACCGGGCCGCCTGGGAGCAGACACGATCCCGCGCGCATCGCATCGTCGGGTGCGAACGCGCTGAAACCTTCGAGCACCGCATCGCGTACCGCGTCGGCGAAACAGCGTGACCAGCCCTCGGGCACTCGCGCGTGCTCGTCGACGAGTGGATGGCTGATGCATTTCGTCGCGACGAACGGGTAGGGAACCACGCCGCCGAACAAGTCGTGCTCGCTGGCGATGCCGAGCGAACGGGCATGGTCGATCCCGATCAGCGTATCGGTGGGCACGAAGTAGACGTCTCCTTCGTAGCTGGCATGCCGATCGTATTCGCCGGCGAAGTCATAGCCTTTGATGGCCGCGAGCAAGCGCGCAAGCTCGCGACACGTCTCGTGATCGTGCAACGCTCGATGACTGCCCGCGGTGTAGACGAGCACCCGGCCCATCCCCGCGCGCCGAATCGAAGCGGCGCTCGCGTCGCTTTCCGGCATCGTTCGCTCCTCCCTGTCAGCGCGCTTCGCGGCTCGCACCAACCTTCGCGGCCGATCGCGCCTCGCGTTGGACCTCGAACGCCGGGATTGATTGCCGCGCGAGAAATGTAGGAGATACACCGACACGTCTCGTCGCATCTTTCGTGTATTTTCGGCATCGGCCAGGCGACAAGAACTTCAAGAAGGGGCAACGTTGGACGAAGGAGGCATGCGCGGCGATCGGCACGCGGTTCCGCGCATTTTCTTCGCGAGCCGGCGCGCGCTTCGCGTCGTCCCCGCCCTCACGATCGCCGTCCTGGCGCTTGCCTTCGCAGCTCGTGCCTTATCGCAAACGCTGCGCGAGCTCTCCGGCCTTTCGCTCGAGGAGCTTTCCAAAGTCGAGATCACGTCGGTCTCGAAGCGCACCGAGGCGCTGTCCCAGGCGCCTGCCGCGGTTTACGTCATCACCGCCGACGACATTCGTCGTTCCGGTGCAACGACGCTTCCCGAAGCGTTGCGGCTCGCACCCAATCTGGAAGTGGCGCGCGTCGATTCGCAGACGTACAACATCTCGTCGCGCGGGATGAATTCCGTGAACGCGTCGAACAAGCTGCTCGTGCTGATCGACGGTCGCTCGATCTACACGCCCTTCTTCTCGAGCGTGTTCTGGGATCAGCAAACGGTGATGCTCGCCGACATCGATCGCATCGAGGTCATCAGTGGGCCGGGCGGGACGCTGTGGGGCGCCAATGCGATGAACGGCGTGATCAATATCATCACCAAGAGCTCCGCGGACACGCAAAGCGGACTGATCGATGCGAAGGGCGGCGACTTCGAGCGCCGCGCCGGCGGCCGCTACGGCGGCAAGCTCGGCGACATCGGCACCTATCGCGCCTATGCGCTCGGCTACGGTGAAGGGCACACCGACCTGCAGGACGGCAGGAGCGCGATGGACGATTGGCGCGGCCAGCAGGCCGGCTTCCGGTCGGACATCGCCGCGCTCCTGAGCCGCTTCACGATCCAGGGCGATCTGTACGAGAACCTTGTCGATACGCCCGGCGGGCGACGAAGCGGCGGCAACCTGCTGGGGCGCTGGAATCGGGAGTTGACAAACGCCTCGTCGTTGCAAGTACAGGCCTATGGCGACGAGCAGGAGCGAACCACCGTTGCTCAAAACGGCGGCAGCAGCTCCGAGCGCGTGCGGACATTCGACGTCGAAGCACAGCACGTGTTTACGCAGGGCATCCATCAGGTGGTATGGGGTGTCGGGCACCGTACGTGGGTCGATCGTTTCGTCAACACCGCCAACGCGTTCGTGCTCGTGCCCGAGAGCGAGACGCTCAGCGTCACCAACGTATTCGGCCAGGACACGATCGGACTTCGCGATGATCTCAAGCTCACGCTCGGGTCGAAGTTCGAGTACAGCAGCTTCAGCGGCTGGGCGGTGATGCCGAACATTCGCGCCGGGTGGCAGAGCGATCCGAAGGATTTCCTGTGGGGCGCAATTTCGCGGGCGGTTCGCTCGCCTTCGCGCCTCGAGCGCGATCTCACCGCGCCGGGCATCGTCGACCAGTCGCCCGACTTTCGGTCCGAGAAGCTCGTCGCGTACGAAACCGGATGGCGCTCGCAGCTTTCGTCGAGCGCGTCACTGTCGCTATCGTTGTTCTACAACGACTACACCGATTTGCGCACGACCAAGCCCAATCCGGTGACCGTGCTGCCGGTGACGTTCGGCAATGGATGGGAGGGCCACACGTACGGCCTCGATGCATGGGGAAGCGTGACGCCGTATTCATGGTGGCGCATCGATGGCGGTTACGAGCTTCTCAGGAAACGATTTCATCTGAAGCCCGGTGAGCTCGACATCGCCGGCCCACAGACGGTCCTCGGCCACGATCCTTCGCACCAGGTGTTTCTTCGCTCGTACATGGATTTGCCGGGCAATGCCGAGCTCTATATCGGGCTGCGCCAGATTGGCAGCCTTTCCGATGTCGGCGTGCCGAGCTATTTCGAGGCCGACGTGCGCCTCGGTGTGCACGTAACCCGCAGCATCGAGCTTTCCTTCGCCGGTTTCAACCTGCTGCATGCGCGGCATGCCGAAGCGATCGGGCCGCCGATCCAGGAGATTCCGCGCAGCGTCTACGCCGGCGTTCGGTGGAGCTTTTGACCATGGCGCGCGAGTGGCGCTTTGCACGCGCCGTGCGCGGGCTCGTATTCGGGTTGCGCGCATGCATCTCGATGCTCGCGTGCACCGGGGTGTTCGCGCAGGGATCGTCAGTCGAATATGCAGTGAAGGCGACGTATCTGTACAAGTTCGCGCCGTTCGTCGAATGGCCGGCGGGCACGTTCGACTCGCCGAACGACCCCTTCATGCTTTGCGTCGTCGGCCACGATCCGGTCGCGGTGCTCGTCGATCAGGCGGTGCAAGGGCAGCAGGTCGCCGGCCATGTGATCGATGTCCTGCATCTCGCCCAAGTGCGCCGCGATGCACGATGTCATATCCTGTATGTCGCCACGCACGGACCTGCCGCGGCCGCCGCGCTCGATTCGGTGCGCGGCTTGCCGGTGCTCACTGTCACCGACGCCGCGCCCGATCCTCGCGCGCGCGGCATCGTGAATTTCATCGTGCAGGACAACCGCGTGCGCTTCGAGATCGACCCGCGCGAGGCATCCGAGAACCATCTCGTCATAAGCTCCAAGTTGCTGAACCTCGCTGTAGAGCCTTCGCCCAAACCATAGCTCGTGGCCGAACTGCTGCAACGCACGCTCGATTTCTTTGGTGTGGACCGCGCCAACCTCATGCCCGCGGCGGCGGCGGTCGGCATTCTGCTGCTCGTCTTCGCCGGCATTGGCATGGTGATGTACAACGAGCAGGCGTATCGTGAAGCGAAGACGCAGCAGGTCGAGGCGCAAAGCCGCATCCTCGCCTCGACGGTGACGGCAGCGCTGGCTTTCGACGACCGCAAGGCCGCCAGCGAATACGTGAAGGCGCTCGCCGTCGATCCTCAGGTGCAGATCGCCGCGGTGTACGACGCGCGCGGCGCGCTCTTCGCTGCTTATTCGCGGGGACCCAACGCGGTGGTGCCGGAGACGGTCCACATCGGCGCTCGGCACACCGAAGGCGATGCGCTCTTCGTCACCGTCCAGGTGTTGCAAGGGTCCACGCCGCTTGGGACGGTTTATATGCAGACGGCGATCGATCCGATCTCACGGCGTTTCGAGCGTTACGTCGTCCTCGCACTGCTCGTCACGATGGCAGCGCTGATCTTCGTCGTCCTCGGCTTCGCACAACGCCGGCTCGCCGATGCGAACGAGCGGCTGCACAAGCAGGGACAGGATCTCGCGGAAGCCAACGAGAACCTCCGGGCGCAGATCGTGCAGCGGGAAGACGCCGAGAGCGCGTTGCGCCAGGTTCAGAAGATGGAGGCAATGGGACAACTGACCGGCGGCATCGCGCACGACTTCAACAACCTCCTGCAGGTGATCATCGGCAATCTCGAAGTCATGCAACGGCGAAATCTGGTCGGCGGCGATGATGCGAAGCGGATGGTGGCCTCGGCGCTTCGCGGCGCACAGCGCGCGGCGACGCTCACGCAACGTCTGCTCGCGTTCGCGCGTCGGCAGCCGCTCGATCCGCGGCCGATCGATGTCAACAGGCTCGTCACCGGCATGTCGGAGCTCTTGCATCGGACGCTCGGCGAATCGATCACCATCGAGACGGTGCTTGCCAGCGGCATCTGGCGTGCCGCCGCGGACGCGAACCAGCTCGAGAACGCATTGCTGAATCTTGCCGTCAACGCGCGCGATGCGATGTCGTCGGGCGGCCGCCTGACCATCGAGACGGCGAACACGTTTCTCGACGAAGCGTATGCACAGGCGAACGAGGTCGAGCCGGGTCAGTACGTGCTGATTGCGGTGAGCGACACCGGCACCGGAATGCCGAGCGACGTGATCGCGAAAGCCTTCGAACCGTTCTTTACGACGAAGGATGTCGGCAAGGGATCGGGGCTCGGCTTGTCGCAGGTGTACGGCTTTATCAGGCAGTCCGACGGCCATGCGAAGATCTACAGCGAGCCGGGGGAAGGGACGACGATCAAGCTTTATCTGCCGCGGCTGATCACGGCTGGCGAAAGCCGGGAGGCGTCGCCCGATGTGTCGGCGATGACGGGAAGTCGCGGCGACCGGCACGTGCTGGTCGTCGAGGACGACGAGGACGTGCGCGTGCACGCCGTCTCCATCCTCCGCGAGCTCGGTTATGCGGTGCTCGAAGCGCCCGACGCGGCGATCGCATTGCGCGTGCTCGACGCCGATCCGAATGTCGAGTTGCTGTTCACCGACGTGGGGTTGCCCGGCGGTCTCAGTGGAAGGCAGCTTGCGGACGAGGCGAGACGGCGCCATCCGAATCTTGCCGTCCTCTACACGACCGGTTATGCGCGTAACGCGATCGTGCACCAGGGCCGGCTCGACCCTGGTGTCGAGCTCATCCCAAAGCCGTTCACGTTCGGCTCGCTCGCGGCGAAGGTGAACGCGATCTTCGAGCGGCGCGAAAGCGTGCGGCAGGGACCGGTTTGAGGCGACCGATGCTTGCGGAGGGCAGTCGGTAGCGTACCGCTCACGCTTCGCGTTCGAGCGGTACGCTGCCGACTGCCTTGCCAAGGTCGTGTTGACTCGTGACAAGGATGTTGCGTATTGCGAAACGTGCCACGACGCGCAGCGCCTGGTTCTCGGAAAATTTCATTCTGCGACACATTTCCGGTCGCCTTGACAGGACCGCCGCGCGCCCTCTAGGCTTTTCGACCGATCCCATCGATCGTCGAATCCCGCCTGCGCGTCCATTGTCGCGGCGGTACCGATCGTCTTCGAAACGCTCCACGCGCGTGGCGCGCCGCCGTGGCAAGGAGGAATGCAATGGCGGACACGAGTGTCATCGCAAGACCCGATTCGGCCCGTCGCGCGAGCTGGCGCGAGGGCCTGACGATCATCGATGCCGACGGCCACGTCGGCTCGACGCCCGAAACGTGGGAGCGCTATCTCGAGAAGCCCTTCCGCGATTTCGGTCCGCGCATCGTCAAGGACAATCGCGGCAGCGAGCGCTGGATGGTCGAGGGCATCCTCTATCCGAAGCCCGAAGGCATCGCGTCAGGTCAACCGGAGGGGATCCGCGGCTCGATGCTGCATCCGGGCGTTTCCGATCCGGTTGCTCGGTTGAAGGACATGGATTCCGAAGGCATCGACATCGCGGTCGTCTTCGGCAATCTGCCGGAGCTCACGCTCGCGGCCGTACACAACAAGGCGCTCGCCGCCGCGATGGCGCGCGCCTACAACAACTGGGTCGCCGACTATTGCAAGGCGAACGCGCGTCGGCTCAAGGCGGTGGCGGTGCTTCCGCTGCAGGATGTCGACGCGAGCGTCGTCGAATTGCGGCGCGCGACGCAGGAGCTCGGTCTCGTCGCCGCGATGCTCGCGACCAACGTGCGCGGCAAGGATCTCGATCATCCAGACTACCTTCCAGTCTTCGCGGAAGCCGAGCGTCTCGGCGTGCCGCTTGCCGTTCATGGCGCGCCGTCGACGGGCTCGTTCGCGGGCGCTGATCGGTTCGAGAATTATTTCTTCACCCATGCCGTCGCGCATCCGTTCGAGCAGATGATCTCGTCGATGTGCATCATCTGCGGCGGCATCCTCGAACGCTTTCCGAAGCTTCGCGTCGCGTTCCTCGAGTCGGGCATCGGCTGGGTGCCGTACTGGCTCGAACGTCTCGACGAGCACCACGAGCATCGCGCGGCGCTCGTGCCGAACATCAAGCGCCGGCCGAGCGAATACGTCGAGTCGGGCCGAGTTTGGTTCTTCTGCGAACCTGAGGAAGCGATGCTGCCGTACGTCGCCGGTCTTTATCCGAACGCCATCTGCTTCACGTCGGACTACCCGCACTGGGACGCGAAGTTTCCGGGCGCGGTGTCGTCGCTTGCCGATCGGGAAGATCTGTCGGTGGAGTTGAAGCGCAAGATTCTCTCCGAGAACGCGGCGCGGTTTTATCGGTTGTAGCTTGCGTAAACCGATCCATAAGGAGGACATCATGTGGAAGTCCAAGGCGTTGCTGCTCTTCGGATTGGTGGCGACCACGTTCGCGGGCGCTTCGGCTCCGGCCGTTGCGCAATCGGGCGACATCGAATCGCAACTCGTCGCCGCGTCGGCGTTGACCAAGGCGACCAAGGCGAAAGAGCTCCGCGTCGGCTGGTCGACGTGGTTTCCGTTCATGTACGTCGATCCGAAAACCGGGAAGCTCACCGGATTCAGCGTCGATCTCTACGAGCAGCATCTCGCGAAGGCGATGGGCGTCAAGATCGTCTGGGTCGAGCAGCCGTGGAGCACGATGATGGCGGGCTTGCAATCGGGCAAGTTCGACGTCGTGGCGAACGGCAATCGGACGTACCAGCGGCTCCTCGCGTCCGAATACGCGGGGCCGATCACCGTCACGGGGAAAGCGTTAATGACGACCAAGGCGAACCTGTCCAAGTACAAGGACTGGCATGCCGCGGACAGTTCCACTACCAAGATCTGCGTCGCGCTGGGAACGTCGGCCGACACCGAAGTGACCAAGTTCCTGACGCACGCGAACATCCTGCGGCTCGAAGGCGATCCGGCGTGCATCGCAGCCGTTGGCGGTCAGCGCGCGGACGTGTACGCCACCGACATCGGCAACCTGGTCTCGCTGACGAAGGAGCATCCCGAGTTCGCGGTGATTCCGAACAGCACGTTCACGAAGACCGAGCTCGGCATCTTCGTGAGGCAAGGCGACCAGATCATGCTGAACTGGCTCAACCAGTTCATCCGCGACGTCAAGCTGCAAGGCACGATCGACGAGCTCATCAAGAAATATAACCTCGCAGGCGTCGACGTCGCGTGGTAACCGCGCGCGCCGCGATGCCGATCGGGAGCGGCAGCGATGTATGAGTTTCGCTTCGACGTCGTCTGGCAATACCTGCCGTACCTCGCGAGGGGTGTCTGGATCACGATCTGGGTCACGCTCGCATCGACGGGGATCGGACTGGTGCTCGGCATCGTCATCGCGGTGCTGCGGCTCTCAAGCAATCCGATCCTGTCGATGCCGATGCGCGCGTACATCGAGTTCTTTCGCAATACGCCGACGCTCGTCAAGCTCGTGTGGGTGTTCTACCTGATCCCGATCCTGTTCGGCCTCAAGACCGAGGCGCTTACGTCGTGCATCATCGCGATGGCCGTCTCCGCTGCGGCGTACATCGCGGAAGTCGTGCGGGCCGGCATTCAGGATGTCCCGCGCGGCGACATCGAGGCAGCGGAAGCGGTCGGCATGACGCCGATGACAGTGCTGCGTCGCATCGTGCTGCCGCAAGCCCTGCGCAAGGTGCTTCCGCCGCTCGCGAACACGTTCATCGTGTTTTTGAAGTACTCGTCGCTCGTCTCCGTCGTCGGCGTCAACGACCTCATGTATCGCGCGAACGTGATTTCCACGACGACGTTTCGTCCCATCGAGACGTACACGGTCCTGGCGTTCTTCTATTTCGTTCTCTGTTACGGGCTGTCGAAGGCGTTCAGCAGGTTCGAGGCGCGGATGGCGGTCGACGTGTAGCGCCCATGCTCGCGATGACGGCGACAACCGCGGCGTCGAGTGCGGCGCACGAGCAGGGCGTCGAGCGGGCGGCGGCGCGCGATGCCGATCGCGCGATGCTCGTCGTACGCGATCTGCACAAGTACTTCGGTCACGTGTACGCGCTTCGCGGCGTCGATCTTTCCGTCCGCAAGGGCGAGGTCGTTTGCGTGCTCGGTCCGAGCGGCAGCGGCAAGAGCACGCTGCTTCGCTGCATCAACTTCATCGAGACGCCGACGAGCGGGCAGATTTTCATCGACGGCCGGCCGATCGTAGGCGATTCCGACGATCACGCGGGAAAGGACCGCAAGCGGAAGTCGATTTGCGCGATCCGTTCGGAGATCGGCATGGTGTTCCAGCACTTCAACCTGTGGTCGCACATGAGCGTGCTCGGCAACGTCATCGAAGGGCCGATCCAGGTGAGGAAGCTGCCGCGTGAGCAGGCCGTCGAGATCGGGACGCGGCTGCTTGCGAAAGTCGGCCTGTCGGACAAGGTCAACGAGCGGCCCACGCGTCTTTCCGGCGGACAGAAGCAACGCGTCGCGATCGCGCGGGCGCTCGCGATGCAGCCGAAGCTGATTCTCTTCGACGAGCCGACGTCCGCGCTCGATCCCGAGCTGATCGGCGAGGTCCTCGACGTGATGAACGATCTCGCGCACGAGGGCATGACGATGGTCATCGTCACGCACGAGATCGGCTTCGCCCGTGCGGCCGGCACCCGCGTCGTGTTCATGGATCAGGGCGTCGTGGTCGAGGAGGGCACGCCGCGCGAAGTCTTCGACGAACCGAAGCAGGAGCGCACGCAGCGTTTCCTGCGCAGCATGCTGCGCTACGCGCCGTAGGCATTCAAAGGAGCTACCGAATGACGATGATCGCCCACCCGATTCCCTGGCCCGACGGCGCACGCTGCGCGGTGGCGATGACCTGGGACATGGACGCCGACAGCGGCTTCAACTGGTACAACCGCGATACGGCCGACAACCTCGTGGCGACGCAGTCCTATACGCGCTACGACCCGCTGATCGCCATTCCGCGCCTCGTCGCGCAGTTCGCGAAGATCGGCATGAAGCAGACGTTCTTCGTTCCCGGCTGGGTCATCGAGAAATACCCGGCGCAGATCGAGCTCCTGCTCGCGAACGGTCACGAGATCGGCCTGCACGGCTACCTGCACGAGCGCTCGAACGAGCTCAGTCAGGAAGACGAGCGTTACTGGCTCGGCCGCGGCATCGACGCGTACGTCAAGCGCGTCGGCAAGCGCCCGCGCGGCTGGCGTGCGCCGAGCTTCGCGTTCTCGAAGTTCTCGCTCGGCTATCTCCTCGATGCCGGCTTCGAATACGACTCTTCGCTGATGGGCGATGACATTCCGTACGCGGTGTCCGACGGCACACGGTCGCTGCTCGAATTTCCGATCGATTGGACGCTCGACGATTTCCCGCACTACGCACATAACCGCGATTTCCGCTTCATGATGCCCATATCGTCGCCCACGAGGGCGATGGAGGTGTTCCGATCG
>Ga0209579_10002411_pt1 | contig 14410 bp, 10 predicted proteins | sample Coa_R1_2_FD_187152 | JGI IMG/M metagenome (GOLD analysis project Ga0209579, IMG submission 187152) | Surface soil microbial communities from Centralia Pennsylvania, which are recovering from an underground coalmine fire - Coalmine... | ecosystem: Environmental > Terrestrial > Soil >... | reverse complement strand
TGGGATCGACGCGCTTGCAACGGATGCGATGGAGGCGCTGACTGGGAAACTGAAGCAGGTCAGCAGCGAGCCGGTGGGGCCCGATCGCCAAGTCCATTACGCCCGCGAGTAAATCGATGTTTACCGGTATTGTCAGTGACTTAGGCGAAGTTCTTGATGTCGAGGAAAAAGCCGAAGGGCTGCGCCGCCTCAACATCGCCTGCGGCTATGACCCCGACACCATCGATATCGGCGCCTCGATCGCCTGTTCCGGCGTCTGCCTGACCGTGGTCGGCCGCGGCCGAACGGGCAATCGGTCCTCATTTGCCGTCGATGCCGCCGCCGAGACCTTGCGCATGACCACCGCCGCCACCTGGCACCGCGGCACCAAGCTCAATCTCGAACGATCGCTGCGGCTCGGCGACGAGCTCGGCGGCCACTTGGTCAGCGGCCATGTCGACGGCATTGCCGAGCTCATCGCGCGCGACGATTTCCTCGATAGCGCGGAACTGACGCTGCGCGTGCCGGCGGAGCTTGCGCGCTTCATCGCCACCAAGGGTTCCGTCGCGCTCGACGGCGTCTCGCTCACCGTCAACAAGGTCGAAGGCGACACGTTCTCCGTCTTGATCATCCCGCACACCTTGCAGGTCACGACGCTCGGCGCGTTGCGCCCCGGCGCGCGGCTCAATATCGAAGTCGACCAGATGGCGCGCTATGCGGCGCGGCTCCTGGAGTCCATGCCGCCTGCACGGTGACGATCTTGGCCGCGCTTGTTCGCGCGCTGCCGGCTTGGTACGACCACGCGCGAAGAGGAGCAGAAGATGGCCGGGCCGCGGCGAGGCAAGCGTGGCGAGGGCGCGCGCAAGGGCGCGCGCATTCTTATCGTCGAGGCGCGCTATTACGACGAGATCGCCGACGCGCTGTTGGCCGGCGCGATGAAGGCGCTGGAGGAAGCCGGGGCCGAGATCGTCCGCGTCAGCGTGCCGGGCTCGCTGGAAATTCCGGGTGCGATCGCCATCGCCATCGACAGCGCGCAGTGGGGACGCCGGCCTTTTGACGGCGCCGTCGCGCTCGGTTGCGTCATCCGCGGCGATACCATCCATTTCGAGATCGTATCGCAGCAATCGGCACGCGGCTTGATGGAGCTTTCGATCGCCAAAGCCTTCCCCATCGGCAACGGCATCATCACCGTCGACACCGAAGCCCAGGCCTGGGCGCGGGCGCGCGTGGAGGAGCAGGACAAGGGCGGCGACGCCGCACGCGCCGCGCTGGCACTGATCGGTATGAAGCAGCGGTTCGGGAAGCATTGAGATGTCGGACACCGGACCCAACGAGGCGCGCAAGGCCAATAAGCGCGGCGCGGCGCGGCTCGCCGCGGTGCAGGCGCTTTATCAGATGGATCTGGCCGGCACCGGGCTCAACGAGATCATGGCCGAATTCGAAGGCCATTGGCTCGGCGGCGAGGTCGAGGGCGCGCAATACCGCCCGGCGGAGGCCGCCTACTTTCGCGACATCGTCGGCGGCGTGGTGCGCGAGCAAAGCACGCTCGACCCGCAGATCGACGCGGCGCTCAACCGCGGCTGGCCGCTCAAGCGCATCGAGGCGGTGCTGCGCGCGGTGCTGCGCGCCGGCGCCTACGAGCTCGCCTGCCGCGCCGACGTGCCGGCGCGGGTGGTGATGTCGGAATACGTCGACGTCGCCGGCGCCTTCGTCGATGATGACGAGACCGGCATGGTCAATGCCGTCCTTGACCACCTTGCGCACCAATTGCGCGCCGCCGAATTCGATCGCGCTTGAGCCCCTGCGCCGGGCGTGAGAGCAAAGGAGCGGACGATGTCCGACTTGACGCTCTGGCTGGCAAGTCTCGGCCTCGAAAACTACGAGAGCGCGCTAGTTAGCAACGACATCGACCTTACGGTGGCGCCGGAGCTGACTGAAAACGATCTGGAGAAACTTGGATTCTCGCTTGGGCACCGGCGCAAATTCCTTGCTGCCGCATCTAAGCTGCGGACCCAGGCTATGGCCGCGTCAGCAGCTGCCGCCTCAACGGTTTCACCGGCGCGAAGTCAGCCTGCGCCTTCGGCCGAGCGCCGCCAACTAACCGTTATGTTCATCGACCTCGTCGACTCCACGGTCGTCGGCAACACACTCGACCCAGAGGATCTTATTGTGTTGTTGCGCCGGTACCGCGAAGTATGTTTGGCGGCGATCGGACGGCATGACGGCTTTGTGGCGCAGTATCTCGGCGACGGCATCCTGGTGTACTTCGGCTTTCCGTTGGCGCAGGAGGATGCCGCCGCTCGCGCAGTCCGCGCTGGTCTCGATATCGTCCATCAGGTGGAGCGCCTGAAACGGCCGGACGGCTCGCCGCTGCGCTCGCGAGTCGGGATCGCCACCGGTCTAGTCGTTGTCGGCGAAACGCGCGGCGTCGGCGCTGCAGGCGAGGAAACGGTCGTCGGCGAGACTCCCAACCTCGCGGCGCGACTGCAATCGCTGGCAGAGCCGAGTTCCGTCATTGTCGGACCAGCCACTCACCGTCTCACCGCGGATTTCTTCGAGTATTCCTTCCTCGGTGAACACAGCATCAAGGGTTTCAGTCAACCGGTCCCAGTGTGGAAAGCGTTTGGCGAGAGCTCGGCCGAGAGCCGATTTGCAGCCGCGCATGCTGCAGGTCCAATTATCGGCCGCGAACGCGAACTCGCTTTCCTCCACGATTCGTGGCGCCGCGCAACAGAAGGCAACGGGCATGTCGTGCTGGTTGCTGGCGAGGCAGGAATGGGCAAATCGCGGCTTCTGGAAGCCTTTGCCGAGCGCATTCGAGACGAGCGATGCCGGCTTTGGCGCTGCCAGTGTTCGCCCTATCACCGAAACAGCGCGCTGTTTCCATTCCGGATGCTGCTTCGGCAAGAGCTCAAAATAAACAGCGCCGAACCGCCTGTGGAGAACATGAAGCGGATTGAGGACGCACTCGCGAAGGTTGGCCAACGTGCCCGATCGTCGACGTTGCTTTTGGCCGAACTGCTCGAAGTGCCGTCTGAAGACAAGCTGTCACCCACCGAAATGACGGCCAAACAGCGTCGTGACGAAACGCTGGCAATCTTGGCCGACATGTTGCTGACGCCACTGGAGGGTCCGGTACTGCTCCTGCTTGAGGATGCGCATTGGAGCGACGAGACCACGCAAACGCTGATCGAACAACTGCTCAACCGGATCGAGCGCGAGCCGGCCTTGGTGATGATTTCCTATCGGCCGGAGCTGGAGACAACGTGGCCTGAACATCCGCACGCGACCGTGATCACCTGCAAGCAATTTGGCGCGGAGCAGTGCAGCGCGCTGGTCCGCAGCGTGGCCCGCCGGATGCGGATTGATGAGTCCCTGGTGCAGGAAATCGTCAAACGCAGTGACGGCGTACCGCTATTCGCGGCGGAGTTGACCAAGGCGGTCCTTGAACTGCAGTCCTCAGCGCCGGGCGCCGTACCACTCACGCTTCGCGATTCATTGATGGTGCGGCTGGACCGGTTGGCGGAAGCCAAGGACGTCGCCCAGGCCGCTTCGGTGATTGGCCGGCGGTTCGACTACAAATTGCTCGCTGCGATCGCCGAGTCCGATGATGCCCGACTCGGCGCCGCGCTTGAGCGCCTGTGCGATAGCGGTCTGATCTTTGCCGCCCGCGAGGGCGACGACGTGAGCTTCAGTTTTAACCACGTGCTGGTTCAGGAAGCGGCATATGAAAGCCTCTCACGTAATCGCCGACAACTATTGCACGGCCGGATTGCACGCTATCTTGAAGAACGTGCATCGGTAGGCGATAGCGAGCCAACCGTGATCGCCCATCACTTCAGCCGCGCTGGCGAAGCGGAGATATCATTCCGGTTCTGGATGCTGGCCGCCGACCGCTCGGATCGGCGCGTGGCCCTCAACGAGTCGATCGCTAATCTGAAGTTGGCCCTGGCTGAAGCCGAACGTATTGGAAACGCAGCGGTCGCGCTCCGCCTGAAGCTCGACGCCCAACTGCGACTCAGCACCACTCTCGTGATTCAGAAAGGTCCTAAGAATGCCGAGGCGGTCGCGGCCCTACAAGCGGCCGCGGAGCACGCAAGACGAGTGAATGCAGGGCCACAGTTGTTTCAAGCAATGTGGGGTTTGTACATCAACGAAGCCAGGAATCGCCGCTACGATAAGGCGGCGATTCTTGGTGACGAGTTGAGACGCCTTGGCCAAGACCTAGGCGACCCCGGCCTGCAATTCGAAGCGCTTCACCATCGCTGGGGGCTAGCACTCTTCACCGGTCAAACGGCCAAGCTGTTGGAATACACGGCCGCTGGGATCGAACGCTATGATCGTGACCAGCACCACAAGCTTGCACACGTGTATGCTGGCCACGATTCCGGTGTCTGCGCTTACTGCTGTAGGACATTAGGACTGGGTGTCGCCGGGCGCGCTCGTATCCAACCGACGGTAGCCGCGGCAATCGATCTTGCGACGTCGCTGCAGCACCCGCTCACGCTGGCCTTCGCCTACAGTATCGTGGCCGGTGCGCTGCATCTGGTGGGAGACCTGAAGGGTACGCGCGAAACGGCCGAACAACTGGTGCAGGTTTCGACGAAGTACGACTTTGCGATTCCGCGTGCGGTTGGAAGCTTTTTATTGGGTGCCACACGAGCATCGGAAGGCGATCACTCTGCCGCTTTGCTCAAAATGGAGCCTGTTTTCGAAGTGACGCTCGGTTACGGCTTTCTCGCTATGCTACCTGCGGTCATGATGGCAGAGACGCTGGTGAGCGCCGGCCGAGACAAGGACGCCTTAGCGTTGGTGACGCGGATGCTCGATGAATTGCCGACACCGGAGATCGGTATTTTCGTTTCGGAGCTATGGCGGCTTCGCGGTGAATTGGTGCTCCGTCAGCTCGGCAATGACGCTAGACCCGAGGTTGAGCGTCACCTTGCGACGGCGCTACGCATAGCGCAGAGCCAAGGTGCGCCCGTGTACAATCTGCGGGCCGGCATATCGCTCGCGCGCCTGCTTGCGGAGACCGGTCGGCGCGCCGAGGCGAAAGCCGTTATCGATGCTGCCGCTATCAAGGAGCTCGGCGACTGGAACGGGTCAGAAGCCGTGATCGCCAACCAGCTGATTTCGGATTTTAGTTAGTCCTGCAGGGTAGCTGAAGCTGAACCCCGATGTCCGCTGTAGGTCGATGATGCAAGACAAGACGGAATCCGCCGAAGACCGCCTGATCGCGCGCTATTTCCGGCCGCTGGCCAAGCATCCCGGCGCGCTAGGTCTGATCGATGATGCCGCCGTCATTGCGCCGCCGCCAGGATGCGACGTCGTGCTGACCACCGACGGCGTCATTGCCGGCGTGCACGTTTTTCCCGACGATCGGCCGGAAGACATTGGCCGCAAAGCGCTGCGGATGAATTTGTCCGATCTCGCCGCCAAAGGCGCAACACCGATCGGCTTTCTGCTCTCGCTCGCGTTGCCGGGGACAATCGATGAAGCATGGCTCGCGGCCTTTGCCGGCGGCCTAGGCGAAGATGCCGAGCGCTACGGCTGTCCGTTGCTCGGCGGCGACACCGACCGCACGCCCGGCCCGGCGTCGGTCTCGATCGCGGCCTTCGGCGCGGTGCCGCACGGCAAAATGGTGCGGCGCTCGACCGCCAAAGCTGGCGACGTGATCGTCGTCACCGGCACGATTGGCGATGCCGCCCTTGGCGTGCTGCTGCGCAAAGACGAAAGCCTCGCCAAGCGGTGGCGATTATCGGAAGCAATGAGCGCACATCTCAAGCAGCGTTATCTCTTGCCCGAGCCACGTAATGCCCTCGCGCATGCGGTTCTGCAAAACGCTTCGGCGGCAATCGATGTTACCGACGGCCTCGCCGGCGATCTCGCCAAGCTGTGCCGCGCGTCCGGCATTGCGGCTGAGATCGATGTCGCGCGCGTGCCGCTGTCCGAAGCGGTCCGCGCCGCGACCGCCGCCGATCCAGCCATGATGGAAACGGCGCTCAGCGGTGGCGACGATTACGAAATCGTCCTGACACTGGCGGGCGACAAACTCGCCGCGTTCCGCGCGGCGGCGCACCAGGCCGGCGTCGCGGTGACCGAGATCGGCCGCATGGTTGCGGGGGAGGGCGCTCGCTTCCTCCACGCGGGTAAGACGCTCAACTTCGCGCGGCCGTCGTACAGCCATTTCTGACGAACGCGCTATAATGGCGGCCAGGAGAAACGCCCATGCACGATACGACGGCCATTGCCGCACCGCAGACTGCCGCGCCCAAGCCCTACGTCGGCAAGAACGCCAATCCGCGCTATGCCGAGCTTTACCGGCACTATCCGACCATCGACTATCTGCGCCGCGGTGCGCGCCGCCGGCTGCCGCACTTTTCCTTCGAATATTCCGACGGCGGCTCGGGCAAGGACGACGCCGGCATCAGGCGCAATTGGGCCGGGCTCGATGCGGTGGAACTGGTGCCGCGCTATGGCGTGATGCCGTCGCTGCCGCCGTGCGAGGTCGAGCTGTTCGGCCGCCGCTACGCCGCCCCGATCGGGGTTGCGCCCATGGGGGGACCTGCGATCGTGTGGCCGGGCGCCGATGAATATTTGGCCCGCGCCGCGCAGCGCGCGCGCATTCCCTACACGTTCGGCACGGTCGGCTGCTCGACCATCGAGCGTATCGCCGAACTGGCGCCCGACGTATTCTGGTTCCAGCTCTATCGCGCGGCGCGCAACGACCATGCCATCGGTTTCGATCTGGCGCGGCGCGCCCAAGCGGCCGGCGCTCACGCGCTCGTGCTCACGCTCGACGTGCCGGTGCGCACCACGCGTGCCCGCGAAGTCGTGGTCGGGCTTGGCGGCGCCTTCAATCCCGATCTCAAGATGATCCTGCAGATGCTGCTGTCGCCGGCCTGGACGATGGCGCTGCGCAAGAACGGCATCCCGCGCTTTTCCAATCTCCGCCCCTATGCTGGCGACAACGCTTCGATCAACGACATGGTCGCGTTCGCGCGCCGCGAGATGGGCGGCGCCTTCACCTGGGAGGAGGTGGCGAAATATCGCGACCGCTGGAAAGGCACGCTGATCGTCAAGGGCATCATGCATCCGCAAGACGCCGAGACAGCGGTGTCGCTCGGCGTCGACGGCATGTTTGTTTCAAATCACGGCGGCCGGCAGATCGAGGCGCTGCCGGCGCCGATCGACGTGCTGCCGGCGATCGTCAAACAGGTCGGCAAGCGCGCCACCGTGATGTACGATTCCGGCATCCGCAGCGGCACCGACGTGGTGCGCGCTTACGCGCTCGGCGCCGCCGCGGCCTTCGCCGGCAAGGCGTTCTTGTGGGGCCTCGGCGCGCTCGGCGAAGAGGGCGCCAGCCATGTCATCGATATCCTGATTGAGGAGACGCAAGCGGCGCTCGGACAGCTCGGCGCGCTGACGCCGCAGGAGGCGCGTTCCGTCGTGATCCGCCACAACGGCGCGCTGGAGTTCTAAACGCGCGTTCGCAAGCGGAATAAAATCGCGTCATGACGGCGACGAATCCGCAGTTGACGGTTTGGTACAACACCAGATGTCCGGTCTGTAATGAAGGCATCGACTGGCAGCGCAGCAGGCTGGTGCAAGCCGCGCGGGCCGGCCTGATCGATTTCCGCGATATCAATCTTGAGCCGGACGCGCTGGCGCGCTTCGGCGTCGACGTTAACGACGTGCGCCGCCGGCTCCACGCCGTCGATGCCGATTGCAAGCTCTATGTCGGCGCCGACTGCGCCATGGCAATTTGGCGGGCGACTCCTGGTCTGGCTTGGCTCGGACGGCTCATTGGCGCGCCGATCATTCGTACCATGGCGCGCTTCGCCTACGACCGGTTCGCCGATGGGCTGTTCGCGTGGAATCGCTGGATGGGGCATTGGTAGACAACGCCGCGCGGCAAACAGGGGATCATCGTTGCATCCCAAAGCCTAGGGCGAAAGATAGCTCGGCATCGCCCTTGCCGGCCAGTCTTATCAACAGCCCGGGACGCCGACTCGGTGGCGCCTTAATTTGAAGGCTATTGGCTTAAGGGACCTGTCGAAAGCCCTGTTTGCCACCTATATCGTTGCCAGCCGCGAGGGGCTGACGCCGCGGCATTATTTTTGAAACGTTGATGATACCAAAAGACGAAGACGACGACGCGACGGCGCCGCTTCCAAATCTCGAAGAACTGCTGGCCCGGATGGCGCTGCCGGATACGCCGCGGCAATCGATCGACCTCGCGCCCGATATCGTCGGGCTCGTATCAACGTGGCACGTAGCAAAGGCGATTAAGCTCCTCGCGGGCTTGATGACCGACCCGCACTTACAAGTTCATCTGACACGCCTCGATTGGGCCGCGCGGCTCGTTCTTGGGCTCGCCGATGGGTCGCGGCGACCCAAGCGGGCAGATCTCGACAAGCTGTTGAATATCGAGCTTGTGACTTCCCGCGTGGCCATGGCGGAAGACCCGGTAGAGGATTTTTTTACTGAGTCACTTCCGACGCGAAGCGGCGACTTTCTGATTTTCTCAGGGTTCTGGGAAAAGGCATCGATTAACACTGAAATGATTTTAGAAGCCTTCGGGCGGCTTCCAGACGCGCCGCAGAAGGCCAACGCATTGCGAAAAGCAATCGCGCTTTTGCGGCTGGGGGACGCCATTGTCCGGCGAGCAAACTTGTCGCGGCGGGTTGTCGGCTCAGGTGACCTTAAGGGACACATCGTAATCCCATCAGATGAGCGCCTGAATACGCTCGCTCAGCGCGTGCGATTTTCATGGACCGAGCTTGCCGCCCTCGCAATTGATCGCGCGGACTTGGCCGATTTCTTCCTGACAGCCCAAGACGTCGTTCCGACCCTGGATAAGACGCCCGGCAACTCGCCGCTGGAATGCCGCCCATTGTTGCAGACGGACGATGGCCTGATCGTCGTTGCGCCTGCGAATATTTCGACCGCGGTGCGATCGGCACTTATCAGCGTTGCTGTGGATCATGGTCTTGGCCGGGCTCTTCAAGCCGGTCTGATGCAGGCCCACGGAATGCTTCTGCGGCAGTCGAATTTTAAACTGATACCATACGGCAAGGTCACGCGAGTTGAAGATTACCTCTATGTGGAAGCCGTGGCCGAGGTTTCGCGGGGCCGCTACATTCACATCATCCAAACTGCGCACGGGTTCGAACGATGGCCCACGGACGCCTTTGGATCGGTCGTCCCCTGTGCGCCGGCGTTAGTCGAACGGGTGGTTTCGAGCATGCGTGACTCGCGCAAAACTTTTCGCGCCCGTGACGATTTCGTGGAAGGCATGACGCTCTGGCTCGCCGGGGGCTGGGGCGCGGGCCACAGCTTGGAATTTGACCGCGACACTGATGACACGTCGTGGCCATTTATGTTGCTGGAGCCGGCCGACGCGGCACTTTTGAACGCCTGCGAAGACGGGAAGCCGACCGACTGGTGGCGCCTTGAGAAGCAAACAGAGTTGGTGCGCCGGCAGGGATTCGACCTGTTCAACATGAACGGCTTCGTCAATCTGTTCCAATGGTGGCGAACCACAGATCACGCGCTCGTACCGCCGGGCGAGATCGACGCTACGCCTCCCCTGATCGTCAATTTCGGCACCGATCTGATTCTCGAACCGCGACGCGAAGGCGGGGAAAATCTTGACCGGCGTGCCGTGCTGCATCCGTCCGGTAGCTGGCATCGCGTGGCTCGGCTTGAACGCGGGCCATTGGCTTCGTCGTCTTTCGGCCAAGTTTATGCTTCCCTGGACGACGTAGTAGAAGCAAGGCTTACTGGCGTCGCCCTGTCGGCGCATTCGACTTGGTGGATCGAACTCGATCGCCAAGCCGATCATTCTGAAGATACCTTTGAGACTTGGCGGACCGCCCTTCTCTGGGCTGGCCGAGTTATGGCACCTGTGCTTGCCAGCCTGCCGAAGCGTGGGATCGTGCCGAATTTGCTGTTTACGCTGAAACTTGAATCCCTGCCTCCGAATACTGAGCGCTATTCCGAAACGTCCCTTGGCGACGATCAAATAGATCGGGCCGTGACAGTTGCGATAGATCAGAATCGCAAGGCTGGGGAAATTACGTTGGGCATAGATTGGCATCGTGGCTTTTACCGGCCCGATAATTATGCCGAAATCTCGCTTGGGACCGCGATCGGATGGGCGGCGGCGCAACTTTGCGATTCAGAGCAAACGCGCGACCAAATCAAAGGCGTCGTCGCGTGCGCCGCTGGTTCAGCTGACTACCGGCACAGGCACGCGTTCAGGGTCGAACGCGCGACTGATCGGCTGCAGGCCGATGGCCTGCTTAAATCGTTTCGGCCAATCCCTATTTCGGCTTCAGCACTCGCAAAGTGCGGATCGATTTGGGTAACACACCCGCGCGAGCGCGGCGTTCGCATCGCAGGGAAGGACACATGCATAGAACTTGTCACCGACTTCGTGCGAAAGCAACAAGAACTGCTTCGTGCCAGTCTGGGCGATTTCAATCGCAGAGCTTTTATCCTGACCGCTTTTGAAGGATTGCAGTCCGCTGTCGCCCAAGAAGGCAAATGGGGACGGTCTGCAAGAGCGCTGCGAGCTATTCATGGTACTGAAGAAGATTTTCGGATGAGCCTCAACGCGGTGACCAAAGCGAATGGGGTGCTACGGGCGAACTCGATGCTTGTTGAACTGGCAAGTGCCGAAGGTCGGAGGGACGGCGGCCGCGAGGTTGGGCAAATGGATATCGAGGAACTGCAGGCGCGCGCCCTGCAGCTCTTCGTGACCGCGGACCTTTTGCCCGCGCTCTATTCCGATCGAATTTCGCCCGACATTCACCTCAGCCCGACTGGCGACATGCGTTACCACCATGAGTTTGAAGAAAAAGCCGTCAGATTTGCAGTCGAACTGCGCCATGCCAGCCATAGGGACATAGAACACGCTGAATATGTGAGCCGCTTTTCCAAACAATCGAAAGCTGAACGTGCCGGCCAAGATGATCTGAAAAGGGCTCTCGCAGCAGAATACAGCGTCCCGGCCGAATTGGTGCCAGAGCTTGCAACCGCGCTTGCGATCGTCGCTGCAAAGCGAGGCAGCGGCGTGTATTCGATCCGCCGATCGGAACTGATTGCTGAGGTGCGCGCTATCGAATATCTCAGCAAATATGACGCGGGGCCACTGATCGATCGGCTAACGATGCCGGTGCGCGACGGCTGGGATGATATGCCACCCGGCAGTACGGCCGCCGACTTTGATCTGGCAAGGTTCGATCGCCCGCTGGCGCTCATTGGCCGACCCATCGTCATCCTGCAGGAGGATGATGATCCCGAACTGGCAATAGCACCCGGGGTAGTCGAACGCGCCGTCATCCACAACGTGATGGGCGCTGCATACGGCACCTTGCAGGACCGATTTTGGTCAAGCTCTGCGATGCGTTCCTATACGGGGAAAGTGGCGTCGCATCTTGGCTTGGAGTTCAATGAGAGTGTCGCGGACAAGCTGAGACAACTTGGCCTTGTAGCATGGCCATCGGCTACACCCTCCTGGTGTCTCAATGAGAAACGGACAGAAGAACTCGCCAGGCTTGGCGACATCGACGTGCTTGCCGTTAGTCCGAACCGCAAAGTGGTATGGGTCGTAGAAGCCAAGGACTTGAAGCTTTGCCGCACCTTGGGAGAAGCTACCCGCCGACTCTCTGACTATCGTGGGCAAATGAAAAAGAAGGGCACGCCCGACGAGTTGCTCAAACACCTACGGCGCGTTGGGTATCTGCAACAGCGTGCGGCCTCGTTGGTCGGCCGCCTTGATCTTCCGGGGCCGCCAAAGGTTTGCGGTGTTCTCATTGTGAGTTCACCCCAGCCGATGCAGCAGCTTCAGCATGACTATTCAGCCGACGCGACGGTTGTGATGCTCGATAAGGTCGAATCCGTTCCATGGGCGACCGGCTGGTAGGCGCTTGGGGCTGATCTGCGCCCAGCGCAGTAGCGCCGCAGGGCTGCACCCGCTAGAACGAGCGACTCCACCGGGAGTTTGTTATGGCGGTCGTCGCCGAACCTGCGCTCGATCTCATCGATGACCGGCTTGCCGCGCGCAATGCCGTGATCCTGGCCGTGGCCCAGGCGCTGGCCGGCGGCAACAACACTGTCACCGTGGCGACGACCGGTATCCTCGGTTCGATGCTGGCGCCCGATCCCGCGCTCGCGACCTTGCCGATCAGCGTCATGGTCGCAGGCATGTGGATGGGGACGATTCCCGTCGGCATGCTGGCCAAGGCTTACGGCCGGCGCTTCGCCGTGCAGACCGGCTCGGCATTCGGCGCGCTGTCAGGACTGATCTCGTGCGCGGCGGTGCTGCATGGATCGTTCTGGCTGTTGCTGGTCGGTACATTTTGCGGCGGCCTCTACGCGTCGGCGCATCAATCCTATCGCTTCGCCGCCACCGATACGGCGAGCCCGCAGTTTCGGCCCAAGGCGGTCGCCTGGGTGCTGGCCGGCGGCATTTTTGCCGCCGTCATCGGCTCGCAGCTCGTCATCTTCACCAAGGACGCGTGGCCGCCTTATCTGTTCGCCGGCACGTTCCTGGCGCAGTCGGCTTGCGCAGTGCTGGCCGCGATCGTGCTGGCGCAACTCAAAATTCCCCGGCCGCCGGTGTCGCATTCGCTGATCGACGGGCGGCCGCTCTCGGCCATCATCGTGCAGCCGAAATTCATGATCGCCGTCGTTTGCGGGCTGGCCAGCTATTCGATGATGAACATGGAGATGACGTCGGCGCCGCTGGCCATGGTGATGTGCAACCACACCGTCGGCGAAGCCGCGCTGGGCATTCAATGGCATGTCATCGGCATGTACGCGCCGAGTTTCATCACCGGGTCTTTGATCGCCCGCTTCGGCGTGCGCGCGATGATGGCGATCGGGCTGACATTGATCCTGGTCGCCGCCAGCATCAGTCTCGCCGGCCTTGGGCTGTGGAATTTCTGGGCGGGCCTGGCGCTGCTCGGCGTCGGCTGGAATTTTGCCTTCATCAGCGCCACCACGCTGGTCACCGAATGCCACGACCCGCACGAGCGCAACAAAGTGCAGGCCTTCAACGATTTCCTGGTATTCGGCGCCATGGCGATCGCGTCGTTCTCGTCCGGCGCGCTGCTCTCGCGCTTTGGCTGGACCACGGTGAACGAGGTGGTGTTCCCGGTCATCCTGGTCGCGGCGCTGTTGTTGGCCTGGGGAACGTTGGTGCGAAGGCCCAAGCCGGTGTGATAACCTTCGCCGGCGTTTTCAGGCGAGAGGACAGCCAATGGCCACGAAACTGCGCAAGGCGAAACGAGCGGTGTCGGTCAGAAAAACTTCGCGATCAGCGAGCAAATCGTCGGCGCGCCGCCGCGTTGCCGCTGCGAGGGGCAAGGCGAAGCCCAAAACCGCGCTGCGCAAGCAGACCTTTGTGGCAAGCCACCTCAATCCGGATGCTTTCGCAGGCGGCTTGCGCTCCTACGCAAAGTACCGCGATCTCGGCATCGCCGCCGCGACCAACGGCCTGGCGGTGGCCCATGTCATCAAGATGATCCCGCCCTGCGATCCGGCGGTGGTATCGAAGCGGCATTATCACGACGTCGAATTCCAAATGATCTACGTGCTCAAAGGCTGGATCAAAGGCGAGTACGAAGGCGAGATCGCGACCATGCGCGAAGGCTCATGCTGGCTGCAGCCGCCGAAGATCAAGCACACGGTGCTGGATTATTCGCACGATTGCGAATTGCTCGAGATCATCCTGCCGGCGGAATTCGACACCGTCGAGCTGGAGTGAGCGGGGAAGTCGACATGGCATCCTCGCTGGCGCGCGATCTGCCGATAAAGGACTTGGCGATTCTTGCCGAACTCGAGCGCAAGGTGCTGTGGCTGGCGACCTGGACCATCCACCACGCCAACCATTTGCGCGCCAACAGCGACGGCCTGAAGGTCGGCGGCCATCAGGCGTCCTCGGCCTCGCTCGCCACCATCATGACGGCGCTTTATTTCCACACCTTGCGGCCGGCCGACCGCGTCGCGGTCAAGCCGCACGCGGCGCCGAATTTTCACGCCATCCAATATCTGCTCGGCCGCCAGACCCGTGAAAAACTCGAAGATTTTCGCGGCTACAAGGGCGCGCAATCCTATCCGTCGCGCACCAAGGACACCGACGACGTCGATTTCTCCACCGGCTCGGTGGGCTTGGGCGTGGCGCAGACGCTGTTCTCGTCGCTCGCCCAGGATTACGTGCGCGCCCATGGCTGGGGGCAAATAGTTGATGGAAAGCCGCGGCCCGAAGGCCGCATGATCGCGCTCCTTGGCGACGCCGAGCTCGACGAGGGCAACATCTTCGAGGCCATCCTCGAAGGCTGGAAGCAGGGTTTACGTAATTGCTGGTGGATCGTCGACTACAACCGGCAAAGCCTCGATGCGGTGGTGCGCGAAGGCTTGT
>Ga0209579_10002410_pt1 | contig 14412 bp, 17 predicted proteins | sample Coa_R1_2_FD_187152 | JGI IMG/M metagenome (GOLD analysis project Ga0209579, IMG submission 187152) | Surface soil microbial communities from Centralia Pennsylvania, which are recovering from an underground coalmine fire - Coalmine... | ecosystem: Environmental > Terrestrial > Soil >... | reverse complement strand
GCGGAAGGCAATGAAGCCTGCGATGGGCGCGGCTGGGATCGAACCAGCGACCCCTCGCGTGTGAAGCGAGTGCTCTCCCGCTGAGCTACGCGCCCGGAGGCCAGCATCCTAGCCAAGTCGCGGCGTGCCTCACGGTCAAGAAAGAGGTCGCTTGGCAAGAATTGGCAAGCCTTCGGCCACCGCAACTCATCAGACGCTTCACGCGGCGGGCGACGCCGCAACGCTGACCGAGTAGCCGACGCCGCTGCGGAGGGAGGTGCGGCGCTAGCGCCGGAACCGGCGCCCGAGGCCCGTACCGTCAGCTTCCGTGATGACCTGTGGCCGGATGTTTCGCCGCCAGGCAGAGCCGAGGAGCTTGTTGGCCGAAACACCCCAAAGAGGGTGCGGGACGAGTTCTGGTCGTAGGTAGTGGCTCGGCTCCTGCAACCTCATGGGCTAGAGCCGGTCGAGTGCCGTAAGGATCGCGGGGGCGAGGTCGGACTTGTACAGCCGGTACTGCCGCCACTGATCCTGCGAGTCAGGCTTGGCGGACGCCGACATGCGGCGTATACGCGGCGGATCGCCATTAAGCCTTTGAGCCTTCGCTGCGAACTCGTGGCTCGGGACGAACCACACAGGGCCGAAGTCGGCGTCGCGGGAACGAACGGCAACGAAGAGGAGATACAGGTTGTCACGGGGCTGAAAGGTCACGGTCCGAACGTCCCCAATAAAGATGCCCTGCTTGTGCAAGTGCGTGCTTCCGCCTTCTTCGTCAAATCGGCTCTTGACCTGCACGGCGAGCGTGCGCGAGCTGCCGCGCCGATGGAACACGATGTCCACGCCTTCGTCATCCACCAGGCTCGTGGAGGCGTTGAGTTCTCCGCCGCTTGAGAGGATGCAACTCGCGGCGATCAGGTGCTCGACGGCCTTACCCTTTCGGCCCGAGCCGCTGTGCTTCGAGGGCTCCTCTGGCGAGTCGCTCACCCCCGCAGCCTAACCCGGCGTTCAGATCGTTCCCAGAACGGGCGTTGGCGGGGCCTCGTCAGCTCTTTGGCGTTCGGATCGCCCGGCTCGTCAGACCGGCGGCAGCCCGAGACGAACGCGCCCTTCCGCGAGAACCAGGGTCGTGATGATCTGCTGTGCGCCGCTCTTCTCCCACAGCGTCGGAGCGAGGCGTTTGACGCGCAGCCAACGGGCCTCATCTGCTTCCTCGTCCTCGTCTGCATCGGCCAGGGCCTGCAATTGCTCCCGCGCCTTCAACTCTGCCGCGGGGTCAAGGCCCTCAGCTTCGAGGAGATCCATGAGTTCGTAGATGCGCGCCTGCCGACTCGCCCACGGGAACGGTTTGCCGCAGTCCCCGCAGAAGTCGGGCGCGCTGTACTCCTTCGAGAAGCCGATCACGCCCGGGACGATGTACGAACCTCGGATGATGTTCCCGCAGCTCGGGCATTCCGTCAGCACGTCCGCCCCGCACGTCGCACACTTGGCCGTCCTGAGCGCCGAGGTGGCGTCGCGAGTCACGACGTGGCCCCTTCTGCAGATGGCGGCCGGAAGGTGGTAGTCGTCACTCATGGTGGCGATTGTAGGAGCATCAGGTCGGGCTATTCTGTCTTCGCAATGACGCACGTCTCCGTGAGGATCAAGGACGATAAGGGCAAGGAGCAGGTCTTCACGACTAACGAGATGACCGTGGACGAAGCCGAGGCGCTTCGCCACCAGATCGAACGGGAGCACATCGAGGCCGGTTCCGACAACAGGTGGATCAGGGTCGGAAATCACTCTGTGCAGTCGCGGCAGATACAGACGATCAGCGTCCAGGAGCCAATCTCAATCTCTTCGTTCGTGCCCGATGATGATGACGGGCCTTTCTTCCCCCGCAACATGAGGCTCTAGACCTTCTCCCCGTCCCACTCCGGCCCGCGGGACACACGGAGTCTCGCCCCGAGGACGGCTCTGCAGCGCAGTGCTGCACCTAGACCCTCTGAAGCGAGCGGTTTACGCTCTCTGAGTCATGAAGCGACTCGTGTGGTACACGCTTATCCCGCCTGGCCCCGATTGCAGGAGCAGCGATCGGTGTCCGGGCCTAAGGCTCGCATTCGAAGGCTGTCACGCTGCTCCTCGGTGACGGCAGCTCACGAGGCCCAAGCACGCGTGCCGAACTATCCCATCAGCGGCTCGGAGCTTGCCCGGCTGCTCCTCAGAGATGACTCCCGCATAAGAACGTACACGCGCGAGGACTATAAGTTCGTCCAAGATGGCGTTCGTGCGAAGTTACGAGAGTTCGGCTGCCCTAAGAGGGGCCACGAGCTGCGCTCGGGTTGGGTCGTTGACGAACAAATGGCGCGGCGCGTTGGCGAAGCACTCGGCTATTCGATTCCGTAGCGATGCCGTCTCGTGCCACTGGCCTGACCGGAGCCGCAGGCGAGTATTACGTGGCGGCCGAACTTTCTCGCCGCGACTGGCTCGCCACGGTCACGATCAAGAACTCGCCCGGCACAGATGTACTCGCGCAGAGACTTGATCGTCAACGCATCATCGCGATTCAGACGAAGACGGCATCCGTCGGTAACCATTTCCGCCTCAAAGACAAGGATGAGGCACCAGGCGAACGAGACAATGAGTGGTATGTGCTCGTCGGCCTTGGAGACGAGTCTCAGCGACCGACGTTCTTCGTGATTCCTCGCCATGTCGTCGCGGCGCTGACGTACCTCGAACACCGTGACTGGCTTTGGCATACAGACAGGCTGCGAGCCCCGGTGCGCCAGGGCAAGGAACGCAACGCAAGCAGTCAACGGACGATTCGTGCGGCCTGGATCGAGGGCTACCGCGAGCAGTGGGAGCTACTTGATGAATCGGCGTGGAACGCGCCATTCCTGGCCGACCCTACCTTTCTCGAACTCGCGCAACGACTGCCGCTTCCTGATGCTTACCCGCCTCTGAGTCCCTCGCTCTAGCGTCGGAAATCCTCGAGAGCCGTCGAGGCCTTCGCCTCTTCGTCGAGCACGGGCGGAAGCCGCAGATTCGGCTCGCACTCCTGGCTTGATCGTGGCCTCTGAGAGAGTGGCCCTCTCCACAGCAACGCAAGCGACGCGATGCGCAAGCTGCAAGCAAGACTTCACGCCGCACTTGCGATGCGCTGTACGTGCAGCCGTGCCACGCGTCATCGAGAGCGTAGAGCCAACGTTCCAGTCACTGGCCCTGGTCTTTCCGAGGTCTCACGAGTCCGTTTCAAGTGTGCGCACGTTCGTAGCGGACCTTCAGGGGCAGCCTCTCTTGTGCGCACCTTCGAGCTGCTGTGACAGCGTCGGCACGAGCAGCTCGACGAGGAGCACCTGCATAACGTGGGACGGCCGCTTCGCCTCGGCTCCTCGCTGCTTGGGTCCTTCGGCATGATCCCCGTAGTGGATCGAGTGCCATTCGTCTTCGTACAGAACCGTGCGCTCCTCAACCGGCAACTCGCGTCGCATGTGAAGCTCATCGGACACCTGCGCGACGCGGGAGAGATCCAGGAAGTGCAGAGCGTGGCAGCAGACTTCGAGGGATGGCTTGAAGAGACAGGTGCGCAGCTCGGTTTTGCCAATGTCGAGGGCGATCAGCTAGAAGACTTCACGCTGTGGGCTAAGACAGGCTCGATGTTCAGCTCATGGGATGTTCCAGAAGAATCGCCCGAGGTGATCCAGAGGTGGGAAGTCGCGCTTCGTGAGGCCCTACGGGCTCGCTGAGTAATCGCGTGTCCCCGCGCGAGCAGATCGATCAACTCGGGTGGCGAGGGACGTTTGATTTGAGCATGCGCAGGAGTCCCATTCGCAGGGGTCCCCGCGCAGGGGGCCACGCGTGGGCGGTCGGAAGCCGCGGCTGGAGCCTCCAGAGGCACAAAGCGACCAAAGGCGTGACCCGGCTGCCACGCGACCGAGCCTTGTGTTAGAGACCGTACGGATGTGATTGTGGCGCACATGCACAACGCCGCACGGAACCCGGTTCGCTCAATGCAGATGATCGTGGTTCTCGCGATCGTGGGCGGCCTAGGTATCGGCATTGGAATCGGTCTCAGCAGCGGACTCGGGGCAAGCGGCTGGTGGCACGTGCTCCGAACGCGCGAGCTGGGCCGCAGTCCGTACGACCTGCTGTTTTCGACCATCGCAGGTGCGAACGTGGTAATGCTCGCCCTCTACTTCACGATTGCCGGTGCGCTCGTAGTCGCCGACCCATCGTCAAGAGGCGCTAATGCCCAGTCGTTCTCGTCATGGTGGGTCGCGTTTCCGTCGCTGCTTGAAGCGTTTTGCGTTGCGATTCTAGGAAGTCGAGCGTGGGGCTTCCCGCCATTTAGTGGGGCGCTACTGACGCTCGCCGCCCTGGGCAGCGCTGCTTCGCTGGCCTACGTGGGTCTAGCTGGTCACCTTCTCTCGTTCATGCACTCATCGCGAGGTATTCCCGTAACGGTGGCGGAGACGATCGAGGTCGAACTGTCAACTGAACTGAACGACGCGCGGTAGCCCCTCGCCTTCGCCGCCTTGCACGACACGGCTTGCATCGTCCGCAGGCCGCTTGCGTTCTGCCTCTGTGTCGCGTGTTCGGGCTTGTGTAATCGCGCGCATGGGACTCCGAGGGCGGCGGGGCGCATCGTCCTCTGCTGACGACCGGCCGCGGCTGATCGTCGAGAAGCCGGCGAGGCTCAGATGAGGTGCACCTGCAACACGAGCTGACTACTGCGCGGTTCGAGGGGTGCCCCCGAACGCCTGAGTGCTCTCCAGGCAAGGAAGACCTCACACCCATTATGCGGCGTGCTTCGTCCGCCTCAACGACGGCGAACTACTCGATGTATGGACGGGGGAAGGCAACTCGCACCTATCGGGAGATCACCGAGTTCAGCTGCGGCAGTCGTGCTAGAGCTCGGGCTGTTCGTCAACTTGGGCCGAGCGCGCGCTCTCCTCGCGAGCCACCTGCTTCGCCGCTTCCTCGCCCTCGCCGGAACCCATTTCACGAAGCCGCTCGGCCGCATTGCGATGGCGATCGGCAGCTCGCTCGTGCATTCGGGCTTTGATCGGGTCAGGCTTCTCCACGCTGCGACGATAGCGCGGTCCGCGCTGTGATCGAGGATGAGGGGCGGCTTCCGCCCCATCATCCTCGACTCGTTCGGTGGTTCCGGCGCTAGACGAGCTTTCGCAGCTTCGCCTGCAGCGCTGTGTGGTTGAGCATCGTTCCGAAGTCGTCCGCCTTGACGATGACCGCCTGGACGTTCCACTTGCCCTGGACGCGCACCTTGAGCATGTCGGTCTTGAAGTTCGCGTAGGCGGGCGGGAGTGCTGCGCCCGGGCCGAAGCCGGAGCGGCCGGTGTCGCCGCCGCCGCGTATCATCGAGGCCATCTCGTTGGAATGGTCGAAGTCGTCAGCCGGGAAGAACACCGTCAGCCCGCGCCTGGAGCCGCCGCTGCCGAGGAAACCGACGATGTTGCCGTTCTCCGAGTAGCCGAGGCCGACCGTGGTTCCGCTGCGGAGGCCGGTGCCGGTATAGGTGACGAGCGGGTTGAACGTCTCGATCGAGCCGTCCGGCCACCCGTAGGTCTCGCCCTCGGAGCGACTGATCTCCAGCCACCCGCCGTCGCCAAGCATCACGTTCTCGAACGACCAGGGGTCGTGATAGCCCGAGCGGGCGACCAGCTCCCGGTCATCCGCGGCGATCTTCGCGTCCGGGTCGTTGAGGGCAGCGAAGTCGCCGCGCTGCAACTCGGCAAGCAGCTCCTCGAACAGCTCGCTCGTCTTGCGCTGGGTGATCTCGACCAACCTGACTGCCGTCGCCGACGTCATCGTGCTCATCTCCTTTACTTGGGATCTACAATGTCTACTTGAGTCTACATTAATCTTTGTAGGCGTCAAGTAGGCTCCACGAGTGGATGTAGCCACAATGTAGCCACTAGGTCTTCCGGTGCGCTCTCTTCCGGTGCGCTCGATGGTTCTTCGCCTCTATCCCACGGCGTTTGATTTGAGCCTGCGCAGGAGTCCCGTTCGCCCCTGAGGAGAGCACCTCGTCTAGGAAGCCCTGAAGGAGCATGAAGCCGCCTCAAACCGGCGTTCAGTAAAAGATCAAATGACGAAGCGGTGAGTCGACGGAAGCACCGTCACCGTCCGCGGCCCCGAACGCGAGAGGTTCCGCGGCCCGCCCGCGCTGCGACTCGCCAATTGCCGGCGCGGTGCCGAAGACGGCGAATGGCGCTGAGCGACATTCGGTTTGTCGACCTTGTGCCGAGCGGACTGACCGGTTGAATTCGGGCGCTAGGCGTCGTTTAACGCGATCAAGAGATTACGGGTGACGCGTTGGGTCACACCCCACGGAACTCACCGGAGCTCGTAGGTGGGTCGCTGGAAGCGCGATACGCCCCCTCCCTCGAGAAGGTCTAGGGTCTGCAACCCCTTCGGCGTCACCTCCCAACGATTTCGACGGCCGATTCGGCGCTTTGCAGCGAATGAAGCGTCTGCCAGCCGCCGTCCAAGGCGGCTCACCTCCGTCTCCGACATATCGAGCTTGTCGGCGAGCTGCGCGTTTGAAAGCCCGGGTTCTTCACTCACAACCTTGAGAAACTCGTGGGCCGCAGAATCTCCCTCGAGCTCCGAAAGCGTCCGGAGCGACAAGTTGCGATCGAGGGCCCACATGACCACATCTAGGTAGGCGAGGATGCGTCCGCGGTCCTCAGCAACATCCTCAGCCGCACGCTCGTCGATGCGTCGACTAAGGAGTCGATACAGGTGCTGAAGCTGGCGCCACGCGGAATACAACGCTGCCTCGTCACCGTCAAGGGTTGCATCGACCACCAGCATCGCGAGGGCGTGGGAGCCTTGGTCTCCAACCTCGCGTTCTCCCGCAAGGCCCTTGGCCAGGCTCTCGACCGCGCTCATACGGGGCCCATCTGTGAGCCGGTTCAAGCGGTCTTCGAGGCTCTCTTTCATGGCATGGACACCACGATAGCGATTCCAGTGTAAATTATGCACAACTATTGCGCAAATAAACGTGCCGTTGCCCTCTGACCCAGCTGACCTCTTCGCCGAACTTGTTCGGGACTTCGGCGCAAACTTCAACCGGCCTCGGACCTTCGACTGGTTGCATGACAACAGCGTTCGGGACATCGCCGACCTCCTCGAACAAGCCGCTCTTCGGGAAGGCGAGATCGATCCAGTTCGCGTCGAAGAATTACTGGAGGCTGTGGACCGAGACGAGGACGATGACGACGACGCCTACAGCCGGCGGACGTTCGCCATCCTCGCCGGTTTAGACCGGGCGCTTCTCTACGTCAATCCGTACTTCGGAAGTTTCGACCAGGGTGCCTTAACTCCCATCGCGGTGCGGTACTCCCTAACCGGTGTTCTCAACACCGATCCCACTTCCGGCGCGGTCCTGCCCCGTTGCAGTTATCCCGGCCGGGTCCAGCACACGCCGAACACACTTAACGACGCTTTCGTGGGTGTCGTTTGGGTGCCGGCTGAAGACTGGAAGCGAACCGACCACCGCAGACTTCCTGCTCGAAACGACCTGACACGGGTCGAGCGAGAAGGCGAGGTTGTCATTGCTTGCACTCCCTTCGTCGACGACGCTAATGACTTCAATTGGGACATCACTGAGCGACACGAGAATCGTTTCTATCGAGTCAGCTTGAAGGATGGTCCTCCCAGGAGAGATCGGATCGCCCCTCTTCTCATGGAGCTCGATGGGTCAGAAGCGACGATCGCGATGCTTCCAGAGCTGACACTGACACCGGAGCTCCTTGCTGCATGGCGCTCGGCTATAGACGACGTGCCCCAGCCCCCGCTCAGCAACCTCAAGTGGTTGTTCATCGGGACCGGAGACCTTGGCAATCCGAGCCCTGAGAACCGATCAGTTCTTATCGACCGCTGTACCGGCGAGGTCGTTCTCGAGCAACTCAAGATTTATCCATTCACGCTCACGTCCGAGCAGCTCGCTGAATGGCATCTCGACACCTTCCTCGGAACAGACGCGATCGAAGAAGATCTCAGCAGTTGCGACGCGCGTGTGACAGTTGCAGAGTCTCGGCTTGGCCGTGTCGCCATGCTCGTGTGTGAGGACCTTGCGCGAATCGTTGATCTAGGCCGCGCGTTAAGGAGTCATGGCATCTCACACGTTTTCTCGCCCGTGTTCTCGAAAGAAACGTTGCCTCACTATTGGGAGCATCAGAAGGCAAAGGACTATGCGACCGAAGCCGGCACGCTAGTTGTCGTCGCCAACAGCCTCGTCGTACCGCGGCTCATGAAAGATGATGGCCCGTGGGGAACGGCAATCGTGCATTCACCAGCAACCACTCAAACGCGGTCTACCTACAACGCCAGAGACATTGCTAAGTTTCGCGTCGCGTGCGGTGATCCAATCCCGGGGCGCGGCGACCCGCCAGTCGATCGCGCCGACGACGAGAGTCGCGTTTAAGGTTTAAGCCCGACGAGCGTCATCTCGATGCTGGCGGTACGCGCGCTCCGCATGTCGGAGACCAGGAGCTTGCCCTCCGCAACCTTGCTCCAGCGGTCACGCGCATGACCCCATCCGACACTAATAGTTCGGCGATGAGTTGCTCCGTCGGCAACAGAGGCTTCGGCTTCGCAAACGCGGAATCGATGCCTGGACGCTACTACCGACGAGCCGTCTAGGAAGTGGATCCGTAGAGCCACCGGAGGTCTAAACATGTCTCCTACGACTCGCTGGCCGGGTCACCGACGCACCGACTCTATCGTTCCAAGAGTGCGATCTGGCCTTCGACGGCTCATCTCCCTCCTAACACCCCCTCGTGCGGCGCTCATCCTCGGATGCGTCGCGATCGGCTCGACGGTCATCTGGCTATTCACTAATGCCGCTGACGCCTGGATGCCGAACGTCGCGACAACAGCCGTCGAGATCGCGGTCACGATCACTGCCGTTCAGTGGCTTCTTGATCGGCAGGTCGCGCGGCGGCTCTTGCCTCTCCGTTTGCGTGCGCTGCGAGACATCACGGAGCATCTGGGAAGCTTTATCGCCTGCGTTGAAATCGACTACCGCGAAACCCATCCGGCGGACGACCTGCAATTCGATGACGCACGTGAGATTCTGGACACGTGGGCACACGGTGTCGATGAAGACGCAAAGCGGATCGGTTGTTGCGGCGGCGACCCGCCGGGCGTAACACGCGCAGCCACAGCTTTGGGTCGTGCACTCAACGAGGTTGGCGCCTTCTACGGAGCAGAAGTCCTGGGGATCGACGTCTCTGGACAACTTCGCAGCTTTTCGATGTTTGCTGAGTCCGCGGAGCGTGCGTTTGCGGTGGAAGATCGTCGACTGGCATGGCGCGTAACGAGACTATTGGTGCATGACGCACTTCGGCTCAGCGATCTGATTGGCACAATCATGGCCAACGAGTTCGAGCATGATCATTGGTTTGCAACGTATGGGAACTCGACGAGGCTGACGGTCGGGCCGATCCGCGATGCTTGGGAGCGGTCCGCGCCCGTTCATGGTCGCCGAGGGTATGGACGCTAAGCGACTGCGGGAGGATCGGTACAGAGCTAACGGCCTGAACCGGGGAGGCTCATTTCCTATCGCCGCACACGGGACAGCATCGAGCTGACGCTCTCGCTTGCTGTTTCGCGAATGGAGGCCCATTCCACGCCGCTGCGCGAGGCGTTGATCGCGCACTTCGGTGATGAGTCATTCACGATTGAGGAGGCGGGCGAGTTTTACCGTGGCTGAGACGCCCTATGTTCGTGGACACATGAAGACTCGCACGCCCAAGCCTCTCGTCGAGGCTGACACGCTCGAGGTTCTTACCAACCGCAGGCAAGAGGACCTATCCGGACGGGACGCAGCTGCGCTTCAAGTGGTAAGCGTCCGCGGCATCATCGAACACGCGGCCGTCGAGCGCGCGCCCACCAGCCTTCGATGTCCGAGCGCCTCACTGCTTGAAGAAGAATGCCACGTGCTGCTTGGCGGAGCGGTCGCGTAGGTCACGCACCCACTCGACGCTCACCGGGCGATACTTCGCCCAGGCTCCCCGCCCGCAATGAGCCAGTCGGTGCCGGTCAGGTTGAGGCCCGCCAGCTCCCCGAGCAACGGCTCGGCGCTGATGAAGCGCACCGCCGAACGCGCGGTCCGCAGAAAGTCAGCGCGGAGCGCCACCGCTTGTTCGCGACGCTGATGCCCATCCACACGTTCGGGGCTACGAGAGCGACGGCGCGATATCGGCCACGCGCTCGTGCCCCTTCGTCGGCATCTGGAACGTTCGCCACGGCGCGCGCTCCTCGTCTCGAACACCTGCGCGATGTAGTCGAGCGGCAGGCGCTTGTGAAAGAGATCGCTCATCGAGTTGACGAAGATCATCTTCGGCTTGCGCGACGTCAGGGGGCAGGCCGAGTCGCCCCGGCCAGAAGCGCAGATCGAACCCCTGCTCGTACGGGTGCCCGGACACCGCGAAACCGCTCAGAGAACGTCTCGGCGTAGCAGTCGCGGCAGCCGGGCGACACGTTGTCGAAGCCCTGACCGAATTCCACATGGTGTTCGTCCACTCCGATTGCGCTCGAAGCAGCCACGAAACTCGATTCTCCACGAGACCCCGGGTTCCCGCCCCGGATACTCCGTCTGGCCGATGGCGCCTGGCTCGCTGTAGTGCAAATCTCAACTGGGCCGGGTTGCGTCAGCGCCCGGGCGTTCGGATCGCCGCCCGGCCTCGACCCTTTCCGATCGTTCCGTAAAGATCTGGTCGGTGACGGAGGACATGCTCTATTTGACTCCTGAAGCGCGCGCCCGGGTCGAGATCGACCGGATGCTGAACGCAGCTGGCTGGGCAGTGCAGTCGGCGGCGCAGGTCAATTTGAAGGCATCGCGCGGTGTGGCCGTGCGGGAGTTCGCGCTGAAGAAGCCGCACGGACGTGTCGACTATCTCCTGTTCGTTGATGGCAAGGCAGTTGGAGTTGTTGAAGCCAAGAAGGAAGGCGAGCCGCTGATCGGCGTCGAGTGGCAGAGCGCCCGCTATGTGCACGGCCTCCCGGACGAGATGCCTAAGGCGCTGGAGGGGACGCTGCCCTTCGCGTACGAGTCGACCGGAGGCGAGACGAGATTCACGAACACTCTCGACCCTGAACCGGCAAGTCGTCAGGTGTTCTGGTTCCACCGACCCGAAACGCTCGCGGGCTGGATCGCCGAGGCTCTTCGCAATCCGGGCGCGCCCACCCTGCGGTATCGGCTTCGCGGGATGCCTCCGGCGGATCTAACCGGCCTGTGGCCGCCGAAGGATGTTGCGGTTCGGAACCTTGAAGAGTCACTTAGCGCAGGCCACCCGAGGGCACTGATCCAGATGGCGACCGGCTCGGGCAAGACGCTGCTGGCCGCTTTCCTCTCGTATCGGCTGGTGAAGTTCGCCGACGCGAAGCGCGTGCTCTTCCTCGTCGATCGCGCCAACCTTGGCCGCCAAACGCTCAAAGAGTTCCAGGGCTTCACCACGCCCGACGACGGACGCAAGTTCACGGAGCTGTACAACGTCCAGCATCTGTCGTCGAATGTGGTCGACCCCGTCGCGCGGGTGACGATCTCGACGATCCAGCGGGTCTACTCGATCCTCCGTGGCGAATCTGACCTCGACCCGGGACTGGACGAGCAGTCGGCGTACGAGCTGGCAACCGAACCCGTGCCAGTTGAGTACAACCCGGCCGTCCCGCCTGAGACCTATGACGTGGTGATCGTCGATGAATGCCACCGTTCGATCTACGGGCTATGGCGGCAGGTGCTCGACTACTTCGACGCGTTCACGATCGGTCTGACTGCGACTCCCAACAAGCAGGCCTTCGGGTTCTTCAATCAGAACCTGGTCATGGAATACGGGCACGACCAAGCGGTCGCGGACGGCGTCAACGTCGACTTCGACGTGTACCGCATCCGCACCGAGATAACTGAACAGGGGAGCACGATCGACGCCGGGATCGTCACGCAGTTCCGTGACCGTCAGAGCCGACGCACTCGCTGGGAGAAACTCGATGAGGATCTTGCGTATACGGGACAGCAACTTGACCGCGCTGTGGTTGCGCGAGATCAGATACGCACGGTGCTTGAGGTCTATCGCGACCGGCTCTTCACTGAGATCTTTCCGGGCTGAAGTGAAGTGCCAAAGACCTTGATCTTCGCCAAGGACGACGCTCATGCCGACGAGATCGTCCAGATCGCACGTGACGTGTTCGGGAAGGGAAACGATTTCGCCGTGAAGATCACGTACAAGACGAGCGGTCGCAAGGCGGACGATTTGATCTCCGAGTTCCGCAACTCCTACAACCCGCGCATCGCGGTCACCGTGGACATGATCGCCACAGGCACCGACGTGAAACCACTGGAATGCGTCCTCTTCATGCGCATGGTACGGAGTCGCACGTACTTCGAGCAGATGAAGGGCCGCGGTGTCCGAGTGATCAACGACGCCGACTTCCAGGCCGTTACGCCGGACTCGTTTGCGAAGGAGAGGTTCGTGATCGTTGACGCTGTCGGTGTTACCGAGGCCGAGCTGGTCGACACGCAACCGCTCGATCGCGAGCCGACCGTGCCTCTTGAAAAGCTGCTCAAACAGCTCTCCTGGGGTGTGGTTGATCCGGATGCGCTCTCGACGATCGCTGCACGGCTGTCGCGGCTCGATCGCCGACTGACGCCACCCGATCGCGAGAAGCTGGAAGCGCTTTCCGGAGGAACAAGCCTCAAGGAGATCGCAGGGGCCATCGTGGTCGCTCTCGACCCTGATCGGAAGCTCGAAGCAGCCCGCGCTGCGACCGAGTCAGAGAGTCCCGATCTTGAGCAGATCGCCGAAACAAGCCGCATGCTTCTCGAAGAAGCTGCTGAGCCGCTATCGACGAACCCTGAGTTACGCGCGTACATCCTTGAGGTGCGTCGTTCGTACGAGCAGGCGATCGACGAAACCTCCAGCGACGAAATCATTGACGCGAGTTATTCCAAGGACGCGACCGATCGCGCTCGGAGGACGGTCGAATCATGGGAAGAGTTCGTGAACGACCATAAGGATGAGATCACCGCGCTTCAGATTCTGTACAGCCGTCCGCACACGCAACGACTGACCTTCCGCGAGGTAAAGGAACTTGCCCAGACAATCGGACGGCCTCCTCACCAGTGGACGCCAGAGAAACTCTGGGACGCCTATGAGCAGCTCGACCACTCCAAGGTGAGAGGCAGGGGACAGCGCATCCTCACTGACCTCGTGTCCCTCGTCCGCGTTGCCCTCCACCAAGAGGACGAACTCGTCCCCTACACGGACCAGGTGCGCGAGCGTTACGTCGCCTGGCTCCTACAGCAGGAGAATGCAGGCCGCGTGTTCACGGCCGAGCAACTCGTCTGGCTAGAGCGCATCCGAGACCACGTCGCAGCGTCGCTCGGAATCGCACTGGCCGACTTCGGTTACACGCCCTTCGCTGAGGCAGGCGGACTCGGCAAGGCGGCTCAGGTGTTCGGCGACGGGCTCGGGTCGCTTCTTGACGAGATCAACGGGGTGCTCGCCGCGTGACGCCACTGCCGCCGGGGTGGGTCGCGGTGAGGCTAGACGATGTCAGCGAACTGCCAACCAGATCCTCCGCGATTACAGGCGTCGGCGATCTACCTGTCCTCACGTTCAAAGGCCTCAAGGCAAACGGCGAAATACAACTCGGCGCGCCGGTTCCGTCAGCGCTTGCTGCTGAGAGGGGAATGACGCAGGTGGTTCCGGGCGATAGTGTCCTGAGCGCCCAAGGCCACGTCTCCGGCTGGGTGGGAAAGAAGGTTGGCCTGGTTCGAGAACCTGCGTACGCGGCATCCACACTTCAGGTCGTACGCCCGATCGAATCACTCATCGATCCCCGACTGCTTACCCATCAGCTCTCGGCTCGGCGCACATATGAGCGCCTTCAGGAGATGGCCGGAGCGCGAACGAGTCTTAGTCGGCGCACATTTCTTGAGCTGGACATCGTGCTGCCTCCGCTGAATGAGCAGCGACGGATCGTCGCCGCGATCGAGGAGCAGTTCTCGCGCCTCGACGCCGCGGAAGAATCTCTGGGCTCCGCGCGAATACGCGTTGCGCAGCTCCGAGCCACTGCGATCGAGAGAGCGGCGCCTAAGGAGGCACCGATGGTGCGGATAGGAGACCTGGTCGCAGCGGGTCGAAAGCTCGCTTATGGCGTTTTGCAACCAGGCGAGCACGTAGAGGATGGTGTGCCCCTCGTACGGGTCGGAGATATCGAGGGTGGCAGCATCGCCACGTCGGGGCTTAAGCGAATCGCTCAAGCGGTGGCGGACGCGTATCCTCGCACACGCCTTCGCGGTGGCGAAGTTCTTCTGACACTGGTGGGCACGATTGGGCGGACGGCTGTTGTTCCAGATTCGCTAACCGATGCGAACGTGGCTCGCGCCGTCGGCGTCATCCCGGTAGAAGCTGACGTCTGTGCGCG